>CEOC01022371.1_pt1 | contig 35794 bp, 37 predicted proteins | sample 356191 | NCBI WGS metagenome assembly CEOC01 (sample SAMEA2619952, study PRJEB7988) | marine metagenome | biome: marine biome (ENVO:00000447); feature: deep chlorophyll maximum layer (ENVO:xxxxxxxx); material: "saline water (ENVO:00002010), including plankton (ENVO:xxxxxxxx)" | depth 17 m
ATGGTTCCTTCCGTACCATAAAAAATGGTGCCTCCGCGCCAGTCCGGCGTGTTTCCATGAACGACTTCAACTCCATTGGCGTATACCATTTTGAGATCGTGCTCGCCTTCCTTGGGAGGAATCACTTTGACGGGGCCAGTGTTGTCTGCATCCATGGCCCATTGTCCGATATCGAAGTGATGGGCACCCATGTCGGCAAGTCCGCCATTGCAGTACTCGCGGTAGCGACGCCAGGCCGGGAAGTGGTTATGCACATCATCGGGGCAGAGAATCTTATTAAATCCACGCATAGGTGCCGGTCCAAGCCAAGCATCCCAGTCGATTCCTTCAGGGGTTGGTTCCGTGGGAAGATCGCAGGGCTTAGGGGGGCCACCGACGCAGACACGTATCTTTTTGAGTTCCCCAATCGCTCCGCTCCGTACCATTTCCACAGTGCGGCGGAATTTCCCCCCGTATTCAGAGCGTTGCTGGCTACCGGTCTGGAAGACGATGCCGTTTTCCTTTACGGCATCGGCCATGGCCCGACCTTCTTTGATAGTAAGGGAGATTGGTTTTTCACAATAAACATGTTTTTTGGCACGGGCTGCCCGGATGGTGGCCTCGCCATGCCAGTGATCCGGAGTGGCGATAAGTACGGCATCAAGAGATTTGTCCTCGAGTAGTTCCAGATAATCATTGGTGATCTTTAAACCCTTCCAATTGTCACCCGGGGTGCTTTTGGAGTAGTGTTTTTCAATCAGATCTTTGGTATGCTTTTTCCTTATATCGGCTATTTCCGCAAAACCAGTGACCTGTGCACGGGGATTGCGGATCAACTTATGGGCATGTCCCCGTCCCATTTTTCCAGGCCCAATGATTGCAATATTGATGCGATTGTTCGGAGATGAGTCACCCTTGGCTGCCCAGATTCGGGAAGGCAAAATAAAAGGAGCGGAGGCAAACGATGCCTGTTTGAGGAAGGATCTTCGATTTGTCATAGATTGGGCTGTTTTTTTAAAAAGTATATTTTCAGTAATTAATGATTAAATTTGGGCAAACCTTACCAAGATTTTGAAAATTTAAACCAAAGGTCAAATGGTATGCAGACCTTGGAACAAAAAAGATTAAAGATCCTCGGGGGTTAGTTGCTCAGCATCCTTCCAGAGATGCTCAAGTGCGTAGTTGTCCCGTTGCTCTTTAGAAAAGAGATGAACTACAAAGTCGATCGCGTCCAAAATGAGCCATCCACCTGGATGAAACCGATCTTTGGATAAGGTTTCTATTTTATTTTGCTTAAGCTCCGCTTCAAGGTTGTTTCGGAGAGCTTTTAGGTGTGGGTCGGAGGTGCCAGTTGCGATAATAAAGCAATCGGTAAGAGGAGATTTATCTCCAAAATAAAGCAATTTCAGATCTTCTGCTTTTTTGTCGAGAAGAGCTTCACAAGCGATGTGAAGATTTTTGCGGAGTTCGGATTTAGTCTCAGGAAGAACGGTGCTCATAAGTCGCGATGGTCAAGAAGCTGGTGGTTTGTCATATATGCGAGAACAGATTGTGGGACATGACTGGAAATACAAGTGCCCTGATTGATGTGTTGTCGGATTTCAGTGGATGAATGCGGGAATCGTTGATTTCCCAAAGGGTGAATTTTGGCAGATGGAAATTCTTCGGAGAAATCTTGATTATTTTTGGTTCCGTTTCGGTTGAAAATGATGAGTGGAAATTGAGCAAGAATTTCCTGATGGAATTTCCATTGATCAAACTTGTTAAATTGATCATCTCCAAGCATGAGAAAAATTTCGCTTTGCGAGTATATTTGCTGTGCGGATTGCAGTGTATGGAAAGTGAAACAGGTTTTTTGGGCGAGAATTTCCACATCGTATGCCACGAACTCCGAATGTTCTTGGGCCACGGCATTAACCATCGCGAGCCGATGGACTGCTGAGAAAAGCGGTTTTTGATCGCGCAAAGGAGCAAAGAACGCAGGACAGAGTAGGATTTGCCGGAGGTTGAATTGCTTAACCGCTTCCAAGGCGACCGAGACATGTCCCTGATGGATGGGGTCGAAGCTTCCTCCAAAGAAACCGATTCGGGGCGTGGAATAAGTGGACGGTTCGGGCATATTTGAATCACAAGGAACGACCCTCGGATTTATCAAACAGGGTAAACATGCGACCTTTTCGGAAATAGGTGACTTGACCGGAACTTGATACCACCAGGGCGAGGGAATCCGTCGTCTGGGTGATCGCGGCCGCAGCTGCATGTCTCGTACCCATGCCACCGGGTAGATCAATCTCGTCCGCTTTTGCCTGAATTAAGCATCCGGCTGATTCGACCACGCCATTACCCTGTACGATGAATGCACCATCAATCAAGGCGAGCTCTTTGATAGTTTCATCCATGAAGGGATTGAGGATATTTCGATCCTCTTCGGCGTAGCCATGAAAAGGATTGAGAATCAACTGTTTGGATCGCTTAATCACTTCTTCGTGATCACCGAGCACAAACATGGCACCGATCGATTTACCTTCGCGACCGGCCGTGGCCAAGTCTGTGGCAATCGCGGTCAGTCGTTCCAGGGATTCAGCAGCCACATCTGTCGGTAACATTTCATCACCCTGTCCGATGACTGATTCAAATTCTTCATCTACATCCACGACCAATACGGTATCAAGTTGTCCGCTGTCGGGTATCCCTCCCACGCAGCAAACACGATCTTGAAATCCAAATATTTCACGGGTTAATCCCAGTAGGATGGCTGCCCGAAGTTGAGAAAGGCGGGAACGGGAAAGGGCCCGTACGGCCAAGGTGGCATCGGCCCGGTGATGAGCCTGGTCCTCTTCCGTTACCCCTTCGCCGGCAAGAACCACCTTGAAATTGGGGAATGTCATGCGTGGAGCAAGAGTCGGTGGAAAGACATCGGTGAATACAAGTATGGTGGAGCACTCAGCGGCCTTAGCTATTTTGGCAGCTTCATCGGTGAGGAGCTTGTTAAATTTAGTTCGGCGGCGGGCAGGTCGGTCATCGGTTTCCGCAAATGCATTCCTGACGGCATTTTTGAATTCGTTTTTGTCACGGGCCATCCATAGCTGGTCCATGACGGAATTATCCTGAAACGCACGGGCGAGGGCGGCGAGAAAGGAAAGATAGTTTTTGGCCTTCTCGTTGGCTAGAAGAAGAAAAACAAAGCGAATGTCTTCATAGCTGTCCTTGCCTTCAAATGTCAAACCTGCTGGGCATCTGCCGACAGCAAGTGCGTATGGCCGCTTCATCGGTACCCGAGCATGGGGCAGGGCAACTCCTTCGCCGATGTAGCTGGTAAGGGATTTTTCCCTTTCCACTAGCTCTTTGAGCACTTTTTTCCGACTGGCAGGGGTGGTTAATTGGGTGCCGAAAGTATCAATCAGTTCAGAGTAGGCAGATCGAAGATCTCTGGAGGACAGATCTATAATCCGGGAATTTGAGATGTACCGATCAATTCTCATAAATCAGCCGATAAGACGAAAAGAAGCCACTGGCTTCAGAAGTTGGTACCGTAAATAAACTATTTTTCCCACTTAAGGGCACCACTTTTAAGTTCGTAAATTAATCCAATAGCAAGGATGAAAGTGAAAAACATCATGGGTCCCAAAATGGGAATACCTGCCGCGACCAGATCCCGGTGGGTGAGAACCCAGGGTATTAGGAAGACCACATCGATATCAAAGAGAATGAAGAGCATGGCGGTGATGTAAAATTTTACCGAATAACGGGTCTCGCCTCCGACTTCGGATGCAAGGCCACATTCATAGGGAGAATCCTTAATTTTACTGTGTCGTGCTTTTTGTCCGAAAATGTGACTAGCAACCAAGATTCCCGCACCCATGCCAACCGCTAGGAGTATTTGTATTAGAACAGGTAAATAATCTGGTAAGGTCACAACTATTTACTTGAAGAGAATATTTAGCTGAGGCAAGTTCAATCACTAGCAATTAAGCTATTTCTAGTTGATTGAGCTATATGGAATGGTTTAAGTATTAGAGTTGAAAGTTATATGTAACAAATTTAATCACTCCGCTGTATGAATTCAGTGACAACAAGAAAAATAAGTTTATAATTATGAATGATCAAAGACTTGAGCTGAAAGAACCACTAAAACTTAAAAATAAAAACAGAGGTTTCACGCTGGTAGAAATTCTAATCGTTCTTGCTTTGATCGGTATCGTCGCCGGTTTAGCTATGCAAAATCTCGGAGGTATATTCGGCGGTGGCAAGGAGAAGGCGGCTCAAACATGGGTTAATGCTACAGGTCCTGCCTACATTAACAGTTATCTTGCTCTTGTTGGGAATTATCCAACTACTCTTAATGATCTATTATCCCCACCAAGTGGTGTGACTCCTTTTGTGAACAAAGCCTCCGATTTGAATGACCCCTGGGGTAAGCCTTATCAATATACTTTACAGGCGAACAGCTTTGAACTTTGGACGACTAGTCCGGAAGGAAAAAGACTAAGCAATAAAGATCCCTCTAATTAATTCTTTAAATTTTGCGAAAGCATCCAGTAGCTGGGTTTAGCTTAATCGAAATTCTTATCGTTTTGGCTCTGGTTGGGGTTTTGGCTGCAATCGTCAGTGGAAACATAGCAGGTTTTATTGATGGATCAAAAGTCGAACCACCTAGTAGAGTTCTCAAAAGAGCAGTGCTTGAAGGGATCTACCTCTCGAACGAACGTAAAAGAGAAGTCAGGTTAAGTTACTTAGAAGAGAATGCTTCCTTTTTAATCTCAGATCCACAAGGAGGGATTTTAAAGGATTTCAAAATCTACGAAGAAATATCTGAGGATATTCAATCCTCCCCAGAAAAAATCCCTCGGGTTTTTTTCCGGGCGATAGGACCAGGGACTGGCGTGGATGGTGAGGAAACTGATCTGGAAGATGAGCAGTTAGAGTTGGAATCAATTCGTTTTCATGCAGGTTGTTCAACTCCATTTACGGCTGAAATCTTATTCATGGAGAAATCTGACACCTTATATTTTGATCCATTCTCAGGGTATGAGTTAAATCCCGATGAGCTTGATTTATGAAAAATAGAGGTTTCATGCTTATTGAAGTACTTATTGCATTGGCTCTATTTGCGCTTATGGCAGTTTATCTGGTTGAGGGTGCTTTTATCGGATCAAGAACTATGCTGCAAATGAAAGCCAGCCAAGAGCTTGATCATGATTTACTCTGGGCCAGAAGTGAAATTTTTCGGGAGGCCAATTATGAAAAGTTAAAGGAAGGTGGCGAACTTGAGACGGTCAATATAGGTGAGATTGTTTGGGAGGTGGAAGTAGAAATGACTGATATAGTCGATTTATACAGGGTACTGCTCACTTTATCCTGGGATGGAAACAGTGAACTTGGAATCGAGAGCGGTGAGCGAGATTATGTGATGCTACTTCTTCGACCAATCTGGATGAATCACAGCGATTTCAAGACTGAAAGACAATGGTTGTTGGAGGCAAAAAGCGAAAAGATCAAGGAGCTCAGAGATGAAGGCAATATGAGAAATGTGGACAACATCTTAAAAGTTAAGAAAAACCTTTAATGAAACACAGGCGGAACGGGTTTACTATGGTAGAAGTGCTCCTTGCTCTGAGCATAGGTAGTCTCGTGCTTGTCTCTGCAACAGCCCTATTAATTACAATCGCCCAATCTTGGGCAAATCGTCCAGCAACTCGTGATGCATTTTTATCTCATGTTAACGGGGTATCCAATTTCCTTACTATTATTCTAGAGGAGGCTAGCTATTCTATAACATCCAAAACTGGCGATCCGCTTATTGATCTCAAACGCCCCACTGGCTTTTCATCCACCGATGACCCACTGATTCATTTTTTTGTAAAGGAAGCACCGCCATTGTTTTATAACCCTCACGGACCGGCCGTTCGTTTGCACGCCTTCATTTATCCCGATGAAGATGAAGGACTATCAATACTTTGGTTTTCGGAATTAAATGAAATTGAAAAAAATAAAGAAGGTGGAATTGAGTTAGCCGAAGAGGATGATCTTCGAAAAACTCTCATAAGTCCTTTTTTAAAAGAAATGTACTACTGTTATTATGGATCGGAAGATGATGGTAAAGACGACATTAAAGAATGGGAAATTAGTGAGCAGTTGCTAGAAAGTGAAAAGGGGGAGAAATTTAGATTACCTACCCAAATTAAATTAGTTTTTCGATGGGATGAGGAAGACTTGGAAAAGACCATTACTATTGCAATTGATAAACCGATTCCAAGTGGAATCGAGGAAGAGCCTAGATGAAAAGCCATACGAAAGGTAAAAAAGGCTCAATCTTGGTTTTCGTATTGGGGTTACTGGTCTTGCTCTCCGCTTTATCAATCCGTTTGATTAAAGAAACTACGCAGGAACTTAGGCATGTAAGTCAATTTTACCGTAAAGATGATCTGCGGATTTACGCTTACTCATGTTTGGACTTGGTCGTGGGAGTAGTGAATGAATGGTACATGACTGAAGGATATATAAAACCAACTTGGCACTTTTGGGATCCCCTGCGGTATGCTGATAAAATGAGTCCCGCCATGTTCAATACAAGTGGAGAAAAAGGTGACGGCACCAACCCTTTTGAATGGGAGGCCACTTTATTGGATGAAACTGGAAAAGTGCCGCTCTTTAAAATACAGGATGGGAAGTTATCCAAATTGTTTGCTGCGATGATGATTGAGGATCAGTGGGGTAATTATGACGAAGAAGAGGGGAAACCTTTGCTGGATTCTTTTAAAGATTGGCAAGACTCTGATAACGAACCAAGGGAAGAAGGAGCCGAGGATGATTTTTATGAAAATCTTGATCCTCCCTATTTTACGCCCGGAAGGAAAATTTATTCATACAATGAGTTCCAGATGATCAGAGGTTTTGGTTTATCTTATGATGACCCTGATGAGAGCGGTATTTTTTATGATAAATACGGTTTCGAAACTAAGGAATTTAAGAAATTTAAGGATTCTTTCTCGTTTTACAACGAAGACAAAATTAACCCATTCAGTACCACCGAATTTATAGTTCGTTTTCTTGCAGACTTTGATGAGTATTTGGTTGAGGAACTTCTTGAGTTACGGAGATCAGGAGATTCTTCTGATTTAGATGAATATTACAGAAAGATAGAGCAGTTGGCTAACAAAGCAGGATTAACATTAACCCCAAGGATCGATTTTTTAAGAATTGAAATTACAATCAAAAAAGGGAAGTCCGTATTCAAATTGCACGCAATTTTGGAGATTAATATAAATCAAAGCACACGGGGACAAACCAACCAGAACAAAAAAAATGTATTACCGCGAAGCAAACTGAATTTAGGAATGAATTATCCATTCCGTATTTTGGCTTTGAAGGAAAATGAGAATTTAATCGACTGAAACACTGATTGGAAGTAAGTTACTTTCAATCAGTGTTTTAATACCCTTAAGTAATAGTTAAACTTTAAATCAATGGCCGAAGAATCTCAAAAAGATTCCGAATTGGAATTGTTAGAGTTAAGAAGTTTTATTCTTAGAATTCCTGGTGAACATTTTTTTTGCGAAAGTGTTGATATCCCCGCATCCCTATCTACTCATGAAGACCAGAGCGAGCAGGAGGTCTTAGAACAGTTTGTTGGCGAGTTTTTTGACACGAAGACACTTTCTCCATATCCCCAAGACCAAGTGGCCTGGGGATATTACGGTTCATTAAAGGAAAAGAGGGTTTTTATATTTGCCTGTCCTCTTGTGAAACTTCGGCAGATGGGTTGGCAAGCAATTGACATTTTTCGCCGGGTTTTTCCATCCTTTGTGTCTGTTCTAGGAAAGAGTTTTTCCAAGAACACGATTCTTTTTCTGATGGAAGACAATACGCTAAGCGTAATTACTTACCTTGCTGATTCCAAGATCCCCAGTTCATTATTCTCATTACCTGTTGAAAGTGATGATGAAGAGTCTTTGAAAATTGCCCGCGGTAAACTACTCTCGTTGGTAGATTCTGATAATTATGATATTTTGTCTGATGTTTTGGTAGCTGGAGAAGTTGATCGTCAGAAGGATGGTGTTTTTAAATTTGAACACGAGTGGCTGCAAGGTGATGACCCCAGTCTTGATTTGGAGCAGGATGTTTTCATTGATTCAGAGGAGCTATGGTCCATCGATATTCGTTCTCCATCTTTTAAGAGAGAGGAGAGAAAGCGCCGTAGTCAGAGTCGTGGCAAATGGCAGGCCACAAAGATTTGGAGTTTGAGCATGGCTGCGACCCTTATCCTTTTTCTAGGACTGAAAATTTTTGGAGTTAAGCTTCAAGATCGACAAACACTTGCCTTAAATATGGCGACTGAAGTTCCTTTAGTAATAGAGTCGAGAAAGCTTTTGGAAAAATTGCAGCAAAATAAACTCGGTGGCATCGATCCATTCGGTTCGATTGGCAGACTATATAGTCATCTTGGTGGAACGGCCAACAATTTAGATGTCTGGTTTACATCCGCTCATTTCGAAAGTAGAAATGAGGTTCAAATCAAGGGTGAAGGTAAAAACATCGAATCCATCAATACATTCATTGAAAATATTGAAAAAAACAAAGTTGCTACCCTTATGCTAGATCGAGGAGGAGACGAGCGAAGAAAAATTAGAAGTGCGGGTGGAAAAACATCTTTTGAAATGGATATCGAATTAATTGAAGATACCAAAACAAAAGAATTAAGTTCCGTGCCAAACTGAAAAGGGTCATGAAATATATAGAGAATTTATTTTTTGGACTAAACGCAAGGGAGCAAACTTTGCTTGTCATTGCTATTTGGTCTGTTTTGGCAATTTTTATTTTTAAGATTTTGGGTAACTCCGTAGAGACATATGAGCAATGGGAATTAAATGAAAGAGTTATTTCAGGGCATAAACAAATTCTCAGTTTAAAGCCATCGATAGATATTGCACTGGAACAACAAAAGACCGACCAACAAAACAAAAGCTACGATAAGAAACAATTAAGTAATCTTGCCTCTCGACTAGCTGACCAAGTGTTTCCTCAGAGGGACTACCGCGAATTGGATTCAGACGAAAGAGAAAGATACAAACAACACCGAGTGAGAATTAAATTTGACCGGGCAAGTTACGAGGATGTAAATGAATATGCCGCTTTAATACGTGCTGAAAGCCCATACATGTTTTTAAGTGAAGTGAAAATTGAGCCAAATTACCCGCCTAAAAACCGACCTTATGATCCCACGACTTTCGACGCTTCTTTTGAAGTTAGTTCAGTAGAATTTCTCAACCCATGAAACATATTTTTTTTACAGCATTTACATTTTTCACCGCAAGTATGGTCTTTGGCCAAGTGCCTGCAAGTGACGTTGATAATGTAGCTCCTTCACCAACACTACCTGATGCTCAAGTACCGAATAACATTCCTGCTGCAGAAACCTTTCCGGATCCAGTTTTGCCGATCAATCCATTGTCCGATCCCAATGAACTATCGCTAATTGATGGACTGGATGAAGAGTTTGAAGTCCTGAAATTAAGAGATCAGGATACAAATATGATTTTGGACATGATCCAGCTGATCACAGGCAGGTATATTCTCAGACCTCAGAACTTACCTCAAGTAAAGATTACATTTGATAGTATGACCCCACTTACAAAACGGGAAACATTAATGGCAGTGGAAAGTTTGTTGTCGATGAATGGTGTCGCGATCACCAAAATTAATGACAAGTTTTATAAGGCTGTTCCGGCTCAAGGCGTTAATGTCCATGTGCCCATTTGGTTGGATGGACCGGCTTCCATCATAAAACCAAGCCAAAATATTTATATCAAGCTATATAGACTTGAATATACTCCCGTTGAGAAAATGAGGGAAATCTTGAATCCATTTGCAACACCCAATGTCTCATCGCTGCTGACCTTCCCCCATGCTAATTCCATTATGATTACTGATGCCTTAATTAATCTTCAAAGGATGGAGAAAATTATTGGTGAGACAGATAAACCCATGACTGAATCAGAAATCGACATCGAAATTTTCACAGTCGATTTAAATTACACAGAGGCCAAAGAATTCTTGAGTAAGTCACTTAGCCCAATCCTTAAAGAAGGAGGTTTATTAGCAAATCGATTTCAGGTGCCACCTCATTTTCAGGCCCCAGACCAAGGAACAAAGCTAACAGTCGTTTGCCACATGAAAGATGTGAGCATACTGCAAAAAATTATAAAATCATTGAATGTAGATAATGCCTTGGAAGAGCCTAGAAGTGAATTAATTACTCTTTATCATGCCGATGCAGAACAGGTTTCTGATATTTTACAAGGAATTATCGGTGCTTCAACCAAGAGTATTTCGAAAGGCAGTTCACCAAAATCTTCTACTCCCACTCCAAAGCCTGCGACAAATAGTATCTCCAATTCAACAAGTTCCAGTGGAGCTATAAATGGAAACTTTAGTGAATATGCACAGGTGGTGCCTGACCCTCGTAGTAATGGAATCTTTATCCATGGAACTGACAAAGATATACAGATGGCTTCTGATATAGTTTTGCAGTTGGATAAGCCGTTGCCTATGGCTCAAATTGATACCATTTTTGTAATGGTTGATATCAGTGAGGGCAGCAGTAGTGGAGTCGATTCTTTTTTCAAAGATTTACAGTGGGCTAAAGAAGGTGGTATTTCCAGAACGATTAATGAACCAGGACCTGATGGACTACCTGATACCGATGACGATGTTCAAAGCACCGAAATTTCTGACGCCCAAAATGCTCTGGATGGCGTCCTTCAAGTCCCATTGCTTGATTCAGCAGTCCCATTTCAATTGCAGAATTGGAAGCTTACTCAAATTAAGTGGGATCAAATTTTCTCTTTAGCCCAACTTCGTAATGATGTGAGAATTTTTTCAACTCCTTCCTTAACTGTTATTCATGGAGGTAAAGGAACTGAAAATAACTCTGCAAGTGATCGTAATAAAATTGAGATTAGGGATACCCGATATGTAGGTCTTCCGGTTAATAATTACGGAAATGCCAATTCGTCCACGCAATTACAAGAGATTGAAGCTAAGACTGAAATGAAAATTAAAAATCCCAGAATCAAATTAAGGGATAAGTCGATTGAAAATTCGAGAGGTACTATTTTTATGTCTGTTGAAGTTTCTGCGGAAAAATTTGATGAAACCACGGCAAATGTCTATGAAGGGCAGAACTTGCCGGGCAAAAAGACCAGGACTGCAAGTACCGACCTTGCAGTTAACGATCAGGAAATTATGGTAATTGGTGGATTGCGGGAAATTCAACTGAATAAGTCGGAGTCTAAATATAATCTTTTAAGCAATATCCCTTACATTGGGGAGAAGTTTTTTACACCCAAATCGGTCAAGTATACTCCAACTGAATTGATTATATTTATAAGACCAAGACTGTTTGATCCAGAGTCTACTGATAGGAGTGTCGAAAATACATTAAGAATCGACCAAACGATGAAGCAGAATTATTTTCCAACTTTCACATCTCCATCAGGCAAATCGTTAGGTATTCCTGATAAGGCAAAACCATCCTTGAGCGATGAGAAATCTCCAGTACCTGACCTTAAGAACTTTTAGTGATTTTTTTATGAAATACCTAAATTGGAGTGCGTTTTTATTCATCACATTATCACAATGTGTCATAGTATTTGGACAAAATCCTTTTTTACGCCCTGGTTCCAACAAACCAAGGCCACCTGTTATTTCAAGACCAGCACCTCCTCCTCCTCCGCCGAAACCGCAGAATACCAACATCGAATTACGAGGGTTTTTTAAACTCAAAGATGAATGGTATTTTTCAATATTTGATAAGGCGAAAAACAAGGGAGTTTGGCTGAAAAAAGGAGAATCATTTCAGGATGGTAGTGTGAAGATAGAAGGGTTTAATCCAGAAACTGAAGTTTTGAAAATGGAAGGAGGTCTGACTCTTTCGTTAAAAAAATCTGAAAACAAGATACTTCAGGTTCCAAGCGGCATTCCTGTCCCAAAACCAAAACCCAACACCCCCGCCAATATAAATAAAGTAAAGCCTCCTACTAGAATAAACTTACAGGGAAATCGCACATTAACCATTCCTCCGCGTGCAAAATTGCCTACCCCGGCAAAGTAGTTTAATATTTGAGATAAACCATGTCTATCCTTCGTCCGAAATTTATCACCAGTACTTTTTCTTCCAAAAAGAAAAAGAGGAAAAAAGGAGGTGATAATTCCTCATTCCATATTGAAGGATTACAGAATAAAAAAGTACCTGTTGAGCAGGAAGATGTAAGTGATAGTGATAATGGTCGTAAGCCAAATGACAAAGATCAACCCAAAGAAAAAAAGGATTCAGGGCTAAAGGAAAAAAAGTATGAGGTATTAGGTGATGATCCGGGTGCAAGATTTGACTGGTGGCCAGATTTGTCAGACTTGGATCGTCTAAATATTCAAAACGCTCCACTGGAAGATCGGGCCCGATTGCTCTCGGCCAAAGTTTCTATGAGTATAGAACATACGATGCAGTCGATTTCAGAAAGAAAAAACTTCCCACTTCTTGATGATTTTTTACTCGCTGAAAATCCTACTAGGAACTTTCCATTACGACTAATTCATGCATTTAGCAGTTTACCGGTTGAGGTAGAGCAGTCGCCAATCCATGAGGAAAAAGTAAAAGTGCTGTGTGTCGATGATGATGAATCTATTTTACGAGGGTACCAATTAAATTTGCGCAAATACTTCGATCTCCATGTCGCGAAGGGGGGCGAAAGTGGGATCGAGATCTTCAAGAAAGTAGGCGGGTTTTCTGTGGTATTGTCAGATATGAGAATGCCTGGAATGAGCGGCTCTGAAATGCTTTCTGAAATAAACAAATTAGATCCCGATATTGCCAGTGTTTTGATCACCGGACATTCTGATTTCGATACTGCAAAGGAGGCCATTAACTCAGGGAAAGTATTCAAGATTTTGACAAAACCTTGTTCCTCTGAGGAATTGATACAAACTCTCAAGGAAGGAAGCGAAATCCACCAAAAGAAGTTAGTGGACAAAGTCAGTCATACAAAAGATGACGGTAAGATTCATTTACTTACAGTTTGGCCTCCAACTCCTAGAATGAGTAGATGGGTATACGCTGTCTCTGGAAGAAAGCCAATTTGGTACCTTGGGCTACCTGAAATGGTTATCGGAGCGATCACTGAAAACTTTGGTATTGGATCAGATAGTCTCGATGATTCTGACCTCGATGATGAAAATGAAGAGGATACACAGGATGATTTGGAGGATCAGAATGCAGCGATCATTCGCTTTGTGAATGAAGTGGTGCAAAAGGCAATTGTCGACCGTGCAACTGATATTCATTTTGAGCCCCATAAAGATACTCTTCAGATAAGGTATCGTATCGACGGTCAGCTAGTTCCTGTTCGGGTTCCTGATAATTTAAGAAGTTTTCAGGATGCGATCATATCCAGGATTAAAATTATGGCCGGTATTAACATTTCCGAAAAACGGAGGCCTCAAGGTGGCAGGATTACATTTTCTCATGGACAAAGTGATCTGGATATTCGGGTCTCCACTTTACCTACGCTTTACGGGGAAAGTATCAGTTTGCGTCTTCTAAACGAAAAATCTCAACCTTTATCCATGACTGAACTTGGCTTGTTGCCAAGAGATGAGAGCAATATTGTGTCTGTACTAGAAAAGCCTCACGGGATAGTGTTGGTTACAGGTCCCACCGGTTCGGGGAAGTCTACATCCCTCACAGCTTTTATACGTAAAATACATAAACCTGAGCGTAGGATTATGACAGTTGAAGATCCTGTCGAATACGAAGTTGCTGGTATTAACCAAACCCAAGTTAATTCTGAGATTGGTTTCAATTTTGCAAGTGCTTTGCGGGAGATACTCCGACAAGATCCAGACGTAATCATGGTTGGAGAAATTCGTGACCGTGAAACGGCCGATATTGCAATTCGGGCCTCCCTTACCGGTCACTTAGTTCTTAGTACCTTGCATACTAATGATGCTCCGGGTGCCATCACCCGATTGGTTGATATGGAAATTGAACCTTTCTTGATCGCATCCTCGGTTGAGATGGTGATTGCTCAGCGTTTGGTAAGAAGACTTTGCCAGGAATGTTGCTTGCCAACGAAGATGACTGAGAAAGATTTGTTAGCTTCTTTATCTCTGCTCGAAATTGACCCAGCAGAAAAGACCTTTCTGGATAAGGTAAAAGACGCTAAAGGGTGTCCGAAATGTCAAAACTTAGGTTATCGAGGTCGCGTTGGAATCTTTGAACTTATGAGAATGAGCGATTCGATTCACAGTCTTGTGATTAAAAGTGCATCCGCTCCTGATATACGAGAAGTTGCCCTGAAAGAGGGAATGAGCACCTTGCAAGGAAGTGGATGGCAACAGATTAAAAGAGGTTTAACTACCTTTGATGAGGTAATTCGTTATGCTGATGGTGTTGTGGAGGAAGAAGTTTAGTTTTATAACCCGCAATCACCTAAATTGATAAGAGTTCTGATATAATCTCTCCATGCGTGAGTTCACATATGTAGCAATCAATAAAAGGGGGAAATCTTCCTCCGGTAAGCTCCTTGCCAAGAATTCCAAAGAGGCAAAAGAGAATCTGCAAGTTAAGGGACTCACTCCTTTAAAATTAAAAGCAGTAGGTAATAGTCAAAATGGGCAAAAAAAAGTTGCAAACGAATCAACAAATAATCAGTCCAAAGGGAAAGTAATTGGTAAGGGTAGCCAAAAGGGTGAAAGATTAGGTTTAGAATTTCTTAAACGACTTCACGAGCTTCATAACAGTGGAATGCCAATTGCAGAGTCGGTTAAATTGTTGAACCTCAGACTTTCAGATCCTTATCAAAAAGAAATAGCGGGTAAATTGTGGAAAGAATTAGCTGAAGGACGAACGCTCTCAAGAGCTATGCGCCTATTGCCACAGTATTTCTCTGAGTCTTCGACTTTTGTTGTTGAAGCAGGTGAAGCAACAGGAAATTTAGCTCCTATTCTCGCAAAGATTATTCTTCACATTGAAGAGAAGCGTGAAATAAAAAATAAAGTTTTGAGCAGCATGACCTATCCTGTTTTCGTCGGCACAGTCGCTTTTGGGGTAGTTCTTTTCTTCTTATTTTTTCTCCTGCCTCAAATTGAGGAAATGCTCGATTCTTTGGGTGGGGAATTAAATATGATGGCCAAGGTTTTGATTAATGGTTCCAATTTGGTACTTACATTTGGACCTTTTGTATTGATTGGAATTCTAGTTGGAGGTGGAGCTTTATACAGATGGAGTAAATCAGATAAAGGCGGAGTTCTTTTCGATCAGAATTTACTTCGCATTCCTCTTTTTGGTGACATTTTCTACCTTTCGGAAATGTTCCAGTTAAGCAGTTTGTTATCTACCTTAATATGGAGTGGGATTGGATTGACTGAAAATCTGAGGCTCTGCGAAAAAACAATCAAAAATCGCTTTTTGAGAAGTCAATTCAGATCTGCACGAGCCTTAGTTAACGAAGGAAAGTCACTTCCGGATGCACTTAGGAAATATAAATTTATGCCTCTGATGCAATTGGATGTGATCGAAGTCGGTGAGAAAACTGGAAATTTAGGTAATAGTATAGAGGATTCCAGTCGCTCATTTAGAACTAGATTAACCAAACGAATCAAGGTCATGACCACACTTGTTTCTGGATCAGCATTGGGTTTTGCCTTCTCTTTAGTAGCAATTGTTGCGATTTCTATTGTCACAAGTATTTTTCAGGTTAGTAAAAGTATCAGTTACTGATTATTAATGAATAAAAATTATCTTTTACGCCTTTGTTTTATAGCTAATTTCATTTATCTTAGCAGTTGCTCTGAGGATAGTTCACCTCTTCCTAAAAGTGACCAATCAGTGTCGGAAGGAAAGGTTTTACTCCGTAAGGCACAAACCGGCAAGCAGGCATTAGAGGATGGTTCAACTTATACGGGTGAATTGATGAGGGGAGAACCGCATGGGTATGGAAAAAAGGACTTTCCACAAGGCGACGAATATGAAGGTCAATTTCAAAAGGGGAGGGCACACGGTCATGGCACCTACAGATTTAAGCAAGATGAATTGATTGACCGTTATGTTGGTATGTGGGCAAACGATAAATGGAATGGCTATGGAACCTTGGTTTTGACTGATGGGTCGCGAGTAACAGGGCAATGGATAAAAGATAGATTGGAATATGGCGATTATGAAGGTAGTGATGGCTCTATTCGTTCGGGAAAATGGCGCGGGAATTGGGACTTTTTAGAAGAAGGTTTTTCGAGAGATTCGTTTGGGGCTGAATATAACGGGATATTTAACTCTGATGGAAGTTACAGGTCAGGTTTTATAAATAACCCGAACGGTGATCTTTACGCCGGTGAATTTTTAGCTAATTCCTACCATGGGAAGGGGATTCTGGAAAAAGTAGACGGAACTCTGTATGTGGGAGATTTTGAGGATGATCAATACTCTGGCAGTGGGATGCTATTGAGTAGCGATGGATCAAAATACACGGGGCAATTTTCAGAAGGTTTGCCCAATGGGTTTGGGATCGAAGAACAGGTAAATGGTGTTCGATATTTTGGTACTTGGGCAGATGGACTGAAGGAGGGTGCGGGAACCGTAGATTTTGGTAACGGTGCAACTTATATCGGTGTTTTTAAAAATGGATTTGCCTTAGATGGAAAGTATGATTGGGGAGATGGGCGGGTGACAGATTCTTACCAAGATGAAACAGGCACTTGGCTAGATCGTTAAATCTTCGAAGATAAGAGGGCAAATTTTGAAGGTTGCCAAGATATTCGCTTTTCTCATTATAAAATTCAAACATGACAAGTGAATCCACTATCCGCCTGAAGTTCTGGGGAACAAGAGGAAGCATTCCGTGCCCAGGACCAGATACCGTTCGCTACGGAGGTAATACAACTTGTTTTGAGGTTACTTGTGGCAAGCGTAGAATCATTATCGATGCAGGAACGGGGATCAGGCTTTTAGGCAAAAAGATAATGTTGGAAGAGGGAAATTTGTTAAACGCGGATCTCTTTTTTACCCACACTCATATGGATCACATTCAGGGACTCCCATTTTTTGCTCCTCTTTACAATCCCGAGAGTGATGTTCGGTTACATGCAGGACATCTGGGAGATCAGAAATATGATCTACTTGGTATTGTTGGGACGATGTTGATGAAAGACCCCGTTTTTCCTGTGCCAAGTGCCCTGATTGAAAAAGCCTGTTCTTTTAATGATTATCCCTGTGGTAAAATTTTTGACTTGGGAGACGGAATTATTATCAAAACCGGTAAATTAAACCACCCGAATGGGGCTTGTGGGTATCGTATAGAATATGGTGGGAAGTCACTGGCTATTTGCACGGATACGGAGCATTATGAAGGTAAGTTGGATGATGAAGTTCTGGCACTAGCTGAACATGCAGATGCTATGATTTATGATTCTGCTTACACCGATGAGGAATATCCCAAGTTCAAGGGTTGGGGCCATTCTACTTGGCAGGAAGCGTTAAAGATTGCGGAAGCTGCCAATGTAAAAAATACATTTTTGTTTCACCATGATCCTTCTCACAGTGATGATCGTATGGATCAAATCGCTGAGGAGGCAGCGGCCATTAATGCAAATGCTAGGCCCGCTGTAGAAGGAGAAGAGATTACTCTTTAATTTCTTCTCAAAGATACCCTTTTTAAAGGCAATACAGGGCTAGTTGCATTTAGGTCATACAGCTGGGGTGCATCAGGGAGTACATCCACGACTTTTCCCGTACCTTTTTGAGTGACCACAATGCTTTTTGGCTTACTGTGTAGAAGAACATTTCCTTGCCCAAAAATTCTTGTATCAAGAAATTTCAGTGAATTTATTTCAATGCTCTTATTTCCATGGTGTAAAATACGTGCTCGGTCAACGGGCAGCGACTGAGCCCAAACGGGGCCATCATTCATAACCAATAGATCCAGGTTACTTACTTCCTGTCCTTTAAGAATTACCGGACCCTTCCCATCCTGCCTGACGGAAAGAGAATCGACCGAAGCATTCTCCAGATGGAAACGACCACTGCCTGTCGTGTGAATTGAAAGTTTTGGAGTTCTAATATCCGTCACGGTCAGGTTGGCAGTTTCATTTAACCGTAATTCAGAAAGTTTTTCAGTATGAATAATAATTTCCACTGGAAATATTCTTTCAGCTCGCAGCTTAATAAATGGAAGTCTGCGGCTGATGTCATAGGTGTTATTTGCATCGATAAATAATACCCGTTCCCGAACCGTGAGGGAGATGTTATCCATTATCTCAGAGTCCGCAAAAATTAGTGCCTCTTCATTTCTTGGACCAGGAGTAACAAAGACATCAACCGCACCATTTACCTCGATCTTATCAAAATAGAAAAGCATCTGACGCTTTTGGGTAAGTTCTCCTAATAAAGAACTTACACCCACCCAAAGAAACAAGAGGAAGACAACGAACGGTCTATTTTTTTGATCTGAATTTTCGACGCTTACCATATTTAGTTTTTTTGTAACCCCCAACCGCTTGGCTTTGAAGGCTTTTTTCTCCACCCTCACCCCTGAGGAAAGCGATTTGGTCGCGAAGCAGGGCTGCTTTCTCAAATTCAAGCTTTTTGACTGCTTCAATCATTTCCTTTTCTAGCTCTTTGGCGAGTTTCTTCGCATCCTTGGAAGATACATCTTCGGCGACAGCCAAATTGTCTTCTTCCTCTTCTTTCTTTACCCGCAGGCTTTCCTGCACTGGCCTAATGACACTACGGGGTGTAATGCCATGCTCCTCGTTGTATGCAATTTGCTTATCCCTGCGGTACTGACAAGTCTCCCAGGCTTTGGTTAAAGATTGAGTCATAACATCAGCGTAAAAGATGACTCTGCCTTTTTCATGTCTTGCTGCCCGTCCCGCTGTCTGAATTAAGCTGGTTTCACTTCTTAAAAACCCCTCTTTGTCGGCATCCAGGACAATGACTAATGCAACTTCGGGAAGATCTAAACCTTCCCGTAACAGGTTGACTCCCACAAGAACATCAAACTCTCCGGCTCGCAGGTTTCGTAAAATTTCAACTCTTTCAATGGCATCGATATCAGAATGCAAGTATTCTACCCGAACATTATGATCACGAAGAAAATCAGTCAGGTCTTCTGTCATTCTCTTGGTTAATGTCGTGACCAATACCCGGAAGCCTTTGGCTACTGTTTTTTTAATTTCTTGAATAGAATCTTCGACTTGTCCCTTAATTGGGCGCCTTTCCATCTCTGGGTCAAGTAGACCAGTTGGGCGAATAAGTTGTTCTACCACAATCGAAGAACGTTCTATTTCAAAAGCAGCGGGTGTAGCCGATACATAGACCGTCTGTTTGGTGACCTCCTCAAATTCGTCTGGTTTAAGAGGACGGTTATCAAGAGCAGAAGGAAGTCGGAAGCCAAAGTCGACTAATCGTTTTTTGCGGGAATAATCACCATTATACATACCCCCTATTTGAGGAATGCTAACATGGCTTTCATCGATAAATAATAGAAAGTCATCCGGGAAGAAATCAATCAGACACCAGGGACGCTGACCTGGTTTTCTCTTGGACAGATGACGGGAATAATTTTCAATGCCGTTACAGAACCCGATCTCACGAAGCATTTCCAGATCATATTCCGTACGCATACGTATTCGTTGTGCTTCGAGGAGTAGGGCTTCTTTTTCAAACCATTTAACCCGTTCATCCAATTCGTTTTCTATGGCTTTGCAGGCTCCCGCAACTTTATCCTTTGTTGTTACGTACTGATTGGCCGGATAAATCCGGTAATTTTCAAAAGTTTGCAAGGTTTCACCCGAAACTGGATCAATTTCGCGAATCGCCTCGACCTCATCACCCCAAAACTCCACGCGGATGGGCTGATTCGCATAGGCAGGGAAAATATCCACGACATCTCCACGAACCCTGAATTTTCCGGCTTTGAGTTCTACATCATTGCGGTTGTAGAGGCTGTCGATCAAGCTCTCCAAAAGAATGTCTCTTTCCAGTTCCTGTCCGACTTTGATTTCTATGGATAGTGCCCGGAAATCATCCGGAGACCCAAGCCCGTAAATGCAGGAAACACTGGCGATTACAATGACATCATTTCGACTAATCAGGGAACCGGTTGCCGCGAGTCTTAATCTTTCAATTTCTTCATTTATGGACGAATCTTTTTCGATGAAAGTATCAGTTGACGGGACATAGGCTTCGGGTTGGTAGTAGTCATAATAACTCACGAAATATTCCACCGCATTTTCAGGAAAAAATGCCTTGAACTCAGAGTATAACTGGGCTGCTAATGTTTTATTATGAGATATAATCAAAGCAGGCCGTTGCAGTTCCTGAATCATATTGGCCATCGTGAAAGTCTTTCCTGAACCGGTGACTCCGAGAAGGGTTTGTTTTTGATTACCCTTACGAACTGAGTCCACCAATTTTCGGATAGCCTCGGGTTGGTCCCCCTGAGGCTGGTAGTCAGCTTGTAATTTAAAATCCAAAAACTTTACAATTATACCTGGTTACTTGCCTGATGACAAGGACTCGTAATAACCAGACTCGCCTTCGGACTTACCAATAATGACTGCTGCACAGCTGTCTCCAAAAACATTGATTGCGGTACGGGTCATGTCCAAAATTCTATCGACCACATAGACAATACCAACTCCCATGGCTATACTCTCTGGGGGGAAGCCGACAGCCTGAAGAATTACGATGATTGCAACCAGACTGGCGGAAGGAATACCTGCCACACCAATCGAAGTAAGAAGTGCCATCAGGACAACCGTGAATTGCGTCACAAAGCCCATTTCTACTCCGAAAAGCTGTGCTAGAAAAACCACCACAACGCATTCAAATAAGGCGGTCCCGTCCATATTAATAGTAGCGCCTAATGGAAGAGTAAAACTCGTAATCTTGTTCGATACACCGGCTCTTTTTCGAATGCAATCCATGGTCAAAGGCAGAGTGGCCGATGAGGATGCGGTCGAGAAAGCGGTCAAAAGAGCGGGAGCCATTGCCTGGTAGTGGTTCTTGAAATTAATTTTCCCAAGAATCCATAAAAGGAACGGTAGCACGACCAACGCATGAATCGCTAATCCCAGGAGAACAGTAACTGCGAATTTGCCCATGACCCCAAGAGTTTCAAAGCCTACCTGCATGAGGGTAGGGGTGACTAACCCAAAAACACCAATGGGAGCAAAGGAGATAATTAACTTTGTAATTGAGAGGATTACCGCGTTGAGACTTTCCCAAAACGCAACTTGCGTCTCCCGTGCCTTTAGACTTAAGCGTGACACAAAGAATCCAAAAAGTAATCCGAAAAAGATCAATCCAAGTAGCTGTCCTTCGGTGGCTGCCTTAAACAAATTCGAAGGCACCATCCGATGGAAAATTTCTACCAGGCCTTGAAGTCCTTTATCCGCATGGTCGATCGCTCCTTCAATCTTGGCTGACTGGCTTTCGGATGCACTGGAAAGCATTTTTTCCCGAACCTTATCATCTACAATACCCGGATTCATCAAATTAACGCAGAGCAATCCCGTGCAAACTGCAAAGAAACCCGTAAGGGCATAAAAACCAATGGTTTTTAGACCTAAACGACCAAAGCCCGCCTCGCTTCCGATTTTGGCAACCCCACAAATAATCGAGGTTACTACAAGAGGAATAACTACCATTTTGAGCCCATTTAGAAAAAGTGTTCCGATAAAGAGACAACTTTCCTTCAGCCCAGTAAACCAGGCTGGAGGAGTCGACTGCTGATCAACGCTAAGATTTGACCATAGTCCAATAATAAAGGAGAGAATAAGTGAAATGAGGATTTTCCAGTGTAGCTTCATTAACCTCTACTCTTGATCAGATCTTCCAAAATGGGAAGGTCGATTTCATCCAAGTGATCCACCACTAATGCAGCCCCCTTGTCCAAAAGTTCTTTTTTCGGATTAGTGGTGGTAATACCGACAGGAATCATCCCTGCATGCACGGCGGCTTCTATTCCATGGGTGCTATCTTCAAAAACGATACATATTTGTGGGTCTTTGTTAATCAATTGAGCCGCCTTCAGAAAGACTTCAGGATCGGGTTTCCCCCTGCTCACATCTTCGGAGCAAACTGCACCTGCAAAAAATCCTATTAATTTATTTTGTTCAATCGCCAGTTCGATATTTTTTCTTTCGGTTGAGGTCCCAACAACTAGGGGAATTGAATGACGATGTAGTCTGGTAATGAAATTTCTGCTACCAGCAATAAGTGGAATTCCCTCTTTTACTCCAAGCTCCCGGTAGATTTCCTCTTTTCGGTTACCTAACTTAATAATCTCCAACTTATCATCACTCCAACCCAGCATCGACCCGATTATCGTTTCGTTTCTTTTGCCAAACCCTTTTTCGAAATGATCCGAGGGTAACATTTGATTGATTTCCTTTGCAAGGATCTCCCAACTCTTCTCGTGGAGTACAGCTGAGTCAATGACTACTCCATCCCAGTCAAATATCGCACCAATCATATGCTTTAGTTTGCGGGCAAGAATCAGATCGCTAAGGATTTGTTTTTCATGGTATCAGTTTTTTGAATCTGTTTAAAAAACCGCTTTTGTCTTTCTCATCACCCTCCTCTAATTCGTCAGCTTGCGTGGCATTTTCATCTTTATTCTCTAACTCTTCAGTAATAGTTACTGGTCCTTGCTCAGTGCTATCTACGGCCATTTCCAAAAGTAAAACCGAGTTATTGCCGTCATTCATCTCGGCGGAAGAATTAAGTTCATCATTGAGAATGGTTGAATTATTTTCGAAAGAGGAGTTATCATCCTGAAAGTTATCTAAAAAGCCGGAACGTTTGGTTTCTGATTCTGTAGGAATTTCAGGAGTGCTGTTTTGGTCCAAAAAAATGACCGGGGTTGCTCTCTCCGCTAGAATTTCATTAAGAAGATCTCGAGTTTTAGTCACTTCAGAGTGATCAAAACCAAGTAATTTTTCCTGTTTGGCTAGAACATCTCCAAGCTCTTCCATGGCTTCTTCCTTCCGTTCTGCAAGATAATGGAGTTTTCCGATCCTGTATCGAGTTTGTAGGGTCATGGGATCCAGCTCTCCCATGATTCTAAGCTCAATAATAAGAGTTTCGTTGCTTAACTGAAAAGCATCCACTTGCTTGCCAGAGTCCAAGTATAAATCGGCCAATTCATTCATGGCCCTTAATGTTTCTGGGTGCTCGAGCCCGTTTTTACTCTTTAAACGGGTATAAACCGTGAATTGAATTTCTTCCGCTTCTTCGGGTAAATCCTGGAGTCTTAGAATTCGAGCAATGGCCTTGAGTGTGGATAGGGTTTCCGGATGTTGTTCCCCAAGCATTCTTTCTTTTGAGTCAAGAATTTGTTCATAGAGGTCAAGCCCCCGAGCAAGATCTTTTCGTGAAACAACGATTTCAGCGAGTGCATCCATCGCACCCAGGGTATCGGGGTGAGTATTGCCAAGAATCTTTTCCATCGATTCGACCAAGCTCTTCGATAATTTTTCCGCTTCATCGAGTTTCCCCCCCTTTCGTAATGCTTCCACCAGAACTTGTCCGCGGATTAAGCTAACGGAACTTTTCTCTCCCAGGCTAAGTCTTGAACGCTCGAAAACATTCCGACTCATGCTTTCAGCTTGAGCAATTTTGTCACGCGAGAGAAATATTTTAGCTAGTTCATTCATGCATTTCAGCATTCGAGGATCTTCAGTACTCCGATTTTGGTCTCGAATAATAGTCAGAGCAGAAACACATAAATTTTCTGCCTTCTCGACTTTTCCAATTCGGCGATAGACGGTAGATAGATCGATTTTAGCATCGATCACCTCATCATGATTCTCGCCCAATTCTTGCGTTTTTCGCTCAAGCAATACGGCCAGCATCGGTTCAGCCTGCAAATAATTTCCCAGGGCTTCATGTACAAGAGCAAGTTCGGTCTGGGCTTCACTTTTTGTCTCCGATTCGCCTTCAAAAAGTTCGATTGCCCGTTCGAGTTGTTCCTGAGCCTTGTCATATACACGAATGGAACGATAAGTCTTTCCTAAGTAACTTCGGATATTAGCTTCCATCTGTGGTTCAGAAGATAATTCGTCTGCCCGTTTAACTCCTTGATCTAGCATCGTTTTAAGGAGTTCCGTATCCATGCCGGAAGTGTTTTGAGGATCTAGCGAGAAAAACAGGCTTTGAACAAACTGATTCACAATTTGAGTCTCCGCCAGGTTTTCCTTTGCCTTTTGACTTTCCGCAATAGCACTCATCTCCGCTTGATTAGCATTTTGCTTTTGTACAAAAGCATAGGCTGCGAGTCCAATACCGGAAAAAGCAAAAAGCACAGAAAAGGCGGTGATCAGAGCAAGTTTTCGCTGTCTGGCAATGATGTCCCGTTGTTTGATTTCATCCAATCCCAGGCCGAGCAAACCTGCCACAATTTTAAGAACGGCATCCTTTTCGCCATCGCCAGAGTCTCGTAAATCAGCGGCCCCGGGTTCATCCATTTCATCGATGAGCTTTCCGGATTGGTCGATTTTTCTCCTGACCGCTAATGGTAAGCACTCCTCACCTTTGGAATGGGTCAAGTCATCTGCCATAGGTTCCCCGTCCAAGATCAGGCAAAGTATGCGATCTCCCTTGCCCATTTGTTTGAAAAGACGAATTTCTTCATTTACCCATCTTGATTTCACCGCATGGGGTGAACATAGAACAATCAAATGGGAAGAATCTTTGAGAGCCTGTTCAATGATAGAACCTAGTTGGGCTGAACCGGGCAATTCATCTCGGTCGCGAAAAATTGGATAGAGCCGCGATGGAATCTTGCCAAATTTACCTTTCTGACCGACTAGGTTTTTGGGTACGGAAAAGCCCTCAAGCTTTTTTCTTAACCACCTTGCTTTTTCTTCATCTTCGTGGGCGTAGGTTATAAATGCCCTGTACTTGAAAGAATTTTCCATCGCTTAAGTAATCATTAAAACCAAATGACTACGGAAGCAAGGTACATAGCATACCATGCACGAAAAGAGTGAAAAAAATCTCTATTATTATTTTGCGTAAGTAGGACTTAGGAAAAGTAGCAATTGACTTACTTTTCAAAAAGTGCGTTTGCACGATCCCAATCGACAACATTCCAAAAGGCACTAATGTAGTCTGGTCGTCGGTTTTGGTAATTCAGATAATAAGCATGCTCCCAAACATCAAGACCGATAAGGGGTAGACCTGTGTCGTCTGCAATGCCTTCCATCAGAGGAGAGTCCTGATTAGGAGTTGAGGTGACTTGCACAGAGTCACCGGATTTAATCAACCATGCCCAACCGGAACCAAAACGGGTAAGGGCGGCTTTGGTAAATGCATCTTTAAAAGAATCGAAAGAACCAAATGCGGATGTGATGGCTTCACCCAGAGACCCGGAAGGAATTCCTCCACCGGATGGAGAAATAACTTCCCAGAAAAAAGTATGGTTGGAGTGTCCGCCTCCATTGTTACGTACCGCTCCGCGAATGCCTTCCGGTAACTGAGAAAGATCTGCTATCAATTCATTGACTGGTTTCTCGGCTAGGGTTGTGTTTCCTTCGAGAGCAGCATTTAGGTTATTGATGTATGTTTGATGATGCTTGCCATGGTGAATCTCCATAGTTCTTGCGTCAATGTGCGGCTCAAGTGAATCTACAGAGTATGAAAGGTCGGGTAATGTATGTGGCATAATAAGTAAGTTGAATTAAAACATCCCATACAAATCACCTGTCGGTAAAGGTCAAGCTTGCTAGGTAAATATGGAATGATTATTCCATGTTTACCTTAGATTCTTGTCTGCGTAGATGGAAAAAAGCCTGGGTAAGCTGGAGGCATTGTTCTTTCATTATACCCTTATGAACGATGGGCTTATGGTTCGATCTTGGGAGCTCATGCAGCGAAGTGGCACCTCCCATAGCTCCCATTTTTGGATCTTCAAAGGCATAAAAAACTTCCCTGACCCTTCCAATGATAGTGGCACCTGCACACATTGGGCAAGGCTCTTTAGTAACATAAAGCTTACATTCATTCAGTCGCCAATCACCGATTTTTTGGGCTGCCATGGTAATGGCAAGCATTTCAGCATGAGCGGTGGGGTCCTTACATTTTCTAGTTTGATTATGAGAAGAGGCGATCACTTCTCCTGTTGCATCCACAATCACTGCCCCTACAGGAACTTCGTCATTTTCCCAAGCAGTGATTGATTCATTGTACGCGAGTTGCATGTAGAATTCGTCATTCTTATCCAACTGGGATGGAAAAAGGCGTGGAAACGGGCACTCAGTGATTTTTTTCATTTTTCTTGGGAATTTACCTTAAAGTATTCGCAAGGAATCTTGACTTGAACGAACAACATGGTGTGATAGGTGGTTTAAATAATTTATGTCAGAAGAAGATATTGTCGAAGTAGAAGGTAAAATAACTGCAGTACTACCAAGTACTATGTTTCGAGCCGAGCTAGAAAATGGTCATCAAGTCCTTGCCCACATTTCGGGCAAACTGCGAAAGCATTTTATCAAGATTACGGTTGGTGATATCGTAAAGATGGAAATGAGCACTCAGGATCTGGAGAAAGCTCGTATTGTTTATCGTTTAAAGAACGCTGAAGTGAACAGAAATGCTCCAATACGAAGCTACGGTCCTAAAAGTAAAGGAAGGTAACATGAATATTATTGAATCAATAGGAAAAACTCCCCTGGTTGAGCTGCAAAAAGTAACCAAGGGTCTCGACGCACAAATATTTTTGAAATCAGAATTCTTTAATCCTTTGGCGAGTGTTAAAGACAGAATTGGGGCAGCGATGATTGAGGCTGCCGAAAAAGACGGTTCGCTTACCCCTGAAAGTGTGGTGATCGAGCCAACTTCCGGTAACACGGGGATTGCTCTGGCCTTCGTTTGTGCTGCCAAAGGCTACAAATGCATTTTAACGATGCCTGAGACTATGTCGAAGGAGAGACGCCTGCTACTTCGTCTTCTTGGTGCTGAAATTGTACTGACTCCCGGCCCCAAAGGGATGGGAGGTGCTATTTCTAAGGCCTCCCAGTTGATGGAGAAACACGGGAACAATGCTTTTATGCCCCAGCAATTTAATAATCCTGCGAATCCTGAAATTCACCGTATAACAACAGCGGAAGAGATTTGGTCTGGAATGGAAGGGCAGGTTGATTGTCTGGTCGCGGGTGTAGGTACAGGCGGGACCATTACGGGAGTCTCGGAAGTTATTAAACAGAGAAACCCTGATATGAAATCAATCGCTGTTGAACCGGCCGAAAGCCCAGTTATCACCCAAACCCGAAATGGGGAAGAGGTTCAACCAGGACCCCATAAAATTCAGGGTATTGGTGCGGGATTTGTTCCTAAAAACTTAAATTTGGATATTGTTGATGATGTTGAATTGGTAACCAGTGAGGATGCCTTTGAAATGGCGAGGCAATTAAGTTTAGAAGAAGGAGTCCTAGGAGGTATTTCTACTGGAGCCACGGTTACTGCGGCTCTTCGTATTGCAGCTAAACCGGAGATGGCCGGCAAAAGAATTGTAGTGATTGGAGCGAGTTGTGGTGAGCGTTATCTATCGACTCCGCTTGCGGCCAAAGCCGCGGCCGAGGTAATGGATGCGGTAGCAGAAGAAGATTAATTTTTCCGACTTATTCTCCTCCTTTTGGGAGAAGACAGCATTTTGAGGTTACTTGTCAGACGAGTTCATGCTGCGAGTGTTCGGGTCGCTAGTTCTGTGGTTGGTCAGATAGATCAAGGTTTGCTTGTTTACATCGGAATTGAAAAGATAGACCAAGTGACAGATTTGGAATGGGGTAGTAAAAAAATCCTCGGCCTACGTATATTTGATGATAACGAGGGCAAGATGAACTTGCCGGTTCGAGACGACATGGGAATACTCGTTGTCAGCCAATTTACTCTTTGTGGAAACCTAAAAAAAGGGTACAGACCTTCATTTAATAAAGCGGCACCGCCATCTCTAGCGATTTCACTCTATGAACAGTTCCTGGAGATTTTAGGTAATTCTTTTGGTGGAAGTTTGGAGACTGGGAAATTTGGGGCTCACATGAATATCGAAATGAAAGAGGACGGTCCGGTGACGATCTGGCTTGATTCCCAAAATAAGTCTTATTGAAAAATGGACCATGCTTTGCTCGGAAAAGACTTTTTTAACCGACCGGTAGTGCTGGTTGCCCGTGAGCTTTTGGGAGCCAACTTGTGTGTCAGTAAAAAAAAGGGCGAGGTTGTCAAAATGACCATTAGTGAGACGGAAGCATACGATGGAGAGGAGGATCTTGCTTGTCATGCGTCCAAGGGTAAAACCCCGAGGAATGAGGTTATGTATGGCGAAGCAGGTGTTATTTATCTTTATTTATGCTATGGAATGCATTGGCTCCTCAATATTGTGTGCGAAAGAGAAGGTTACCCCTCAGCCGTCCTTTTGCGGGGAACTCTGGATGTCAACGGACCTGGACGACTAACCCGAAAATTGGGAATTGATGGAAAATTAAATCGCAAAAGAGCCATCCATTCAAATGGTCTTTGGTTTGAAAGAGGAAATGTGCTAAAAAGGCAGATTCAATCGGGTCCGCGTATCGGTGTAAATTTTGCTGGAGAATATTGGGCGCAAAAACCCTACAGATTTTGGTTTTCAAAAGCTAAATCTGGTGCTTAATTATGATTATGCCCAAATTAATTCGCCAATGGTTGTTCTTATCGTTTGTAGGACTAACAATTTTGGGCTGTCGCCAAACCGCGAAAAAAAATGATTATCCAGTGATTTATAACGCATGGAATGCTAGGTACCAATACAATCCCCTAACACGGGAGATGCAACCGGTGGTGGATAATCAAACGATTGGGCGGGCGTGGTCTAGGGATGAATTTGGCCGATTGAATTCGATGTATTTCTTCTCAGGAGTGAATGGACGTGACGAAGATCTTTTACATACACACAAAGTAAAGCTCGATAAAAAACGGGATCGCCAATGGGAAGATGAGAGAGAAGCAAGGATTTCCCAGATTAGAGAGCAGATTGCTCTTAGGGAATCAAACGAAACAGATCAATCTCAGCAAGTGGTGGAAGCAGTTCCTGAGGAAGATGGTAATGCCGATATGGATGCTTTTATCCCCATGTCTACTATCGAATTTACTCTACCTGATGCAACTGCCCCCAGTTCAGATATACCCGGGATACCCTTGGATGCTCCCGCTGAAGGAGCAATGGAAGAACCCTCGCCTTTCGCTCCGTTACCTGCTTTGCCCTGATGCTTAAACTCATTTTAAATGGACTAGCCATACTCTTTGGACTCGTGGCCATTTGGTACATGTTTTCGTTGAAGTCGAAATTGAAAGATGAACAAGCGTTAATTCAGCAAATTCTCAAGGAGAGAGATACTCTATTACAGGAAAAAGAGAAGTTTAATAAGGAACACGCTACGCGTTACGGTCGGGAAAGAATCAAAAATCAAAAACTGGAGGAAGAAAAATTTGAAGCAACTGTTGAGCAGTCAACCCAACAAAAAGCCAGAGACGAGTCAGCATCAATTATTGCCGATTTAGAAACTGCCATTGAAGAGAGTCAAAAATCAAGTGGAGAAGTAAAGCTGCAGATAATTAAGGTGAAAAAAGAATTCGATGAGTTAGAGGTAAAACACCAAGCAAATATTGCCGAAATTCCAGCGATTGAAGTAAATAAGAATAATTTATTAAACAGTACGCAAAATTTGGAAAGTGAAATTCAGGTTCTAAATGACTCTTTAGAGAACTACGAGGCGGTTACCAAGATACTTAAGGAGCATTTTGATCAAACAACATCTTCCCTTTTTCGCGATAAAACTTCCAGGAATTGGTTGGAGAAAGGCGAATATATTCGACTTTCTTACATGAAGATTGATCTTAATAATGGTCTCCTGGGATTACCCGTCGGGCAGGAGGATGGTGTTCTTAAAGACAAATTATTCGCCATTCGAAGTAACGGGGATGAGATTTGTAAGATTAAGATTACTCATTCAGAACTGAACCAAGCCGTGGCTTCCATCATCCCGCTACTTGGTAAGCCAGCCAAACTTCTTACTGTTAGCGAATATGATCTCTATCATCTTTAGAATTCTCGCATGGAGTTCACTGGTTGCGGCGGGTGTTCTATTTTTCATTAACCAAGAAGATTTTGTGTCATTTAGCTCTAAAATTAAGAACGCAGAAAACTTAAAAAAGGATGCGAAGTTTGATCTTGAGAGTGATCAAAATAAATCATCCGATTTGATTAACGGAATGTTTCGTGAAAGAGGAAAACTCAGGCTAGAAATTGAGGAGACTCAGGCAGCCGCGGAAAAACTTAAAGAGGAAGCAGAAATTATCTTACTTAAGGAGAGCGATCTTTCCGCAAGAAAAACTAAATTAATTAAAGAATTAGAATCTGTTCGCAAAGAGCTTGCCGAACAGACTGAAAGGACTACGGAAAAAAGAAAGCAGGGAGACCCGATTCGATTGGAAGTAGAGAAAGCTAGGTCAGAATTAAAGGAAATCGAAGAGCAAAACAAAAAAGTCAAATCGATGCGAGACCAACTAGATGCCGAATTGTCAGCTTTACGAACACGCAGGGAAGTTGCACAAAGGTCCTACCAAGAAGAAAAGGACAGTCTTTTGAGTGAAATTGAAAGACCCCCTTATCATTATTTTGGTGATGAATTAGAAATCGATGTATTGAGCGTTTCTCCATCAGGGTCAGGAATTTTTATAGAAGATGGAATAAAGTCTGGGTTTCGTGATGAATTTAAATATCTAGCTTACGAACAAAATGAACCTGATCAGCACTTTTATCTAAAAGCGTCTTTAGTTCAGAAAGAGCTTACATTTCTTGAGTTTGATCATGATTATCGCGAAAAAGCGTCCTCTTCCATACGGCCCGATCAAAAACTTTTCTTGATTCGCACGGGCGATTCGAATACTACAAATGACTAACTTGTTTTACCCCAACCCCAATACCATTTCTAAATGAGCGACTCCGAAGAGCAGCCCTCAGATGAGGAATTGTCTGAGTTAATCGACGACGAAGAAAATACCGTTGATTCAGAGTCTGGTGAGCCCGAAGGTGCGGTGGAAGTTGGTATCCCCCCGGCGGTTGATGACGAAGGTGATATTGATAGCAGTGAAGAAATGTTTTCCATGGACGACTTTGACTCGTCTGAAGAAGTGGTCGATAACCCTATCGAAGAAAATATTGCCCCCGATGAACCTCTTTCCGAAGAGTTGGCTCCAGTTGAAGAAGGTTCTGTTGCGGAAGAATCACCTTCGGAATCTAGCAGTAAAGCAACAGTAGATGATATTCCCGAGACCAATGGGGCAGGTGGTGTTGCTGAGTTCAGGAAAACCCTTTCCAATCTATCTCGTCAGCTTGAAATCGACCGCTTGGCATTTCTGCATCAAGCTATGAAAGATCGTGGGGAGAAAGTACCAACACTTTCTCAAATCGCGGCTGATATACAGGGAACCAAACCTTTGGCAGCCAAAGGTGATTGTGATCAATATGGAGGCCGTCCCACTGCTCGCTTGGAGGGATGGGTTTCAGGACTTTCTTTTGGTGCGAGCCGCCGGGCGAAAAAATTTAATAAGTAAGGCTTTTTGCAACTGAGCTACCGAACAATTTAAGGTGAATTGTTCTTTTATCATTCCTTCTTACAACGAAGAGAAATTCCTCCCTCATACAATAGAGGCAATAACTACTGCCATAAAAAAAATAGGCCTGATTAGTAACTGGGAGGTTGTCGTGGTTGATAATAATTCAACAGACAATACCGCTGCGGTTGCTAAAGAAAAGGGGGCAGTTGTGGTACATGAACCGGTTCGACAAATTGCCAAAGCAAGAAATGTTGGAGGTCGTTATGCTAGCGGTGATTTTCTTTTTTTTGTCGATGCAGATACAATCATATTTACTCGACACATCGAGCAGGCGATGAATGCCCTGATTGAGGATAATTTCTTTGGAGGCGGGGCCTTAGTTGAGTTTGATGGTCATCAGAACAAGCTTTTTCTCGGGAGATTTATTCCGTCCTTGTGGAATTGGTTATCGAGGACTTTTCGATTGGCGGCAGGAAGCTTCATTTTTTGTCGAAAAGAAGATTTTGTCTCATGCGGAGGTTTTCCTGAGACCATGTACGCGGGTGAAGAACTGGTTTTTGTACGGAACCTCAAGAGATTAAAGCGAAAATCCAGGCAAAAATTTTTTATTATAACGGATCCTCCGGTTATTACCTCCTCCAGGAAACTGGATTGGCATGGAAATTGGCAGATGACTTTTTACTTACTTATGCTCTTTTTTTTCCCTTTTGCCGTGCGTTTTCGTAAGCTCTGTTGGTTTTGGTATGAGAGACCTTAAAAACGGTTATTCAGAATCCATTGGGTAGATTAAGGGCCATTCTTTGCGAATTTGATCCATCTGTTTCATGATTTCCAAGCTTTCGTTCAATGGCATAATTGGACTCTCTTTTTTGCCTTCCAACCAGAGAGTGCCAAAAGATTCTGCTTCATAATTAAAACCATTACCTTCAAAAGGCATTTCTACGGTTTCATGTTTGTCACCGTTCGTTTCAATAAAAGTCATTTTCTGGGGCTTCCAACACTGTTTGTGGATACGAACATTTCCGAGAGTTCCTGCAAGAAAAGCCTCCTGCCTGGTTTCACACTCAAGGGAAGAGAGGAGCATAGCCAAAGCACCTGTGGGATAGCGGAAAATCCACGCTGCTTGTTCGTCGACTCCGGTATCTCCCATATTTGCTAGTGTTTGCAGGGCAGAGGGTTTACCTAAAACCATCGAAGCCAGAGAAACTGGATAGATTCCCAAATCCAGCAAGGAACCCCCAGCCAGTTTGGGATTAAATAATCTTCCATCAGGATCTTTTATTTTCGGTAAAAACCCGAAGTCTGCGTGCAGGGTTCTTATTCCGCCCAATTTCCCTACTTTTAACCAAAGCCTTAGCTTATCCATGAGTGGAGGGAACCGGGACCACATACCTTCCATGAGCAGAACATCCTGTTCCCTTGATACCGTTACCATGCTTTCCACTTCTTTGGCATTCACCGCAAACGGCTTTTCACACAGTACGGCTTTTTGATTTCTCATGCACAGAATCGCGTTTTCCGCATGGGAAGAGTGGGGCGTGGCTATATAAACAGCATCCACCTCTTCCGATTGGGCTAATGCCTCATAATTTCCAAAAGCATGGGGGATATTCCATTCCTGAGCAAAAGCTTGGGCGTTTTCGAGATTTCTGGAAGCGGTGGCACAAAGTTTACCGTTCCGGGTAAATGGAAGTCCCGCTGCAAACGCTCTGGCAATTCGACCGGTACCGATAATTCCCCACCTGACAATTTGATTATTCATTTTAGATTTATTGATACGAGTTTTCTATCTATAAAGCGTTTCTGAGGAGTTGACGAAAAATTGTTTTTGAGCGATGGTGGAAGTCTATTATGCGATTACCTCGGAGTAAAAGAAGATTTTATGCTTTGGCGTTATTTGTTTGTCTGTGTTATTTTTTATCAAGTTGCGAAATAAATCCGCTAGCTCCTAAGCAAAAGAATTCCGATGGAGAAAAAAATTCAACAGAAGCTTTACCCGTGATCTCAGAAATTGCCCAGAAAACCTTAGCACCAGCTTTCGAATCAAAAGAATTGGAAGCTTTTATTTTGCAGCAAATGAGAATGCTTGAAGAGCAGCTTGCTGAAAGGCTTGCCAAGATTGATCCCGCGGATACCGATCAAATTCAGCAAATTGTGCAAAATGAATTGGTTTCTTTTCTTAAAGATAAACAGGATTTAAAATACCAGTTTCTTTGCGATGAGAATGAAAGATGGATTTATCGCTGCAATCGGATGACTGGAGAGATCGAATGTTTTAGTATGTCTTCCAATAAGTTGCGCTTGCTTTCCAGTACGCGTTGATTTGTTATTTGATTCATGAAAATTAATTATAAATCTCCAAGAGTTGCCGGGCTTGCTTTGGGACTTTTTTTGGTTTTATTTTTTCAATCCTGTTCCAAAACTAATTATAAACAGGAAATTACAGCAGAGCAGCGTTTAATTCTTAATCCTCCCTCGATGGTAGAAAAGCTATGGCTTGCCCGACACCACTATGATGAGGAGAGGAGACTTATTGTTCCGAAAGTGGGTGGTTCGCGATGGGGAGCCGTTCAGGAATACACCGCGGACGGAAATTTGGTCTATCGTGATTGGTGGGTTCGCAATTTGAAAGTGGAAGATTTAGAAGCGGCCCCTTCGACCGAGATTGAAGTGGTCAGGGAAGAGGATACCAGTGCACGACCTCCGGTTCTTGGGATTTCAGGAATCGATACTGATCAAGACGGAAACGGCCCGAGTGAAGAACCCGTGATGGTTGAACAACCCGAAGCAAGCACAACTGATCCTTTCGTCGGAGATTCGCCTGCAGATGATCCTTTTGCTCCGGTCCCCGCAGTAGAGGGTGCTCTTCCTGAAATGAGTGACCCTTTTGCTCCTTTACCGGATGCAGGTGAAGTGGAATCAATGCCTGCCACTGAGGCAGATCCCTTTGCACCGCTTCCCAGTCCTTTCTAAACCTTTGTCTTAGTAATTACGAACCCCTGCGTCAGAAGCAAAAAGAGGGGGTGGCTCGTAATCATCGTTATCATCAGATAAAATCTCTTTGGAAGCTTCGGTTGAGACTTCTTTTTCGGTAGTTTTTTTGATTCTCTTTAGAGGTGCAGGGGCAGAAATCGGTTCAACATATTCCGGCTTAACCTTGGGAGGTTGCAGGTCAAATTGAACGGAACGTGCCTTCTTTTCGGCTTGGGCATTACGAAGCCAAACGCGACTAACTGAAACTTCAGCATTCTCATTCACGAGTTTGCGAAGATCGCGAAGAGAAATGTTCTCATAGCAACCAGCCCCTTTGGTTTTGCCGCTACCAACTTTTCTTGGTGTCCCGTCTTTGTTTAAAGTCACTCCCATGATCTCTATACAAAGATTTATCTGTTTTCGATCAACTCATATTTTCTTTGTCATGGAGAGCAAAAATTGAATAAATTTCATAAATGAGTAATAATCCTAAGGTTAAGACAAAAATACCAGCCAAAGCCAAGGTACGGGCTGCACAAGTTAACCGGATGCAAAGAAGTTCCGATGAGATGGGTAAGTTCGATAATGCGTCTGCCACATCCGTACCCATGGCAATTGCCGCACTGGTGGGATTGGGTATTGAGGTGGTCTTCTACCTTTTCCTTTTTGTATTTCTTTTATCTGATAGTACCCAGATCATTTATGATTATTTTTATGAGCGTGGATGGGTGCCCTATGTGTTGACCTACTTGGCCTGTTGGTCCTTCGCTATACTTTTTTTCAAACACAGGAAGCTCAAGAGTCAGCAGAATGTGATGCAATTTAAGCTTCTACCTGAAGATATTTCTCAGGATATTAGGGAAGATAATTTAAATGAATTTTATGCCCATATCAAGAGGTTGGGCTTTGAACCGCAGCAAAGCTTTCTTCTGACTCGGATTCTTCGGGGGATTGAGCATTTCAGTGTGCGAAAAAATCATACAGAAACTGCAGACATGCTGAAGTCCCAGTCCGAGATTGATGCGACTATGGTCGATTCAAGTTATGTCTTGATTAAAGTCTTCATTTGGGCGATTCCTATTCTCGGTTTTATAGGAACTGTACTTGGGATCAGTGAAGCGGTCTCCAGTTTTGGAGGGGAGATGGGAGCGGCTGCAGATATCGAAAAGATTAAGGAACAGTTGGGGCAGGTTACAGGTG
>CEOC01033021.1_pt1 | contig 35259 bp, 23 predicted proteins | sample 356191 | NCBI WGS metagenome assembly CEOC01 (sample SAMEA2619952, study PRJEB7988) | marine metagenome | biome: marine biome (ENVO:00000447); feature: deep chlorophyll maximum layer (ENVO:xxxxxxxx); material: "saline water (ENVO:00002010), including plankton (ENVO:xxxxxxxx)" | depth 17 m
GGTTACCCCACCGCTCCTCTGATTTCCTATAAGATAACAGGGATTGGGACACTATGGGAGGTTGCTGTGCCACTTTCTGAACTGTCTACTTTGGTGGCACAGGGTCTGATTTTGGGGCATCATTGTGTCAAGTCACACCGCAACCCGATGACCTACATTCAGCAACACCCCAACGCCCCGTATTTTGGGGAGACGGTTTCATTCACACCGATTGGCGATCAGGTTCTGGTGATCGCTGATTCTCAAATGCTGATGATGACGCGGGAAGATGCTAGGGCAGAATGGCGACAGAATGCCGGACAAGGTTGGCAGCGTCTGGCATAGGACAGTCAACCTAGTGGCACAAGGGAGTGGCACAGACCCGCTCCCTCCTGTATCTTAAAAGAGTCAAACAAAGGCACCCAACCATGCGTAAGATTGAATCCCTGATGAACGCCGCCATTCAGAACAATCAGAACTGGCAATCTGGCAACACTTCTGTTCATTTTGACGAAGAATCTGGCGTCTCTACTGTTCATCTCCACGGAAACAAAATTGCTGAGGTTGGTGATACTTTCATCCGATTGTTTGACGGTGGTTGGCAATCAGTGACCACAAAATCCCGCCTTAATGCTATTTTGGCAGAACATGGTGAAGATGGTGATTGTGTTTTTCAGAAAAACTTTGACTGGTTTGTGAACATTAACACAGTGCAAGGTATCAGCACTGTTCCTTTCTTTTCATCAATGCGCCTGGGTTGATAACATTTAAGGGGGGATATTTTCTCCCCTTTTTTTACATTTAAGAATCCTACCGGAGGGTCTACCTCTATCCTAGCACACCATGGGACACCCTCTGGAAATTTAACATTCCTGAAACAATTACCGGCAGGCAGGGGAGGTGACGACCTTTGGCGTCTGCAGTGCTACCCCGCACCTCCTTTGATTTGAACCTATCATACATCCGCACGACCACCCGCCAACCAATTTTGGACAGTTCGCCAACTGGCACAAGGCCGCGGCATAGGATAAAAAATGACCTATCATTCTCTTAGTTGCAATCCACCCCATGGACTTTCACAACTACTCCCTGGACCAATACGAAGCGCAACAGGCAGCGGACGACCGCAACCGCCAGGCGCTGGACACCGACACTTGCTGGGATGATTTTGGTTTCCGTACCTTCTGGGATGAGGTAGAACTGCTGAATGACCTTCCGGTGGACCTGGAGGACGGGTGGGCATTGGAGGAGATCCTGGCAGCGTATAAGGTAGAAGACACTGCACGGGATGCTGTCGCTGCGATTGAGGACGGATACGACCCGACGCCCGACACCGCTTACGATTCCTTCCATTGAATTTAAGGTTTGGGCGGTTGACTCCGCCCATCCTGTGCTACCATTAACTCAAGTTCAAACAAACGAACCATGATCACTGGCACCGCTCTCCTGGATACCTACAACGCTATGCGCGAACAGGGTAAAAAACCCTCTGAGATTGCCATCGCTTGTGGTTACTCAACGGCAGAAGGATCTAACACTAAGATTAACTTCACCGATTTCTACACTGAGTTATTGAAGTCTAAGGGCGCTCTTCTTCGCGTTCTTGATGATAACGAAGCGGTGGAAATTAAGGCAGAGGATAGTGACTATCAGGAGCAAATTAATGAACTCCTGGAAGATTATCCTGCTGATGCAATTCGCGCCTTTATTGAACTTTATGGAGAAGATGATCTGGACCGCTTCAGTGACTCCTATCAGGGTGAAATGTCAGGCGCTGAGTTCGCTGAGCAGTTGGTCACTGATTGCTACTGTCTGGATCTGCCTGGATTCGTAGAGGTTGACTGGCAGGAGACTTGGGAGAACCTGGAACGTCATGACTACAGCGAACAGGATGGGTTCATTTTCTCAGAGTGCTGGTGATGTGACGGATTGTTAAAAAAAGGGGAACCATCTACAGTTCCCCTTCCTGATCTCTTATTATTAGTTCAGTTCACACAAACGAACCATGTTCACCTCCATCACCCGCCGCCAATCTTTCGGTGCCACCTATCAGTGGGCGGTGCTCTCAACGCTCCCTATGGACACTGATAAGCAACGCGGCGGACTGCGTGCCTGTGAGGTCAATCAGGCACTGGGGATGCCTAAGGAAGCACGCACAACGGTAACGCTCCTGCTCAAGGCGATGGCGTCTCAGGGCATGGTCCGCCGTTATGAGTACATGATGGGCAAACAGAAAATGATCACTTACAAGCGACTCCTGCCGCTGCGTAAGCGTGAGCGCATCGCCCGCCTGATGGGAGTGTGAACGATTGTTAAAGATAGGGCAGGCATCCACAGTCTGCCCTCTCCATCGCCTACAATTATCTCAGTTCACACAAGGACCATGCCTCTCTCATTCTCCGACGCTCTCCTGCAACTGCCCGCCTTTGTTGCTGATAACACTGCATCCCTGGACCTTGCCTATGATTGGATCTGTGAGATGACAGAACTTAACATCGCAGACAGTAAGCAACTGTGGCATGAGTTCTGGGTAGCATATCACGACGCCGCCTGGTGGCAGAATGACAACTGGCACACGGTCGCTTGACAGCAGCGTTAGTGCGTGATAGGCAGTGCCCCCGCCGTCGGGGGTGCCGCCGCGCCCCGTATATAAAACCACTAGGTACCATTAATCTATAAAGTCTTGCTTTTGCGAGGTCTTTGTATAACTCTTCACTTTTCTATATAAACCAAGAATGGAAAACGAAATACATCATATGCAAAAAAATCCCGGAGAAAATTTTACCAATGTAGAGGTTGATCCTGTAACTGGTGAATATGTTATGAAGATACCTGAATGGATTATATCTGAGTTTGGGTGGTATGAGGGTACAGAGATTAATATGGAGGTAGATAAGGATAGCATCGTAATAACCGAATGCTAGTATTGACTATCACTTAAGTTACTAGTATAATTACTATTGAATCGATTCACATTCAAAACTTGACCTAATTATGGCAAAAGGATTTACAGTAAAAGCAAAAGCGCCCGCTAAACCAAAAGCAGCAGAGCAAGAGTGGGACTATAATAAAGCAAGAGAGATGCTTAAAGGAAAGACAGTAGTCTTCTGTCTTCCTGGTCGTGGAGTATCATATACGTATCTTAAAAACTTTGTGCAACTTTGTTTTGATCTAGTACAGTGTGGTGCTAGTATTCAAATTTCACAAGACTATAGTTCAATGGTGAACTTTGCACGTTGTAAGTGTCTTGGTGCAAATGTATTGCGTGGACCTCAGCAAAAACCATGGGATGGTAAATTGAAGTATGACTATCAGTTGTGGATTGATAGTGACATTGTGTTTAACACTGAGAAATTCTATCAACTGGTGTTAATGGATAAGGATATTGCAAGTGGGTGGTACATGACCGAAGATGGTCAAACTACAAGTGTTGCACATTGGATGGAAGAAGATGATTTCCGTAATAATGGTGGAGTGATGAATCATGAAACTGGGGAGACTATTTCAAAGCGTCGTAAACCATTTACTGTAGACTATGCAGGATTTGGATGGTTGTTGATTAAGAATGGAGTCTTTGAACATGAGGGTATGCCTTATCCTTGGTTTGCACCAAAGATGCAAGTCTTTGAATCTGGTGAAGTACAGGACATGTGTGGAGAAGATGTATCATTCTGTCTTGATGCAAAAGAAGCAGGATTTGAGATTTGGTGTGATCCTCGCGTTCGCGTTGGTCACGAAAAGTCTCGCGTAATCTGATATTATGGAGGAGAAGTATACAATTCTCCATAAGGGGAAAGTACTTTATAAAAACTTGACTAAAGATAAGTACTTTGATATTATGGAAGACCTTTCAATTGAATTTTATCAGAAAGGTTCTCCACGTTCTCAAGACCTTGAGACAAAAATTACTAAGTTCTAGGAGTTATTATTATGGTAATGCGTTCAAAGATTGGTGCTCTTGGTAAAGAAGGGTTTATGCCTGGAAAACCAAAGAAGACTCGTCAAGGGTCCGGAAAAAACACGAAGTATGCCGCTTCTTCTCGCAATAACGCTAAGAAAGCATATCGTGGACAAGGGCGATGATTAAATAGACCAGTTACATCGTTTTGAATGGCTTGTCTTATTACTAATCTTCCGTCACAAGAAGTATGGGTACGTAAAGAATATTTGACTGACCATCAAAGTGGACATGGTGAATTTGTAAAAGGCGTTTGGGTATCGGCTAAGTCTATACCTGGACGCACTTTTTATTTTGAAACTTATTTACCAGAATATGCGGCAATTTATGATAAATTACCGATTTCCGCTTTCCTCTCAGAACCAGAAACTCCTGATCCTGATATGGATTTACCTAATTTACAATTCTGGAACTGTATGGACTATGGTGTCGTTAGTATAGATAAAAAATTCATTGGTTCAATGGACTTTGAATGCTATACACGCGACTTTGGTATTCAGAAAGGTACTTATGTTTGTACAATTGATAACTATCATCATGATCCAGACTACGTAGACTGGGCAACAAGTGAAAATCCTGCTGAACATAAGTCTCATAACCTTATTGAATTGAATAATGGTCAATATGCACTCTATCCAAACAATAGATTGCGTATTTTTGACAATAGTTTGACACCTATGGAACCAAAAATGCCTGATTTTAAGGTTTCAACCGAATATTATCAAGTAGAAAATGGATTTGAACGACTTGGTATGGGTCGTGAAGACGAATATCACTGGAAAACAGCAAAAGAACGCCAACAGGAGGAAGAAAATGGAACCAACTAGTGACTTTTTGGACAATTTAGCAGCAAAACAGCATGAAAAACTAATTCGTGAGGTCGTTGGTGATAATAAAAACACCGATAAAGACGATGAACCTCAAAATTTGACTGAGGAAGCGTAAAATAAATACTGATAGGGATAGCAACCCCTCAAAAAGTTCTGTTTTTATAAAACAGGAGCAAAATGGCAAAGTATCATGTTGATAGAGATACTGAGTACATGTACAAAATGTGGGGAACCACTAGTTTGATAACAGATTATTGGTGTAAACCACATAAAACCAATGATATCCCTGAAGAATTGACTGAAAAGGAAAGAAAACAATAATTTTCTGATATAAGGTATAAATAAATCTATAGAAAATACACGCTCAATGCCTACTAAGAGGGTTTCTCGCGCTTTTAAGGATATTAGTTTTTCATTTGACCCACATCCGGTGACGAAGGATCTTCCTGTATTGATAAATGAGCGTTCAATCATCAGATCTATTCGTAATTTAGTTGAAACCATTCCAACTGAAAGGTTTTTTAACTCCAAATTGGGTTCCGATGTGCGTAAAAGTCTTTTTGACTTTGTTGATGTCGGTACTGCAAGTGCAATTCGTGTTCAAATATTGAATACAATCAATTTTTATGAAGATAGAGTAGAAAATACTCGTGTTCAAGTGGACCCAAGACCTGATGATAACAGTTTTGATGTCATAGTCTTCTTTGACATCGTGGGACAAGACCTCCCATCACAACAGTTTTCATTCATATTAGAATCGACAAGGTAAAATATGCCTTTTACACAGTTTACTAATCTTGATTTCGATCAAATCAAGACTCAAATCAAAGATTATCTTCGTGCAAATTCAAATTTCACAGATTTTGACTTTGAAGGGTCTAATTTTTCTGTCTTGATTGATACTTTAGCATATAATACGTATATTAATGCGTTCAATGCTAATCTTGTCGTAAATGAATCATTTTTAGACGCAGCAACAGTACGTGAGAATGTTGTTTCTCTTGCTAGAAATATTGGTTATGTACCACGCTCTAAAACTGCCGCTACGGCGAGTGTAACGTTCTCTGTCCCTACTGATACTAACAGTAGTTTTATCACCCTTACAGCGGGTCTGGTGTGTACTGGAGCGTTTAATAACACAGCTTATCGCTTCTCAATCCCAGAAGACATAACTGCTCAGGTTATTGACGGAAAAGCACAATTTGGTACTGCTGATAAACCAGTTAAAATTTATCAAGGTTCATCACTTTCAAGGCAGTTTTTAGTCAATACATCAACTGATCAAAGATTTATTATTGATAACCCCAATGTTGATTCTTCAACGATTAGAGTATATGTAAAGGGTATTAATGATAGTGGACTTGGAAGAGAATATCGTAGAGCAGATAATATACTAGAAGTAGACAAAAATTCTGAAATCTATCTTATTCAAGAGATTCAGGATGAAAAATATGAACTCTTGTTTGGTGATGGTTACTTTGGAAGACCATTAGAGAATAATGCTATCATTACCGTAAGGTATATTATTACTGAAGGTAAGGCAGGTAACGGTCCATCACAATTTAACTTCCAGGGTAATTTTGTAGAGACCGAAACAACCCAGTCAAATCAACCTAAAAGATTAATTCCAGACGATACAATTAACGTAACTACCATTCAGAAGGCGATAAACGGTGGCGATATTGAGAATGTATCTTCTATTAAGTACTTTGCTCCCAGACTCTATGCAGCACAGTCTAGGGCGGTTACAGCAAGGGATTATGAGGCAATCATTCAATCAATCTATCCAACTACCGAATCTGTAGCAGTTGTTGGTGGTGAAGAATTAAGTCCACCAAAGTTTGGTACTGTTCAAATCAGCATCAAACCAAAAAATGGTACATATATTTCAGATTTTGATAAACAAAATATTTTAAATAAATTGAAACAATATGCTATTGCAGGTATCAATCAAAATATAATTGATCTTAAGGTTCTTTATGTTGAGATTGATTCTTCAATATATTATAACAACAATCAAATTTCTAATGTTGATGATTTGAGAACTAGCATAATAGATGCATTGTCACTCTATTCACAAGATGTTGATATTAATAAGTTTGGTGGAAGGTTTAAGTATAGCAAGATGCTTCAATTGATTGATAGAGTGGACTCTTCAATTACTTCTAATATAACAAAAGTAAAAATTAGAAGAGACCTGAGAGCACTTACTAATCAATTTGCACAGTATGAATTATGTTTTGGTAATAGGTTCCATGTAAATCCAGAAGGTTTAAACATTAAGAGTACTGGATTTAAAATTGCAGGAAATTCTTCAACAGTATTTCTCACTGATACGCCTCAAACTACAAAAACTGGTATTCTTTCCATTGTAAAACAAATGGGCAATGGAGAAACAATAGTTGTTAGTAAAGATGCTGGAGTTGTTGATTATCAGAAGGGGGAAATTATTTTAAATACAATTAATATTGTAGAAACTTCTCTTCAAGATAATATTATTGAGATTCAGGCATTTCCAGAATCAAATGATATTGTTGGATTAAAAGACTTATATCTTAGTTTTGATGTTTCCAATAGTAGAATAAATATGATTAAAGATGTTATTGCATCTGGTGAAGATATTTCTGGCGTTTCTTTCACAAGAGATTATTATACTTCAAGTTACTCAAACGGAGCATTAGAGAGGAAATAAAATATGTCGCATTTTGAAAGAAAGTTGCAAATCAATAAAATTATTGAGAGTCAACTTCCAGAATTTTTAGTTGCCGAATTTCCAAAAGCGGTAGATTTTCTCAAGCAATATTATATTTCGCAAGAAAGTCAAGGTTCACCTGATGATTTAATTAGTAATCTTGACAGATATTTAAAATTAGATAATTTAATTCCAGAAGTTATTATTGGAAAGACCACTCTTTCTATTGCCATTCAACCTTCAGATACCACAATTACAGTATCTTCGACAAAAGGTTATCCAGAAGAGTATGGTCTTTTAAAGATTGATGATGAGATTATTACGTATACATCAAAAACTGATACTGAGTTTTTAGGATGTATTAGAGGATTTTCTGGAATTGATGGATATAATAATAATATTGAGAAAGATTTTTCTAATGTAAACAAGCAGACAGTAAATTTTTCAGATACTAAATCAAGTTCTCATATTCAAGGGAGTAGTGTATCTAATTTAAGTTCACTATTTTTACAAGAATTTTATCGCAAAATTAAAACTGCATTTGCTCCAGGGTTTGAAAATCAAAAGTTTATTTCTGATTTAGATGTAGCAAACTTCATCAGGCAAATTAAAGATTTTTATCAAAGTAAAGGTATTGCAGAATCTGTAAAAATTCTGTTTAAAGTTCTTTATGGTGTTCAAGCAGATGTTATAGATCTTGAAACACGACTGATTAAATCATCTGGTGCAGAATATATTAGAAGAGAAGTTGTTGTTGCTGAAATTATTTCTGGCAATCCATTTGAACTTGAGGGTCAAGCGATTTACAGATCTCTTGATGATTCTACAATTCCCATCGCTACAGCGTCTGTATCTAATGTAGAAGTTTTTACCAGAGACACAAAAACATATTATAAACTTGAACTTTTTGTAGGATTTGATGACAACTCAAGTTTTGAAAATTCTTTCATTGTACCTGGATTCACTAAAGCAATAGAATCTGCTGCAATAGGTGCAGATATACTTACTGTAGATTCTACGATTGGTTTTAATGACTCTGGAACTATTGTTTCAGGAAATAATACTATTAACTTTACTTCTAAAAGTATAAACCAATTTTTTGGATGTACTGGTATTACTGAAGCAGTTAATGTAACTGATGAAGTTAGATCTGAAGTATTTGTTTATGGATATGGTAATGGAGATTTAGAAAGAAAAGTAAACATCCGTTTGACAGGTGTTTTAAATAATTTTGTGGAGATTGATGATGTCTCACTTCTAGAAGAGGGAGAAGAAATTAGAATATTATCTACTGGAGAAGTAATTCAAAATCCAGAAGTATATACTTCTTACAAAGAAATTTTTGCTAATTCCTGGATTTACAATACAAGTTCAAGATATAATGTTAAAAAGATTGAAGGTTCAACATACACATTATATTCCAAAATTGATAAATCAAGTTTAAAGATTGGAGATATAATTGACATACTAGTTGGTAGTTCGGAAACGGTAGTTGCTAGTAATGCCACAATTTCATCAATTAATACTACACTTAATCAGGTTATAGTTAGTAATATAGACACTTCTTTTAATCCAAACCCTCTCGTTGAGTATAGTATTAGAAGAAAAATTGAAAAAGTTACAAGCTCTAATGTTGACTTAGTTTTAGGGAACGATAAGTATTTTGCCAATATTCAAAATGTATATTGTGATGACAATTCAACATTTGGATATGTTGCATCACTTTCTTTACCTGAATATGAAATTGAAGATTCTTTGATTGAATATGAACTTTCAGATGGTACAGTGGATAATTTTGGAGGATACAGTGATTTTAGTAAATCCTATTCAATAATAAAATTTTCATCTACCATAAAATTTATTGATGGTGATAGAGTTAGATATACTTCAGATAAACCGCTTAAAGGTCTTAAGTCTGGAGAATCATATATTGTTGATGTAATTCAACCCAATAAAATTAGACTTTACATTTCAAGTTCTTTATTATCATCTGGAACTGATTTTATTGAGTTTAGTCCAAATTTAGATACTGCAGCAACACATAGATTTACATTAATAACTCAGAAATCTAGAAAAATTTTACCATCACCAATACTGAGAAAATATCCCCTCAATAAAGTAATTACAAACTCGGATAGTTCAGACAGAGGAACTTTACATATTGGACAATTAATAGATGGTGTACAAATTTTAAGTCCAAAGTCCAATGATAAAATTTATTATGGACCGTTGACAGATTTTGAAGTTTTTAATGGTGGTATGAATTATGATATGATTAATCCACCACAGTTGAGAATTACTACTGGTGTAGGTTCATCTGCTCTTGTAGAACCAATTATTTCTGGTTCGGTTTCTGAAGTTTTAATTGACCCACAGGACTTTGATATCGATGGAATTTCTGCAATAACGTTACAAGGTGCGAATGGCAGTGGATGTATTTTAGAACCTATCATTGGAGATAGATTCAGAACATTGGAGTTTGATAGTAGAGCACTCCAATTAGGTGGTGGTATTGATAGTAATGATGAAACAATAACCTTCCTCAAACCACATAATTTATCACAATTTCAAAAAGTATCCTACAATTCAAATGGAAATAATGAAATTGGTATCGGAGATTTTCAAGATCCTTCAAACAGTCTTGATAATAGACTTGTATCTGGAGATGAATACTTTGTTAGAATAGTAAACACTTCAACAATTAAACTTTTTAATAATATCTCAGATGCCTCTTCAGGTATTAATACAATTGGATTTAGCACAGCAACTACAGAAAGTGGTATACACCAGTTCAGAACTATTCCTACACCAACTCTGAAAAAAGTAAAAGTCATAGAACCAGGTTCTGGATATCAACACAGGAAGTTAAGAATAAAATCCTCCGGAATATCCACCCAGTATGATAGATTTACTTTTAAAAATCATGGATTTAACAATGGTGATATTGTTGAATATTCTACAGAAGAAACAACTGAGGGTAATCAATTAATTGATGGACTTTCAACAAACGTTCAATATTCAATTCAAAAACTTGATGATGATAATTTTAGATTAATAAACGTTGGTGCAGGAGCAACTCTCACTAATGATTTAACAAGATCTAGATATACAGAAATATCTGGTATTGGTTCTGGATATCATGTATTCCAATATCCACCAATTACAGTAACTGCAACAGTTTCTTTTGGTTCAACATTAACTGGTAATCTTAATTTTACACCAATTATTACAGGACCAATTGTAGATGCTTACATGTATGAATCTGGTGCTGGATATGGTTCGACTGTATTGAATTTACAGAAACAACCTATTGTTAGTATAAAGAATGGAAAACTTGCACAACTTAATCCAATAATATCAAATGGTAGAATTATTGAAGTACAAGTACTTGGTTCTGGAAAAGAATATTTTTCTACTCCAGAGTTAATTGTTGAAGATGAATTTAACGTTGGTTCTGGTGCAATTTTAAGACCAGTAATTGTTAATGGGAAAATTAATGATGTAATCGTTATCAATGAAGGTATTGGTTATAATCCAGATAGCACAACTATCAGAGTAAAACCAAGAGGTTCTGGTGCAATTTTCAATACAAAGATTAGAAGTCTTTCTGTAAATGATGCGGAAAGATACGCTGAAAGTTCTATTCTCAAAAATCAAAAAATATTTGGAATTTTAAAAGAAAATAATACAGAAGATGGATTAGAATATTCTATTTTGGGATATTCTGAAGATTTGGCAGGTGTTTTTGATGATAAAATAAACAGCGAACACTCTAAAATTATTGGTTGGGCATATGATGGCAATCCAATCTATGGACCATATGGATACAAAGATGCTGATAATGTTCAGTCTGGTCCCACTTTACTTACTCCTGGATATTCTTTAGATTCAAATTCTGTTTTTGATAGACCAAGCACATCTATATTTGCACCGGGATATTTCATTGAAGATTATAAGTTCGATAATAATGGAGATTTAGATGTTCATAATGGAAGATTTTGCAAAACTCCAGAGTTTCCAAATGGAATTTATGCATATTTTGCAGGTGTAACAACAAGTTTAGTCGTAAACAAACTTGTTCCACTTTATCCATATTTTGTTGGAAATACATTTAAATCAAAACTTGATCAAGATAATTTATACTTAGATCAGACATTTGACTTTAACAATTCAAATCTAGTTAGAAATGTATTCCCATATAAAATCGCTAGTGAAAACGCAGATTATGATTTTATTGATGAGGGGTATGAAACTTTTGCACAAAAAACTTTTGTTACCTCTGTCACTAGAGGTTCTGTAGAAAAAATTGATATTTTTTCTGGTGGTAAAGATTATCAGGTAGGTGATATAGTCAATTTTGATCAAACTGAAACTGGTGGGTCCGGACTATCGGTTGAAGTATCTGAACTCATTGGTAAAAATATTACAGAAATTGATACAGACTTAGATCAATACGCAAATTCAGTTTTTGTTAGAGACAGTCAATTCCAAGTATCTGCATATTTTGAAAATGGATTTGATGTCAATAATAATGAAAATATTCTTATCAGTGGATTGACAACATCTATTGCAAATTTAAAAGGTACGCATAAAGCAGGTATTTCTTCAGATACTATTAGTCTTGCAGCAACAATGAGTTCTTATACCACAAATGGTGGTATAACTGAAGATATTTTTATTGATCAATTGGCAAATATTTCCATTGGTAGTACTATTGTCATTCACTCTGATGATGGCAGTATTATAACTGATGAAACTGTAAGAGTTTTAAACAACTACAATAATGGCACTATAAAAGTTAAGAGATTTGGAAACGCTGGTGTTGCTCATACTCTGAGTAGTGAAGTTAATTTAATTCCAGATAGAATTAAAATTCAAGCAAAAACTCCATCTTTTAAATCGTCGCGTTCTAAATTAGTTTATTTTAATGCGAATAATGCAGTTGGATTTGGAACCACTACTAATGGTGCTATTGAAAAAACTATCACTATTGGTGGTGTAGATAACCTGGTTAAAATTCCAACTAGAACAATCTATGTACCTAATCATGGATTTAAGACTGGTGAAGAACTTAGTTTCAGCATGAATGATAGTGCTGTTACTGCCGCTGATGTTCTCATTGTTTCAGACGAGTCAGATTCAACTCAGTTTAATCTACCAGAAAATAGAGCAACTGTAGCAACTGTATATGCAATCAATAAGGGTCAAAATTATATTGGACTGACTACCACAGTAGGTCTTTCAACATTTACCGATGGACTTTATTTCCGTAGTGGTGGATCGAATAATGCAGAATACTTACTTAAAAATAATCCAACACAAATTACTGGCGATGTTGATAGACTTATCACTACTGTTAGTACTTCTTCAACACATGGATTGAGAAATAATGATGTAATTACTCTTGATGTAAAACCAAATACTATTGTTGGAGTTGGAACAACTGCCGCAGCAACTGTAGTATTCAAAGAAGATACAAAATCATTATTAATCAATCCTATTGGCATCAATTCTGATGCTATCAATATAGCATCAAATACAATTACTCTAACCAATCACGGATTTGAAACTGGCGAAAAAGTTTATTATGAGAGTATAGAAGTTGCATCAGGATTAACTACAGGTTTATATTATACTATCAGAGACGGTAGAAACACATTTAGACTTGCAGAAACTTTATATGAATCAAATCCAAAAACAGAAAAAGTAGTTAATATTGTTGGAACAGGTGCAAGTATTCATAGTTTTGCTAAAGTAAATCCAAAGATTGATGTTATTAGAAATTCTGATATTCAATTCCTTTTAGGAGATCCTTCTCTGACTGAATATAATTTTAAGATTTTCTATGATGAAAATTTTGAAAATGAGTTTATAACTTCATATGATGACACCAATTTTAATGTTGAAAATATTGGTGTTTCTGGAGTTGGAACTGCATCTATAACCTTAAGGTACTCGGAAAATATTCCATCAAAACTTTTCTATGCAGTAGAAAAAGCAGGATATATTAGTACTGCAGATATTGATGTTAAAAATTATTCAGAAATTAATTATGAAAAGAGTGAATATAATGGAACATATAATATTACTGGTGTAACTTCAACAAGTTTTAAAATTTCTCCATATAGATTACCATCAGTATTAAAATATAATGTTAGAGAAGAATGTGATGAAGCGACATATAAAACTAAATCAAATACTGCAAGAAGTTCTATTGGATCGGTTAAAATTTTATCTTCTGGATTTAATTATAAAAAATTACCAAAGTTTACAGATGTTTCTTCTAAAAATGGTATAAATGCTAATTTAGTAGCAATTTCAACGTCAGTAGGTAAACTTAATAAAATTAGAATTGAGAATCTTGGATACGGATATCCATCAGATAAAACATTGAGACCAGAAGCGGCACTTCCTACAAAACTTAATATTGATAATTTAGATACTATTTCTGAATTTAATATCATTAGTGGTGGATTTAAATATATTACACCGCCAAATCTTTTATTGTGGAATCAAACAAATAACTTTGTTGTAGATAACTCTTCTTTATTACCAATTATACCAAATACAGCAATTTCTGATATTAAACAAATTGCACCAATTCTTGGTATGGAATCGGAACCTCATAGAGTGGTTGCAATAAACAATTCAAATGGAGTTGGAATTAGTTCTATTGTTTCTGGTTCTAGTGGTGTTGCGACTTGCACATTGAAGACACCTATTTTAGGATTTACTACATCACTTTTTGCAGATGGTGATCAAATTTTTGTTGAAGGTATTGAATTAATTGGAACTAATGGTCAAGGGTATAATTCTGAAAATTATAACTATAGATTCTTCAAAGTTGATAGTTTTGTTAACTCTAATCCAGCGCAACTTACATTTTCACTTGTGGATGAAGATGGTGTTGGTTTGACAACTAATCCTGGTATTGCAAAGACTAGTCAATCTGGATATGCCACTATTATAAACAAAAAAGATTATCCAGACATTGAAGTTATTCAATCTAGATCATCATTTACACTAAATGAAGGTTTATTTGTTAACAGTGGTTCTGGTTTTGTAGAGACTAAAGCAGTTGTTTCTTTAGTAAGACCAGACTTTATTAAAACAGTTGGACCTCAAGAGTTCAAATCTGGAGATAAAATTAAAGGTAAAATTACCGGAACTATTGCCGAAATTATATCAATTGGCAAAGATAGAGCTAAGTTTAATATTAATTATTCTTCTAAAAAGGAATTTGGATGGAAAGATGATAAGGGTAAATTAAGTGAAGACTATCAAGTAACTCCCGATAATGATTATTATCAGAATCTTTCATATTCTGTCAAGAGTCCAATACCTTGGTCAGTAATGTCTGGTCCATTGAACTCTATTGTTCATCCTGCAGGCATGAAAAATTTTGCTGATGTTGGTATTACATCATCAGTAGATAGTGCATCTGAATTGTCAGGATCTACTACGGCAGTAGCTGTTCTTGATATTATTGATGAATCTAAAGTTTGGACAATCAATAATTTTGATATAGCAGTTGATGATGATACTAGAGTAACTTCTCTTGGTGCTGAGCAATCTAAATTCCTTAGAATTGGTAATAGAAAACTAGCAAACTATACCGAATGTAAAACTAACAGAGTTCTTATTCATGATGATATTAGCGGTAAGTTTTCCAGTAAAGGATTTGAAGGCAATATAATAGAAATTGAAGAGATTAACATCGCTGACACAAATGTTAGATATTTAATTCAAATTGTAAATCCAGATACCTTAGATGTTCAGATTTCTGAGTTGATTGCTCAAACATCAAATATTGATACGTATCTTTTTGAAAAAAATAATGCATTTTCTGCAGGATTGACTACAAGTTTTGGAGAATTTAGTCTTGACATTCAAAATGAAAGGAAGATATTATTCTTCACACCAACAGATCCTTTTGATACTGATTTAGATATCAAAATTCTTAAGAGGAAATATTTAAATTCTTCTAGTGGAACTGGATCTCATACAATTGGTTCAATCGATTTAGTCAATTCAAACGTTACTGGCATTACCAGTGTAGGAACTGCTTCTAGTGAAAAAGCATTGTATCAAATTGACTCTGCAGATTTCAATGCTGCTTTTATAAGCATTGAAATGATTAACAGATTTGATAAAGGTGATTTTGCAAATATTGAAGCATTTGTTAATTTTGATGGGACAAACACTTATCTTAGTGAATACTATTTTGATTCTGATACTCTTTCATATAGTTCTTCCAATGTTGGTATTGTTACCACAATATATGATGGTGTAGGAATTGTCACTGTTAGTATTAAAAATCCTGGCATTGATACCTCTACCTATGATGTTCGCTCAAGTATTATTGAATTTACACAATCTGGAACAGATGATACTTATAGATTCTTAGAAAATAGTCAACCTCCAACATCCGAAAGAAGTGCGTTACTTGACTGTGTATCTGACACTCACACAGGTATTACAACTATTGCAGAATATGATAAAACTCTTATATCTTCAGTTTCATCACTTGTTAGAGTTTCTGTTGGTTCAAGTTCAGCTCTGCATCAAGTAACTGCTTTGTGCAGTGGTTCAGAAGTTACTGTTATTCCTGGAATGTTTGTAGCAACTGCCGGTTCTGCAGGATTGGGTTCATTCGGTGCTAAGATTGTAGGCAACAATTTCTTTGTTAATTTCTATCCAGATGATATTTCTACAAACTATACAACTCAATCATTTAACGAAGTATTCTACACTATAAGTGATTTTGACAATATACCAAATACTCTGAAGTATAATTCACTTGAGCAAAATTTATTCCTTTCCTCTTTTGATTCTTTAAATGGATTTAGAGCAAATAGAACTTCATTTGATCTAAATCATGAGGGTATTCCTATCTATGAAAAAGTTTTTGATCCATCCAATACAAATGTTCTTAATCCAGTAACAGGTATTTTTACAATTAATAACCACTTCTTCAATACCGGAGAAGAATTGACTTACACTCCAGGATCTACTTTTGTTGGGGTTGGAAAATCTGAAGTTGGTATTGGAGAAACTTCAAACTACCTTGGCGTTGTTGTAGATCAACTCCCAGAAAAAGTATATCCAATTGTCATTAACGCAAATAGTTTCCGATTAGCAACAACCAAAGAGAGAGCAAATTCTGGAATTGGAGTAACTTTCACTAATCCTGGTGAGGGTAATGCACATAAATTGGAATTTACTAAGAAACTATCTAAGACAGTTATCAGTCTTGATGGTATTATTCAACAACCAATTACATTTACTCCAGTTTCACACACTCTTGAAAATAATGGATTCTATAATGTTGCTGGGGTTGGAACAATTCCTGTAGGTCTTTCAACTTTCAATGTTAGTGGTATTTCTTCTATTCAACCAAGAGATTTACTTAAGATTGATGATGAATATATGAAAGTTGTTGAAGTTGGTCTTAGCACTAATGTTGCAGGTGAACTTCTCGGTCCAATCAATGGAATTATTCAGGCAGGAACTGCAGCAACATTTAATACTATATCTGTTGTTAGAGCATCTGTTGGTTCTACTGCTGCTCCACACAATGATGGCGCAAATGTGCAGATATATAAAGGTTCATTTGATATTGTGGATTCTAAAGTACACTTTACCGATCCTCCTACTGGAAGTGCCAGAACACGAAGAGATAACAGCAATCTTCCGTTTGTAACTTCAGTCTTCTCTGGAAGAACTTTCTTAAGATCTAATTATGATACTAATATGATATTTGATGAAGTTTCAAATCAATTTACTGGAGTTGGTCAAACTTTCACAATGAAAGTTGGTGGTGCAAATACAACAGGTATTGATATTGGTAATGGAATTTTACTGTTGAATGGCGTTTTCCAGACTCCAACTACCATTAACAATCTTGGTAATAATTATAAATTTGAAAACTCAGGTATTCTTGGTATTTCTAGTGTAGTATTCTCCGGCATTACATCAGAAAATGGTTCCTATGTTCAATCTGACTTTGACATTAATCAAAATCAACTTCCTAGAGGCGGTCTGATTGTATCTCTTGGTTCAACACCAGGTCTTGGATATGCACCACTTTATGGTGCAAAAACAAAAGTTGATATTAATGCTAGTGGTCAGATCACTGATATTGTTGGTGTTAATACATTTAGAGACGCTGTTTCTATTTCAACTGCTGCATATGATAAAGTAACAGGTATTATTGAATTAGAAACATCTACTAATCACAACTTAGTTGGTGGTGATAGAGTTCAACTTGTCGGACTTCACTTTACATGTACTCCTGCGTATAGTGGAGTTACAACTACCATCTTCCCAGATCATAATCGCTCATTTGATATTGTTAATATTCTTTCCGATACAAAATTAAATGTTCAAGTCGGAACTAGTACTATCACTCATAATTATGTTGGATTTGGTAATGTATTCAAACATTATAGTCTCAGTCATGGATCTGGTTATAGAGATCCAGTATCTATTGGAGTTAGTGATTTATCTGGAACCGGTTCTGGTGCAGTAGTTACTGCTCAGGTTGGTGTTGGTGGTACACTCATATTTTCTGTTGATAATCAGGGAACAGGATATGGTAATCCAATATTAGATATACCAGAACCAATATACGAAAATATGGAAGTTGTTGGTGTATCAAGACTTGGAGTTGGTTCAACTACAGAAACAGGCGAAAATCTGTTACTCAATGTTACTATTGGTGCTGCAGGAACTAATGTTGGTATTGGATCAACTCTATTTGAAGTTGAATCTTTTAATGTCCGAAGAAATGGATATGCGTTCCGACCTGGAGATGTTTTCAAGGTGTCTGGTCTTGTTACAGCATCACATCTGAGTGAACCAATTTCAGACTTTGAACTTGAAGTTGTTGAAACTTTTAACGACTCCATGTCAGCATGGTCATTTGGTGAAATGAATTATATTGATAGTATCGGTGCATTTCAAAATGGTTCAAGAAAAAGATTCCCATTAATTTATCAAGGTGAACTTTTGAGTTTTGAAATAGATCCTAATGCTGCACTTTCAACTGAAATTGATTTAAATGCAGTTTTACTAATTTTTGTCAACGGTGTTCTTCAACAACCTGGATCCTCCTATACATTTGAAGGGGGAACATCATTTATATTCCAACAAGCACCATCAGATTCTGATAAGATTGATATTTTCTTCTATCTTGGACAGGATGGTGTTGATGTTATTCTTGTTGATGTTGATGAAACATTTAAGATTGGTGATGAAGTTCTTGTTAAGAAACATCCAAATTTTGCCCTAACAAAAGATCAAGATAGGAATAGAACAATTCTTGATATTATATCTGCAGATACGATTGAAACTGACATCTACCTTGGTCCAGGAATTAATGAAAATGATTTCAAACCACTTAGTTGGACTAAGCAAAAACGTGATAAATTTGTTAAGGGTGATTTTGTTTATAAAACAAGAGATTCTATTGAACCAAGAATTCTTCCAACATCAAAAATAATTGGTAATATTGATAAAGGCAGCAATCAAATTTTTGTTGATAATGCACAGTTCTTCAATTATGAAGAAAATAACTATTCTATTTCAATTAACTCTTTAGAAGGATTAATTGTAGAAGGAGTAGATCCAGTTTCTGCTGCAATAACAGTAACTGTTGGTGCTTCTGGAACTATTAGTGCTCTTACAATTAACAATGTTGGTTCTGGTTATTCTGGTTCTACACTTGATGTTAAATTTACAGCACCTTTAGACATTGGTGTTGGTGTTGGTACAACTGCAACTGCTACGGTAAGTATTGTTGACGGTTCTATCGATTCTACAACTATTACAAACATAGGTCTTGGTTATTCTATTACTAATCCCCCTCAAGCAATCGTTGAAATTCCAAAAGGAAGACATGAATTAGTTGAAAATATTACAAATATTGAAGGATTTACTGGTATTATTACTGGAATTAGCACAACTGCAGGTAGTGGTGATTGTGGAATGGCACTTAACATTGACTATAACCGCATTGATTTCTCTAATAATTCCAGTTTTACTAATAGTTTAGTTGCAGGATATCCAGTTTACGTATATGACACTTCAGTAGGTCATGGAGTAACTACTGTTGATGGAAATGATAATTCTACCGTTGGTATTGGAACAACATTCTTAGATGCCGTTTATATGGTACATGCTGTTTCAAATAATGGAAACAATGGCAGAATAACTTGCAATATTCATAGTAATACAAATATTGTTGGTATTGCAACAACAGGAAGTTATTTACCCAGTGATCCTGATGCTACGATTTCTGCAGGTAAATTATCTTGGGGAAGATTATATAATGCTATTGACGGAGTGACTAGAACCAATCCAGTTTCAATAGGAGTAACTGGACTCACAGTTGATTCTGGATTATCTACATTCCCAACAATTCAAAGAAGAGATTTTGGATTTAAGAGTAGTGGTGCATTAAGGAAGACATCAAATGGTCCTGATGCGAGTGAAAATTCTTCTGGTTATCCTATATTATAAACCTCATATAAATATATAAAAAACATATAAACAATGTCAGCTATTGTCACTGATCAATTTAGAATTCTAAATTCGGGCAATTTTGTCGAATCTGTTGAAAATACTTCCAACTCTTATTATATTACTGTAGGTTTACCAAATCCAACAATTACTGGATATGGTAGAACTTCAGATTGGAATACTTCACCGCCAGCACCATTAGATAACCAAACTAATAGTGCACATGTTGGGGATGTTGTATTATTTGGAAAAAAAATATCTTCTGCAAATGTTAAGCGCATTGTTAGAAGAGTTAATTGGGTTGCTGGAAATAGATATGAAATGTATAGAGATGATTATAGTATTAAATCTCCTTCCGCTTTAAGTAATGCGGCAAGATTGTTTGATGCAAACTATTATGTAATGAATTCTGACTTTAGAGTTTACATTTGCATAGAGAATGGTTCTAATGGCACTAACCCAAAAGGAAATATATCAGAAGATGAACCAACGTTCACAGATTTAGAACCAACTAAAGCTGGCACTAGTGGTGATGGATATGTTTGGAAATATCTGTTTACAGTTTCTCCAAGTGATATTATTAAATTTGACTCTACAGATTACATTACACTACCAAGTAATTGGACAACAACATCTGACACTCAAATACAGGCAATAAGAGAATCTGCAAATTCGCAAGTTAATCTCAATCAAATTAAAACAGTTTATATTGATAAATCTGGCGATGGTTATGCTAGTGGATTGAGTCAGGAGATGTCTATTATTGGTGATGGAACTGGTGGAAAAGTTAGAATTGATGTTGAAAGCGGTAAAATTACAAATACTGTAGTTACTGCAGGTGGAAAAGATTATTCATATGCTCTTGTAGACCTTGGTCCAATTAACTCTGATACGACTGGTAGTAGTGCAAAACTAGTACCAATAATTCCTCCTGCTAGAGGACATGGTGATGATATCTACTTAGAGTTGGGTTCTGATAAAGTTCTAGTTTATGCTAGATTTGACGATTCGACTAAAGACTTTCCTGTTGACACAAGTTTTGCACAAGTTTCTATTATAAAAAATCCGACAGCAGTAGGAACAAATGATATTTTTGCAGGATCAACTTTCAGTGGACTGAATTCTATAAAATTTTCAGATATTACAGGAACTCCTAAAATTGGAGAAAAAATTCAACAGACTCTTGCTGATAATGTAGGAAAAGCATATGGATATGTTGCTTCCTATGATGATGAAACAAAGGTTCTTAAATATATACAAGACCGTTCATTATATTTCAATCAAACTACCCTAGATCATCAAGATTATGTTGGCATTTCTACTAATGGTAGAAATTATGCATTTGAGTCTAGTGCCAATGAAATTACTGGACAATCATCTGGATTTAGTGGTTCTGTATCTATTGGATTTTCTGGCATTACTATGAATCCAACAGGAAGTAAACTTATTAATCTTGGTGTTAATTTTACAGATGGCATGGCCGTTTCTGAAATAAATAAAGGGTCAGGGCAATTAATTTATCTTGATAATAGACCTAGTATTGCTAGGAATTTGAGACAAAAAGAAGACATTAAAATTATACTGGAATTCTAAAAAATGCCACAGAAGACTAACTTAAACGTAAATCCTTATTATGATGATTTTGATAGGGATAATAATTTTTATAAGGTTCTTTTCAAACCTGGATATCCTGTCCAGGCAAGAGAATTAACGGGTCTTCAATCTATTCTGCAAAGTCAAGTAGAATCTTTTGGAACACACATGTTCAAAGAAGGTTCTATGGTAATTCCTGGCGGAATTACATGCGATAATGAATTTACTACTATTAAAGTAAATGAAACTCATTTAGGTCTAGATATTAGCATTTATCTTGATGCTCTTGTTAATGCTAATGATGGTAAAGGTGTTGAGGTAAGAGGTCAAGATACTGATATAACGGCCACAATTAACGGATATATTCTTCCACCAAATGAAGATGCGGAAGAAATTACTCTCTTTGTAAAGTATGATTCATCAGCAGAAGATGGTGAAACTGAATTCTTTTCTGATTCTGAAGTATTACTTATTGAAGAAAATGTCACGTATGGAAATACAACTTTAAATGCAGGAGATACTATTCTTTCTTTGATTCCAAACGATGCTTCAAAGATTGGATATGCTGTAGGAGTTGCTTCTGGTGTTTATTTTATAAGAGGATATTTTGTCGATGTTCCAGATGCACAAATAGTTCTAGATTTATATAATAATGAACCATCATATAGAGTTGGTTTTGAGGTCATAGAGCAGGTAGTTAATTCAGATCAAGATTCATCCCTGAATGATAATGCAAAAGGATATACCAATTTTGCTGCACCAGGTGCTGATAGATTAAAAATTGAGACTAGATTAACTAAGAAAAATTTACAGGATTATAATGATACAAACTTCATTGAACTTGTAAGAATTGATAATGGTGAAATTAAAAAGTTAGAAGCAAAAACTCAATATAATTTTATTAAGGATTACTTTGCAAAAAGAACTTTTGAAGAATCCGGAAACTATGCTGTCGATAGTTTTACTGTAGATGTTTTAGATTCTTTAAATAATGAAACTGGTGGTGCTGGTCTTTTTGCGGAAAATCAACTTACTGATGAAGGAAATAGTCCTAATGAGGACTTGATGTGTGTTAAAGTTTCTGCAGGAACTGCATATGTAAAAGGATTTGATGTAGATTTAGTTGGATCAACTGTTATTGATGTTCCAAAACCAAGAACTACTAAATCTATTCCAGAAACTAGAGTTCCCTTCTCAATGGGAAGTCTTATCAAAGTTAATAATGTTACTGGTGTTCCATATATTTCTATTGGAACACAGGCAGGACAAAATACTTATGATAATGTAATTGAATTATTTGATGAAAGAAGAAATACATCTACAAATAATGCAGGAACTGGTAGAAAGATTGGTGAAGGTAGAGTTTATTGGTATGGTGTAAGTGACGCAGCATATGAAGGCGCTACAACCGATTGGGATTTATATCTCTTTGATATTCAGACATATACTGATATTTACGTATCAAGTGAAATAAATGATAATAATGTTATTCCTCTCGGTTCTTATGTGAGAGGTCTATCTAGTGGTGCGAAAGGATATATTGACAGTAAGAGAAGTCCTTTATGTATGAGTTTAACACAAACTTCTGGTGTTTTCCAGAGGGGTGAGCAAATCATTGTTAATGAAATTGAAGAATATACTTTTGGTATAACTGCAGTTGAAGAGTTTACTATAGAAGATATTAAGTCTGTTTATCAAAATTCAACAAATCTCGATTCGAGTATTCAAAAAGACTTTATTGCAGATACAATTTTGTATGAAAAGTCTTTACCAGATTTTAGTAAAAATGATAAATTACTTGTAACTGGTGGTAATACTGGTAAAGTTCCTGGAAGATTTTTTGCAGGCGTAACTGGAATTAAAACTGGTGCAATTTTAAAATATCAAAATGCAGCTGGAACAGATCCAAACTTTAATGTCATTAGTTCAATTAATTCTAATGGAGATACATTAACTTTAACAGCACCAGATAATTCTGTTACAGGTATTTGTAATAAAAGTGTAAGCAACGGCGAATCAAACTTCTCGCTGATGGTTCCAAAAATTCTTAATTCTCAGCAATCTGGTCTTTATTCAGAACTTCCAAGATTTACCGTAGCTTCTGTTGATTTATCAGATGCGGAACTATTGATTACAAGACAGATTAGTGGAAAGTCTACTAACTCTAATGGTGAAATGACTCTTACTGTTACAGACTTCTTAGGAAGTGCTGTCGGTATTACTAGTGTATTCTTTGAAGCATTTGATGCTGAAAGATATTCTATTCATTATTCTAATGGAGATACGGAGACTTTAACTTCTGACCAGTTTACATATGGTGCAACTGAAGTTACATTTAAAGGTCTGACTGCGAGTCAAAATAATGTTGTTGTCATCGGAACTTTAAGAAAAACTGATGTTACTCACAAAACAAATGATTATGTAAAGAGTAATATTGTTAGTGTTACAAGAACAAATGGAAAGTCACCAGCTACTGCAGGTTTGACTACAAGTAAGTTTTATGGATTAAGAATTGAAGATGAGGAGATTTCACTGAACACTGCAGATGTTGTTAACCTTGTTGCAGTATATGAATCAACAAATGATGCTGCACCTATTTTAGATAGTTTAACTTTTGCAACTGGTCTTGCTTTAAATCAAAATGCAATTATAGGTGAAAAGATTGTAGGTCAAACAAGTAGAGCAATTGGTCAAGTTGTAGAAGTAACTGCGACCACTGTTACATATGTACCACTTAATGATAATGATTTTGCAGTTGGTGAAGAAGTTTCATTCAAGAGTTCATCTTTAAGTTTAGTGCTTCAAGAAACTACGCCTGGTAGTTATGTTGATAGAACTGATAATTATGTTCTTGATAAAGCACATACGAATCAAATTGTAGATTATTCGCGTATTAGAAGAAGAGATGGATTTGCAATTCCGACAAAGCAGTTGCAAATTATTCACAATCAATATAGAGTAAGTGCTGGTTCAACAAATACTGGAGATATCTTCACAGTCAATTCTTATACTGCAGACAGATATAAGAGTGATATTCCAACAGTAGTAAATGGTACCAGAGTATCTGATCTTCTGGACTTTAGACCAAGAGTAAGAGATTTTGATGCATCAACAGCAACAATGTCTCCATTTACTTATGATGCAAGAGAGTTCTCAACAAATTACAAATTTGTTGTTACTCCTGATGAAACTACTAGAGTTGGTCTTAGTTACTATCTTCCTAGAGTTGACTTAGTATCAATTAATCGTCTTGGTCAGGTAAAAGTTATTCAAGGAGAACCTTCAGAAGATCCTCAAGTACCAGATCTTGCAGATGATGCAATGGAAATTGCTCTTATTGCATATCCAGCATATCTCTATAATCCTACTAAAGATGCAGGAATTCTGTTAAGAGATAACAGAAGATTTACAATGAGAGATATTGGAAAACTTGAAGAACGAATTGAAAATCTTGAAGAGGTTACTTCTTTGAGTCTTCTTGAATTGAACACTGCTACAGTAGAAGTTACTGATGCTAACGGATTGAATAGATTCAAGTCAGGATTTATTGTTTCCGACTTTAAAGATAAATCTCTTTCAGATCCAAGATACACTAGGATAGATATCAATTCAGAACAAAATATGGGCATTTCACCCGTTGAGTTCTGGTCTATGAATGCAGAGCTTGCATGGGATGCTGCAGTTGATATTGAGAACGATCCTATTGAGGAACAAAATTTTCTTTTATCTGACAAGAATATTCAGAAAACTGGAGATTTGCTCACACTTAAATATGAAGAAGTTGATTGGTTAGATCAAGTTCAAGCAACTACAGTCGAAAATGTAAATCCATTTAAAGTCATTGTTTATGTTGGTGGTATTCAATTAACCCCGCCATCTGATAATTGGACTCGTACAATTTACATTAATCATAAGAGAACAGAATCTACTGGTGCTAAATGGGTACAAGAAGCATCTGTTCATACAGATGTTGATAAGAAAACTGAATATGTAACCTATAGAAAAGGTAGAGGTAGAAATGAGAGAAAAACTAGAGCATTTGTTACCACAACTACCACGAAGACAACAACATATAAACCAAAACTTACAGGACCTTCTAGACAATTTGATTATGTTGAAAATGTTAAGGTTACTGGCACAGTAGATCCATTCATGCGTTCTAGGGAAGTATATTTCCTTGCAAATGGTCTGAAACCAGAGACAAAGCACTATCACTTCTTAGATAGTCAACAAGTCGATATTATTCCAAAATTGGTTAAGATTGACATGCAGTCTGGAACTTTCAAGATAAACGAGAAAGTTGATATTTTCCAAGGTGGAAAGAAAATTGGTCATATGAAAATAAAAGAACCAAATCACAAGTTTGGTGATGAATCTATTAAACCACTCGTTAGTAGTTCAATTTCTTATGAGAAGTATACTGTTAATCCATATGATAAAAAGAGTGTAGCACCACCATCAAATTATTCTGCAACTTCTAAAATTATTAATTTTGATCTTAAAAAGTTAGCAAATAATGAAGAATTTTATGGATATATTGCAAAAGGATGCAAAATTATAGGTAAAACAAGTGGAGCTGTCGCTAAGGTTAAAGAGTTTGAATTAATTAGTGATAATTGGGGAGATATTCAAGCATGTTTCCACTTCCGCGATCCAAATAAAAAACCAACACCAGCAGTAAAAGTTAAGAGTGGAACTAAAACATTAAAAATTACTGCTGTCCCCCCTGGTGTAACTCCACTCCCAGGTTCCACAACAAAAGCATCTGAAGCTATTGGTACTTATAGTGGTTCTGGCACCATTATTACACAAGAACAAACAAGGGTTAGTGTTAGGAATCCACCCAAACCAAAGGCAAAGAAAACTAACATTGAGGTTACTGTTAAAGCACCACATAGAGATCCTCTTGCTCAATCTTTTCGTGTTGATAGTAATGGAATATTCCTTACTTCAATTGACTTGTTCTTTGCAAAGAAAGATCCCAAGAAGAGTCTCTTTGTTGAACTTAGAACGGTAGAATTAGGAACTCCCACAAATCTTCTTGTACAAGATTTTGCACAGGCTGAATTATATCCTGATCAAATCTCTACTTCTGATGATGCTTCTCTACCAACAACTGTTAAATTTAAATCACCAATATATCTTGAGGGAGATAAAGAATATGCAATTGTTCTTCTCTCACCTTCTTCTAATAAGTATGAAATGTGGACAGCGATTATGGGTGAGAAGACTGTTCAATCAGCAATTCTCCCAGATACAGAAAATATTATTGTTTCTAAGCAATACATTGGTGGATCTTTATTTAAGTCTCAAAATGGTACAATTTGGACTCCAAATCAGTATCAGGATTTAACATTTAAAATTAGAAAGGCAGAGTTTGTTGAAAAAGGCACACTGCTTGCATATAATAGTGGCATTGGACCCAAGGGATCTAATTCTTCAGATCTTCCTAAGAATCCAGTTGAACTTCTTCCAAGAAAATTAAAAGTAAGATGTTCAGGTTCTAATGCAGATGACACTACAAACTTCACTCCAGGAACAATGGTTGGAGTTACTGGTAATAATGATTTGTACGGATTCATTGAGAGAGTCGGTGGTGGTCTTGTAACAGGTGTAAATTCTGGAGAAATTGCAAATCCTGGTATCGGATATAGTGCTAGTGTATCTCCAGATTTAGTAAGTCTTTATACCCTTACCGGTAAAGGTAGTGGAGCAACTGCTAAAGTAACTACAAATTCTAGTGGTGAAGTTACTGAGATTAATGTTCTTACTAGTGGTGAAGGATATTCTGTTGGTGATTTGTTGGGAATTACAACTGCAAATGTTCAGAAAGGATCTGGTGCAATTTTTGCAGTCAATAATATTGGTGTTACTAGTACTTTGTATCTTAATAACGTACAAGGTGAGCATTTCCCAATAGGTGTACGTCTTGAAAGATTTGTTACAGATTATAATGTAAGTTCCAAAACGCAAGGTTCTGCAAACTTTGTTGTTGAAAATTCATTAATTATTGATGAAAAATTTGATGGCAATGTTATGAAGATTCTTCAATATAATCATGCACATCATGGTGCAAATAATGATGTGGAAATTGTTGATGTAGAATCAGATAGAGAAAAAGTAAAACTTACTGCCAATTTGGACATAAATGGAACTGTTGTCTCTGTTGCAGATACTACACCATTTGCCACCTATGAAGGCATTTCAACTGCCGGCGGATATGCAAAAATTGCAAATGAAATTATTGAATATAGTGGAATTAACAACACTTCAGGCAATGCTGGTACTTTAACCATCGTCACTAGAGCAGTTGATTCAACTACACAATCGGCACATACCACTGATGACTTTATTCAACCATATGAAGTTGGAGGAGTTAATCTGAGAAGAATTAATACAACTCATGATTTACCTGCAACTTATTATACTGATGAAAATGATAATTTCGATCATTATCATTTAAGATTTGATAGAAGTACTCCTTACTCTAGCAGAGATACTGGTGGAAGTATGTTAAACTTCAGTGGACAGAAAGCAGTTGGTGGAAATAGTGTTGGTATTTCGCAAAACTATCAATTTAGTTCTCTTGTTCCACAATTTAACTATATTACTCCAGGAAAAGACACTAAAATTAATGCATTAGTAAGAACCATTTCTGGAACTAGTGCTGGTGGAAATGAAGTTTCATTTATCGATCAAGGTTATGAACCAATTACTATCAATAAAGTGAAGCATTTTGATACTCCAAGATTAGTTGCATCTAAAGTAAATGAAAAAGAGCATCTCACATCTTTACCTAAAAATAAATCATTGACTTTGCGCGTTGATTTTTCAAGAGGCGAAGATAAGAATCTCTCTCCGGTAATGGATATTCAGAATGCAACTTGGATTCTTGGTAGAAATAAGGTTAATAATCCGATTAACAATTATATTATGGATGCTAGAACAAATACTATAGAACATGATCCTCATAGCACTGTTTTTGTTACAAGAATGACATCTATTGAACAACCAGCAACTAGTTTGAAAGTTCTTATTGCAGCGTGTGTACAAGAATCTGCAGATATTAGAGTTCTGTATAGACTTCATAGAGCAGATTCTGCTGAAATTGATCAATCATTTACTCCATTCCCTGGATATGACAATACTAAAGACACTGATGGTGATGGATTTGGTGATCAAATTATCGATGTAACTAAAAATAGCGGAAGACCAGATGCCAAAATGCCAGCAAATAATCCAGAAACTTTCTCAGAATATCAATTCTCTGTAAATAATTTGGAACAGTTTGATGGATTTAGTATCAAAATTGTTACTTCTTCCACTAATGAGTCAACACCAGTAAAACTGAAAGACTTTAGATGTATTGCACTTGCATAATATGGCACACCCAGAATATCCAGATTTAATTCCTGTTGAGGGACATAAAAACTTGTACCGAGACAGGAATACTGGTTCTATTGTTAATACTGATAAAAATAATTATGATAACTATATGAAAGTGAAACGAATGAAACAGAATGAAAGGAATGAACTTGATACAATTAAGTCGGACATAGAAGAAATTAAATCTTTATTGAGGGAGCTTACTAATGGATCCAAATGAAATTAAATTGACAGCACTTTCTAAGGAATTTGCATATCAAAAAATAGCAAATGAATTGGATAGTTGTGATAGTGTTTCTGTAATGAGAGATATTGCAAAATCTTATGCAAAACTTTATTTGAAACAACAAGAAGTAGTTGCTGGACTAGGACTTGAAGGCATATAAATATTTCTACAATCCAGAACTGTACATAAATGGCCGACATTAAAGTCAGAGTGGGAGCAAAACCAGCAACAAAAATTATCTCTTCATTTACTGGTGCTAATACTGGATCTTTGGCCGATTTGTCTGATGTTAATATTCAGAATTTGTCTAATGGTATGGTTCTCGTCTATAATAGCGCCACAGGAAAATGGGATGCGACATTAGCACTCACCCCAGGTGATACGCAGAATTTAGACATTAACGGGGGAGTCTTCTAAAATGGCAAGTATTATTAGGATCAAAAGATCCTTAGGTACATCTAAACCATCAAGTTTGCAGTGGGGTGAATACGGATATGTAACTGGTATTGGTAGTTACGGGGGAACAAATCAATACAAAGATAGAATTTTTTTGGGAGATGATGGCAATAATGTAAATCCAATAGGTGGATATTATTACACCTCAATGATGGAACATACCCCAGGTTCCATTCAGGGTGTTGAAAATACAAGAAATTCAGATAAGGGTGTTGTTGCTGTTCTTGCTCCAGCAACAAATACTGGTTTGAGTGGAGTCGAGTCACTTAAAGTTGATCAGTGGAACGTAGATAATATTAGAATTGATGGAGATATAATTTCATCAACAGACACTGATGGTGATATTGATCTTGTTCCCAATGGTTCTGGTGAAGTTCATATTCCAGATGATACTTTTTTATCATTTGGTAATGATAAGGATGCAAAAATTGAATATGATGAAGATGGTCTTAATCAGTTATCTTTTACTGGTGCCGACATAAGAATTAATGTTGCAACAGAATCTAATTCTAAAGACACTGGTGCTCTAATTGTTGAGGGTGGTGTTGGTATTGAGAAAAATCTCAATATTGGAGGACAACTTGATGTTGAAGGAAGCCTCAATCTTGAAGGTGCCGCTATCATTGATAGTATTAAAATTCAAGACAATATTATATCTTCATTATCTGGTAGTAGTAATATTTTATACTTAGATCCACATCCCGACGGATTAAGTAGTGAGGGCACAGTTATTATTAAAGGTAGTCTTCAAGTTGATGGCACAACAACATCAGTTAATTCTACTACTTCAACACTAAATAATCCAATTTTTCATATTGGTGATTTAACTACCAAAAAAACCGTAATGACAACGGTTGTTTCTGGTGTTAGCACCATTAGATTAGATTCTATTGTTGGTATCAATACTGGCGATATTGTATCTGGTAATGCAGGTCTAAATGTAGGTGCTGCAAACACAGTATTATCATATGACACTACAAATAAAATTGTTACCTTGACTGATGCCACTATTTCTGGTATCGCAACTACAACTGAATTAACTATCACTCACGCATATGATACTGATACTGACAGAGGTATTTCGTTTGCGTATAATGATGGCATTGGTAGTGGAACTTCTGGCAATAAAACAGGTTTCTTTGGGTATATCGATCAAGGAAATGTCGGAAGTGCAGCAACAAATCGATCTTGGACTTATATTCCAGATGCTACTGTTTCAAATAGTCTTGTAAGTGGAACACGAGGATACTTAGACATAAAAGGTATCTACTATCAAAACGGTGATTTTAATCATAATGGATTGGTTTATTTTGATGTTGATGGTTTACAAACCTCGACAGGTTCTCCATCATCACCTCTAAATGCTTCAAAACAGATAATGACTGCAGTAACAAAGAGAATTCTCAATCTCCCCAGTAATGTTACTTTAACAAAAGGTGATATTGTTAAGCAAGATACTTCGGATGCTTATGGAGTGGTTGAAAGTAATGTAAATAATAGTACAGAAATTCCACTTATTGGTGTTGAAGGTACATTTAACACATCAAATAATTTAAGAATGGAGGGTTCAAATGGGTCTATATCTAACCTATCATTATCTCCCGATAGTGTTGGTGTAATATATACTGATAGACCACAATGGACTGATAGTTTCGATGGAGGCATTTTTTAATACTATGGACAATCAAGGTGAAGTGGATATAAATGTTCTTGTTAAACTTTATAATTCAAAATTAGCAGTATTAACAAATCAAAATGTTCTTCTTGAAGCAAAACTTACTACTTTATCTCAAGACTTTCATCAAAAATATGAGGAATTGAAACAAGAAAATGCACAATTAAAATCAAAATTAGAAGTACAGGAGTAATATGGCAAAACCATCAACTAGACAAGGTTTAATTGACTATTGCTTACGTCAACTCGGTGCTCCCGTTTTAGAAATTAACGTGGATGATGACCAGATTGATGATTTAGTTGATGATGCCATTCAATATTTCAATGAACGTCATTATGACGGCGTTGAGAAAATGTATTTGAAATATCAAATAACACAAGATGATGTCGATCGTGGTCAGGCAAAAGGTACCACTGGTGTTGGTATTGTAACTACCACTGCCACATCCACATCTATCAGTGGATATGGTACAACAACATCAAATTTTTACGAAACATCAAACTTCATTCAAGTACCAGATTCTGTTATCGGTATTGAAAGAATTTTTAAATTTGATACTAATAGCATTTCTGGAGGAATGTTTAGTATTAAATATCAACTTTTCTTAAACGATTTATATTATTTCAATTCAGTTGAACTCTTGCAATATGCAATGACGAAGACTTATCTTGAAGATATTGATTTCTTATTGACCCCAGATAAACAGATTAGATTCAATAAAAGACAAGATAGATTATATCTCGATATTGATTGGGGATCTCAAGAAGTAGGGGAGTTTATGGTATTAGAATGCTATAGAGCATTAGATCCTGATTCATTTACTCAAATTTATAATGATAGTTGGATGAAACAATATCTTACTGCACTCATCAAGAGACAGTGGGGAAGGAATTTGAGTAAATTTAGAGGAGTAAAACTTCCTGGTGGAATTGAACTAAATGGGGGAGAAATCCTTCAGCAAGCAGAATCCGAACTATCGGATATCAAATCAAGAATGATGTCTGAATATGAATTACCACCCTTAGACTTTATTGGATAATGGCTCTTAATCCCTTTTTTCTTCAAGGTACACAGTCTGAGCAAAGACTTGTTCAGGATATAATCAATGAACACCTGAGATTTCATGGTGTAGAAATAACATATATTCCAAGAAAATTTGTAAATAAAAAAAATATTATTGAAGAGGTTCAGTCATCTAAATTTGATGATAATTTTGCAATCGAAGCTTATCTTAATACATATGATGGATATGGTGGTGCAGGAGATATTTTAACAAAATTTGGTGTAAGTATAAGAGATGAGTTAATAATAACAATTTCAAAAGAAAGATTTGAAGATTTCATTGCTACATTCATGTCAAGTGTTGATGATGGTGAATTATTAACAGCAACAAGACCTAGAGAAGGTGATTTAGTTTATTTTCCCTTAGGACAAAGATTATTTGAAGTAAAATTTGTAGAGCATGAAGATCCTTTCTTTCAATTAGGAAAGAACTATGTTTATCAATTGAAGTGTGAACTCTTTGAATATGAAGATGAAGTTATCGATACATCCATTACAGAAATTGATACTCAAGTTCAGGAGGAGGGTATTATTTCTACCCTTAAATTGATTGGTGTTGGAAGAACTGCTTCTGCATCCCCCGTCTTAAATGGATCAGTAACTGGTGGATATATTGAAGAAATATTCTTAAATAATGATGGTTCTGGATATACCTCTTTACCAAATATAGAAATTACTTCATCTCCAACTGGTGAAGTTGGAGATAATGCTGAAGCAGTTGGTTTCTTAACCACCAGAGGTGGTGTCACATCTCTTGAAAAGATTTTACTCATCAATGCTGGCGCTGGATATACTGTTGCACCTACAATTACAATTACTGGAGGTGGTGGAACTGGTGCTGCGGCAACTTGTAATATTGTAACTGATGCTATAGGTATAATTAAGTATAATATTGTAGACGGAGGTGTTGGATATGGTACAGCACCTACAGTTACAATAACTACTGGAGGTAGTGGAACTGGTGCTGTTGGTATTGCATCTATTGGTTTGAATTCTTTTGGGGATAATGTATTAAAATTAATTTATGTCAGTAATCCAGGTAAAGGATACAGTCAAGTATTTCCATCTCCAATAGTTACGATTTCGGCTCCAGAATCAATTAGTGGTATTGGAACATATATTTTTAATGAAATTATTATTGGAGAAAGATCTAAGACTGAGGCGAGAGTTAAAGAATGGGATCAGGATACAAACATACTTAAAGTATCCAATGTCAGTATTGGTTCCACTCAACTTGGATTTTTTCCAGGAGAAATTATTAGAGGAAAAGAATCTGGAGCAAAATATTTAATACAGTCATTTAGTCAAGATGATATATACAATGAGTATACTGAAAATGATATCTTTGAATCTGAAGCAGATGATATCTTAGACTTCAGTGAATCTAATCCCTTTGGAACATTCTAATGTTAGGAACTTATTACTATCACGAAATTGTTAGAAAGACAATTATATCTTTCGGAACATTATTTAACGATATTCATGTACGTCACCAGGACAAAAGTGGCAATGATATTAGTGACTTAAAAGTTCCTCTCGCATATGGCCCAGTTCAGAAGTTTTTAGCAAGATTAGAGCAGCAGGCAGAATTAAATAAAGCAGTTCAAATTAATTTGCCAAGAATGTCATTTGAAATGACATCTATTGCATATGATTCTACTAGAAAATCAAGTCTGGTACAAACATTTAAAACTTGTGATGATGGGAGTAAGGTAAAAAAAGTTTTCATGCCTGTTCCATATAATATTGGATTTCAACTGAATATTCTTTCTAAATTGAACGATGACTCTCTTCAAATTTTAGAGCAAATATTACCTGTTTTTCAACCACATTTTAATCTTACTATAGACTTAGTAGAATCAATTGGAGAAAAAAGAGATATTCCGATTATCTTAGAGTCTGTAAGTTTTCAAGATGATTATGAAGGTTCTTTTGATACCAGAAGAGCATTAATTCATACATTGAATTTTACTGCAAAAACATATCTATTTGGTCCTATCGCAGATAGCAGTGACGGTCTTATTCGTAAGGTTCAGGTTGATATGTATGCTGATACTAACAGAGCAACTGCTAAACGTGAAATGAGATATACAGTCGAACCTATTGCAAAGGTTGATAAGAATAATGACGGTGTTATTGATGCAGCAGATAAACCATTACTCATGCCAGGCGATAATTTTGGATTTGATGAAGAATGGGAATTCTTAGGAGATGGTAAAACTTATAGTCCAACTCGTCAAACTGATATTTAATAATCATGAAAGATAGTTATGAGTCCATTGACAAAGCACTTGATGTTGAAAGTAGCATTGTTGAATCAAAACCAATAAAACCAATTCCACCAAAAGTGGATAAGAATGATATTACAAAAGATTATGAATATACTCGTGCAAACTTATACTCTTTAATTGAAAAAGGTCAAGAAGCAATTAATGGAATCATGGAACTTGCAGGTGAAAGTGCAAGTCCAAGAGCATACGAAGTTGCTGGACAGTTGATTAAGAGTGTTGCTGATACTACAGATAAATTAGCAGATCTTCAAAAGAAATTGAAAGATTTAGAAGAAGATAATTCTAATAAAGGACCAAGTAACGTTACAAATAATGCTTTATTTGTTGGTTCAACTTCAGAATTATCAAAACTGCTGAAACAAGGTTTTCTAAATAATAATGAGTCCGATTCCAAATAATGGCAAAAAAATCCTGTAAAAAAGGATATTACTACTGTTACTCTTCTAAGAAGTGTAAGAGAATTCCTATGGGATATTATATTGGCGGAGGCGGATGGCTTCGTAAAGAAGAAGAAAAGTCTGAAGATACTGAAAAGAAAAAAAATGGCAATGGAAATGGTGCAAATGGCAATGGAAATGGGAATGGGGA
>CEOC01027881.1_pt1 | contig 34172 bp, 30 predicted proteins | sample 356191 | NCBI WGS metagenome assembly CEOC01 (sample SAMEA2619952, study PRJEB7988) | marine metagenome | biome: marine biome (ENVO:00000447); feature: deep chlorophyll maximum layer (ENVO:xxxxxxxx); material: "saline water (ENVO:00002010), including plankton (ENVO:xxxxxxxx)" | depth 17 m
GAACCCTTTAGTATTATTCCTGCAATAGCAGCAGTTACTTCAAAGCTTGAATTTTCTACATCTGTTTATAAGCTTGCGCCAAGACAAGCTGTAACGACCGCTAAATTTGTTACTTCACTTGGTGTAATGACTAATAATAGATTTCATTTTGGTGTTGGGGTAAGCCCATGGTACGAAGACTTCCTTGCAACTGGAGAAAGATGGAAAAAGCGTGGAAAAAGAATGGATGAACAAATTGATATACTTAAAGGTCTAATGGGCGGTGATTACTTTGGTTATAAAGGTGAATTTTATGACATACCAGAACTTAAGCTTTGCCCTGTTCCTACCAAACCTGTCCCAATATTGATTGGAGGTCATTCAAACCTTGCTCTTAAAAGAGCTGCAAGGGTTGGTGATGGTTGGATAAGTGCCGGTCTCTCGCTTGAAGAAACTGAGGAATTAATTAATAAAATAAATACCTTTAGAGAAGAATTTGGGACATTAAATCATCCAAATTATCAGTTTCAAGTCATGGGTGAGGCAGCATACTCGCCAGATGGAGTAAAAAAATTAGAAGATTTAGGAGCTACAGAGGTGATAGTAGCTTTTAGAAACGCTTACGAGGGTGGTCCTGATGAGAGAACTTTAGATGGCATGATTGCAGAAATTAATTGGTATGCAGACGAAGTGATAAATAAAGTAAGGTAATTGGTCGGGATGGCCGGATTTGAACCGACGACCACCACACCCCCAGTGTGGTGCGCTACCAGGCTGCGCTACATCCCGAAATACAATGTTAAATATAGCCTCAAATTTCTATTTTTTATATTGTTTTGCTATTTCTTATATATTTATTTTAACTTTATTTACTTAAATTAAATGTTGACACTCATGAAAAGTGAAGGATAATAACACTCCACCTATATATGTTATATAGCGCGGTCAGATTGTGAATTATGTTTTTTTTAGGTACAAATTATTTTAAAAACATATTATAATCTGTTTTAATACTTATTTTTAGGGAAATATTATGGCAAAACTTAAATTAACATTTAAAAATTTCTTTAGCGTAATTGGGGCCTTCCTAATTAGCGCTGTACCTTCAAGTTTACATGCGCAAGAAGACTCTAGCAGTGAACCAAGATCTGCTGGTGAAAATGCTTCTGGAGCTGCATCTGGATCACTAAGTGCTGGAGCTATTGCTGCTGCTATCGCCGCTGCTGCTGCTATCGCTGCTGCTGCTGATTCATCAGATGGAGGAACATCTCTACCAGTTGCTGGACCATCACCAACACTTGGGCCACAGCCATCTCCTGCACCTGCGCCAACCCCTGCACCAACCCCTGCACCTACTCCTGCGCCAACTGAGGTTTATAGTATAACCACAACAAGCACAAGACCTGGTACAACTACTGGAACTGGTACAGCGACATCAACTGCCATACAAACATCTGTCGGTACATCTACAGTTACTGCTACAACTACTCAATCTGCAACCACAACTGGTACAGAGACTTATTCTGCATCTAACCCATCAGCCACTAGATTAGTTAATCAATGGATAGAAGGTGGTGTTGTTGTTGAATATGTAGCCCAAGAAGGTGTAGGAATTGATTCTGGAGATGGGCAAGGTCCAGTTGTTGAGGAGATTGTTGAAGTTAGTGAATCTGTTCCAATCCAAGTTGAAACTGTTGAAGTTATCACTGAAACAACTACTGCAACAAGATTGGTTGACTAAAATATAAGTATTAATTACAAGGGAGCTTTATGCTCCCTTTTTTTATTTATAAAAGAAAGTAAGTTGCATTTCAGGCATCATTGGATGAATCTCCTGAAGACTTACAAGAATATTCCCAGAATTATCAACATAATAAGTATTATTACTATTCCATTTTATAGAAGGTAGATATATTTTGTGATCAAACTTTGTAACTGTAACATTTTGATCTAAATATTCTATCTCAACAGTTTTATCTTGATTAATTGAATTTATGGCACTTGCATAAAAAAGATCGGGATTAGTTAGAGAAACCTTAGTTTCTTGATTTCCATTATTAATTAATTCACGCAAGGAAAAGTTATGATTCTGAAAATCTGAATCAAGGCCATCTGTTTTAATAATAATGCCATTCCTGGTAAAAACACTTATGTTATCAGCTGATCTCCACTCCATTAAACCGTCCTCTAAAACAAATGCCAATACAAGCCTTACTGACTCAGCTCTACCAAACTTTATACTTACAAATGAATACTGAGATTCCAGAAATTCATCAACTGAAACTTCATCTCTTTCATATCCAAAGAAATATCCGTCTAAAGTATTAATTGTTGTTTGCCAAGTAAAGATTCCACATGAAGTTATGAAGATTAGCGGTAAATAGACAAGTTTATTCATAAATATCATCCCAATCTCTTAAAATACTATATTCAGTTCCTGCTTCGGTAACACCATAAAGATTATAGTTTTGTATTATATGTGCGCCTCCATCTCTAGTTACAGGTCTTAGACCAAAGCCAGTATAGCCTCTTGAATAAGTATCAAAGAAAGACTCAATTGGAATATTGAAGTAGAAACCCTTATCAAAACTTCCCTCACCAAACTCTTCTCTGCTAATGTCTGTGAATGTGAAAAAGACACCCATGCGAGCACCACTTTTAAAGTGCCTAGAAAAATCAAATTTAATACCAGAATCTTTTGCTAAAAATTTTCCACCTTTTATCTTAAGAAGAATATTTGATCTAGGCTCATGATAGTAGAAGTTAATAAAGCCAGAATTAGTATCATAATCTCTAAACCTTAATCTTTGCTTATACTCTCTTTGTTTTAAGTGGAATAACTCTGCGCCTATGGCAAATTGTTGATTAAATGGTCTATATAGATATTCAGCTCCAATACCACCAAACATAGATTCTAGATAGCCAGCACTTATCCTTGCATAAGAATCATCAGAAATTTTAGTGAAATAGTTAATTTGTGCTTGGTCTAAAGATAAGTGTTTGCTTTGCTTCAAATACTTAACAATGTCAGTTCTTACGTGTGGAAGGATACTATCAGAGGCCAATTTCAATTCATCAAAGTTATCATAGATGCCAGCCGAAGCATTTACTAATATTGATAAATTTCTTCTAAGAATGATTTCGGATTTTAAGCCCAATCTAATATCACCAAAATAAAATCCATCTGGGCCACCAATTTGACTTCTAACCCTAGGTGCGACTTTTGTGATAAATCGAGGCAAGATTAGTCTTGGTTGATATTCATGTTTTTTATATGAATAGTCAGCTCGGGAGATATTTTCTTGCCGAACCTGTAGATTCTTAATATTAATAGGATCATATTTAACAAATTGCTCTCTCTCGATATTTACTTTATGCATTGGGAGGCTAGTGTTGAGATTTATAATTTCAAATTTTTCTATGTATTCAGGAGAGATTTCATCTAGAACTCTCGAGATTCTTCCAAGTGCTCTTGTGTAACTTAAATATTTTGATTGAGAGTAAGATACAGAAAATTTTGATTCCTCTTTATTGATATTTGCAGTTTGTAAATATAACTCCCTATCCTTAAGTGTTTGGAGAACAGTTTTATAGTATGTTCTTTCATCCTCAGTATTTAATTCCTTGTATTCATCCTTATAAGTGACTGGCTTATGAAAATCACTCTTTCGGATAAAAGAATTTTTATTTCGATAATTTCCAGTAAAAGAAAATCCTAGGTTTAGAGTATTACCTCTTACAAATCCTAGTTTTAAATGAAAATCTTTATTGATAGGATAAATAAAACTAAAATTATTTTTACTTTTTTGAGCAACTGGAGGAAAACCTTCTTTATTATAATCTGTTGCATCATATTCATACTTAAATCTAAGACCATTGGCATAAGGAATCTTTAATTCTAGCCCACCAAATAAAGATGAATCACCTGAAAAGAAAGAACCAAAGGTAAATTCACCCCCCTTAGTTCCTTTAACATTAGTCCTATTTTTAAAACTATCATTAATATTAGTAAATGGGTTTGATATTGATTTTCCATTTGTAAGCTTTCCCCATCCCATTCCTAAAGAAAAGTCAGCTATGCCAATGTTTTTTGACATAACAAGGTATTCTGATGCAAATAAACCAGTACCTGCTGCATCTCTTAATCCCAATGCCAATGCAGGAATATTATTCCTTTCTTTCAATAGTAAAAATTTAAAATCAAAACTTTTATCTTTAAATGTTTGATTACCACTAAAAGAAAAAATATCACTATACAGTTGATTGTTTATGTCCACATATTGATAAGATGCTTCCATCCAGCTAAACGGATAGGCAACAATTGAACCTCTAAGATATGGGTCCATTTTGGTCCATGAAAAACCTACTGTGCCCTCTTGATAGAATCTCGCATTTGGCATTGATATCAGGCCGACCGTTCCAAAATTGGAAAAAGAAGGTCCCTGATTTGGAAATATGTAATCTAACTTACTAGAATTAATATTGGTCGAAAAAAATAATAATAAAAATAATAGAAATGCTACTAAGAAATTAGAATGCGTATTTGATTGCATAAAGTGAATCAAAAATTATATTTTATTAAATCCTATTTAATCACTTATAGAATTCAATGAGGCTAAACTAATTGCCAATGAACTAAATATAGGTGCTATAACTGATGCATAATTTAGACCGTTAAGTTTACCAATTTCTCTAGGAACATATATTACTGATCCTGGTATTATACTTAGGTCATTATTGAAAAAATTGCTGATTCCTCCACTCCACAGGTAAGAATCTCCATTTGGATGAATTACTACTAGCCTAGATTTATCAGCATAAAGCCCCATACCACCAGATCTATTAATGTAGTCTTTTACAGAAAAATCAGCACTATAAAGCCGTGTTCCTGGAGTAACAACCTCTCCGAGTACGTAAATTTCTTGCGGGATACTTGGGATGAAAACCTTATCATTAGGTTGAATGAGGGTATCCATAGCAGGTGCTTTTCTAATCTTGCTAAGGTCAAACTCAGCAGAAATTCTACCTGTTGGATCTGAATTTTTTAATTCATTGAGTATGAGCAGCAATGTATCACCACCATTAGCAACAACATCCTTTGCATTTGCAGAAGTTGCTATAAACTTAATCATCTCATTATAATTTCGTAAATTTATTGATCTTTCGACTGATTTAGCAGACTCCCTTAACAGAATACCTCCTGGTTCATAAGCATTAATTGTATAACCACCTGCTTTAAAAATAATTTCGCTTAATCTGTCCCCATCTTTGTAAGTATAAATTCCTGGGTTCTTTACTTCGCCAGTTACTTCGACTTTTTTAATTGGAATTGGGTATGAAATGAACTCTGGTATTTTTACATCTGATGCATGATCAGGTATAAAATTTATAATGTCCTTTCTTCCATTAAAGATTTTAATTGCATCTGAATTCCCAGCGTAGACTTCAATACTATCTTGAGTTCCAGGCTTCATTCCTTTAGCAAGATTTATTAAATCTTCAAGCGTCTCTTTATCTTTTAGCTCATAAATACCAGGAACATTAACACCACCGGAAATAGAAACTGTTTTCCCTTTAGGTTCAACCACTATAACGTCTCCACTTTGCAAAAAAGTTGAGAAATCAAGGTTTCCTTTTAAAAGAACTTCGTATAAATCGATATTCTCGATAATCTGATTATTTCTTTTTATCTTTATGTTTCTAAAAGAACCATTATCCGAAATACCACCTGCAATATCTATTGCTTGAACAGCTGAGGCACCACCACTCAAGGTATATGTGCCTGGGAAATTTACACCACCTATAATAAGGACATTTTTATCTCTTAAATTTGCTAATGTTGAATATGCTTCAATGCCCAAAAATGATTCATCATACTTAGAGCTAATCATTTCATAAACTTTGTTAAAGGATAAGCCTGCGACTACTATACTTCCAACATATGGAGCTGAAATTGATCCATCTCTTGCTACTATGATACTAATCATCTCGTTTTTTTGACCTACAAGCTGAAGATTGATGGTGTCCCCTACATCGACTATGTAATTAGAGCTTAAATGTGGTTCATTAATAGGCATAAAAGTTGACTGAAAAGAATCAAAAAAGTTTTCACCAATGACTCTAAGATCATTTCCTGCTGAATTGTTATTTGAATCTTTATTAAGACTTGATTCAATTAAAATTAGATCTGATTTGATCTTTTCTAAATTCTCTGAAATAAGCCTTACATCTGTACTGGGTGGATTAAAAACTTTTGTTTCGACAGCCTGATTTTGTGACTGCATTAGAAGCTCAGCACTTAACTCAGGGGGTAAACTATCAAGGAAGTTTTGATCTAAATCTTGAGCAATTACATTAAAAGAAATAACTAAAAATAGTAAGGATGTCTTATTTATATCTATCATAATATTTATATAAAAAATTGATGTTCATTATAACAGGCTAAGTTATAAAGTAAGATAAAAGTCATGTTGATTCTTTTACTACCTTGGTAAGAATTTGATTAAGTTTCCTTAAAAGCATTTCTCTTTGGAAGTATTCATTTGAAAATCTTGGCCCATTTTTACCCATAGCTTTCAAATTTTCATTTTTTATTTCTTTTAACTTAAGAATATTTTTGGCTAGCTGCTCATAGTCACCAGGCTTGCAAGTCAAGCCTACTTTAGCCTGTTTTATAATATTTGCACCTTCTCCAGATAACATTCCTAAAATAGGCTTGCCGATTTGTAAATAAGTCTGAAGCTTTGCAGGAATTACTGAGCTAAATGCTTGTCCTTCGGCTAGAGATATAAGAAGAGCATCTGCCTGATTTAGTAATCCAGCAACATCTGAAAGGGGTACACGCCCTGGAAAAGAAACATTATTGAGAATATCATAATCTTTAGATAATAACTTTGATTCATTAAGTGCTCTTCCATCTCCAAGAAATGTCCACTTTATATCATTGAATTCCTTTAGCTCTCTTGCAGCCTTTAACACAGATTGAAAATCTTGAGCTTGGCCAATATTTCCAGCAAATACTATATTAAATGAATTTTTGTCAAACCTAACCAAAGATTTAGTTTTATCATTAATTTTGTTATTTAATTTTTCAGACCAACTAGGAAAAAAAATAACATCTGACGTAGGTGAAATCTTCTTTATTTTTCTTACAAAAGTTTCTGATTGTCCCAATATAACAGTGCATTTAGAGTAAATATACTTAACTACCTTTTCTACAAAGCCAATTACAAATTTATTTTTAATACCTAAATCAATAAGACTATCAGGCCATAAATCTAATACCCAGAAAACAATAGGAATTTTTTTTCTAGATATAAAAATTGCTGGGATACAAACTGTTACAGGCGAGGGTTCATATACAAAAATTAAATCATAATCTTTTCTATTAATTTTTGTCATCCCATATAAGGTTGCACTAAAAATAAATGAGACATAATTTAGTACAAGTTTGAATCTAGATTTTCCTCTGGATATGATAGGAACTCTTTTTATCTCAACATCATTGTAGCTACTAAAGTTTTTTCTATTTGCTTTAAATTCTTTAAAAACCTCGCCATCAGGATAATTTGGGTATCCAGTAAGGACAGTTATTTTATGATCTTCTTGAGAAAAATAGCTTGCGAGGTCATTGATTCGAAAATTTTCTGGCCAAAAATATTGAGTAATAATTAGTATTTTCAATTGAAGAGATTATATTTTTTTCCAGATATTCTGATTTATATAATCTGTATAGCTAATTATCGTTCTTAGAACTTTATCAGAAACGTTGGATACATTGTAATCTGCAACATCATCTGGATAAAAATCTAAATCCTCTATTAGCCTAAGAGCCTGCTGAAATCTTTCACTTGATAAGCCTGACATAATAGTAGCGCTTTCCTCCATAGCCTCAGGTCTTTCATGAGTTTCTCTTATATTGATAGCAGGAAACTTTAAAATTGATGCCTCTTCATTTATTGTTCCGCTGTCCGAGATAACGCATTTAGCATGAATTTGTAATTTCATATAATCAATGTACCCTAAGGGCTTTAAAAGCTTAATCGATTTATGAAACTTATGCTTAGATTTCTTAATTTCAAGCCTAGTTCTTGGATGTGTAGACACAATGATCGGTAATTCTGAATTTTCAGCAAGATAATCTAAAATATGTATTATTTTGTTTAAATTATTTTTATCACTCACATTTTCTTGGCGGTGAGAACTAAATAAGAAGTATTTTTTTTGATCAATATCTAGCATTTTGAGAATTTTTGACTGATTAATTTCTTTAAGGGAATTATTTATTACCTCCTTCATAGGGCTGCCAACTTTTATGACTAGCTGAGGATTTAGTCCTTCATTAATCAAATACTCTCTTGAGATTGAACTGTAGGTTAGATTTACATCAGATGTATGATCGACTATTTTTCTATTAATTTCTTCAGGTACTCTAAAATCAAAACACCTATTGCCAGCCTCCATGTGAAATGTAGGAATCTTTAAATGTTTAGCAGCAATAAGCGACATACAGCTATACGTATCTCCCAATACAAGCAACGCATCTGGCTTTATTTTTCTCAATAGGGGTGATGATTTACTAATTACGTTTCCTATAGTCTCGTTTGAATCAGAGGAGGCTGAATCAAGAAAGTATTTGGGTTTTTTTATGTCTAAATCTCTAAAAAAAATTTCATTCAACTCAAAATCATAATTTTGACCAGTATGAATCAAAGTATGATTAAAAAACTTATCAGCTTTTTTTATAATACTTGAAAGCCTTATGATTTCAGGTCTTGTGCCAACAATCGTGACTAATTTGAACTTTTTCATATTATTTTTCTTCAACAAAGGTATCTGGATTTTTATTATCAAACATCTCATTTGCCCATACAAGACAAATAGCTGTTGATTTGGTCTTATTCTCTATTGAGTGCTGCCATCCCGGAATAGATTCGATCACAATATTGTCTTTATCTGACACAGATTTAGAAAAAACTTTATCAGAGATTATTGATTTAAAGTTAAAATCAAGCTTGCCACTTAATACCACAAACTTTTCTGTCTTAGTATGATGAAAGTGGTTTCCTCTGACCTTTCCAGGATTAACTGTAAAATATGAAATTTGGCCAAATGAGGAAGATTTTAGGAATTCTGAAAAAACGCCTCTCTCGTCTTCATGAGAGTCAAAATCATAAAAAAAATCATTTTCTTTATAGAAACTAATAAAAGTCGAGTAAAGTGCTTTTTTAAAGTTATTTGAAAGATCAAAAATTTTCTTTGTAGTTCTTAATTCCTTAAATTCCTGGAGCACTTTAGCCAATTCTCCAACTGAAATATTATGTATATTTTTAATTTCTACATTATGAAAGCCTCTTTTATGATCTTTATATATTTCTCTCTCAATTATATTTATAGCATCATCTATATATAAGAGATTTATTTTTGTATTTGGATCATGGATATTTATAGGTAAATCATTAATTATATTATGTGAAAAAGTAGCAACTACTGAGTTATAGTCAGGTCTGGACCATTTACCAAAAACACCCGGGAATCTTATATTTGAGATTTGTATTTCAGAGTTAGATTTTGCTAATTTATTTAGCTCAATTTCTGCATTTAGTTTGCTAATACCATAACTTGAATTTTCTTCAGCTTTTGTGGTTGATGAAAAAATTATTCTTTTGCAGTTACATGCTGATTTGGCTAATAATTTTGTAATTTTTTTAGTTAATTGAGTATTGATTTCTTTAAAATCATCCTCGTGATTTGGTCTATTTGAGCCAGCAAGATGTATGATTTGATCAGCAGCTGCAACTGATTTTTTAAGCTTTGAGGGTGTGTCTTGTGAGACAAAAAAATCTAATTTTATATTTTTATTTTGTTTTAACCTTGTGACTAAATTCTTTCCAATAAATCCATCTGAACCAGTGATCAATATCCTCATAATATTTGAGATAATTTTTCATTTACAATATCAATTGATAGTAATAGTTCCTTTAGCTCCTCAATGCTAAGTCTAGAGGTGTTATGCGAGTTATACTCATCAGCAGTACTCATCTGAATATCTCCTTTTGTAAAGAAATTTTCATAATTTAGGTCTCTGGTATCTGGTGAAACTCTGAAATAATTATCTAAGCTTTGTGCACTTGAAAATTCTTCTCTGCTGAGCAATGTTTCGTATTCTTTTTCTCCATGTCTAGTGCCGATTATCTTGTAATTGTCAGGATCTTTATTGGAAATAGATAAAATCGCTTTTGCAAGGTCCTCTATAGTTGATGAAGGAGATTTTTGAACAAAAATGTCTCCTGAGTTTGCATTTTCAAATGCATATAAGACTAGGTCAACCGCCTCTGACAAGGTCATCATAAATCTTGTCATTTTTTTATCAGTAATAGTAATTGGTGAGTTATTTATAATTTGATCTAAAAAAACAGGTATTACAGATCCTCTTGAGGCCATTACATTTCCATATCTTGTAACGGAGATTATGGTTTCTTTGGAAAGAAGCCCTTTAGAAACAGCGACTTTCTCCATCATGGCCTTCGATATTCCCATTGCATTGATTGGATAAACCGCTTTATCTGTACTTAAACAAACTACCTTCTTAACATTTTCATTAACTGCAATGTTTAGAACATTTTCAGTTCCTAGAACATTTGTTTTAACTGCTTCGAGAGGATAAAACTCACACGAGGGAACTTGCTTTAGAGCTGCTGCATGAAAAATAAAGTCGACTCCTTTTATAGGAGCTAATAGAGATTCCTTGTCACGCACATCTCCTAAGTAAAAGGTAAGTTTTTCAGAATTAAATTTTTTTCTTTGATCATGCTGTTTTTTTTCATCCCTGCTGAAAATTCTTATTTCAGAAATATCTGAATCTAGAAATTTTTTTAGAACTGCATTACCAAACGATCCAGTCCCCCCAGTGATTAACAAAGTCTTCCCTTTAAATGAATTAAATTTTTCTATGTTCAACTTTTATAGTCTCCCCTGGTATATCAACAAATTTTGAGTATTTAATTAACTAATTAATTTATGTCTCGATTATATATTTAAAAGTTTCTCTAGTGCATTTTTGCCACGAAAAACGATCCGCTATTTTACTAAGATTGATTAAATTCTTGTTCTTTGCCTCCAACGTCAAATCAAGAGTTGTTATGATGGCCTCAACAATAGTTTGTGGCTTTAAAGGGTCAAAATAACATACGTTTTCACCTAGTACCTCCTTCATTGGGCCATAATCTGAAGAAACTATTAATAATCCGGCACCAACGCCCTCCAATAAAGTTATTGGTAAATTTTCACATGTAGATGCAAAGATAAAGAGATTAGATTTCGATAGAATCTTTTGTACATCGTCTTTTGATTGCAATTGATGTATAAAAATAAAATCTGATTTATTATCAATCGATTTAGCTTTTTTAATAATATTTTTGCTTTCTGGTCCAGTTCCGGCACCAATAAGATCTAAAGTAATATTAATTTTATATTCTCTCAATTCTGAAATAGCTTCGATTAATTTATCATGGTGCTTGTATGGCATGGCATTTGACACATATGATGCCTTGATGTGATCAATTCTTGTTGGAATTGGCCCCTTAAAAATACCCATAAAAGAATTATCGATTCCATGTGAAATTACTTTGGAGTGAGTAATACGACAATACTTGCTAACCTGCTTTTGCGCATACTTGCTTAAAAAGATTACTTTGGTAGATCTTTCTAAGCATCTCTTATAGACATGGTATAAAACCTCTAGTCTTAGCCTCATAAGGCCTATGGAGAATCTTTTTTTCTCTTCTTTTTCAAAAGGAAGCATATCTTGACATAGAGTAACTATTTTTATTTTTTTTGATGAAAAAACACTGCTAGCTGAAGCGTTGAACAAGACTTCAATATTATATTTCTCTAGCAAGTCTCTAAAAAAGTACCTCTGCCAAATTAATTTATAAAAAATATTTTTCTGAAGAATGGCATCATTATGAATAAAAATATTAGATTCTAATTGGAGTTGTTTTATTGAATTTGTAATTTCAGGTGATGCCCAGATATGTAATTCATTGATGCTTGATTTAGAAAGTTTAAAATTTTTTAAAATTTCTACCAAGTGAACAATTGTCCCACCTGACCTGCATCTTGATGCATCAATTGCCACGTTCATTTAATTTTTCTGTTCCTAAGACTGGTAGCCCATAGAGCTAGAATAAATGCTAAAACAAAAGATCCTTGACCCAATTTAAATGTCTCATGAAACAAGCCATATATTAACGTTGCATTAAAGCCAACAAAAAGTGCTGGATTATGATATCTCAGAAAAACCCATAGCTTGCAAAGTAAATATATGTATAAAATTAGTCCAAAAAAACCTGTTCTAAAAAGGATATCATTATATTGCCCATGAGCACTGCCAATAAAATCATCTAAAATTATCCAAATGCCCAGAAACCCTGATCCCAAAAAATTTGAAGATGAATAATTAATAATTTTCTGAATAAGAAATAGCCTATAACCCTCGGAGGACTCAGGGTTTGAGAAATTTAGTAATTCGACTGATTTTGCTTCTGAAAATGTTAGAAGTGAGAACATTCTCTCCCAAAAGAAATCAAATATTAAAATCAATATTAGATCAATATTAAATCTATAAATTAAATATATAACTATTGGTAGTAATAATATTAACCATAAAAAATTTTTAATTTTAAAAACGTTACTTAATTTCATGAAGAAGAACATATAAATAAATACGCTAAAAATTAAACCTATGATTGAGGACCTTGAAAAAGTCAAAAAAATTCCCAAAAGCAGGATACTCATAGAAGCAACTTTAAGCCAAGCATGGTACATTTTTATAGGTTTATAGAAAAAGACTATCCAAAACGCCATTAAATAGATAAATCCGAATCTTTGTGAGCCTACTTCCCCTTTAGCCGCAAAACCTACAGCGTTTAAATCTAGCTGAACTAGGTAATAAATCGATCTTAAAGAAAAAAATAATGACACCAGCACTATTGCAATCAGAAATGATCTTTCCATGTTTTTTGAAATGTCAAAGAAAACCAAGCAGAAAACAGAAAAAAATAGAAGGAAGCTTATAATCTTTCTTATTGTGAGTTCCCAATAATCTATTTGAAGAAAGGCATTTAAAAAAAAGAATATTGTAAATATAAAGATAATTAAATTTATATCGCTGCCAGGATTCTTTATCTTTCCGAACTTAATCAATAAAAAAAAGGGAATAAATAAAAAAAAATATGATGCTGATGCTCCTGATCCTAATAATGTTATTGAAAAAGGAAAGAGACAGATACAAAAAAACACTGTTATGAGGCTTTGATTTAAAATATTCATATCAGCTTTTAAAATTTTGTAATAATTCTTATATAGAATTTCTTATGTTAAATAAACACATTATAATTGACTTATTATAAATTCTGCATAAATACCTAGGGCGCCAAATAATCCATATGAAGAATAATCCAAAAATTAGCATAATTGGTGCTGGATACGTAGGATATTCCCTTGCCCTCTTATATGCAGAAAAAAATAAAGTTCTAATAAATGAGATTGATAATGAAAAGCTAGAAAAGTTAAAAAAAGGGATTCCATTGATTAAAGGTAAAGGCATCAAAAAATATTTATCTTTAGCCAAATATAACCTCTCTTTTTCCTCAGATTTATCTAAAACCGCAAAAAAAAGTGACTTAGCTTTTATTGCATTGCCCACAAACTTCAATGAAAAAAAGAATAGATTTGACACATCACTAATTGAATCAGTTGTAAAAAAATTGATAGAAAGTAATCCGAATATAATCATAATCATAAAATCCACAATACCTATAGGATTTACTGAAAAGTTAATTAAAAAGCATAAAAATAAAAACATAATGTTTTCTCCAGAATTTTTACGAGAAGGCAAATCCATAAGGGATAATCTATATCCTGACAGAGTCATACTTGGTTCCGTAGCAGATCAAATAGTTCGCAAGAAAATCCTTGGTATTTTTAGAGGCATTGTTTTAAAGAAAAACCTTTCTGTTATTGAAATGAATCCAAGTGATGCTGAGGCTGTAAAGCTTCTGTCAAATACATATCTTGCGATGCGGGTTGCCTTTTTTAATGAATTAGATTCATTAAGTCTTAATAATAACTTAGATTCAAAAAGTATTATCTGTGGAATCTCACTAGATAAAAGGATTGGAGATTTTTATAACAACCCGTCCTTTGGATTCGGAGGCTACTGTTTGCCAAAAGATACAAAACAAATGGGGTCTCATTTCATAAATACTAATAACAGACAAATAATAGAATCAATAAATCATTCAAATAATTCCCGAATTAATTTTATCGTTGAATCGATAATAGATCTAAAACCAAAGATTGTCGGCGTTTATGGTGTTGAAATGAAAGCTGGATCAGATAATCTCAGAGAATCAACATCACTCAAAGTTGCAGAAGGCCTAAAACAAAGATCAATAAAAACTATAATCTTTGATGATAAAGAATTATTAATTAATTCTAATTTTGAAGTAACAAATGATTTAAGCCTCTTTGACTCAGTATGTGACATTATCATTTTAAATAGGATTGACAAAATTAGTAAGAGCTTTAAAACCAAGACATTTTCAAGAGATATATTTAATAGGGACTAGCGGTGTTAAAAAATAATAAAGTTATTGTTACTGGAGGTGCAGGTTTTGTAGGTTCTCACCTTGTTGAAAAATTAATTTCAAGAGACTGCGATGTAACAGTAGTTGATAATTATTCATCTGGTAGTGTTGAAAATCATATCAAAGGAGCAAAATATATTTCAGGTTCATGCATAGAAATTAATTCACTTTTAAAAGATGAATCGGAAGCAGATTATCTATTTCATCTTGGAGAGTACTCAAGAGTTGAAGAGAGTTTTGAAGATATAGATATTGTGATGAAATCTAATAATAATTCTTTCTTTGAGGTTATAAAACTTGCTAAAAAGCTTAATGCAAAACTAATATATTCTGCCTCAAGCACTAGATTTAGTAAGGGTAATGCTGATGAATATATGAGTCCTTACTCCTTTACTAAACTAAAGAATGCTGAACTCTTAAAATTTTATTCAAAATGGTTTGGGCTAAAGTACTGTATAACATATTTTTATAACGTATTTGGCGGTCGAGAAATTTCATCTGGAAAATATTCAACCGTTATAGCAAAATTTTTAAAGCTTAAGAAAGAATCTTCTAAAAAGCTTCCAATCGTATCTCCAGGTACACAAAAAAGAAATTTTACTCATGTAGATGATATTGTTAATGGCCTTTTGCTTATTGCAAGAAAAGGTAATGGTGATGGTTACGGAATAGGTTCTGATGTGTCTCATTCCATCATTGAAGTAGCAGAGATGTTGAATATGGATTATGAGCTCTTACCTGAACGACCTGGGAATAGGAATGACTCTGAATTGATACTCAGTAAATCTAAAGCATTGGGATGGGAAGCAAAAAATTCTCTTAAGGATTACTTAAAGTCCATGATTCATGAAGAATGATTTTTCTGTAAGTGTAATTGTAACCACATTTAATTCACAAGATGTTATCCTTGAGACACTTAAATCAATTAATTTACAAACCTTTAGGTCCTTTGAGTGCATCATTATTGATGACAAATCTGATGATGATACAGTCAAGGTAATTCAAAACTTCATAAGTGAAAATTCTGCTAATAATTTTAGTGTTCATCAGCTAAAAAAAAATTCAGGTGGCCCAGCTAAGCCTAGAAATATCGGGATAAAATTAAGTCAATATGAATATATAGCCTTTTGCGATTCTGATGATATTTGGGAAACAAATAAACTTAATAAACAAGTCAAAGCTTTAGAAGAAAACGATAGTCTTGGGTTGGTAGCATCACATAATTCTTATATCAATGAGGATAATAATCCGATCGATCCAAATACATTTGGAGGTTTTTTATTAAAATTTTTAAGAAAAATCTTTGGACAAAGAATAGTCTTATTTCTAAACCCTTTTATACTAAGCTCTATTATGGTTAAGCGCAGTTGGATTAAAACTGAAAATTTTTCAGAGGACCCGCTTCTTGTTGCTTTGGAGGACTGGGATCTATGGATACGCCTTCATCTTAGAAATATAGAAAGTTTAATACTTCCAGAAAGTTTAGTTAAATACAGAATCATGGATAGTTCGATATCTAAAAGAAGTTCGTCAATAAGAATAAAAAGATCCTACTACATGTTTTGGAGGCTTTTAGCTAATAAGAAAATTCATTTATTCCAATGGATGCTTTCCAATTTAAGTGTGTTTATTTTCTTACACATCAAGTACAAGCTTTTTAATAGGTCTTCAAAATGAAAAAAATAAGGGTTGGTATAGTGGGATTCGGGATTGTTGGAAAAAGGAGGATGAATTGCATTCTTGAAAAAGGTTATGCAAAAGTGATTGCTGTTTGTGATAAAAATTTGTCAGATGGTTTTCTTGAAAATACAAAGATTAAGACTTTTAAAGATTTTAACAAAATATTGGAAGAGGAAATTGATACTGTAATTGTCTGTATGCCTAATAATTTAGCACATATTGTTACAATGGCTGCTTTGAGAAAAGGACTTCATGTGTTTTGCGAGAAGCCACCAGGGAAAACAGACTCAGATATAGAAAAAATACATAAATATTCATTAAAAAATCCTAAATTAAAATTAATGTATGGCTTTAATCATAGGTATCATGATTCAATAATAAAAGCTCTTGAAATTCTTAAAAAGAATAAACTTGGTAAACTAATTAGTCTTAAAGGTGTATATGGTAAATCAAAATTAATTACCTTTAATCAGCCGGATTGGAGAACAAAAAGAGATATTGCTGGTGGTGGCGTTCTTCTTGATCAAGGTATACATATGGTTGATTTAATAAGATTATTTGGCGGTGACTTTAATGTCATGTCTAGTTTTATATCAAATGAACATTGGAAATTTGATGTAGAAGATAATGCATATGCTCTTCTTAAAAATAATGATAACGTCATTGCAATAATTCATTCATCAGCTACACAATGGAAGCATGTTTTTAATTTAGAAATAAATTGTCAAAAAGGATCTTTGGTGCTTAGTGGAATACTCTCCGGAACAAAAAGTTATGGCTCTGAGACGCTTAAAATAATTATTGCCGATCCAAATAATGATGCTGGAGATCCTCGAGAAGAAATCATTAAATACAATCAAGACAATTCATGGAATAGAGAATTAAAAATTTTTTTCGATGCAATTAAGAACAATAAGGCTATTTCTAGTGGCACATCCAAGGATGCTCTTGAGACTATGAGGTTAGTATATAATATATATAGAGCCGATAAAGCTTGGCAAACAAAATATAATATTTAAACCTTAATTTAAATGAAAAAATTCTTTGATGATTACTACAAAGACTATAAAAATTTGTTATTTAATGAGGAAATTAAAAGCGCATTAATAAAATTTAAGAGTCTTGCAGAGATGGTTAGGGAATCTAACTCAAAAATTATTTTTGCTGGAAATGGTGCAAGTGCATCAATAGCTGCGCATGGAGCAACTGATTTCACAAAGCAAGGTAAAATCAGGTCCATAACCTTTAATGAAGCCAATCTAATAACATGTCTATCAAATGATTATGGATACGAAAATTGGATGAAAGAAGCATTAAATTTTTATTCAAATACTGGCGATCTGATTGTTCTGATTAGTGTAAGTGGTGAGTCAGAAAATACCATTCAAGCTGCAAAACATGCTAAAAATGCTGGAAATTCAGTTGTGACATTCACAGGAAAATACGAGAACAATACCCTTAAAAGTTTGGGTGATCTTAATTTTTGGGTAGACTCTCATGCTTATAACATTGTTGAGTGCATTCATATGATCTGGATAACCTCTGTGGTTGATGCTGTAATTGGTAAAGCAGTCTATGAAGTCTAATTGATTTGGGTCAAAGATATTGAATGTTCTTATAACTGATAATCCTCTAAATGTTGTTGGTTTTGATCTTGTTATTGATTTAAGAACAGATGAAAAAATTGAAAGCAAAAATGCTATCAGCATTTTTAGTGTGATTGAAGAAAATGCAGATGATATTAGAAAAGAGGTCTTAGCTTGGCTTGATTCATTTAACCACCTTATTCCTAGCAATAAAAATGCATCAGAGGCATTGACTGAATTTAAAAATAAAAATCTTTGGCAAATAAATAGGCTCAATGAAAGATGTAACTTTGGAAAATTAGATCAGCTTGACAATATTTTCAAGATTATTGCAATCAGTTATTACTTTAAAGATAAAAATCATTTTCATATATTCTTGAATGTCAAAAGCAGAGCCCTTAACACAGAAATAATTGATAACTTTACTAAACAAGGAATTAATTTTCAGAATCTAGCTAAAAATTATTTAGGATTTTTAAGTCTGAGTTGCCTTTGGGAAAGAGGTTTATTTACAAATTTATTTAAAAGTTTTCCTTGGTTAGCAATCAAATTATATGAAGTTTTTTTAAATAAATATTATTCAAGGCTCAGTAATTTAAAAGATATAGCGAATTCTAACTTTTTTTTTACGTATTTTTCTGAAAATGATTTCAAAAAAGAATTAAATTATGAAAACTCCTTTTGGGGTAATTTACCAGAAAATTTCTTATTAAATGATGGGTCTAAAGTTTGCTGGATTTATATTTATGTAGGTCAAAAGAAAAATCTTAAACTTTATTACAATAAACTTAATACCGAAAATTTAAAAAGCAGTAATTCTTTTCACCTTCCTATTGAATCATTTATCAGTCCTACCAAAATTTTAAAATGTTACTTTAAATGGATAAGAATGTGTTTTAAGGGGAGGAAAATAATACGCGATAAAAATTTTAAAAAGCATAAATACTTTAACTTTATAAGAAAAGATCTTAAAGAATCACTCCTCGGTATTGAGCTATTGAATAATATAATTTTTGAGGAATCTATGATCTCTTTAGTAAAGGGTCTTATTAATCCAAAAAAATCATTTTACTTGCATGAAAATCAATCTTGGGAGTATTTTCTGAGACTTTATTGGCATAAAACTCATAAAAGCAGTTTATCTGGATTTGCACATAGTTATATTCGATTTTGGGACTTAAGGTATTTTTATCCAAAAAATTTCTATTTTTGTATTCCAAATTCACCAGAACTATTACTTTGTACAAGCAATGATCAGTTAAATGCTGTGAAGAGTACTGGTTTTCCTAAAAATGGATTAAAACTTGTGGAGTCTCTAAGATATTCATGGATTGAAAGAAGATATTTTAAAGCTGAATCTCAGTTTAATATCCTAATTTCTGGAGATTATAAGCTTATAAATAATAAAAAATTATTTACTTTATTGCCAAAAGACAGGGTTTCAGATATAAAAATTAATTATTTTTTTCTTCCTCATCCATCTTCATCGATATCTAAAATTTTAAATATCTTACCTAATAAAATTACTATTATTAACAAAGATCAAATAAGTAGTTTTAATTTTCAATTAGCCATTGTTTCAAATCTTTCAGCTGCTTGCATTGATTATAAGATTTTAGGAATACCTACAACTTATCATTTCAATGAGTCAAATTTAAATATGAGTCCTTTTAGATCAGTTAATGCCTGCAAAAGCTTTAATGGCGAAGAAGATCTTAAAAAATTGATAATTGAAATTAGTGAAAATGAATTTATGGATAAGCCACTACCTAATGACTTTATGGAATTAAATAAAGAGTTAACTTTGTGGAATAAAAAAATTGTCTAATTTCTGAGTTTTGCTAGCACCCAAATATGAGAGCTCATAAGATTATCGGAGAGATATTGTTGAAAGCTTTTCCTTTTGCTTTCATCTAATAAAATTTGTTTAAAAAGCTTGCTTGAGGATAGCTCTGTTTCCGGGAAATAATCTGAATTCATTACAATATCTACATCAAGTTTTCCTGGCGTACTAATTTCAACAATATCAAAGCCCGCCCTTGCAAACATTAATTCAAATCCCTGAATTGATAAAAAATTTATATGATGAGGCGGACTAATTTGATCTGAATGTGACCAAAGTTGTTGGATATCAAATCCATCAACAGATAATGTTGTTAGCAGTAAATAACCATTTGAATGCATAACATTCTTCAAACTCATAATAAATTGAAAAGGGTCATGGGCATGCTCAAGCACCTCAAAACAGACTGTTAGGTTTGCATTAATTTTCTTATTTATATCTTCAACCATTAATTCATAAACATCGAAACCTTTAGACCTACAAATATCTGCCATTTCACTTGATGGCTCTATTGCTGTAAGAGTTTTTGTATTTGATATCTTTTTCCACTCCTCTAGAAAGATTCCATAACCCGCTCCAATATCCGCAATTTTATCTATATCAATATTCAGTTCTTGTGTTTTGCTCAAAATCTCTTTAGCCTTAGGTGCAAATACTAACTCTCTTCTTGCATCCATTACTGAAGGAAAAAATTCAGTGGCCCAGAAGATTGAGGATTTTGAATTTTTATAAAAGTTATCAAATGCATTTAAATCAGCTCGAGGGGAGTGAAATAGCGATCCACACTCAAGACACATTGAATATTTGAAACCATGCTTTTCAAATTGAGGCTCTAATTTTTTTGAATCACACGCAATACAGTTGATTTCTTTTCTTGCTGCAGATGGAAAATTATCTAATGCATCCTCTTTTGAAAGTTTTCTGTACTTTGAAAAAATCTCTTTAGGTCTAATATCAATTTCTTTCATATAAAGATTTATTGATATATATGATGTCAACCCAGTCAGTTCTTCCATTCATTGGATTTTTTGAAATGTGAGAAATATCATATAGCTTGAATCCAGCAGGAATAAGGTATTTCTCAATATCAAAAAAACTCAGTTGCCTTTCATAAAAGTCGTAAAACATTAACTCTGTAATTACCAAGTCAAAATTTGAAAGAATCTTTCCAGCACCTTTTAAAACTTCAGGTTCGAACCCTTGAGTATCAATTTTTAATATATCTAAATCTGAAGGATTGATGCTCTGAGATTTTATAAAAGAATCCAGTCGCTTTATTTCAACTTCTCTAACTTTATTGAGGCCATTCAGATATTGATTTAGTTCAATATCATTTTTTGTATTTAAATCAATTGAATCAAGGCTTGATTGATTAATCTTATTAAAGCCAGATACACCAGTGTTAATATCATGAGAATAAAAATCAGCATTAAGTGTATCCTCTGATCCAATAGCAAAGTTATAGACAAATACTGAATCTTTGAATTTCTTTTGAAGATTTCTTAAGTCATCTAGGCACTCTTTCTGAGGCTCAAACGAGTGAATGATACTTTTATTCCAAATATTTTTAAACTCTATGATAGAACTACCATTATTACCACCTATATCAAAAATTAATGGTTTTTCTTTTTTAATCAAAGTTGCAAGCAGATTGTCTCTATCAAATTTTTTTAAGTACTCAGTCGTACGTTCTGTATTTTTACCTTGATTTTTCATATTTAATTATCTAATTTTTGAAAAAAACTCTGCCATGCTTGTAATGGATCTTTGTCTGCTTGTGCACATAGAGACAAAAATAGCTTTCTAGCATCCTGTACTTGAGCACTATACCACCAACTTTCAATATCATTTTCAATTTCTTGAATATGCGATGAAAGTTTTATGGGATCAAAATGCAAAATTTTCGCACTTTCGAGTACCTCAAGCAGTCTAGTATATATATCACTGAACAACCAGTCATCTTTATTGATTAATAAAGTGGTTGGAACTCCAGAAATCATACATTCCGCTAATGTTGTCATTGGGTATGTGCATATAACTAATTTAGAATCCTGAATTGTTTCATTAATATTTTGAGTATCTGCGATAATATGCTTGCCAAATGCATCCTGAATTCTTTGTTTAATTTGCCAAGACTTTGATAAATCGATAGGTTTACTTTTGTAGAGTATTTTTTTAAAGAAATTCTTACTAATAGATTCTTTAAGAAATGTATTCAGTTGCTCGAAACTTCTTAAAACACCAACACCAGTTGCAGCAGACACACACCTATATTCATATCTTAAATTGTCGTATCCAATTATTGAAATATAACCATTTGGATTAAATTTTTTTTTAAAGTCAATAAGCTTATTTGCAGGCATTGCTATTTGATTGAGTTGCCATGCTTTCCCCCAAACAAATCTAGATGTACTTATTCTTTCTTGTAAATTAAAGTTATTTATTTCTGGTTGAATTGATCCCCCATGAGAGCTTATGAATAAATTAGATTTATCTCTTACTTGAAATGCACTCCAGATTTTAAAATTTTCATTAAAAAAGTGTCCGTTTGCTGTAAGAATATTTTTTGCACTTGGATAGCTGCGCTGGTGTTTAATAAATGAAGGTAGTCCCTCGAGATAGCTCAAAGGGAAAAATTCTATTAAAAATTGATTTAAAATGGTTTCAAATTTTGAATTTGCTCTTAATGAAAAAAGGTTATTTCTAGTTTTAGAATCTTTTTTTGGATGAAATTTTGGCATCTTATTAAAGAAGGAATTTCTAAAAGGGACTTTGGAAAGGGCCTTATTTAATTTTCTTTCAAAAGATAATGGGAAATAAGTCTCGAAGAATAGGAAATCATGCTTCTTGTAGAATTTATAGAAAAGGATCTCAATTTTTATAAGAATTTCTTTCAAAAAGAGTTTTATACGACTATCTATTTTGTTAGAAACATTATGTCTAAGTTTTATCTCATCTCCTGGCTGAATTTTATGACATAGTTTCACATTTGCAGGTTTTAAAAATTCTAGTATCCTTGAGAAAACATATTCATTCCAGACATCATTTCCAACTGTATTATTAAAATCTAAATTTGTTTTAGGTGTATCTAAAACTTTTATCTTATTATGAATATATTCACATTGTATTTTGCTAGATTGGAGGGTCTGAATAATCTCCCATCGATCCCATATAGTCCCAATAAAATAAACCAAAAATGGGCCTATGATTATTTCCCATGATTGCTTTGATAAATCTAATTGATGTATTTTGTTAAGTCTTTGAGAAAGTATTGTAATTAATTCTTCGTATTTAGTAGCAAGATAAATATTATCTTTTTTTAGCTTTTCAAGATCTGACCAGTGATGCTCAAGTGTCAAAGACAAATTTCTATTAAAATTCAAGCCATATTTTTTTGCCCATTCTCCAAGGTAGAGAATCTTCCTATTATCTTGAATTTCAGAAATGGAGATCTGTGTTGAAACTAATAAATATTCAGGCATTTATCTCATAGAAACTATATATTGAATCTACTAGTTCATTGGCTACTCTATTTTGCGCTTCTATTGTTGAAGCACCAATATGCGGGGTATAAAAGATTTTTGGATGAGATAAAAAAATATGTTTAAAATTCTTGCCTGAAGCTAGATCATCATATGATGGTTCCGGATTTGTAAAGTCGGTAGCATAAAAAGATATCTGATTATCTTTTAAAGATTTAATTATGTCATCTTCATTAACTAGTCCGCCTCTTGCAGAATTAATTAGTATTGGAGATTTTGTTGTTTTATTTAAAAATTTTGAGTTAATAATTTCTGTATTCTCATTATTCAAATTCATATGTAAAGAAATGATATTTGATTCTTCTGCTATCTGGTTTATATCTGTAACAATTTTTCCACCTAATTCTTTACAAAATATATTGCCGTACTGAGTATAAGGATCATAAGCAATTAATTTTGCTTCAAAAGAGCTGAGAATCTTTGCAACTCCAATTCCAACTCCTCCTAATCCTATTAAGCCAACAACTTTAGCTTTAATCTCTGAGCCCTCATGCAAGGATCTTCTAAAATCTCTCTTTTCCACAGAGTTGAGTACGTTCTTTATATTCCTTGAAACAGATAAAATTTGAGTAATTGTAAATTCGATAGCTGAATTAGTATTAGCTAATGGAGTATTGATGACACAAACACCGTATTTATTTGCTAGATCTAGATCAATGTTGTCTAGACCGGTACCGGCTCTGGCAATTAATTGAAGTTCATTTGCAGCATCTAAAAATTCTTCATCAATAAGTGTTGAGCCCTTTACAACTACAAAATTACAGTCAGAAATTCTTTGGAGAATATCATTTCTTGATAAACCCAATCCAATCTCTAAATTAAATTTTTCGTCAAGGCGTTTTTTACCTACTTGTGCAATATCTTCAAGTAAAATACATTTAATTTTCTTCATGCTATAAAAAGATTTTTATAGGGGATTATTTTGATCTCTTTTTCAGGAATTTTTGTATTAAGTTTTGTTTCATTATTAATAGCCAAATCGATCAATGCATCCATTAACTTATATCCTGATGCTAGCACAACAGCAATACTGCCACTCTGCCTGGGATTAATTTCAATGATGGTTGGTTCCCCGTGAGTATTGAACATAAAATCACAATCATATAACCATGAAAGATTAAATTTTTTAATTATCTCACAACCCAAATCAATGAATTTTTTATTATTTAAAAGAATATGGCCCTCATTGGGCTTGTCAGAATTAACTCTCCTTCTAGGGAAAACTCCTATTGGCTGACCTTTGAAAGCTAACATATCAATATCATGCACGGGGCCATATAGTTGCTCCATAGCAATCAAAGGAAAAATTTTTCCAGCCTTCTGAAGTTCTATTTTTGCAACCTCTAAAATTTTCTTTATATCTTCATCATTCATGCTCTTATTTAGACCATATTGATAAACATTTCTCGAGCCTCTTGAACTCGATGGCTTAACAACAACAGAACCAAGGGTAGAAATAAATTCATAGATAGAATCAAGTGCCTCATCAATATTATTTGCAATTTGCCATTTAGGGTGAGGCAATTTATGTTTTTCTAGGGCTCTAAAAGTATCAGCTTTGCTAGCAAAAATTTTTACTGTCTCCTTATTCACAGCAAGCACCCTTGTTGGCATAAGATTATGAGCAGCATTCGATAATGCAACAGCTTCCTCATCAGAAGTTGGAATTATAAAATCTACAGAATGTTTCTTGCATATTTCGCTAATAAATTTAATATAATTTTTACTATTGCCTAGAGGAGATTCATAAAAAAAATTACAAAAATATTGACCTGTGGCATTAGGATCATTATCAATGCCAATTGTTATGATCTCATACTTACTATCTTTCAATGACTGCAATACATACGGAGAGTACTCTCCCCCAACGCAGGTGTATAAGATAGTTTTTTGAGTACTACTCATAAGTGGTCTTGATTTGAAATTGGTGTAAATGGCTCTAAATCATTTTTAGCGGACTTTCCTATTATATTATTGAGCTCTTTGGGTTGCTCACCGAACGACTGATTTACTCTTAACACACCTATATTCTTCGTTGAAAAAACTTCTCCTTTATTAATTTTTCTTAAAGCTGTTACTCTCCGTAAATATTTCTTTGAGTTTTCATTTGTTTGTTCAGTATTTTTTTCTGAACTTCCTAACATCAACTCAGTATTTCTTATATCTAAAACCATTTTTTTAAATTGGTCATGTTCAAGCGAGATTTTATGATCAAATCCATCCCGACTGGAATCATATGTAAAGTGCTTTTCAATCATTTTTGCTCCAAGAGATACAGCAATTGAAGCAGCCAAAATTCCATTAGAATGATCTGAAAAGCCTATAACGCAATCAAATTTGTTCTCTAGACTCTTAATGCAATTGAGGTTCAGAGACTCAAATGGTGCAGGATAAAGTGATGTACATTGAAATATTCCAAAGCTTTTTTTGTTATTACTTTTGCAAATGCTTACAACTTCTTCCAATTCTCTTAGCCCTGTCATTCCAGATGAGAATAGAATTGGCTCATCATAGCTAATAATTTCCTCAATTAAAGGAATGTGTGTTACTAGCCCGGATGATATTTTCCAGCCTGCGGGATTTAACTCACGAAGAAATTTTAATGTTTCAAAATCGCCACATGTAGAAAAGCAATCAATTTTTAATTCTTTTGCAAATTCAAAAATTTCAGCTGTATCATCGTTACTTAAACTAGCCTGCTTAAATACCTTATATGATTCTGTATCGGGAGCATAGTTAAGATCAGGATTAATCGTTTGCAGCTTGACTGCATCTGCTCCTGCATCTTTTGATTGTTCTATCAACTCCTTACATTTGCTTATAGAGCCCTCATGATTTATTCCAATTTCAGAGATAATGTAAACAGGATTATCTCCTCCAATAAATTTTGAACCAAACTGAAAGGAATTCATTAAAACATTTTAGCTTAAAAAAAGATTATATATTTAAGATATTCCTCTCAATATACTCTCTCTTCTAATAAGCCATTCTTTTGAACGCAGTTCATACCTATAACATTTCTTATTTTTAATCTTTTCATTACCTGCTTTTAAAAAACCCAATTTTTCATGGAATCTACAACTTTTATCATTCTCACAAAGCACTAATCCAATAATAGTTTTAATATTTAAATTTTTGAAAGCATGCTCGATACCTTCATAACCCATGCTCAAGCCAATTGGTTTTTTTTCAAATGGAGATTTGTAAAAGCCCCATTCTGCAACATCCTCTTCAATTAAATTAAAGTATATGATCCCCGAATTCTCATACATGTACCAGAAGTTATTTTGTGAAGCCTTAATTGAATTAAACCATTCATAATGATCAGATTTAGAAATTAATTTAGAGGAAATCATAGAGTTCCTTACTTGCGGGTGATTTCTCCATTCCAAAACCCTGTCTAGGTGCTCTTCTGTGAGGTTTTTAAGAGTCATATTTCAACAAACTCAATTAAATTATCAGCAAGCCTTTGAGGGCCTTTTCCATCAAAAAATTTCTGCATCTCCTTTTGTTGATTTCTTAATAAAGGAACATCGGCAACTATTTTATTGAAATAATCTTTAAATTTGTATTCATGATAAGTGTCATGAGAACCAAAATAATTAATAAGCTTTCTTTTGGTTAAATAATTTATCATTCCTAATTGCATCGGATTAGTTGATATTATTATTGAAGGCAAATTTATTGAAATTACCTCATACGTAGTGTTTCCGGCAGAGCCAAGAAATAAATCATAGCCTTCGAGAAAATCACCATTAGATTGAAAATCTATGATGTTAAAATTTTTCTTGCTTTTAATGAGTTGCTTTAAAGTATTCTTTTTACTATTAGATGCCCCAATCATAATATTAAAACAAATATCACCAAATCCATCTTTTAAGCATGAAATAATCTTTTCAGACATATTTTTAGAATCCTTTGCACCAAAGAATACTATTACATTTTTGACCTTTACAAGAGAATCACAAATATAAGGATTTTTATCTACGAGAGTAAATTCTCTTCCAAACAAGAACTTTGTATTTTTATTATTAAGTATCATCGAATCAATTATTTCATCTCTTTCATAAGGATGATGATATATAACTAGATCAGAAGAATATTTTTTTTTAAAAGTATCTGTAAACTCAATTACTTTGATTTTTGGGTTTCTTAGCTTCACTAAATATTCACTGCTAAAACTGTAACCATCTAAAACAATAGCTTTACTAGTATTTATATTTAGGAATTTTACTGTGGCATCTAAATCTTCTTGAGAACCTGATTTAGATTGCTTAGGAATTAGCTCATACTCAAAAGCTAATTTTTCAAGTAATTCAATTTGGTAAGAAATGAATGTTGATAGTAAGAAATTTGCATTAATGCCTCTTGATTTTATGGATTTCGCAAGTTTTAAACATCGGTAAAAGTGACCGCTGCCAGCACTATTTTGATTTTCAACTCTAAAAGTAATCAAATTTGTAAGCTAAATCTTTATATACTGGACTCTGAAGCCCTCGGCAGCATTAACACCTACATCAGAGCCTCTTTTATTAGCAAGAACTTCTAGTCCTTTGATAGATCTAGGATGTGGCCAATCTCTAATCTCTGAGTCATATTTCTTAAGGGCATCAAGCTTATCACTCAAAAAATCTGAAATATCAACATATAAGTTGGGATTAAAAATATTCTTTTGGTTATGGGTCCACTCTGTTGATGAAAGAGTCTCAAACATTAAAAGAGCTCTTACTGAAAAATTTGGTTGAGGCCGGCATGCTGTAATAACTGCCCTAGATGTAATTTGATGATCAATATTCAGGTCACCTATGAAGTGAGTTATAACTAGATCGGGCTCAAAATTTAATAATATTTTTTCAACACTGCATATAATTTCAAGTAATGAGGATTTATCCATTGCATTGTCTTCAAAGTCACAAAAATGAATTCTAGACACTCCTAATATTCTTGCTGCTTCATGTGCAGAAGATTTCCTGGCTTTAACAGCTTTAGAAGAGTCATTCATATCTCTTGATGACTCACCATCAGACAAAAAAATAATTTCAATTTCACAGCCCGAATTCGAAAGTTTCTTTATTAATCCACCACATCCTAGTACCTCGTCATCAGGATGCGCAACAACAATCAGCGCTTTTTTGATTGAACTAATTTCAAAGGAATTCATATAATTTACCTGATATAAAATTAATTTCTTCATCCGATAATAAGGGATGCAATGGAATGGTTAAAGCATCTTTATGATATTTTTCTGCTTCAGGGCAATACCCCTCTCTAAAACCAAGAGATTCATAGTATGGCTGTCTATGAACAGGAATGTAATGTAAGTTTACCTGAATTCCAGATTCAGTAAGTTTGTTATAAAGATTTTTTTGTGAGGTTTTGATGCCTTTTTTATTTAATCTAATTACATAAAGATGAAATGAAGAATAGCAATCATCAGATACTAAAGGTACTGTAACATTGAGATCCTCTAATAAATTATTATATCTTTTTGCAATTTTGTTTCTCTTTAAAACAAACTCATCCACTCTTTTAAGTTGGCTTATGCCTAAGGCGGCTTGGATATCAGTCATCCTATAATTATTTCCCAGTTCAATTTGCTGATAATTCCATATTTCTGAAGAATCCCTTTTTGTGAATAATTTTTGATCGCCTGTAATACCGTGACTTCTTAGCCTTTGCATTTTTTCAAATATTAATTTGTTGTTAGTTAATGCCATCCCTCCTTCACCAGTGGTGATGATCTTAACTGGATGAAAGCTTAGGACTGTTATATCAGCAAAGTTTGCTGAACCTATTTTATGATTTTTATATGCGCCTCCAATACCATGCGATGCATCTTCAACTATTTTAAAATTATATTCTTTTGATAATTCTTTAATACGCTTCATATCACAGGATTGGCCACACATAAATACAGGCACCACTATCTTTGGAAGCATATTAATTTCTTTAGCATCAATTAGTTTTTTTTCTAGCTTGTCAACACAAATGTTATATGTCTTAGGGTCAATATCTAAAAAATCTACTTTAGCACCACACATGATTGCAGCATTTGCAGTTGCCACAAATGTATTAGCACTTGTCCAAAGCAGATCATCATTCTTAAGGTCAAGTGCCTTGTAAGCAATATGTAGTGCTGACGTAGCACTATTTACCGCAACAGCATATTTAGCTTTGCAGTAGTGGGAAACTGACCTCTCAAAAGCTGGAACCATTGGTCCTTGAGTTAATAAATCTGATCGTAAAACCTTTACAACAGATGCGATATCATCCTCAGAAATGTCTTGCCTGCCATACTTTATCCTGTTCATCATAATATTTTATTTTACTGGATTAACTAAGTCTTTCTTTTCGAATGCTTTTTGCAAAATTTTTATATCCTTTTCCTCAACGATTTCATAATTTTCTTTATATTTGATTTTATGCCCCTTAAAGATTTGATTGCATTCTACGGTATTAATTATTCCATTGCTTGAAAATGGTGAAAGTAATTCAAGCTCAATAAACTCCTTTGCAATATCAATAAATGCTGGCTTCGTAGGTCTTTTATTCTCTTTTTTTTCTACTGGCAACGTATAAAAATGTCCATTATTTACAGGGTCTAAAAGATAATCACATCCCACAAGAATTGCTTTCTTAAACCCTAAGTTTATAGCAACTCCAATTGCTGTGGATAGACCTCCAGCCATGAAGCTAAACTCTTTATCTATACTCAATTTTTTATTATTTGCACTCTTAAAACCAAAGTGGTGTATATAGTTTGTTAATTTATGTGAATTTCCAAAAAAGTTAGTAACGCTTGTAAACAATCTTATATTAGGAAATTCTTTTAACTTCATTTTGAATAAACTACCCAATAAATTTTTTTGAATTCTTTTTGTATATGGGTTTTTATAATATGAATAAAAGAAATAGCTTTCAGGTAAAACTATACATGCAAGATCTAACTGTTTTGATTTTTTATGAAGCAGAATATGGTTAATTCCAATTACTTTTTTATCTGTAAAAAAATCTAAATCAAGAAACTTTATTGAAGAGCCATTGCCAAAGATGTAGCAATCTTCGCCTTTGAAATAGTTGACTAACTCAATATTTTTTGAAATTAATGGAGCGATAATTTTTTTCAAAATTTATTTCTTTTGCAAGTCCTCATATTTCAACTCATCTACTATTCTGCCATTTTCAAGTCTATATATTGTCTTGCATCTTGAGAGTGTGCTTAGCCTATGAGCAACCATAATAATTGTAAGAGACTCATTGAAGTTTACAATTGATGAAATTATTTCAGCTTCGGTTTTATTGTCTAAGGCGCTTGTAGCTTCATCTAAAATAAGAATTTCTGATTCTTTGTACAAAGCTCTAGCAATACCAATCCTTTGCCTTTGACCTCCACTCAATTTTGCTCCTCTTTCTCCTACATGAGTTTCATATTTATGTGGCTTGGAAAGTATGAACTCATCTAAAAGAGCAGCTCTAGCAACTCGTTTTACCCTGTTATGATCAATCTGGTTTTCAGGAACCCCAAAGGCAATATTTTCAGTAAAAGAGCTGTCGGCTAGAAAAATTGCTTGTGGGACATGTGAAATAATTTGTTGATAGGGATAGATATCATTTCTAGAGATTTCATGATTATCGAGAATTAACTTTCCAGAGTCAGGCTGAAGTAAGCCCATAATTATATCTAGAGTTGTACTCTTCCCACTTCCTGTTTCCCCAATAAAACCTATTAGATCGCCTTTTTTGATTTTCAAAGAAAGAGAATAAATGTTGGGTGTCTTTTCTCCAGGATATTTAAAAGAAATATCCTTTAGTTCAAGCTGTTTAGAAAAAATTAGTTTTTTGTTATTTTGATTATGAGGAATTGTTATATTCAAATCTAAAATATCAATCACATCTATAAGACCGGCAGTAGAGCCCTTCATAATTGACCAATTACCAAAAATTTGTTGCATGAGGGGCAGCATTTTTTGTGCTGCTAAAGCAAACAAGGCAAAGATTGGCAGAGCCTCCAATATATTTGCTCCTCTAAAAATAACGACCACCACCAATAATGAAATTAATCCTAATCCCAAAGTCTCCATGAGATACCTTGGAGACTGATTTATAAATTTATTTTGTCCATTAGCATAAAATAATGTCTTTACAGATTTCGCATAAATTTTTGAGTAATAATTTTGAGATCCATCTAAAATTACATCTCGAATTGATCCTAAACCTTCTTGAAGTGACTTAACCATAAAAGTTTGGTTTGATGCAATTAACTTACTATTACTTTTTAGACGAATTTCTGTGGCAAAGCCAATTAAGAAATATAGAAACCCAAACACACCAAAGGCTATAACCGAAGCAGTTGGATTTACAATTATCAAGGTTATTAAAATTGAAATAAATAATATTGAATTTGTAATAATTCTCGTAAATGATGTAAATGATGCTGTAACGGCTGCTACCTTTTGGGTGATACCGCTTATAATTTCACTAGTACTTCTTGCAACATGATATGAATAAGACTGATAGAGTATTTTTGTGTACATCATGTTGCTTATATCAGCTCCGGTTCTTACTGATATAAAAATACTATATCTGAGTACTATCAACCTAAATAAACCAGCTATTAAAGCTGCAATCCCAAAAACCAATGAAAGGAAAATTGTTAAGTCAGTGTTGTCTTTAAGTCTGAAAAAATTTTTGCAGAATTCAATAAATTGATTTCCATCAAGAATACCTGGATCTGTGATTACTGAGATGAATGGGATAATAGCACTTAAGCTAATAACTTCAGCTATTGATGCGAAAAGTGTCAGAATAAGCAAATAATAGTATTGTCTTTGCCTCTTTTTCTCGATGCCCTTAAAAAGATGAAGAATTAAAGCAAAAATACTATCTTTCACGCGTTCTAAGCCTAAATTGCCAATCACTTAAACACATATCTTGAAGGTTTCTTTTGGCTGTCCAACCCATCAGATTATTTATTCTGCTTACATCGGCACAACTATATGCAATATCACCTTTTCGTCTATTTAAAATTTTGAATTTAATATTTTTACCTGAAGCTTTTTCATACTCTCTAATGACTTCAAAGACACTAAAACTTTTGCCAGTACCAACATTAAAAATTTCAAAATTTTCTCTATTTTTTAATGATTCATCTGAGTCTAAAAATTCAAGTGCGCTAATATGAGCTGTTGCCAAATCCGTTATATGAATATAATCACGCATACCAGATCCATCAGGTGTATCATAATCATCACCATAAACCTCGAAGTTAACTGACTTATCTAATGCTGCTTTACCAATTAAAGGAAATATATTTGTTGGGATATTAGGGTTATCGCCAAAATTATTACTTTGATCACTACCTACGGGGTTGAAATACCTTAGACATACAAATTTCCATTTTGATAAATCCTTGGATAAATTTTCTAAAATCTTTTCAATGGACAATTTCGTAAATGAATAAGGGTTAATAATATTTACTTTATCAAGTTCATTTGAGGAATTTAGATTTAAATTACCATAAAGTGCAGCAGTGCTGCTAAAAACGAGATTATAAATTGAATGTTTATCCATTAAATTTAACAAGTTTATTGTTCCTGAAATATTATTTTTATAATAATCAATTGGCTTATCAAAAGATTCTGGCACAGATTTAAGCCCTGCAAAATGGATAACAGATGAGACTTTAAAATCCATCAAAAACGAATCCATTTTCTCAAAATCTAGTAGAGAGGTTTTTAGGAAATGAATTTTTCCAAATGGATACAAGTTTTTTATTTTGCTAAAAACTTCGACAGTTGAATTAGAGAGGTTATCAAAAACTACAACTTCTTCTTTCCTATCAAGGAGTTCACATATTGTATTGGATCCAATGTACCCTAATCCACCAGTAACAAGAACTGTCATTCTTAAAACTCTTTATTATTACTTAAACGTATCCTTGTCTTATAGATATGAATTGCAACAATTATGAATATTGAGAACAATAATCCCAAGATGGTTCCCCCGATTGCTATATTTCTTCTTACTGGTGAAGACCTTCTCTCAGGGTAATATGGGCTTTCTATAGGTGAGAGCAAGTAGTAATCTCTTACCTCTGTAAGCATAACTTTTTCTAATTGTGATAATGCGAGTTGATTAATTGAACTTTTTAATTCAAAAAGATTAGCTTTTGCAAGCTCATTGTTCAAATACTGCAATGATTTCTGTGCTTCCTCATAATCTCTTGCACGATCAATGTTATTAACTTCAGATATAATTTTTCTAGCTAGGTTAAACGCAAAATTTTGAGATTCATGCTCAACTTCAAGTATTATTAATCCGCTTTCAAGGTCTCTTTTTACAGTAACTGCTGAAAGATAAGTTAAATAAATATCCTCAAATGCAGGTGCACTATTTATCCAATCTTTGTTTTTGATGTCATAAATATCAGAATTAAAGTTATCCACTTTGTTTTTAAAATCAAATTTTTTATAAGCCATTAGGAATGGAATAAATTCTTGATTATTTTTGATTAAGAAGTCAACAAAATCTCTAGATTGAAGCAGCTCAGTTGCAATGACAGATTCATCAACTTGGCCGCCTCCAAAATCTATACCAGCAAGAGCAGCAAATCCACCCAAAGAATTTCCTTGCATTACTGAACCACTAGACATGCCAGATACCTGAAGAAGACTTGCAGATTTATATTTATTAGGCAAATTAATAGCATAAATACAAGCGCCTAAAGTAAAAATAATTGTTATAGATATCAATAACCACTTTTGCTTGATTATGGCATCAAATAATTCAACTAAAGTAAGTTCAGTATAAGTATTTTTTTTCTCATTCATTATTTATTATCCTTTATGGAGGCTGAAGCCGGAATCGAACCGGCGTACACGGCTTTGCAGGC
>CEOC01033195.1_pt1 | contig 31811 bp, 28 predicted proteins | sample 356191 | NCBI WGS metagenome assembly CEOC01 (sample SAMEA2619952, study PRJEB7988) | marine metagenome | biome: marine biome (ENVO:00000447); feature: deep chlorophyll maximum layer (ENVO:xxxxxxxx); material: "saline water (ENVO:00002010), including plankton (ENVO:xxxxxxxx)" | depth 17 m
TTGTTGATAGTAATGCTTAGCTTCTTCAAGAAGCTCAAATTGATTGGCATTAATTTCTTCACTAGGTTTATTTACCCTTGGGCTAAAGCAGTCAGAATTATGAACATTTTTATACCAATATTTTGCCCATACACCATCTTCTACAATCCCCCCTTTTCTCCAAGAAAGCATCAGAAGATTAAATTTCATTTTAGAAAATTTACATACATCACTCAACACTTCTTTTGGATTTTTTAATAAATTTTCAGAGGATATCACTTTAAAATTTATCTTTTTTGAAGTAAAAAAATTTGCTAAATCATACTGCAATTTGTAACCTAAATCATCTATGGTTGGGTTGGGTATAACTTTAGAAAATGAAATTATTGCCTTTTGAGGATCTCTAGTTAAAATAATATTGTACCATTCCTCTGCAAAGCTAAAATCTGCTCCTCTTAAATGATGGGTCATATTTTTTATGAAGACACAGCCATATTGTTGCTTTAAAATATCAATTTCTTTAACTACTATTTTTAAATCAGTACTCTGATTATCTAATATTTCTTTTTTACCTGGATGATCTATATCAGGATTAATATTCTTCAAGTAATGAGCATAAAAAGGCTCATCTAAGACTTTAACATCACTTCTTTGAGCAAATGAATACATTAAAGCCGTAGAAATATTTCTAGGACTGGCCCACAAACAAATTACTTTACTCATTTTATTTGTGTTTCAACTAATGTTTTATAGTACTTTTCTAAAGTCGCTGACATTTCATTATCTGAAGTATCACCAATAGTTTTACCATCTATTGAAATTACAGGCGTTACACCAGCAAAGGTTCCAGTTACAAAAGCTTCATCTGCACCATACACGTCAAAAAGAGAAAAGTTAACTTCTCTAACTTCAATATTATTGGCTTTGCAAACATCAATTATTTTTTGTCTAGTAATTCCATTCATACAATATTGACCTGTAGAAGTGTAAACCACCCCATCTTTAATCATGAAAAAGTTGGTAGAATTACAAGTAGATACAAATCCATTGACATCTAACATCAAAGCTTCATCTGCACCAGCTTCAATTGCCTGAATTAAAGCCTGAACTTCATGTAGCTTACTGTGACAATTTAATTTAGGATCTAAATAATCAGGTGAACCTCTTCTGATAGTAGAAGTAAATAACTTGATCCCCTTATTTTTTGACTTAATATCTGCCAATTTATACTCTGGTATAATGACTAAATTAGGACCAGAAATAGTCAATCTAGGATCCTGAGAAGGTGTTTTTTTAATACCTCTAGTAACCATTACTCTTACATGAACTCCATCAGTCATATTATTTTCTGATAATACAGATTTGATAATATCAATTAGTTCATTTTTCGTGAAAGGTAATTCAATACCTGTTGCTTTAGCAGCATTCCAAAGTCTAGACAAATGATCGTCCATAAATATCAAAGTTCCCTTATTTAGCCTGACTGCTTCCCATACACCATCTCCAACCAAATATCCACTATCAAAAACACTGATCTTGGCCTCTGACCTTGGAAGTAGTTCCCCATTAACATAAATTTTTATTTGATTGTTCCTGTCATCCTTTACTGCATTGTGTGTACCGTGAACCATTTTAATTTTATTAGAAATTAAATATAAGTTTATTAAACAATTTTTCATCTAATAAGATTATCTAAATATCTTCGCTACTTTAAATGAATAACGATTTTCAGAAATTATTTCAATACTCTAAGCCTGTTATTATTGCAGGTCCCTGCAGCGCTGAATCTGAAAAGCAAGTTCTAGAAACAGCACACCAGTTAAAAAAACATAAAAATTTAATTTTTAGAGCAGGCATATGGAAACCGCGAACCAGACCTAATAGCTTTGAAGGAGTTGGAGAAAAAGGATTAAAATTATTACAACTTGCAAAAAAAGAAACTGGTTTTAAAACAACTACTGAAGTAGCAAAAGCAGCGCATGTCTCTCTAGCTATAAAACACGAAGTAGATATTCTATGGATTGGTGCTAGAACAACTGGAAATCCTTTTGCTATTCAAGAAATTGCTGAAGCATTAAAAGGAATTAATATACCAGTAATGGTTAAAAACCCCATTAACCCAGAATTGAATCTTTGGATAGGAGCTATTGAAAGGTTAAAGGATGCTGGAATTGAGAACATTGCTGCCATTAACAGAGGATTTTTTGCCTATGAAAACTCTAAATATAGAAACACTCCACAATGGCAAATTGCAGTAGATCTGAAAAGAAAATTTCCAACTATACCCATTATTTGTGACCCTAGTCACATTTCTGGAAAAAGTAACTTGATTTATGAAGTTGCTCAAAAAGCTATGGATTTAAACTATGATGGATTAATGATAGAAACCCACATAGACCCAGCTAATGCTCTAAGTGACAGCCAACAACAAATAACCCCCCAAAAACTTGACGAAATCCTAGACAATCTAGTGATAAGAAATTTTGAAACTGACAATAAAAATTTTAAAGCATCTCTAAATCAATTAAGAATTCAAATTGACGATTTAGACATTGAATTGATCGATGTTCTTAAAAGAAGAATGGAATTGGTGGAGAAAATTGGCATTCATAAAAAAGAAAATAAAGTTACTATTCTTCAAAACAAACGCTGGGCAGAAATGTTAGTTAAAAGAAGTCAATATGGAAAAGAGAATGGCTTAAGTGAAGTATTTATTCAACAATTATTAAAAGCGATTCATCAAGAGTCTATAGACAAACAAAATAGCATAATGAACAATAATGATGAAGTATAAATTATTACCCCACACCAATATTAAAGTGAGTACTATTTGTTTAGGAACTATGACTTTTGGAAGACAAAACACTGAAAAAGATGGTCATGAACAAATAGATTATGCCCTAGAAAGAGGAGTTAATTTCATTGATACTGCTGAAATGTATCCAGTTCCTGCAGAAGCTACAAGATATGGGAATACAGAGAGAATTATAGGAAGCTGGATAAAAAAAACAGGTAGAAGAAATGAAATAGTTTTGGCTACCAAAGTTGCTGGACCTGGAGATTACACCAAACATATAAGAACAACAGGGTTTTCTACAAAAGCCCTTAATGAAGCTGTAGAAAACAGTCTAAAACGTTTACAGACTGACTATATAGATTTATATCAACTACATTGGCCAGACAGAAATACCAATAAGTTCGGTATAAGAGGCTATAAACATCAAAATAAGGAATCTTGGAAAGATAACTTTAATGAGATTCTTCATTCGCTTGACAAGATTATCAAATCTGGAAAAATAAGACAGATTGGCATTTCTAACGAAAACCCATGGGGAGTGATGCGTTTTTTAGAAGAATCTAAAAATAATCTTCCTAGAATGATTACAATTCAAAACCCGTACTCCTTATTAAATAGACAATTTGAAGTAGGAAATGCAGAGGTTTCCATAAGAGAAAATATTGGACTATTAGCTTATTCACCATTAGGGTGTGGCGTACTCTCTGGAAAATATATTCAGAAAAAAGATGAGGAAAATAGTAGACTCAATTTATTTAAAAGATTTGTAAGGTATAGTAGTGAACAGAGCACAGAAGCTACTAGTAGGTATTTAGATATTGCTCAAAAAAACAACATATCACTTACCAAAATGGCTCTTGCTTTTGTTAATCAACAACCATTTGTAACCAGTAATATCATAGGCGCTACTAATTTAAATCAGCTAAAGGAAAATATCGATTCTATCGAAACTGAATTAAGTCATGACACCTTAAAAGAGATTGAAAAAGTTCATGAGTTAATTCCTGATCCTGCAACTTAATATCTAAATAGTTAGTTAATTAAAAAATTAGTTTACATTCGCGGAAAATTTTAGCGATGGTATTAAATCTGAAAGAAATTCTAACCATATTTATGGTTCTTTTTGCAGTTATTGACATTATTGGAAATATTCCAATAATAATTGATTTAAGACAAAAGGTAGGACATGTTCAAAGTGGAAAAGCTAGTTTAATTGCTGGTTTTATCTTAATAATATTTTTATTTGTTGGAGAACAACTACTTAGTATCATTGGTATTGATGTTCATTCATTTGCCGTTGCTGGTGCATTAATTATATTTTTTATTGCTCTAGAAATGATTTTAGGTATTAAAATATACAAAGAAGATAAAAACCCTTTGAATGCAACAGTATTTCCTCTAGCATTTCCACTTATTGCTGGTCCAGGAAGTTTAACAACGCTTTTATCTCTTAAAGCTGCTTACAGTAATGCCAATATAATTGTTGCTATTATTATAAACATGTTTTTTATATATATAGTTCTTAAAGGTTCAAGTAAAATTGAAAAAATTATTGGCGAAAATGGAATTGGAATCATTAGAAAAATATTTGGTGTCGTTCTTTTAGCTATTTCAATAAAACTTTTTACGAGCAACATTAAATTTCTTCTCTAACTTCATATTTTTAACTTTTATTTAACGGAACTTAAATTTGTTTTTCGAATAAAACTTGTACTTTTATTATAGAAAAAATCTAATATTATGAAAGCATTTAAAATATTTACATACGTATTTACATTAACTATTCTTTTCACTTCATGCGCTATAGTTAAGCCTGGCGAAGTTGGAGTTAGAAAATACTTAGGAAGACTAAGAGGAAACATTATTAATCCAGGCCCCGCATTTATTAACCCTTTTACAACTTCATTAGTCAAAATACCAACTAGAACGGTCAATAGAGAAGTTAAGTTAAACTTACCCTCTAAAGAAGGATTAAATGTAAATGCTGAAATTTCTATTCTTTACCATGTAAAACAAGAAAAAACTATTGATATTATTAATGAAGCTGGTGTCAATTTTGAAAGAGTTTTAATTCTAAGCACCTTTAGATCTGCTGCAGCTGATGTTTGTGCCAAATTTTACGCCAAAGACATGCACTCAGGTAAAAGAGCTCAAATAGAACAAGAAATTAAGGATAAAATGATTGCTTTATTGGAAAATAGAGGATTTGTAATTGAAGCCATACTATTAAAAAGCATCACTTTACCCTCTGGACTATATGCCGCTATAGAAGCTAAATTAAGAGCGGAACAACAAGCTCAACAAATGGAATTTGTACTGCAAAGAGAAAAAAAAGAAGCTGATAGAAAGCGAATTGAAGCGGAAGGTATAAGAGACGCACAAAGAATCATTAAAGAAGGAATTACCGAAGGCAATATCGAATGGAGAAGTTTAGAAGTTCTTAAGGAAATTGCTACTTCTCCTAATGCTAAACTAATTATTACAGATGGAAAAACACCTGTTTTAATTAATGGTGACGAATAATGGATTCTCACATAATTGACTATAAAATTCATGGCGATGACATGCAAGTTGTTGCCATAGAACTTGATCCCAACGAGACTGTAATAGCTGAAGCCGGTTCTATGAATTGGATGGATAGTGGTATATCCTTTGAAGCCAAAATGGGAGATGGAACAGATGCAGATAGTGGAATAATGAGTAAAATATTTAGTGTTGGCAAAAGAGTACTAACCGGTGAATCTATTTTTTTAACTCATTTCACCAACATTGAAAATGGCAAGAAAGAAGTTGCTTTTGCAGCCCCTTACCCCGGATCTATTATCCCAATAGATTTAAATGATCTTAATGGTGAAATACTATGTCAAAAAGATGCTTTTTTGTGTGCCGCCATGGGAACCAATGTATCTATAGCATTTAATAAAAGAATCGGAGCAGGTTTTTTTGGTGGCGAAGGATTTATACTTCAAAAGTTAAAAGGAAATGGTTTAGCTTTTCTACATGCTGGAGGAACTGTTGTAAAAAAAGAATTGAAAAACCAAACCATACTCATTGATACTGGATGTATTGTGGCATTTTCATCAAGTTTAGAGTACAGCATTGAAAGAGCAGGCAATTTAAAATCCATGATATTTGGTGGAGAAGGCCTGTTTTTAGCTACCATAAAAGGAACCGGTACTCTATATTTACAAAGTTTACCTTTTTCTAGAATGGCAGATAGAATTTTACAAAATGCTCCTAAAGTTGGAGGAAAATCTAAAGGAGAAGGGTCTGTGCTGGGTGGTATAGGAAGAATCATTGATGGAAATAATTTTTAACTTTTTTTGGACTCTCTTACTCAAATTGTTCTAGGGGCTTCAGTTGGAGAAGCTGTACTAGGTAAGAAAATAGGCAACAAAGCAATTTTATGGGGAGCTGTAGCTGGAACTCTTCCTGATTTAGATGTTATACTTAGATATTTTACTGATGAAATTTCAGCCACACAAATGCATAGAGGTTTTTCACACTCTTTTATTTTTGCTGTACTGATAGCCCCTTTATTAGGATGGATAGCAAAAAAAATACATTTCAAATTAAAGGATGTTTCATTTAAAGATTGGACTAGATTGTTTTTTTGGACTACTGTTACCCATCCTTTACTAGATGCGCATACAACATGGGGAACACAGTTTTTCTGGCCTTTTAATTACCGATTAGCTTATCAAAATATTTTTGTTGTTGACCCTATATACACACTACCCTTTTTAACGTTTTTAATAATAGTAATGACCATAAAAAAAGAGAATCCTAGAAGATCTAAATTTAATACTATAGGTCTTTCTGTAAGCACTTCTTATTTACTACTAACCATAATATTTAAATATATTTCTTTTCAAAAATTTGAAGAGGGACTACTAAATCAAGAAATAGAGTATGTTCAAATGGATACCAAGCCCTCTCCTCTAAACGCAATACTCTGGTCATCTTTAATTGAAACAGATAAAGGTTTCAGAACGGCCTATTATTCGCTCTTTGATAACAAAGAAATCATCTATTCAAAAGAGTTTCCAAAAAATCATGAATTAATTAAACCTTTTTTAGATCAAAAAGTCGTTCAACAACTTATCGATATTTCAGCTGGTTGGTACAGGATAGAAGAAAGAAATGGGAAATTACTTTTTTGGGATTTAAGATTTGGCCAGATGGGAGTAGATGTTGATAAAGCATCTTTTTTATGGTATTATGAGTTAAATATTGATAAAAACGGAATTGCATCAGCTGTTAAAAGACAGCCTGAAATTAAAAATATGTCAGGGATGTTTTCTAAATTAATTGAAAGAATTAAAGGTTATTAAAAAAATATATGGATTCACTTTTGGAAATATTGAGTGTTGACACTGAAGCTGTTACAAAAACAATTAAAAAAAAGGAAATTTTACAAAAACAGGGTATTGTTTCAAAAAACGCTTTTTATGTAAAAAAAGGATTAATAAGAAGTTACTCTATTGACGAAAAAGGTAAAGAGCATATATTTATGTTTGGTTCAGAAGGTTGGATTATAGCAGATTTAGAATCAAATGTATTTAACAGACCTACAGAACTTTATATTGACTGTATTGAAGATGGTGAAATCGTTAGTTTTAGTTTAGAATACTTCAACTCAGAGAATTTATCAATAGAAAAACTTAGAAAAAACTCAAAATTATTGACCAGAAGAATTGGATCACTACAACGTAGAGTTATTCAATTAATGAGTTCATCTGCAAAAGAAAGATACAAAATATTTCTAGAAACATATCCTCATATTCCTAAGAGAATTCCTCAAAAAATGATAGCTTCTTATTTAGGAATAACCCCAGAAGCACTTAGTAAAATAAGAGGACAACTGTAATCAATTTTATTTCTTAATCTAGATTAATAGAATGGCATTTTTATTTTTAGAATTTAGCACATCTAAAAATATAAAAAAATGAAATTTAAAATATACACTTCAGTAATAGCACTTGCATTCTCTGTATTTGGAATTAATGCTCAAAAAATAAATATTCAAAAATCTACATTAGAATGGATTGGTAAAAAAATAGGTGGTCAACACAATGGGAAAATTCAACTCAACAGTGGTGAAATCAAATTAGCAAATAATAAAATTGAATCTGGTTCATTCTATATTGATATGAATACTATTACTTGTACAGATCTAAAAGATGATGGATATAATCAAAAACTGGTTGGACATTTAAAGTCAGATGACTTTTTTGGAGTAGATAAATATCCTACTGCTAATTTTAAAGTTACTAAATCAACATCTTTTAAAAATGGTAAAGCTACGCTTACAGGCAACTTAACTATTAAAGGAATAACTCAAAAAATATCTTTTGAAGTAACTAAAATTAAAAATGTTTTTACAGCAAATTTAGATATTGACAGATCAAAATACAATGTAAGATATGGTTCTAATTCCTTTTTTGATAGCCTAGGGGATGCTGCAATAGATGACATTTTTAAGTTGAATATCAAATTAATAACTAATAAATAAATATGAATACTGATAGACCAAAATGTGGATGCGGAAATACTGCAGATCCAGAAGGATACTGTGACGGATCTCATTTAAACAATTAAAAAAAGCCCTATCGGGCTTTTTTTATTTCTAACTTAATACTACATCTTTTATCAAATCATGTTCGTTTTACTTTTTTAACAAATTAGTTAAACAATAAACTTATCTTTGGACAATTTTAAAAAAATGAAAGCAAGAAAATTTATAGTTTTTATATTTCTACTATTAATAATAGGCTTAGTAATAATGGTTGGAAGCATAAGCTATCAATCTGGAGTAAGTTATGGCGAATCACATGCTGAAGAAATAAGATCTTCACAAATAAAAAATGTTACCGCAACTGAAACTGAGAGGTTTGCAAATATTCAAAGAGTTGTAAATGAAAATCAACCCGTTAAAGTTTCAGGATCTGGAAGGGTAATGCCTGGAACCATTATTAATATATCAACAGAAGTCCAAGGTGTTTTAAATAGTTCCATCAGTCTTAAAAAAGGAACTTCTTTTTCTAAAGGAGATTTATTATTTCAAATAAAAGATATTGATGCTAAATTAATGCTTGCTGCAAGAAAAAGCGGCTACTTAAGCTTGTGGACATCGGTACTACCAGACTTAGCTACAGACCATTCTGAGCAGTATGATAAATGGTATTCTTTTTTTAATTCTATAGCGGTTGATCTACCATTAAATAAATTTCCATCTTTCAGTTCTGCAAGAGAGAAAAACTTTATAATTTCAAGAAATTTGCTTGCAGAATATTTAAATATTAAAAGTGATGAATTTAGACTAACTAAATACAAACAGATCGCTCCATTTAATGGTTCTATTGTAGAAACCTACAGCGACCAAGGAGCAATTGTTAATCCAGGCGGTCCAATTATTCAAGTAATGAGAAATGATGAGTTAGAAATTGAGATTCCTGTTCCAGTAAAGTACATGCAAAAAATAAAAGTTGGAAGTAAAGTTTCTCTTTATGAAAATGAAGTAGTTTTTGAAGGAACAGTATTACGTAAAGGTGATTTCATAAATGCTAATACTCAAAGCGTTCCTGTTTACGTTAAACCAAGTGGTAAACACCCTCTGTACTATGGAATGTATGTTCAGGCTGATATGGAATTTGAGGATACAGATTTGGTTAGCAGAATTCCAAGAAAAGCTGTTTTTGGTAAAAACAAAATTTATAAGTTCAACACTGATAGCACCATTGAAGCTATAGAAATTAATATTAGATCTAGTGATGATATGTCTTATTATGTTGATAATTTAAAAGATTCTACTTTTTTTATTGCTCAACCGCTACTTAATGCCAAAGATGGCGTTAAAATAACACCTGTTTTTCAATAATATGAAAAAACTCATTTCCTATTTTATAAAATTCCCAATATGGGCTAATGCACTCATACTGATAACTGGAATAGCTGGAGTGTTGAGTTTATTTTTGATGCCCAAATCTTTCTTTCCAGAGATGAATCCCAACAGGGTTTATATTAATGTTTCTTATCCTGGAGCTTCTCCAAAAGAAATTGAAGAAGGCATTACCACAAAAATTGAAGAATCTTTAAATGGTATACAAGGAGTAAAAGAAATTACCTCTAAATCTTCGGAAAATATTTCCAGTATAACTGTTACCGGAGTGGAGGGAATTGATGTGGACAAAATGCTGCAAGATGTGAAAAATGCTGTTGATGGAATTAGTCAATTTCCCTCAGGAGCAGAAAAGCCCTTAGTTTTTGCACAAACTTCAAGAGGAATGGGAGGTCTTTCTAATGTCGTAGGGTTTTATTCTTTATATGGACCTGATGACTTATGGGAGTTAAAGAAAATGGCTGAAAAAGTAGAACAAGACTTATTAGCCTCCAAAGAAATTAGCCAAATTGATGTTGTGGGCTACCCACCAGTAATCATTGCAGTTGACATAAGAGAAAATGATTTATTAAAGTATGGATTAAGTTTTAACTACATTTCAAATATTATAAAGGCAAGTAATATTGATCTTTCTGGCGGAAGTGTAAAAACAGCTGATGAAGAAATCATTATTCGTTCAATGAATCGGTCAACCAATCCAGAGATTGTGAAAGAAATTGTGATTTTTGCTCAACCAAATGGTGACCTTATAAAACTTAAAGATATTGCTGATGTAAACCTTGATTTTTCTGAAATTCCCTTAAAAAACTATGTAAATGGCAAAAGAGGAGTAAGTTTTATTGTTAAAAAAACTACTGATGAAGACCTAGATAAAATTGCCTCTGAAATGACAAACTACATTTCTGCATTTAATAACAAACAAGACACTTTTCAGATGCGTTCTTTGTTTCAGTTCGCTGATTTATTAGATCAAAGAATTGATACTCTATCTTACAATTTAGTTATTGGATTATTTCTGGTTTGTTTTGTTCTTGGTTTATTTTTAAGCCTAAGACTATCATTATGGGTTGCTTTTGGAATTCCATTTTCATTTATTGGGATGCTTTCATTTGGAATATTGTACGGAATGACCATCAACATGATTTCACTATTTGGAATGATATTAGTTGTTGGAATATTGGTTGATGATGGTATTGTTATTGCAGAAAACATCTATGCTCATTTTGAAAGAGGAAAATCACCAATGAGAGCAGCATTAGATGGTACAACTGAAGTAATGAATGCTGTGTTTACTTCTGTATTAACTACAGTTTTTGCTTTTTCAACTTTGCTTTTTGTAGGAGGAGAAATGGAAATGATGCAAGAAATGGCTTTCAGTGTAATTGCTTGTTTGTTATTTTCATTAGTAGAAGCTTTCCTAATCCTACCCTCCCACTTAGCTAGCAAAAAAATACTAAATCCACATAAATCAAGCAAAGGGAAATTAAGAACTGCTTTAGAAAAAGGAGTAGTTTCAGTAAGAGAAGGTTATGGTAGATTATTAGAAAAAATTCTAAAAAGACATCGCCTACATGTTTGGGGGCCCATGGGTTTTATAGGCTTGGTGGTTTTATTATTTAATTTCGGTTTAATAAGATGGACTTTTTTTCCAAGTATTCCATTTGACAGCATCCTAGTGGAATTTACCTATCAACCTGGAGAAAGAGAAACTAGAACAGAAAACTTTCTTTGGTACTGTGATTCTATAGTAGATGAATACAATAAAGAATTGGTAGAAAGGTATAATGACACCATTATAACCTATAAAGCCATTAGCGTGGGTAGTACAGAGAATTTAGGTGAAGTTGGATCTCATGTAGGTTCGGTTAGAATTTCTGTTAAAGAAAATGAACATATTTCTACTATTGACATGTCTAACGAACTTAAAAAGAAATTTCCTAAAGATTCTACACGATTTTTAGAGAAGTTTTTAGTAGGTGGGCAGCAAAGATTTGGTAAAGAGGTTTCTATTTCACTTCAAAGTGAAAATGCAGAAGAACTACAAAATGCAGCCAACTGGATGAAAGATCAATTGGAAAGTTTTCCTGAAGTTAAAAGTGTAATTGATAATAGCGGAATTGGAAATAGAGAACTTCATTTAGAGCTTAAAAATAAAGCCTATTTACTTGGCATGAATGAGTTAACCATTTCCAATCAAATAAGACAAGGATTTTTTGGACAAGAAGTACAACGACTTATAAAAGGTAGAGATGAAGTTAAAATATGGCTTCGATACCCTTACAAGGACAGAAATTCAGTTGAAGACATTGAAAATACAAGAATTAAAACTGAAAATGGACAAGAATTTCCTCTTAGAGAATTGGCTGATTACTCTATTAAAAGAGGTAAAATAAAAATTAATCATATCGACGGTAAAAAAGAAGTAAGAGTAGATGCCTCCCTTTCTGATGCTGAACTTTCTGGCCAAGTTAATTCACAAATAGAAAAAGAAATTTTACCAAAAATGTCCTCCTTATTTCCTAACGTAGATTTTCAAATTAAGGGACAAGCTGAAAGAGCAGCTGATTCTGGAATAAGATTAGGAATTGCTTTTTTAATTAGTATTATTTTAATCATGGTTACCATTTCCTTAAACTTTAAATCTTTTTATCAAAGCAGATTAATTCTTATGGTTGTCCCAATTGGTATTTTCAGCGCCCTTTTAGGACATGGAATTGTCGGAAAGCCTTTTTCTACTTTGAGTGTTTGGGGAGTTGTTGCATTAGTAGGAATATTAGTAAATGATGCTGTGGTAATGTTAGATCAGTTTAATAAAAACTTGTCACTTGGAATACCTATAAAAGAAGCGGTATTAAAAGCTGGTAAATCTAGATTTAGAGCTATTATTTTAACCACTATAACTACAGTTGCTGGCTTATATCCATTAATATTAGAAGAGAGTTTTCAAGCTCAATTTTTAATTCCAATGGCTATTTCTGTTGCATATGGAGTATTATTTGGCACCATCATATTACTTATATATTTCCCTCCGCTCATATTATATTTTAATGATATTCAAAGAACAAAAAAATGGATTTGGGAAGGTGGAAAGACTCCTCCTAATTGGAGTGATGTAGAACCAGTTATTAAAAACATTCAAAGAGTTAAAGAGTTTGAAGAATAAATTAATTTACATACTACTTTTTTTACCATTTTTTAATGTCTGTCAAGATTCTTTAAGTCTTAGTGAAGCAATAGCTATTGGTTTAGAGAAAAATTACGATATCAGACTCACTATAAAAAATGTTGAAATCAATACCTTATTTAATAATTGGGGGGAAGCAGGGAGACTTCCTCAGGCCACAATAAGTGCTGGGCAAAACAACTCACTTTCTGACCAAAGAAACAATCCTATTTCATTTGCGCCTTATTTATTTTTGTCAAATGATTTAAATGGAGCTGCTAACCTAAGTTGGACCCTATTTAATGGTTTTGGGGTAAAAGCCAATAAAACAAAATTAGAGCAACTCCAAATGCAGAGTGAAAATACGGCAACATTAGCCATAGAAAATACAATTCATGGTATAATACTTGCGTATTATCAAGCTAAAATGCAATTGGAACAACTCAGTCTATTGCAAAATATTTTGAAACTAACTAAAGAAAAATATGTTCAACAACAAATAAAAAGTGAGATTGGTATAGGAGTTAAATTTGATTTATTACAATTTGAAGGAAATCTATATACTGACAGTTCGAACAAAATATTACAAGAATTAAATCTCAATAATGCAATTAGAAATCTTAACTTAATTATGGGAGAAGAAGTAGATAAAAATTGGGTGTTATCTTCTGAAATTAAGCCAGAACTATCAACTAAAGATTTATCTACTCTAAGGAAAGAAATGCTTTCAAACAACACCAATATCAAAAATCAATTTGTAAATATTGCTCTTACTCAGCAAGACATAACCATTGCCAAATCACAATTTTATCCAATTGTAAAATTTAATGCAGGGCTTAATTCTAGCGTTGGTCAATTAAGTACTAATGATGTAAATTCTCCTATATCATCTGCCGCAAGCAAGAATTTAAATTATTATGGAAATTTTACTTTAAACTTTAAACTATACGACGGGGGTAAGGTTACGAGAGGAATAAAAGCATTAGAAATACAAAATGAAGTTGACCAATTACAAATGGCTCAAATTACAGATCAACTTAATTTCGAATTAACCAATGTTTTTGAACTATATCAAACAAGAATGAAAATTTTTGACCTTACTCAAAAAGCTTTTTTAGTTTCCAAAGACAATTTAGAAATTGCCAAATTAAAAGAACAGAGTGGTTTAATCAATTCTTTTAATTTCAGAGATATTGAAATGGCTTATTTATCTGCTGGTGTTGCACTTTATCAAGCGAGTTATGATTTGCTTGAGTCTAATGCTACCCTACTTAAAATGACTGGAAAAATTATTCAGGATTAAAAAAATTTTATTTAATAGTATGCGTGCATACTATTTTTTTAATATATTTATTAAAAACAACTAATGAAACCACAAGAAACTGTAGATTTTCATATTAGATGGTCATGGTACAACATATCAAGAATGTATAATACAAAAGCCAATGAATTTGGTGGAACTATGTCCATCGGATATGCTCTTCTAAATATTGATATAGGTGGTACACCATCAACTAAATTGGGTCCTAAAATGGGAATGGAACCTAGAAGTTTAACAAGAATGATAAAATCATTAGAAGAAAATGGTTGGATAGAAAAAAGATTAGATGAAAAAGATAAAAGGTTGGTGAATCTTCACCTTACAGAAAATGGTAAAAAAATGAGAAATCGTTCCAGAGACTATGTAATTGCTTTTAACAATAAAATTCAAGAAGAAATCAATAAAGAAGATATAAAAACATGTTTTAAAGTTCTAAACAAAGTAAATAAATTAATAGATAACAATAAAATTTTTAAGTAATACTCATATGGTTAAAAACATAAAAAAAGTAGCAGTCTTGGGTTCAGGAATCATGGGGTCTGGCATAGCATGTCATTTAGCTAATATTGGACTAGAGGTACTATTACTTGACATGATTTCTAAAGATGCAGCTACTAGTAATGATAAGACAGTCCGAAATGGTTTGGTTAATGCTTCCTTAAAAAATGCTATTAAATCTAAACCCTCTCCTGTATTTACAAATTCTGTAGTGAAAAATATTAAAACTGGAAATTTCACTGATAATTTTGAAGAAATTAAAGATTATGACTGGATTATTGAAGTTGTAGTAGAAAGACTAGACATTAAAAATATAATATTTGAACAGGTTGATCAGTATCGAAAAAAAGGTTCTTTAATTTCGAGCAATACTTCAGGGATTCCAATTGAATCTATGATTGAAAAAAGATCTGAAGATTTTCAAGCCCACTTTTTTGGTAGTCACTTTTTTAATCCTGCTAGATATTTAAACTTATTAGAGATTATTCCTACTTCATTTACCAAAAAAGAAATCATAGATTTCATGATGACTTTTGGAGAAAAGGTTATTGGTAAAACTACTGTTCTTTGCAAAGATACACCAGCATTTATTGCTAACAGAGTGGGTGTTTTTGCCATACAGGAACTTTTTCACATAGTAAAAGAGATGAACCTTTCCGTAGCGGATGTAGACTCACTTACTGGACCTATCATGGGACGTCCAAAGTCAGCCACATTTAGAACTTGTGATGTGGTTGGTTTAGACACTCTAATACATGTTGCAAATGGTTTAAAATTAAATTGTCCTAATGATGAAAGAAAACCTGTTTTTGAATTGCCTGATTTCATTCTCAAAATGAAAGAAAATAATTGGCTTGGAAGTAAGTCAGGTCAAGGTTTTTACAAAAAGACAATAGATGAAAATGGTCAAAAAAACATATTAGAGCTCGACTTGGTGTCATTGGATTATAGACCATCTAAAAAAACAAGATTTAATACCATTTCTGAAGCAAAAAAAATAGATGATTTGACAAAAAGAATGGCAGTTCTTTTCAACGGTAATGATAAAGCTGGAGAATTTTACAAAAAAATTTTTAGTGGTATTTTTAGTTATGCTGCTCACAGAATACCTGAAATTTCAGATCATATATACCGTTTAGATGATGCTATGAGAGCTGGATTTGGTTGGGAAATGGGGCCTTTTGAACTTTGGGATGCCATTGGGTTTAAGAAAGGACTTGAGATAATCAAAAAACTTAAATTAAGCATTCCCGATTGGATCAAAAAAATTGATGCAAATAGCGATTTTAGATTTTACCAGCTGGTAGATGGATCGAAATTTTACTATAATCAGTTTACTAATAAAATTGAAGAAATTCCTGATTTAGAAAAAGTTATAACCCTAAGTAATTTAAATAAAAATGCAGTGGTTTGGCAAAACCATGAAGCATCTATTTTAGATATTGGAGATGGTATAATTAATGTTTCTTTTCACTCTAAAATGAATACCATAGGAAGTGAAATCCTTCAAACTTTAAACCATGCCATTGACTTGGCAGAACAGGGCAAATACAAAGGAATCGTAATTGCAAACGAAGGTCCAAATTTTTCAGCAGGAGCTAATGTTGGTATTATTTTTATGTTAGCAGCCGAACAAGAATTTGAAGAATTAGAAATAGCTGTAAGAAATTTTCAAAATACTACCATGAGATTGAGATATTCTTCAATTCCTGTAGTTGCTGCCCCACACGGATTGACTCTAGGTGGAGGATGCGAAATATGTTTACATGCAGATAAAGTAATTGCTCATGCTGAAACCTACATGGGGCTGGTCGAGTTTGGAGTTGGCCTAATTCCCGGTGGAGGTGGAACCAAGGAAATGGCTCTCAGATTTTCAGATGGATTAAGACAAGGTGATATGAGAATTAATCGGTTTAGAGATAATTTTTTAACTATTGGACAAGCCAAAGTATCAACTTCTGGGCCTGAAGCTATGGAACTAGGTTTTTTGAGAAAAGGAACTGATGAAGTTATTATTTCAAGAAAAAATCAAATCTCTTATGCTAAGGAAACATGTTTGAAAATGATTGAAAAAGGATATGTTCAAAAAAATCAAAGAAAAGATATTACAGTCCTAGGTAAAGAAGGTCTTGGAATTGTATATGCTGGAGCAAACTCTATGTTGTCAGGTAATTTCATGTCTGAACATGATCAAATAATATCAGAAAAATTAGGTTACGTTCTTTCAGGAGGAGACCTATCGCAATTAACAGAAGTTTCAGAACAATATTTATTAAATATGGAAAGAAAAGCATTTGTTGAATTATGTGGAGAAAGAAAAACTCTTGAAAGAATTCAAAGTTTATTGCAAACAGGAAAAATATTAAGAAATTAAAATTACTCATTATGAAAACAGCATATATAGTTGGAGGATATAGATCCGCAGTTGGAAAATCAGGCAAAGGTGTTTTTAGATTCACCAGGCCAGATGAAATGGGCAAACAAGTTGTACAACATTTACTAAAAGATTTTCCAGAGCTAGATACTGAAAGAATAGATGATATTATTGTAGGTAATGCAACTCCTGAAGCAGAGCAAGGGTTGAATTTAGCTAGAATGATTTCTTTAATGGGACTCAACACTGATAAAGTTCCAGGAATGACTATCAACAGGTATTGCTCATCAGGACTTCAAAGTATTGCTTTAGCTAAATATCAAATTGAATCAGGTGCTGCTAATTGTATAATAGCCGGCGGAGTTGAGTGCATGTCGCCTATTCCATTTGGTGGTTGGAGAATTGTTCCGCATCATAAAGTAAGTAAGGAAAATCCTGAATGGTATTGGGGAATGGGGTTGACAGCCGAAGCAGTTGCTGAAAAATTTAAAATTAGTAGAGCTTATCAAGATGAGTTTGCACTTAACTCTCATATAAAAGCCATTTCAGCTATTGAACAAGGGAAATTTGAAAAAGAAATAGCACCCATAGAAATCAATCATATTTTTCTTGATGAAAATGAAAAAAAACATGAAAGAAAATATTTTGCAAACGTTGATGAAGGTCCAAGAAAAAATTCCACCATTGAAGCTCTTAACAAACTAAGACCAGTATTTAAAAATGGAGGGACCGTAACTGCTGGGAACTCATCACAAACATCAGATGGCGCTGCATTTGTTATGGTTATGTCTGAAGATATGGTCAAAGAGCTTAATATAAAACCAATAGCCAGACTAATTTCTTATAAGGTAGTTGGATTAGATCCTAAAATTATGGGAGTTGGTCCATTATATGCAATTCCTGAGGCTTTAAAACTTGCTGGAATGAAATTAAAAGACTTGGAACAAATTGAACTTAATGAAGCTTTTGCCTCACAATCCGTAGCCATTATAAAAGAACTAGGATTAGATCCATCTATTGTGAATGTGAATGGTGGAGCAATTGCACTAGGTCATCCACTAGGTTGTACTGGAGCTAAACTCAGTATACAGTTGTTCAATGAAATGAGAAGAAGAAAGCAAAAAATTGGCGCAGTTACTATGTGTGTGGGTACAGGTCAAGGAGCTTGCGGAATATTTGAACTATTAAATTAAATAATCTTAAAATGGTAAAAGAAAATATAGATAATCAAGTGCTTAGAGGAGGAGAATTCTTAGTAAAAGATTCAAAAGCAGAAGACATATTCATAAGAGAAGAATTTGGCGAAGAGCAAATGATGATGCTAAAAGCAACTGAAGAATTTTCAGATTTAGAAGTCAAACCCAACCTAATGCGATTTGAAGAAAAAGATTATAAACTTGTAGAAAATTTAATGCGTAAAGCTGGTCAATTAGGCCTATTGGCTATAAGCGTTCCAGAAAAATACCAAGGTTTAGGTATGGGGTTTAACACTGGAATGCTGATTTGTGAAGAAATATCAAGTTTATCTGGTTCAATAGCTACTGCTTTTGGGGCACATACTGGAATTGGAACACTTCCAATTTTACTATACGGAAATGAAGAACAAAAAATGCATTACTTACCTAAAATATCCTCTGGTGAGTGGATAGCTTGTTACAACTTAACAGAGCCTGATGCAGGATCAGATGCTAACTCGGGTAAAACAAAAGCAGTATTATCTGAAGATGGAAAACATTATGAAATTACAGGACAAAAAATATGGATCTCTAATGCAGGTTTTGCTCATGTATTTATTGTATTTGCTAGAATAGAAAATGATAAAAACATCACTGGTTTTGTATTCGAAAAAGATCAAGTGGAAGGACTAACCCTTAACCCTGAAGAAGCTAAGCTAGGTATACGATCATCTTCAACAAGACAGGTGTTCTACAATAAAGTAAAAGTTCCAACCTCAGCTATGTTAGGAAAAAGAGGGGAAGGATTTAAAATTGCTATGAACGCTCTTAATGTAGGTCGAATAAAACTGGGTGTAGCTGTGACCGGAGCTTCTAAAAAAACAATTAATTATGCTGTAAAATATGCTAATGAAAGAAAACAATTTAATACAGCTATTTCTTCTTTTGGAGCAATTCAACACAAAATTGCAGAAATGGCTACCAAAATTTATGTTGCTGATGCTGGCAATTACAGAAGTGGTCAAAATATAGAAGATCATATTAAGAGGTTAGAAGAAAAAGGGCTTTCGCTACAAGATGCTAAACTCCAAGGAGTACAAGAATATGCCATTGAGTGTGCTATTTTAAAAGTATTTTGTTCTGAACTGGTACAATTTGTTTCTGATGAATCTTTACAAGTATATGGAGGAATGGGGTTTTCAGCAGAATCTGAAGTAGAAGCTTGCTATAGAGACGCTCGAATATCTAGAATTTATGAAGGAACTAACGAAATTAACAGACTTTTAATTGTTAAAATGATCTTAAAAAAGGGAATGACTGGAGAAATAGATTTAATGGGACCTGCAAAAGCTGTTGCTAAAGAAATATTAAGCATTCCAAAATACAATAACCCATCTGATGATATATTTTTAGAAGAAAAAATGGTTTTAAAAAACTTCAAAAAAGCTATTTTATTAATTGCAGGTTCTGCAACTGAAAAACTTGGCAATAGAATTTCCGAAGAGCAAGAAATAATGATGAATATTTCAGAAATGATAATTGACACATATATGCTTGAATCTGCCCTTTTAAAAACTGAAAAATTAGTTAAAAAAGAAGGGGAGAAAAGGCATAAAGAGAAAATAGCTATTTGCATTAATTATCTACATCATACAGCAGATAATATAAATAAAAATGCTAAAGAAGCTATTTACGCTATGACTAATGGCGACGAACAAACAATATTACTTCTAGCCCTAAAAAGATTTACAAAAGTTAAAGCTGTTAATTTAAAAGAGCAAAGAAGAATTATTGCTAAAAAGGTGATTGAAGAAAATAAGTATTGTTATTAATTTAAAAAATAATACTTCCTCCAAAAACAAAATTAATTCCTTGAAAGGAAGCATACATATATGAAGCGTCAAAAGTATAACCATTAGGATTATCAATAGGATCATTTACTTGTTGATCGAATGGGTCAAAAGCTCTTAAAATTGAATAATCTGGAGGAGTGAAATTGGTGAAGTTTCTAACCCCAATAAAAGTATTCCAACCACGATTAAAGTTTTTAGTTAATTTAAGATTATGGATAGTGTATGGTAGAGAGTATTCTCTTCTAAAATCATTTTCTAACAAAGGAAGTCTTATAGGTCCATAATTGGTTGCAGCATAATTAATATCTAAACCCCATTTTTCAAATGAGTAATAGGCTGTCCATTTAAGACTGTATTTTTCAGCTAATAATTGAACGTTTTTTATGATATTTCCACTATTGGATTCCACTTCATAACTTGAAATATCTAACAATGTTCCATTAAGGGAGAATTTCAAGGGTGTTTTTTTAAATTTTAAAAATATTTCTGAGGAAACACCTCTTGCTAAAGCATAACCATTAAGATTTGAATATATTATTTGATTGTCGTTAGTCAGAAAATCTGGAATAATTTTATTAGAGAATTTAGATGAAAAAATAGAAGATTCTATGGATATATTATAGTAATTATTATCCCAACTATTACTAATAGTTACATTAATGTTTTTTGATTTTTCTGGTTTTAATTCTTCTAAGAAAACAACTTCTCTAGATCCTGTTAATGCTGCATGATCTTCAGTAAAGACATTGACAACCCTAAACCCATCTCCATATCCTAATCTTAAAGTAGTATTTTTGGCTAAATCCCATTGGTAATTAATTCTTGGTGACTGTATAAAACCGTGTTTGGAATGATAATCTGTTCTCCAACCTAATAATAATTTATGACTATTATTTATGTTGAAATTATCTTGAAAGAAAACTCCTGGAAGCCACCAGCTATCAGAAAATAAAGTTGCGGGAGTATTGTCATTATAGTTATTGTACCTTAGGGCTAGACCACTTAGTAAATTGTGTTTTACTTTTATTTTCTTATGAAATGTAAGTTGACTGAACCCTATAATTTGTTTGGCCTCATAATAAACAGATCCATACCAAGATCTCTGGTCATGAAGACTGAATGAGGTTTGCCATTTTAAAGGACTTAGTTTGGGAAATTGAAAAAAGGAGCTTGATTCAAATCTATTGGTTAAAACAGATTCACCATATACGTTATTCCCTCCCCTATCTTTTGGACTCCAATTCATTTCTCCTCCCCACCTGTCTTCATTTAAAAACCTAACAGAAATATTTAAAGGGTTTTTCCCATTTTTAGAGAAAAACTGCAGTTTATTGAATATAGAATATCTTTTTTTTAAAGTTAGGTCTGTAAAATTATCATTGTTATTATCAATTGGATTATTGTATTGAAATATGTCAATAGCACTAAAAGCCTTTAGTTTCTTATTATCTAAATATTTCAAACTTAATGATGTTTGTAATTCCCCCCATGAAGAAAGATTGAAATCAAGAGCTATTTTTGGTATGCAATTAACATCTTTTGTTACTACGTTAATTACTCCAGCCATAGCCTCTGAACCATAAATAGTTGATGCTGGACCTTTTATTACTTCCAATTGGGCAATTAAACTAGTAGGAATGCCTTGTAAACCATATACAGTGGACAATCCGCCCATTATTGGCATACCATCAACAACAACCATTGAATAAGCGCCTTCCATTCCATTTATATGTACGTCACCTGTATTGCAAACAGAACAATTAATTTGAGGTCTAAGTCCTGCAATTTGATTAGTAGCATCAACTAAGCTAGGTGCAGGAATTGTATTTAAAAAATTAGCAGAATAAACAGCAATAGGAATAGGACTATTCTTTTTTTCAATTAATTGTAATGTACTGCTAATTACCATCTCATTGAGAAGATCATTATTCTCTTTTAAAATGAAAGTTTGTTTATTTAACTTATTACTATTAATTATAAATTTTTTTTTTGTATATCCAATCGCAGATATTAACAACGTATCAGATTTATTAATTTCCATAGAAAAATTACCTGAAGAATTACATACAGTAGAATTTTTTGTATTTAAATCAATAATATGAGCATTAGGGATATGTTTATTATAAATATCTACAACTTTTCCAATTATTATAATTGGTTGAGAAATTGCTTGAAAAGAAATTAAAATCATTATTAAAAATGAAAAGCATTTACTCATGAGGAATATTATTATTTAATCAGGAAATTTAGTTTAGTCTAAAAGTTTCAAATCTATTAAAAATATTTTTAAATTTAGACTTAACTAAAAAAATATTTACCTTTACAAAAATGAATTCACAATCAGAAGAAGATTATTTAAAAGCACTGTATCATTTACAAATGGAAAGTATTAGAGTTACTACTAATTCTATAGCAGATTATTTAAAAATGAAACCATCTAGTGTTACTGATATGTTAAAGAAACTTGCTGAAAAAAACTATGTTAATTATCAGAAATACAAAGGTACATCTTTATCCAAAAAAGGAAAATTAGTTGCTCTTCAAATTATAAGAAAACACAGACTTTGGGAAACATTTTTAGTAGAAAAATTAGGTTTTGGATGGGGGCAAGTACATTTAATTGCTGAACAATTAGAACATATAAAATCTGAAGAACTCATTGAGAAATTAGATGCCTTTCTCGGCAATCCTAAATACGACCCACACGGTGATCCAATTCCTAATGAAAAAGGAAGAATTGAAAAAATGAACCAAAAACTTCTCATTGAACTCAAACAAAATCAAAAAGGAATTATTACAGGTGTAAAGAGAGGGACTGCTAGTCTATTAAGCTATCTAGATAAGGAAAATATCAAATTAGGTGATGGAGTAAAAGTGCTTGAAATTATAGAGTTTGATGGAACTTTTATAGTCGAAATCAACAAAAGGAAACTAACATTTTCTGAAAAAATATGTCAAAATTTATTATTGGAAACTTATGATTGAAACTGTTAAATTTTGGTTTGTAAATCAAAATCCAATTATACAAGCTCTATTTGCTGGACTATTTACATGGTTTATCACAGCAATAGGTTCTGGACTGGTTTTCTTTTTTAATTCATCTCATAGAAAAGCATTAGATATTTCACTTGGTTTTACAGGTGGAGTGATGATTGCGGCTAGCTTTTGGTCTCTTTTAGCTCCAGCTATAGAATATGTAGAAATGCAAAAAGAACTTGGATTAACCAATATGCCTTCTTGGCTTGCGCCTACTATTGGATTTTTTCTTGGTGCACTATTTTTATTCGGCTTAGATAAAATTATTCCTCACCTTCATATGTTTGAGAAAAAAACAAATGCTGAAGGAGTGAACACAAAATGGCAAAAAACCATTCTATTAGTATTAGCTATTGCTATGCATAATATACCAGAAGGTTTAGCTGTTGGCGTTGCATTTGGAGCTATTGCCTCTCCAGAAATTGTCAATAATTTAAATATTGAAATATTCACACTTGGCTCAGCAATTGCATTGGCAATTGGAATTGGCATACAAAATTTTCCTGAAGGGTTTGCAGTTTCTATGCCTCTTAGAAGACAAGGTATGAGCAAATTTAAATCATGGCAATGGGGACAATTATCAGCAATTGTAGAACCTATTTTTGCTGTTATTGGTGCTGCAATAGTTCTTCAAGTTTTACCTATTCTTCCATATGCTTTAGCATTTGCAGCTGGAGCTATGATATTTATAGTGGTGGAGGAAGTAATTCCAGAAAGTCAAAAAGGAGGAAATACAGATCTAGCAACTATGGGTTTAATTGCCGGTTTTATAGTAATGATGGGTTTAGATGTAGGGCTAGGCTAATCAAATAAGAACTAAGTCTTTCAAATAGTTTTTTGATAAAGAAGAATTTAGCTGTTCTAATAAATTTGTTTTTTGCATAACTAATTCCTGTTTAAAGGCAGCACTAGAAAGTTGTAAATAAAGCTTTTGATTTTTCACATAAGATTTTTTAACTTTTTTCATCAAAAACGGACCCATAATTTTCTTAAAATTATGTAGAATTTCTTGTTCTTGAAACTTATTTCTTAGTCCAGATTGATCTATGAAGTTATTCACCACATTTGATAACTTTTCCTCATTTGCAGTTCTTTTTTTCATTTCTTATAATTTAGAGGAATTACCATTTTCAATCCAAAACAAATTACTTTCAATATTTAATTTTTTTAAAATATTAGGGATTTTATCTTTACTTGTATCTGTAATAAAAAGTTGACCTAAATTATTTTTTTCAATTAATTTTAAAATATAACCAACTCTGTGGTCATCAAGTTTATCAAAAATATCATCAAGTAATAAAACAGGATTTATATTTTTTTTCATCTTTATGTACTCAAATTTAGCTAGTTTTAAAGCTATTAGAAAAGTCTTTTGTTGCCCTTGAGAACCAAACTTCTTTATAGGGTTACCATTTATTGAAAAATGAAAATCATCTCTATGAATACCTGATGATGTATAACCAATTAACTGATCTTTTACCCTATTCATTGAGAATATTTTTTTCATAGAATCTTCAATTAAAGACGAATGATAATTTAAAGAAACATCTTCTTTGTTAGAGGATATATCTTTGTAAAACTGACTAAATAAAGGAATGAATTCAGAAATAAATTTATTTCTAGAGTTAAAAATAGATTGAGCTTTATCTACCATTTGATCATCGTATATTTCAAGTAAATCTATAGCACTATTCTTTGTTTTGAGAAAGGCATTTCTTTGTTTTAGAAGCTTATTGTAATGAAGTAATTCTAACAAATAATTTTTGTCAAACTGAGCAATTAAAGCATCAAAAAACCTTCTTCGTGTTTCACTACCATCTAAAATGAGGTTAATATCGTATGGTGTAATCATAACAACAGGAAATAATCCGATATGATCTGCAAGTTTTTTATATGTTTTTTTATTCTTCTTAAAAATCTTTTTTTCTCCTTTCTTTAAACCACAGTAAAAGGTTACAGCATCTTTTTTGTTTATAACTTCCCCCTGAATAACATAGAAAGATTCATCAAACTTCACATTTTGACTATCTATGGAGTTAAAAAAGCTTTTGGTGTAACTTAGATGATATATAGCGTCTAACAAATTAGTTTTGCCTTGTCCATTGTCACCTAAGAAGCAATTTACTCTATTAGAAAGTTCTAAATCTACTTGAAAAATATTCTTAAAATTAACAAGAGATAGGTTTGATAAATACATTGTATAAAATTACAATATAAAAGATTAGTTTATAGTCTATAAAAAAAACTATTTTTGCAAACTAATTAAATAAATCGAAAGATTTCTTATTTGAATACAAATGGCTGAAGAAAAAAACAAAGTGAAACCAGAAACTATTGAAAATAATATCGAAAATACGGTTTCTAAAGATCATTCTGAGGAAAGAAATATAACAGAAAATACTTTAGAACTTATTCTTGGGGAAAAAGGATACGAATATTATTTAAATAACAAAAAACAAGTTACTCTATACGCCATTATAATCGGCTCTTTGATTTTATCTGCACTTGCATATAAGTTAATATATGTAAAGATGATTGTTGAACCAAAAGAGGAGGAAGCAATAGAAAAATTATGGCAAGCTGAATCAAAAGCATTTGATGAAAATGATTGGGAAACTTCTATTTACGGAGACAGTCTTGGATTCTTCAAAGGTTTTAAACAATTATCAGAAAAGTATTCAGGGCAAAAAGCCGGTCAAATAGCTCAATACAATTTAGGCATATCTTTTCTTAATAATAAAGAATATGAAAATGCCATATTAGCACTCAAAAAAGTTTCTTTTGATGATGAAATCTTAGGTACTATTACACTAGGTGCCATAGGTGATTCTTATTTACAACTTGGTGCAGTAAGTGATGCCTTAGAATACTACACAAAAGCATACAACAGGAGAGATAACGATTTAACATCTCCAATCTACTTAATGAAAGCTGCATTATGTCATGAAATTGAAGAAAATTACGATGATGCCATTAAGTTATATGAAATGATTTATAAAAATTATCCTAATAGTAAAAATGCAATTACTGCAGAAAAATATGCAGAATCATTAAAATTGGGATCTCCAGTTTATAAATTTGATAAGGAAAATATTGATTAATGGCTTCCGTTGGAAATAATTTGTCAAAAGAAATTAAATTTCCTATCTCTAATCCTGATAAATTAAAAATTGGAATTGTTGTTTCTGATTGGAATAGTCATATCACTGAAAGACTCTTAAACGGAACGCTTTCTGTGCTTGAAAATTCTGGTATAAAATCTGAAAATATAACTGTAAAAAACGTTCCTGGAACATTTGAATTGCCTCTAGGAGCCCAATACATGCTAGATAAAAATTTAGTTGATGGTATAATATGCATAGGCTGTGTAATTCAAGGAGAAACAAAACATTTTGATTTTGTATGTCAAGGTGCTACTAATGGGATAATGAGTCTGGGGCTTAGATATAACAAACCTGTAATATTTTGTGTGTTAACTGATGAAAATGAAAAACAATCCTTAGATAGGTCTGGTGGAAAACATGGGAATAAAGGAGTAGAATGTGCTATCTCTTGTCTCAAAATGATTGAACTTAAAACAAGAATTTCATCTCCAGATAAAAAAATTGGATTTTAGGTATTCAAGATTCTTTTTATATCAGGTTTAAAATATAACTCTGATTTTAAAACTTTTCCATCTTCTCTATAAATAGGTTGGCCATTTTTATCTAGCTTACTCATATTGCTTCTTTGAATTTCTTCAAAAACATCAGCAATTTTATCTTGAAGTCCATGTTTTAAAATGGTCCCACACAAAATATATAACATGTCCCCTACAGCATCTGCAATTTCTGTTAAATCTCCTTCTTTAGCAGCTTGTAAATATTCTTCATTTTCTTCTTTCATCAAACTATAACGAAGAATAAAATCTTTTTCTAAAATAGTAGCATTAGGAGAATATTCATTTGAAATACCAAATGCATTGTGAAATGTTTCTACTGCCTGAATACAATGACTAAGTTTTAAATTATTTTTCATACACAAATTTATATTTACAAATTCATTTTTAAATGGAAATTGTAAAAAATTAGTTAACATATATTAACACTGGGATTTTTTTGATTTTTAAAAGATTGTCCATTTTTACTATCCTTAAACTAATATGATATGGAAAATCAACCTAAAAATGGTACTGAAAACAATGTAGATATAAGTAAAATTAATGAACTCATTGAAAAAGAGAGTGGCTTTATTGATTTACTTAACATGGAAATTAAAAAAGTAATTATTGGTCAGCAACATATGATTGAAAGTCTATTAATAGGACTTCTCTCTAACGGGCACATACTTCTTGAAGGTGTTCCTGGCCTTGCTAAAACACTAGCTATTAGTACCCTTTCTAAAGTAATTAATGTTGATTTTAAAAGAATTCAGTTTACCCCAGATCTATTGCCTGCAGATTTATTAGGAACTATGATTTATAATCAAAAAAAAGAAGAATTTATTTCTAAAAAAGGACCTCTTTTTTCCAATTTTATACTTGCAGATGAAATAAATAGAGCTCCTGCCAAAGTACAAAGTGCTTTATTAGAAGCCATGCAAGAAAGACAAATTACTATCGGTGACCAAACCTATAAACTACCCGAACCTTTTTTAGTAATGGCGACACAAAATCCTATTGAACAGGAAGGTACCTACCCTCTTCCAGAAGCACAAGTTGATCGATTTATGTTAAAAGTAGTTCTTCCCTATCCTTCAAGAGAGGAAGAAAGATTAATTATCAGAGCCAATGTATCAAGCGATGGATTCCCTAATCCAAGTAAAGTAGTAGATCCTAAACAAATAATAAAAGCTAGAGATATTGTAAAGCAGATCTACATGGATGAGAAAATTGAAAAATATATTGTAGATATTGTATACGCAACCAGAGAACCTGAACATTATCAACTAGATGAAATCAAACATTTCATATCTTTTGGTGGATCTCCAAGAGCAAGTATATCTTTAGCAAGTGCTGCAAAAGCATATGCATTTTTGAAAAAAAGAGGTTACGTAATTCCTGAAGATGTAAGAGCCGTTTCTAAAGACGTATTAAGACATAGAATTGGTCTTTCATATGAAGCTGAAGCAGAAAATGTGTCTGCTGAAAATGTAATCACTACCATTCTAAACAGAGTTGAAGTACCTTAATTAATAATTTGTTTTGGAAACTAGCGAATTATTAAAAAAAGTAAGAAAAATTGAGATAAAGACTAAGGGTCTATCTAAACAAGTATTTTCTGGTGAATACCACTCTGCATTTAAAGGAAGAGGAATGGCTTTTTCAGAAGTTAGAAATTATATTCCTGGAGACGAAATACGGACAATTGATTGGAATGTCACAGCAAGATTTAACGAACCCTATGTTAAAGTTTTTGAAGAAGAAAGAGAACTTACTGTCATGTTAATAGTAGATATTTCAGGTTCCGAATCTTTTGGGTCTGGTGATGTTTTGAAACGTGAATTTATAGCAGAAATCGGTGCAGTATTAGCTTTTTCTGCAACTCAAAATAATGATAAAATAGGTGCGATCTTATTTTCAGACAAAATTGAATTATATATTCCACCAAAAAAAGGTAGGAAACATATTCTCAGAATAATAAGAGAACTAATCGAATTCAAACCTAAGTCTAATCTTACCAATATTTCAGAAGTTGTTCAACATTTTAATAACCTTATAAAAAAGAGAGCCATTGCCTTTTTAATTTCTGATTTTTTAGAAAGCAATCTAGAAAATGCCTTAAAAATAACAGCTAAAAAACATGATTTAATTGCCTTAAGAGTATTTGACGAAAGAGAAAAAGAATTGCCTAACACTGGAATAACCTTATTTTCTGATAGTGAAACAGGTCAAAAAAAATGGATTAATACAAGTAAGAAAAGAGTTAGAGAAATCTATTATAATAATTCTTTGTCAAGAGAGCATAGTATCTTGGAATCATTAAAAAAATCCAAAGTTGATCATGCTAACATTTGTATTCAAGACGGATACATTCAACCACTTATGAATTTATTTAAAAAGCGTTGAGAAAATTTATAATCATATTACTATTTATTCCATTTTTATTAGTTTCTCAAGAGGCAAAATTTGAAATAAAGTCTAATAAAATCAATTTAATAGTTGGAGAACCAACAGAACTTCAACTAAAACTTAAAGTATCAGCCAATAGTTTAATTGATAGCGTAAATTTTGAACTTTCAGAAATTGGCGACACCATGGGTAATAATTGGGAATTATGGGACAAGGGAGACCTAGAAAAGTCATCTGAACAAGAAGAGGATGGTAATTATTCAATCACCTATTCTCAAAAATATACTCTTGCTAATTTTGATACTGGTCAGTTTGTTTTTCCTCCCTGTATTGCTGTTTTTGACTCCAATAAAATATTTTCAAACTCTCTAGTTTTCACTATAAAACTTGAGGAAATTGATGAAAAAAACTTTATAAAAAATATTAAACCTATAAAAGAAATTTCTATCTCTTGGTATGAGTATCTATTTTTCTTTTTTAAAAAATATGGTTTGTTAATAGTAATTTCTTTATTACTAATCTTATTGATATTATACTTAATAAAAAAGTTTAACAAAAAAACCATTGAAAAAAAGAAAGAACCTCAAATTCCTACAGAAATTATACTTCTTGAAAGGCTTGTATTTATTGAAAATAAAAAATATTGGGAAAACAGTTTTTTTAAAAAATATTATAGTGAGTTATCTAACGTACTATGGAAGTTTTTAGAATACCGTTATAAGATAAAAACTTTTGAGAAAACAAGTGGGGAAATTTTAGAAAGTTTAAAATGGAGCAATATTCCAATTAATTACCTAACAACAATAGAACGTTTTTTTACTATCTCAGATGGTGTCAAATTTGCAAAATACAAACCTTTAGAAAAAGATAATATCACTGCTATTCAGACTATAAGAAACCTTATTGAGGAAGAAAGATTGGATCTCATTAAACAAGAACCTGAAATAGATAAAAAGGATGAATAGTTTAATAGATAAATATCAATTTAATGATCCTTGGGTTCTTTGGTTTTTACTTATTATCCCAATATCTTCTATTATTTACTTCTTTTTTTACAAGAAAAAAAACGAACATATTAGTATATCAAGCATAAGCTTTTTTGAAGGTATCTCTGATAAATGGACCAAATTTTTTCAGCATTTTAGCTTCATCACAAAACTAATAGGGATTAGTTTACTAATTATTGCCATGGCAAGACCTCAAATTCCTATTGAAGCTCACTCTGAAACTGAACTATTTAAAGAGGGAATTGATATTGTAATATCAATGGATGCGTCAGGAAGTATGCTGGCAAAAGATTTTTCACCCAACCGTTTTGAGGCATCTAAAGATTTAGCCAAAGAATTTGTTAAAGACAGAGTAAATGATAGAGTAGGCTTAGTAATTTTTGAAGGTGAAGCTTATACTCAGTGTCCCTTAACATCTGACAGAGAAATATTAATTGAATTAATTGAATCTGCAGAACAGGGTATAGTAGAACAAGGAACTGCTATTGGCATGGGCCTTGCAACTGCTGTTAACAGACTTAGGGAAAGTGAAGCTCCTAGTAAAGTAATTATTTTACTTACAGATGGAGTAAACACACATGGGAAAATACACCCGTTAAATGCAACTGAAATTGCTAAACAATTTAATGTAAGAGTCTACACTATTGGTGTAGGTACTAATGGAAAGGCTAAAACACCAGTAGCTATTGACCCATATACAGGAAGATATATCTACGATTTAGTAGATGTTGAAATTGATGAAAAAACACTCATGAAAATTGCTAGCGAAACAGGTGGAAAATATTTTAGAGCTACAGACAACAATAAGTTAAAAGAGGTTTACAAAGAGATTAATGAACTAGAAAAAGCTAAAATTAAAACCATTGAATATGATATTGACCTGCCAGAAAAAGCTAATATTTTTATATTATTTGGATTAGCATTATTATTAATTGAGTTTATAATTTCTAAATACTTTATACCAAGTATTTCATGAAAATTAATAAAAAGAAATATTATTCTAAAACATCTAACTCTATAGTTACACTATTGATTTTAGAACTATTATTTTGGACTGCAATCATCTCTGTCTATCAATATCTCACCTTAAATGTCAGTGAATTTAGAATAGAGCATCCTAAAGTACTTTGGCTATTAATTTTACTCTTTTTACTAAATGCTATCTGGGTTAAAAATAAAATATGGAAGAAAAAAGCCATAAATAAATTTGCAAAACTATCAACTTTAAGTAAAATATTTAATGGTTTTTCTAATAACAGATCTACTTTTAAATATATATTATTTAGGTTGGCAATTGGTATGTTAATTATAGCCGCCTCCAATCCTCAATATGGTGAAAATGAAAGAACTGTAGCATCCAAAGGAATAGACATTATGATTGCATTAGACATCAGTAAAAGTATGATGGCAGAAGATATTATTGATGAATACAACAGATTAGATATTGCAAAACTATCCATTGGTAAATTAATGAATGAACTACGTGGAGACCATGTTGGAATTGTAGTATTTGCAGGAGAAGCATATAAACAACTTCCTCTAACACCAGATTATCAAGTTGCCAAGCTATTTTTGAAAAATATTGGGACTGATATGATATCATCTCAAGGGACCGATATAGGGAATGCCATTGAGCTTTGTATGAGTTCTTTTAGCGA
>CEOC01088649.1_pt1 | contig 31655 bp, 20 predicted proteins | sample 356191 | NCBI WGS metagenome assembly CEOC01 (sample SAMEA2619952, study PRJEB7988) | marine metagenome | biome: marine biome (ENVO:00000447); feature: deep chlorophyll maximum layer (ENVO:xxxxxxxx); material: "saline water (ENVO:00002010), including plankton (ENVO:xxxxxxxx)" | depth 17 m
CCTGTTAGATCACCAGTTACGTTACCAGTGACATTACCTGTTACGTTGCCGGTAAGATTACCCTCGAACGTTGTTGCGGTAACGACTCCGCTTACGCTGACTTGATCGGCTGTTTGAGAACCGGATACAGTTAAACCACCAGCAATATTAGCTCCACCATCGACATCAAGTGCTCCAGTAACGGTCGCGCCGCCAGAAACGTTTACTGTTGTTGATTGCAGGAAAGCAACAGTACCAACGCCAGTGGCGTTGACGTTTGTGGCATCTAGTGTGTCGTCCCAGGAAAGATTTCCCGATGAGTCTACTACAAGGTAACCACCGTCTACGACGGTTCCTGGTAGTGTGTATGTCACATTTGATGCTAGCGAAGCTGGAGATGCTAGCTCAATGTAGTTATCACCGTTGTCGGATCCTTCGACAACTCTTACAGCAGAACCCGTGCTACCGGTTTCCTTTGTCCAATATCTATGTGATCCAAAGAACTTGTTGTTCGACGTAGTTGAGTCGATACCAACGTATAGGTCATATTTGTCGGTTGTGAATCCGGGTTCACCTGCACGTAGACCCGGAAGATTCGCAAATTGACCTCTCTTAAACTGAATTACTGGAGCAGCCATTGAGAGAATAGTTATTTTTTGCTACTCAAATATTTAGTGTTACCATTCGCCTGCATCCAGGTCGATCTTATTATCAAGAACATCGTCAAGATAATCGATCGTGGAGGATGACAAACCTGCTTGTGGTGGACTCATCGTATTAATGCCTACAGCAGCATCTAGAACGTCATCCGGATTAGAGAATACAAAACGGTCTGACGATGCGTCGTACGTAAGAACAAACTTGTTAGTTGCTGCTTGACCTGCTTGTAGATTGGATGAGTTAACATCCAAAAGATCTCTTAGATTTGCCACTGATCCGATACCTACTCCTGTGGATGCGATTTCGACCAGAACTGGTTCGCCCAAGTCACTGACTAGATTTTCGTCTGCAACAGTAATCTGATCAACAATGACCTCTACTGATACCTCTGACCCATTACCGCCATCAGATACTAAGAAACTATCTGACATATCATGAAACGGTATCGTTTACTTTGACCTGACCAGTAATGACTTTTGTTTTCTTATTGTTGTTCGAGTTTTCAATCACAATATCATAGTTATAACGACCAGCTGTGATAATGCCCGTTTGAGCATTAGTTAAACTGATTGATAGTTGACCCTTTGTCGGGTCACCGTTATATGTGGTACCAAAACTGATGGATCCAACAGCGTTGGTCCATTTTCTCATCTTCGCTTCAAAGGAATAGATGGTTAAATCCAATGGCTGTCCATCAGACTTCTTCAAAGTGTAAGTTCTTTGAAAGTCTGTTCCCACTTCAACAACAAGATTGACGACAGGAACTGCCATTACTTCTTCCTTTTACTACCTTTATTTATTGAGCATCATTGCCTTGAGAGTTGCAATCTCAGCACGAAGTTCTTCAATTTCTCCCCTTTGTTGGAGGACTCTATTCTTCTCAATCATATATTTTTCGTAGGCAACCGTGTCTGTATTCACGATTGCCTGCGATTCTGTATCACGCTCTAGACTTTTGTGGTCCTTTACTTTCGCTCTTCTCATAAAGTTCCTCGTATAAAAATGACCAACTCATTATGCAACAGCGATGGTTCTGAAATCAATCATCTGGGCAGTTGCTGCCTGATTAGTTGATGTTACAACCAACTTGACCTGGAATGATGTAAACTGTGGTAGTTTGTCAATCGACCACTCATACTCGGTAAATGTGTTGGATGTATTTGCAGAAATGTTTCTGTCAGGTAGACCACTGTTGTTTTTAGAGTCAATAACCTTGTCACTGGCATCTAGGTTGTTGTAACCAGGGAACGGTTCGTATACCTTAGTATCAGAACCATCAACTCGGTTGAGTCTGTAGTATGCTCTAATAGTACACTCCGAAGGACGATGTGCACCAACTAGACACTTCAGCGAAGTCGCTGGATTATCTAGATTCACAGGTTTGGTTACGTATGTGAACGATTGAGGATCCTCATCAGTTCTAGTTCTAGAATCTGTGAGATAGTTCTCAATAGGATTATTGATTCTATTTGATCTTGTGGTGATGTTGCTGTCAAAGACATCAACGACTGGAGAAAGGTTCTCGTCAGTTGAGTCCATCGTGATTTCGATGGTGAACGACTTACCACCAGGTAGACTGGAAGTACTATTCGTTTCATTGACCTTAGAAGCAATCATCCTAGGACTAGAGAATCTAGTCTCACCTTCTAGAGAAACTGACTCAAAACCTTGATCAACGAAGGAGGTTTCAGAGTTATCAATACTTGTGGCACTGATTGTTCTGACCTGTGCGTTAAGCGAAGTTCCGTCAACTGCTCTGTAATCGATGTTTGGAACAATCGAATCATACTGGATGTTCTGAGAAGCACGAACATTCTCACCACCTACAGACTCATCTTTGTTGAAGAACTTGTCTCCTGCAATGTTGAGTACGTAAGAATCTAGAGTGATCTTGTCAGTGATGTTATTCGTGACATCTGCAAACGTATGCTCTGTGTTGATCTTTCTTAGAGAAACACCAGCAGTCTCGTACTTTTGGATACCGTGGTTTGCAGCATATGTTTTTGGAATAGTTCCATCAATGCCGCGAGTTGTAATGCCCGTTAGTACATTGTTACCAACACCAGTGTAAGCAATAATCTCATTACCAATGCGTGCGAAACCTGGATTGGTTGGGGTAACTTGAGATCCTTCGAAGAAGTTGAAGTTTGCACTATTGCCAACACTAATGTTTTCAATAGAACTTACACCATATCCAACAGTAATCTTAGTTGGAATAGTGTCACCTTCTACATTCTTGATGATAACTCGGTTGTTACCAGCGTGCATACTGTGATTAGCATGGTTAACACGGAAGTGTCTTCCATCAAACTCCTTGGCGTTAACATCTAGAGATGTTGGATTGATGCCAAAGACTGTAGATCCAATACCAGCACCAGCACCAGCAGTAGGAACAAACTGGATTTGATTTGAGGTGTTAAAGTCAGATCCGTTACAACCAGTCAACTGAAGGGTGTTGAATGATGTTACAACACCAACAGTTAGCAGTAGGTTACGACCCAGACCCTTGGTGCCAACAGTACCTGTAAGAGTATCACCGACAGCAAAACCCTTACCAGTATTGATAATGTTTACACTAGCGATACTTCCACTGGTAACAGTACATGTACCAGTTACACCATTACCTTCACCAGTCAGCGTGCTGAATGTGAGTGCAACGTTTGAACCATCTTCGTAGTCAGAACCAGCGTTAGTGATCGTTAGACCAGTACCACCGATAGCAACAGGACCAGATTGTGCTTCAACAAAACCAGTTGCAGAAGTGCTATCCTGTCTAATCTCAGATCCGATAACGATTTGTTCCTCGTATCCAGTCAATGCAGAAGACAAACCAAGAGTTACCTTCTTCGAATAAACTTCGATTGGGTTGGACTTGAGTTTATTTCTAGCGTTGAACGTATTGAGTTCTGGGTTGTAGAAACGGAAAGCACCAGGTTGTGAAGTAAACTTCGCCTTTCTCAGGGTATACTTCATATCCTCCAACTGGGAAGGAGTCCAAGTTCCAGCATTCTGACCCTTATACAAAGATCCAAGTGTTGGTTGCTTGGTAATACGAACCTGCTGAGATAGGTCTAGATTTGCGGTTTCAATGTCAATATCACCGATTCTAGAAATCCACTGGTTGTAATCAGATGTATCACAGATAACAACAACAGCGTGCTCTCCATTTTCCAGATAAACTGGTCGTGGGAAGGTAAATGTTGTTGGTACGGTTGCATCAAGGGATATGTTAACATCCGCAGGATTCTTGTGCACGACCGAATGTGCATGGAAGTTCTTCGATGGAGTTCCGTCAACAACAGGAACCAATCGAATCTCCAGAGGCATTGTCTCCGACTTCGTTGCAAAGAAGAGGTCAATAGATGTTACAAAACAACCATTCTTCTCCTCAACAAAGAAGGACTGTGCCAGAGGATCGTCTTCCTCTTCCCTTTCAACTTCACGAATAATCGTGTTAGTTACCGTCCTAGTAACAGTCCTATCAATAACCGTGGTGTTATTGATGATTACCGGTGGCGGTGGTGGCGGTGGTGGTGGAGGTGGCGGCGGCGTTTCTTGAGTTATAGTTATCTCTGTAACTGTAGTTCCGTTAGAGTAGAATGTCGCATTAGCAGAACTTACTTTTAGTCCAGGAATATCATTACCAGACGCTGAAGTAAGAACGATATTATTCTTACCGTTAATGAATTGAGGTTCTCCACCTGGAAGGAACACAGAACTCTGTAGTCTGCCTAGATCATCAGAAACAAGTCGTACACCACTGATTGTTGCTTCTGCACCACTTGTTTCTCCAACCAAAGTCATACCACCCTGGGCAGAACCAGAGAAGTTTTCGTTAGACTTATCAACTAGAGAAACTAGGTCAACGTTCAAGATTGTTGAGGTTGAACTGTACTCAGAACCCAATACTGTATTCGTATATGGGTTAATGCTGTAAGTATCTGTTGGATTATTGAATGGACCAGTCTTGTGATTGGCAGAACATAGTCTGAATCTGATAGACTGTACTGTATTATTGCTTGTTACACCTTCCTGTGTACCGATAACGGTCTCACCAACCTGGAAGGAACCTTGAGTTGGAGTTACTTCTAGTAGTTTTGGAACGACAAGCGATCTTTCGATCGACATGTCAGTATCAGCAAAGAATGTATAGTGCCTTGTAGTAGGCTTGAGCATGAATGCGTCGAGCATGATATTCTGCTCACGCATGTTAGTAATATTCGCTGAAGTATCAAAACTAAAGCTGGTGTTACTTACACCATAGAATCCATCAAGAGTCTGACTTTCTTGCTCAACAAAGACATCCTGTTCTGGAGTTAGAAGTAGTGTTCCAAACCAGTCATACACTGTGTATGGGTTTACGTTCTCAACTCTACTTGAGAATGGTTGCTCACGTTGAACAACTTCCTCATAATCTAGTGTTACACAGTCAAGAGTTTTCTTGACGTTAGATGATCCGAGGTCTTCTGCAAATAGTGTGTCGATATTAGGATCTGGATCACCATTGAGACCGACTAGAGATTCTGATCCAATCTGCAGATCAATACTATCGAAGTATCGAGGTGCCATCATGACACCATTAGCAATGTCAAACTCTGTTCCGTTAGGATCTGCTACGTCCTTGGTGTTAAAGTTATCGACAACAAATCCAGACTTAAATCGGTCTAGTCCAGTATCGGGATCTTGGATTAGAAGAGATTCTGTCTTAGACTCTAGTAGTGATAGTGAGGTAAAGATCTCTAGATTCTCAATACGATTCTCTAGTTTACCAATGTCCTTCATCGTGTAACGCTTGTTAGCACGGAACTCAATCTTCAGATCTTTCTTTAGATTAAAGACATATGGAGCATATGTGATCTTTGCGATCTCAAAGGCATCATCAATCTTAGATGGTTCTGCCGGGAACTTAGCAGGAGTTCCTTCAACAACAGTGAAGTTACCTGTCTTAGTCAGATAAAGACTATCGATTCTGCCAAGATAATACTTGTAATCGAATGTTAGGTTCTCATCAGAAACTAGTACACTTGGTGTAGACTGTCCAGAACCACCAAAGTCTCTTGACTCGAACTCGAATGGAGAAAGACTACCAGTGTAATCAGCAACACGAGGTCTGATATCAATGATGTCGCTGTTGGAGATCTCTCCAATCTTAGGAATCCTGTCGTACTCAGTTCCAGAATAACTATTGACAGTTACAAGTTCTCCACTATCTTCTGCATTGATGGTTAGTTTGTCAAAGACAACCATCAACTGCCTGGATGGAATAGCAGCACCTTTTTTCCTGACCAGTCTTGAGAAGTCATAGAACTCAGGTCTCTGACCGTTATCAAATACAAAACTATTGGCAATATTCTTATCGCCCTGATCAATAGCAGAGATATTTCCTAGAATACCACTGTCTTTGAACTTAACTTCTTCGTCTTGCTTGAAACTATTTGAGTTCTTAGCGACGATCTTAATCTTGCTAGTTGTAGATTTCTCTACGATAACTGCTGATGCACCACTATCTGATCCAATGAGGACCTCACCAACCTGAAGGTCAGTGGTGTTTGCATTAGGACCGTTTAGTGATGTAAGAGTAAGTGTTGGTAGTTCAGGTGGACCAGATGTAGAAGACTCAAATACGGCATGTACACCGATAGCGTCTGCAACATTCAAAGAGATCTCTTTGTCCTGAACACGTAGACCGTATGCAGACTTGTAAGTTAGACCATCTTGATTGGCAGTAGAAATGCCAGAATACTCATTCTTAGATCCATCAATGATAACCGTACTACAACGATTAAGGACCTTAGACTTGGAAGTTACCTTACTCTTTTGTTGAGTTGTGATAACAACAACATTAGTCTCGGACTGAGTTAGTCCACTGATAGATCCTGTCTTTCCGCCAGACGTAATAGACAGTTGATCACTTGTCAACGCTTGGATACTTCCGTCATTATACGCAACAGTATATCTCTCTTCATCGAATGGAGTATATACAAAGTCTGTTCCTGCAAGGGATTCGAGGTCTAGTACACCATCACTATCAGTAGATGCTCCTCGGGTTTCTTTTCTGACAAAGATATCCGAAGTTGTTAGATCGATAGATTCAATGCCAGAATCTGGCATCTCCGAGAACAGGTGTCCAGATCTAGATCCTTTGACCTTAGCAGATACTACAGATACACCAGAAACCTCAATGGTCCCTGTTGGAACGTCACCATCAGCAACATTAGTTACGTCTTCAACTTGCTCGATGGTTGCAGTCTTATTGTCTGCATTGATAGCGGTGATTCTATTGTATACATCACCGTTGTTCTGATATTGGAGAATATCACCAACTTTTAGATCTTTTGTCCAACCAGTTTTGGAGGTTACAGTGGTAGAGGTGATGGTAAATGATTGACCACCAAACTTAACTCTTGGTGTTAGAACTGCATCAGCACTGAAGATCTGAGTTCCATTCTGCTGTCTGAATGCCTTAACATCGTCGATGCTAAACTCACTGACATCAGTGATTACACGACCGTTGTTTACACCGTTGACAATGATTGTCTCATCTTTAAGGAAGTCGCCAGAGGTTTGATTAAGAGTTAGAGTTGTTCCACTCTGACTTCTTAGGAAACCACGAGCACCAGAACGAGCACCCTCAATCAATGCAGGAGCAGTGAGTGCTAGTTCTTGGTTTAGAGTTAACTGGGTGTCTGTTTGGACATCAAAGAGATATAGGTCAAAAGTAGATGAATCGTCTGCATATGCAGCCGCCGATACTTTGTAGTCATAAACTCTTGCCCTACCAATAGACTGTCCAGATGCATTGGATTTAGTAGAACCTAGACGCTCATCACGGAGATCAATCCAACCGGTTGTGGCAATACCGACGCTTGCAGATCCAAATGCATTATTGACAACGATTAGATTGCCTGCTTGGAAAGGAACCGAACTGGACTCAATAGTTTCGGTGGTTCTTGGTTTTTCAACATCAATAAAGGTATTACCAACAGTCTCAATCTCATATCCCTGAACATACGCTTTACCAGGACCGACCTCTAGAGCATATAGATCCTTGGATGGTGTGTTACCACTCTTTGTTAACTTATCATCAAAGAATACACCAAAGGTATCAAACCTATTATTGATAGACTCTTTTGCACTGACAGAAAACTCTTCGACGTAGTAGTTTCCAGATTCGTCGAACGTTCTACGTGCTAGTTCTGTTGCAATCTCACTGTAGATTGTTTTTTCGACAACTTTCTCTAGAGCACCCTGGTCAACTCTTAGAAGTTCAATAAAGTTATCATCTAGGAAGTCTGTAAGGTCTTTCTTAACCAGATGTAGACTAATCTTTAGTCTGTCAGCACCTGGAGAAGTGTAGTTTGAGAATCCAGAAGCGTTATCGTATAAAGACTCATCGTCTACTGCAGAAACGATTTCCTCTGTTACATTAAAACCAACACGATAACTTGGTGTGGTAGAATACTGATCTAGAATGATTGTTTCTGATTCTACATCAATAAATGCACCACGAGCAAACCATACACCACTGCTGATAGAGAAAGCAGAACCTGTGGCTGCAGAGTTTGTTGCAATACAAGTTGCAAAGTCAGAATCTGTGGTGAATGTTGTATTTCCAAACTGGAAACCATCAATAGTAACCAGGTTCTCACCATCTAGGAATGCTTGCCCTACATTATCCTCGGATGATGAAGATTCATACTTAACATAAAGTGTTGTAGCGTTCTGAGAAGACTGCTCTGCAGATAGATATCCAACAATAGTCGCCTTGATACCAGAGGACTTACCTCTAATCTTAAGACCAACTAGTTGATCTTGATATAGGTCTACAGGAACACCAAAAAACGAAGATTCAATCTTGACTGCAGTATACTCATCGTCGTATACTAGAGAACCAGGGATTACAACAGATCCCTCTTTGAAGAAGTGTTTACCAAACTTCTCAATCTGGTTTTGTAGGATTGACTGAAGAGTAGTTAGTTCTCTTGCCTGGATTGGAATCCCTGCCTTGAAAAGAACACGATTAAACTGCTTCTTCTCGTCGAAGTCGTCAAAATAAGGTGTAACGTTAAGATTGGTGTTCTGTGGCATCAGAATTCTAGAACGATTTTAATATCTTCTCTTTGATTGACAGCCCTCGTTACCTCAGGTCTATTGTCAATGTAGATAATGTCTCCGGAGTTCTTTTCAATCTCTGGATTGGAGATACCATTTGTCACACTTTGTCCGAAGTAATATATGCGATTGTTTACTGTTGTGGACACTCCAGTAAATGTCGTTTCAATAGCAACAGTTTCAGTCCCAGTAGTTGTTGTAACAACTAAATCTGTACTTCCGCCACTGCCAGGTGTGCTTGTGAATTTATTTAGTCGGTATCCGTAAGTGGGTCTTCCTGCAGAAATATCATCTGTAGCAAGGGTTCTATCTTGCCAGAACTTCAAAAGTTTCGTTGTTGGATCGTAAGAGATGATTTTACCAACAGCAGTAGATCCAACACCCACGGTTTGAGTGATAAGACCGTCTGCCGAGACCGACATTGATGTGGATGCAGCACCAGTAACTCTTAGAGCATATGTACCAGAGACTGTTGATTGAGTCTGGACAATGTTTGTACCGAATACTGATGGGTTTTTAATGATGCCAACACGAGCAAACTGGTTGCCGATCGGGAAGTCTGGATTGGTAACGTCTAGGTTTTCGATTCTAGAATAGATTAGAACTCGATATGCACCTAGTTCTCTGTAGATGTCAAAACCATGACCACCAGGAGGAGGAATGATTACCTTGAATGTCGCACCAGATCCAGAAACAAATCCAGTAAGATCAAGCGTTCCAAAGGTATATCCAGATCCACCGTTGGTTACGGTTACAGTTACTGGTTTACCATCGGTAAAGGTAACTGAGCAAAGACCATCTTGACCATCACCTTGGATTGGGATGTTGTTGACAACGCCACTAAACTGATAGACAGCATTGATATTGCTGCTGATTAGGACGGTCTCAATCTTTCCTTCTACCGATGCATTGTATACATCACTAGTGTTTGTGTTGTTATCCCATGCATTAGGAACGGGAACATACTCAACACTATCAAACTTTACGATTTCACTAGGTTTAATACTGAAAAGATACTTCCAAACATATCCATCACTTTCTTCTCTTGGTTGCAAGTCTGTGTGGACTGGTTCTTCTAGAGAAGTAGTTCCCTTACCAAAGTTGTCTGGATGTGCACCATTGTAGATACACTCATAAACTCTGAAGTCAGAGTTGATTACGTAATAGTTTGTAGAATATAGGTTTGTTGAACTCGTCTGTGGAGACAGGTTATCAATACTATAATCATGTTGGTACATCTCGTAGATAGTACCACTAGTCCAAGTATTTTTCTTTACAACTCGTAGGACATCACTAGAAGAGATTCTCTTACCTGAGATAAGAGTATCACTCGCATCATAACTTTGATCGATACTATCGATCGGATCAGGTGTATTGCTATTCCAGTCAGCATCCTTTCCTACGGCGTCAGGGAGCCCTAGGAACACATAATAACTGTTGCCTTCGGTTGTGATGCCGCTGACAAAGTTAGACGCATTCAATACTTTAATTTGATCAGTAATGATCGCTGGCATTCTCTTCTAACTTTTTGTTCTATTTAGGAGTAATCATTGAGGATATTTGTAGTCCTTATAACTTGTGCTGCAGTTGCCAAACCAGTCAATCCATCTTCGGTATTGCATGTGTAAGCGAGTCCTATTGTTCTAGCAGAACTAAATCTCGCCCAACTATACCTACCATAAACGTTACCTACACCGGATCCAATACCTGAGAAGTCCAAACCATGCCCTTCAGCAACGTTTGTATAGACTCTCATGGTGCCTGTTCCCACCACATCGATATGAGAAACCTCGTACACACCATCAATGCATGTAGTGGCAATACCAACCGTGCTAGATCTGTCCTGAGACAAAGCAGTTAGACCATTACCAACGTTGGAATGAGAAACTACAAAATAGTCCCCGGTAGCAATACCAGTTCTAGTTATGCCACCAAACTCATTGATCCTTAGTGGAGAACTAATAGGAACAAAGAAATCAAACTGAACACCACGATCTGTAGATCCGATACCTGCAATGATTCCCTCATCACCTTTGACAGAGACCTCATTTACGATCTCTTTCCTGATAGTAAAGGTTGTGCTTCCAAATCCAGTATCAGTGTGATCTTCAAGGATCATTACTTTGAACTCGGCAGTATCAGGTGCTTCAGTCTTACTAAAGATCAGAGAACCAGCATCTGTATAGAAAGTAGTAGCATCTGTTGTTAGTCCAGTGATTAGACGTGCAGAAGGTCTAATCGCTGCTGCATACTCAGGTCTAGACTTGCTGATCCTGGTACCACCAATGATCAAGTCATTCTGTTGCTTGCACCACTTCAGTGGTCTTAGTGGACTTTCCTGGTCAGAGATTCCTTGTCTGCTGTATAGAGTAGTCTCAATCGTGTCGTCATTGACAATATCTGTGACGATTCTTTCATCCTGTGAAAGTGGGGTGATTGACTGTCTATTCTTTCTAATCGTTACCCCATCACCAATCTTGATTCTAGGAACAGCACTATCTGTTGTCACATCACTATCAGTTCCTCGATAGAATATGATTTGTAATGAAGATCCTGCTACAGGAGGTTCTGTAAATGTAATCTTAGAACCACCTTCAAAAGTATAAGCATCTCCAGGTTTTTGGATGATGTCATTGATGAAGATTAGCAAGGTCTGATCTAGATCAATAAGAGATCCAGGGTTCTTCTGAATACTAATGACCTCACCATTTTCTCTGATGCTAAAGGTTTTCTTTATACCATTAAACTCATTAGAGAAATCGTCTAGAACTTGTAACTTACCAAATACCCATCCAGATCCTTCGTCATCACGAGTTTCTTGGACAGTGAAGATACTATGTGCAAATGTAGTTCCTATACCTACAGATGTTGGAATACCAGCGATTCTAAGTTGCTCTCCAGCAGTGTAACCATAACCAAGATTATTAAGTTGGAAGTCAGTAATGCTTAGACCAAGACCAACCTGAAGGGATACTGATGCTCCTACACCAGTGGCAGCACTGATAAGTTCGATATCATCATATGGGATCGGTTGATCTATCTGAACAATAGGAACATTGGTCCAAGTGTAACCTACACCTGGACTATTGATGAATACATCTTCTATGTGTCCCGCTGCGACAGTGAACGTGCCAGCAGCGGCGCTTGTTGGATTTCCGCCAAGGATGCGAATGCCGTAAGTAGTTGGACCGTTTCTGTATCCACTACCAGTGAATCCCAAACTGACTGTAACAGTTCCAAATCCACTGACGACCGCAGTACCGTAACCCACATGCTGTTGTTGATACCCAAAGCCTTCGCTGTTAGCCACTGATACAATAATACCCTTACGTGGAAGTCTATTTGCATTTACATCAGTCAGCGAGTAGATTTCATTTGGGAAGTTTGATTTTCCACTAAACTGGATCGAAGTAATACCAGTAGAATCTCCACCAAGGAACTCATAATCAACTTCTGGTTTTTGGAAGATGTTGTTGATTAGGATAGCACCAAAATCACTTGTGATGCCAGTGGTATTGTTGTTATTCTCAGTAAGTGTAAAGGTTTTCGCAATACCTGTAAACTCTTGCGATAGATCATCAATAATGATGTTTCCAGTGTAATCCGATCTGGTGAAAGCACGTCCTTGGAAAGAACTGCCATTATCCTCATCAATATACGTTAGTTTATGAGTACCGATGCCTGCCGATGTAATAGTGATAGCAATGCCTGTAAGAGCATCATCTCTATTTGCTGCTAGTGAGAAGTTATTTTCTGCATTCTTAATCAAGTAATATTCGCCATTACCATCTAGTGGGTCTGGAGGAGAAAGTGATTGCAACTTCATCCTACTGCCAGTATCGAGAATCTCGATATTTGAGATAAAGCTATCGGTATCGATATCTACATCACTATTTGAAGAAATACCAACAGAGAACCTAAATCCACCAAAAGGAACACCTGCGAAGTAAATCTCATCGCCAATAATGTTATAATCACCGTAATGGGCAGTTACAGTGTCACCAGCAACGTGACCTTGTACAGCAGTACCCAAATATCCACGATCAACCAATACTTGGTTTTGAGTGCCATTGTAGTTGTTAATCTGCACTCTCATGACCTCATCATTGATCTTGATGAAGTCATATTGCTTCAACTTGCTGCTATCTGTTAGTTCGATGATTCTCGAAGCAACAGAAACAAGAGTTGTCGTAATATCTGGGTTTGGATACAACGGAGCCTGGATAATGTTGTCCAGCGCAACAATGGACTTGGTATTCTCTTTAGTGGCAAAGAATGCGTGACTAGTTCCGATACCTACGGAAGAAATATCAATCTCTTCACCTAGTAGAGCATATGACCTTGCCGCAGCAACTTTGAACTTATTTTCAGCAATCTTAATCGCATACACCTCAAGCGGAAGTGTAGTGGCAGCACCAACCCCAGGACTGGTTACCGGATCAATATTTACTGGCGAGTTACCAATACCCGCCTGATAAATCAGTTTTTCTCCGGTTCTATAGAAGTGATTGTCAATGACAAATGTATTAGAACCCAATAGCACTTCTGTAGTGCTCGACCCATCAAATTCTTTCTTAAAAACCGAGTCGCCCCCATGGGTCAACTTAAAGGATGTCCTAAAAGTCTCCGTAACGGCGTTGTATTGCTTATTTACAGATCCAATCTGAAATGACATTATCGGTTTTTAGTTGTATTTATTGAAGGGTTACGACCGCATCTAGGGAGATGGAGTCTGGTTTAGTGATTTTGATTTCTGATGTTCTAATAATATATTCTTTGTTTGCCCTTGGAGTAAACTTCAATAGAACATTGTTTCCAGAAACTTGAAGAGTAGTGTTCTCCATGTCTCGCTTAGGATCGTCTATATTCGTAGAAAGGTTGGCAAACTTGTTCAGGAATGTGTCGCCATTCCATGTGCTCTCTGCTAGATTGAACACAGAGTACTCGTTGTCAGTAACGTTTTCTACTTGGATAAACAGTTTGACTGATGTAAAGATATCGTAGTTATATGTTGCAATAACTTCTGATACTGGAGAACCAGATGCTGCAATCTCTTTTCTATGAGATCCAAGTTGATTGTCACCAACTCCGTACTTATTAGTTGTAATGCCAGTATCTGCTGAAGTGGTAGCAATGCCAACCAAGGATGCAAACGTGGATACCGTAACACCCAGTCCAGCAACAGAATGCCACTGCAACTGAAGATCATTAGTCCCAGTCATATCCATACTGAACGTACCGATTCCGGCACCAGTATCCATCTTACCGAAAGTGGCATAATGGACAGTAGATCCAATACCAACAAATACCGCTTCATTTATATCAAAGTTGCCATTCTCCATAGCAACGATGCTTAGATAACCACTCTTAAACTTCTCAGTATCAAAAGATTGAATCGTTTGAATCTCTGGAGTAGCACTTGGAGCAACATACGAAGTAACACCACTTAGGTTGATGTTTGCAAATGATGTTGTTCCGAATCCAACCTGAGCAGAGATAACTTCCTTATAGAAGGTAATATCGTAAGTTAGTGCTGTATTGTATGGCGCGAAGGTGACAGAAACTGTACTGTCTTCCATATCGACATTAAACTTGCCAATATCAAAGTTCTCATAGATCTTAGAGTAGTCATTGACGTATGCAGTAGTGTCATCTCTGCCTACGATGAACTCCGCATACTGGGCAATGTTATCTGTTCTATTGGAGTCTTCACCATGAACAATCTGAGCATAATACTTGATTGCAACAGTGCTATCTGCTTGGAAACTGTCAATCTCGATATTCCTTTCAATATCTGGATCATCGTAGAAATCTGGAGAAATATCGTCAAACTCTAGAACTCTATTGGTTAGTGCTAGAATATTGTTAGATAGACGCTCCGACTTGAATACGATCTTGTCAGACTTGGTTTGATCGTCGTTTGTTAGTTCAAATACCGAATCGAAGTCATGCTTGCAATAAACCTTGTTACCATCGCCATTTAGAAGGAGAATAGTCGATTTATCGGAAGAAGAGATTCCACTCTTGACAGTTGCACCAATACTTGGTTGAGAATCGATGATTAGGTCAGAATGCTTCTTATATCCGGCAATATGTGCCAGTGAGTCAACTGGTTCACTCCAACTGGAAACACCAACTCTAGACTTCAAAGAATATGCAAACTGTTGATAATAATCGCTATCTTGAATCCTTTCAGTGAATACATTCAGTTTACCGACATTATCATCCCAAGAGAAAGTCTTTTTGAAACTTTCGCTAAGCATAAACTCGCCATCGGAGTCTTGAAGCGATTTGATGCTAACAATCGATCCAGATGTCTGACCATTCAACTTATCACCAGGTTTAAACCCTACAATGCTGTCTACAAGGATATAATCCTCATATTCTTGCTTTACGGTGTTAGTGGCAGTTAGTGTCTGGGCAGTATCGCTGTAAAGAACTTCTCCAGGGAAGATCTTAGTCTTGACCAAGTTTAGTTTGAATGTTGGAAGATCAAGTTCTCTAGAAACCGAACCAAACGTCTGTCCGTCATGAGAACCAGGATCTTCATCCAACTCATACGAAATAGTTGCTTGGTCAATCAATCCAAACGCAGTATTGACTCCAGTAAGAGTAAAGTTCTTATATCTGTAGTCTTCCGAGTTATATCCAAGACCAGATGAGACACCAACGTTCTCAACGAACACTTTTTCGCCAACTGCGAATGGAAGTGGGTTGGTAGTTGTAAAACCAGTATTTGGTGTCTTGAGTCTTAGCGTTACCGTTGGGTCTGAGTAAGTGGCACTAATAATACCAACACCGTTAGTATTATCGAGTGAAATGAGTCTAGATTCTTTCTCCGATAGCAATCCACCAGGGAAGACAACTTTTACGTCACTAACAGCGCCACCAATCAAAGATGTCTCAAGTTTTGGAGTATCATTGATAGTATCTTCTTTAGTGTTGTATACAACTACTCTTGGAGGAGTCAGATACTTGACACCACCAGAAATAACATCTACAGAGTCTACCTTCAGGTTTTTCTCAACAACGATAACCTTTGGAACGGTTGCATTTACTGTGATTGTCTTATCTGAAGGATAATCGTATCCAGACTCGATAATCTCGGTTGTTTTGCTTACACCGACGTTAGATCCAACAGGAAGTAACTTAGCACCATCACCAATGTCAGTTGTTACAGAAAGGATGGGTAGAATGTCATAGTTTCTACCTCTATCCAATAAGGCAACCTTATCAATCGGTCCTCTAGCATTAAGAGACTTTGTAGTATACTCTAGAGTAGATTCTGACCCATATCCTACTCTTTCAGCGGTATCAAAAATATTGTACGTGAAAGTATTGGAACTTGTAGTAGAAATCGCATGTAGACCAGCAAATCTACTTGGGACAACATTGATCTGGTTGAAGTTGGCAATATCAATGTCAGAACTTACGATCTTGACAAGAGACCTACTTGTAAAGTTGTAATACAGGATTGATGGGACATCCTCAGTCAAATGGATGCTTACTGTTGCAGAACTGATGCCTGGAGATAGATTTCTCGTGATTTGAACATCTGTAGTTCCTGTTCCGTAGAACTGCTTCTCAAACTTGTTGTCTACAAAGAAATCTAGGTCTAGTTCTTCTAATGTAGCGTCTGATACGTCAAACTTCAAAGTATCGCCAACACAAGCGACAATCGGTGGATTGACGGATGCTCCGATACTCACATAGTTGGTAGGAGTGTCATATGTTGCAACAACAGTTCTTGTAATGCCGGATGTAATGTCTACAGTGACTTCATCGCCAGGTCTTAGTTGATGAGTCGCTCCTGTGGACACTACTACATCAAAAATGTTGGCATCAGCGGTAACGACGTTTCTATTGGTCTTAAACGAGTGTGTATTACCAATACCAATGTTTGCATTGAAGAAAACTTTATTCCAGTTTTCATTTGCCTGGGATTTATTGGTTACAATACCAATAAGGTCTTTTTCAATGTTGACAGCATAAACTGTCGATGGCAAATCGTGGACATCCGTTCCATTGTACGAATATGGAAGTGATAGACCTCCATTTGTATCGTAAGTAAGTTCTTCACCAGTCCTAAACCCATGATTAGGCAAACGAATGGATCTGGTTGGGATAAAGATTTCTTTCTGCTGATTACCAGGACCAACATAAGAAACTGTTGTACCAATACCAACACCAGCGGTCATACCAACGCCAACATCGGCACTTGCGTCAAAGAAGACTTGATAGTTCTCTTCTAGAGCATCATTACTGTAGTCTTTAAGTTCATATTTAAACTTAGTCTCTTGTCTGGTTAGTACTGATCTATTTGTATGTGCTGCTGCTACTGTACCGTTATATCCACGAGTAACTGATAGATTATTGTTGTCATGGTCTACATTGTAGACAAACATTTCCTCATCACCAACTTTGACAACATCTCCGACATTGTAATGTGTAGAATTGTCTAAAATACCAAACGTAGTGGTATCATTGTTGGATCCAAGGGCAGTATCAATCCTACTGCTCTTCTTTTCTACAGAGATTTGATATAGTCCTGTTAGAGCAGAATACTTCTCACTAGAGATACCAGCAATCTTAACGTATGTGTTGTCTAGAAGGCGGTGTGGTAGTGTTGCAATACCAGTGACAGTTTTACCATCAGTTATTAGTGTAATACCTTCTACACCCCTGACATTTGAGTTGATGCTATTGATACCAACACCAGCAACACTGGAAATCTTGGCGAGAGCACCAAAACCAGAAGTAGAACTATTATCAAAGACAATGCTATCATTGACAGCATAGTTGATGCCAGATTCTAGAACACTGATACGATCAATCGGTGCTTTGGTAACAGACTTGATGATTGCCTTTGCATTTTTGATTGTGGAGACAAACTCATACAAACCAAAGTTCTGATAAGCAGTATTACGCTTATACCCGTTAGGAATAGTGTTCTGATCGTTGAAAATATCAAAGTTCTGAGAAGGAACTTTAAACTTAAAGGTTGTACCTATGACGTATGGATATTCTGGTTTTCTACTTCCGAAGAAAGGACTTCCAGCATCAGTAACAGGATCCTTAGACACTGTAACGAAGTATGCATAAACTCCATTCGGATATTCTGGAGTAATACAGAATCTGCCATTGTGCTCGTCTAGGTCACCACTACCTTTGACATAACTATAGTCTTCAACAAAGTATCCTGATGGGAAGTCTGCAAAGTCTGGACCGTTTACACGACTGAGTGCGGTAGATCTGACATAACTGGATTTCAGATACTTCAGAGGTCCAGTTCCATCAGTATTGGTAAATGCATATGGTCCGTAGATAGGAGAACCATCATATGCCCATCCTAGAATAGGAGAGTGACCACTACCATCATCAGTTTTAAGAGTTCTTAGATTTCTAGGAGCATACAGGTTAATGTATTGCTTACCATAGGTAGAACTTCTACCTGGCATAAAGAATCCATCATCAGACTTGATACTACCGTTTTCTGAGAACTTGAATACGTTATCTACTGTCCACTGTTCAATCTGTGGGTTTAGAATAGCACCAATGCCAGGGGACTTCGCCTTAACAACAGTAGATGAGTCATATCCCGATCCAGGGTTGATTACCTTGACACCAACAACTTTTCCATCTAGAACTGTTGCCTTAAACTTAGCACCAACACCAGAACCTTCTGCAACAATATCTGGACTGGTAAAGAAGTCAAAACCACCACTCTTAACGATTACTTCTTCAATACGACCGTTGACAATGTAAGGTCTCAACTCTGCTCTAGAACCGCCTAGAATGCTAACTTCTGGTTTGAAGTTGCCATTTATCACAGCACTGCCGTAGTCTTCTCCAGGCGTCTTCACGATGCATTTGGTGATGCTTCCGCGAGCAACAGGAGTAGCAGTTGCATTACTTGTAGTGATACCTTGTCTACCAGAGATAGAAACTGTGATATCTGGGTATTTGAAGATATGTCTAACGTTGAGTGGCAGGTTGACAATATCAACATGCGGTTTCAATGTGAATGACTCTGACAACCTGAAGTTATCATCGTCAATCTTAATAACATAGTAGTTGGTTTCGGAAGTTAGACCAACAATAGGTGCACTACCTTCAATGTCATATGTGACGAGATCTCCGCTACTAAATCCATGATCACGGATAGTGATCATATCTTTACCCTTAGAAATATCCTTTCTGTCTACGTAGTAAGTTTTATTTTCAAAATCTGTGGATTGTTCGACAAGAATAGAACCGACTTTGAATCTTCTACGTTTTGTTGTAAAAGTTTGCTCACCAGTACCATTTGAAGAGATTGGAATAGTTCCAATACCCAAACGTGCCTGATCTCCAGTAGGTGAAAGGGAAATCTCAAAATCGTTCTTAACAGAAACAAAATATGACTCGCTATCTACAAGAGTTCCTGGAGTCGTGCCAATACCGATAGCTGTCGCTGTAGTAGTGCCGATTCCGTAGATAACTTCTTCACCATTGATGAAGTTGTGTGGTTTTTTGAAGACGAACTTGTCTAGGGCAGTATTAACAACTCCACCCTGAGATCCTGCGTTGAAACTTACAATCTCAGGCACCTTCTTCATAGAAGGACTTGCTACACAAGTTCCGTTACCACCAAATACGCTGACAGTAGGAATCTCTTGATAATCCGTACCTGGAGTATCAACAATGATCTCAGTGATCGGTCCTTTGGTGTGGACAAGCATTGTAGCGCCGATTCCAGACCCTACAAGGGACACTCTAGGTGAATCTACTACATCATACCCTTCACCGGAGTTCAGGACCTCTACAGACGCAATAGAACCGTATCTGACGATCTGATCAGACTTAGGAGTAAAGATTTCGACACCGTTGGCAAATAGACCAATACCACGAGTTGCTTCTACCTTAGTATCTGCATATTCCTGAGGACCAAACGTAGATAGGAGTTTCTGATCCTTAAGTTCACTAGTGGCAATGTCTACAGGTGTTAGTGTGCCCTCAAGGGTGCCAGCATTTGCCTGGAAGTCGTCATTTTCATAGATTGTGATGTATTCTCCACGACGAACCTTATCAGGAGTCTCGGAAAGATAAATGGTGTCTTGATCTCTTACTCGTACATAGTAAGAACTGCCAGAACTGATTCCGCTGAATGTATTTCCAGTGTTTAGAAGAAGTTCGCCATTTCTGAGGTTATGACCTGGGATTGTTAGGTAGTTTGTAGTCGCTGCAATCCCAATATTGTTATATGAGTGTGATCTGTTGGTTGCCTGGATACCCCAGTGTGGGATACTGTTAGAAGCAACTAATAGAGAATCTCCATCATAGAGATTCTGGACATCTGCAACAAATCCTTCGGTAAGACGGATCTTCCTTCTTACCTTGTAGTTGGTATTCTCTGATAGTACCGTAGAGAAGACTGTAATAGTGTTTGTAGTTGAACTAACAACTGAACCCTCGATAATATTGTTCTGATTATCAATAATCTCTACTACATCTTCATTATTGAAGTATACTGGATTCTTGAGAGTTAACCTGTAGTTGAATGATCCAAGATCCTCAACTTTATCAACTTCAAGGGTTGATCTGTTGTTATGCAACCAGATTTCATGCTGAATAGACTTCTTGCTAGAACCCAAGTCCAGGACTGGGATTACAGTGTTCTTTCTCTGCAAAGAAGCATTGAGTTCGATGTCCGAAACCAATACAAGAATCTTCAGGCAGACTTTTTTGGTTAGATCACCATCTTCGTATCCGACTAGTTCATCATACGATTCAATAGCACTACCAATACCAACAGACTCGGATAAAGCACTGGTATCCAAGAACTGGTTAAGGTTAATGCTGCCATAGGTGACTGTTTGATCGCCAATAGTCAACGTACCGGTAGTTCCAAACCCTACAGTGGAATCCACGAGGATAGAACTATCATTTACAGAAATCTCATTCAGGTTTAACGTTCTATTGATCGATTTGAACGTTCCTTCAATAGTATTGGTGGAAAGACGGATTTTATAGAATCTTCTGCCGCTAACAATGACCTCTTCTACCCCAGTTACAGATCCACTGGTGTCTCCTTGAGTAATGGTGTACCCAATGAGTTTTTTAGGGTTGCCAAGGAAGGACTCACAGATCAATACTGTGTCCTTTACAAAGTTTGCATCGGAAGGACGAATAACGAAGTCCTGAGGAGTGATAAGATCGACTTCCTCACCATATAGAACTTTGAATAGGATTTTAAATGATTCTTCAGTACCTTTAGACTTGAAGAAGTCCTTTGCCTGCCTAATAAACGTTGACTGATCTAAACCACCAAAGAGAGATCTATTCTCAAACCCATTTAAGATCTGAACCTTGAGTTTGCTTAGGAACTGGTTGAGAAATACGCTACTTAGGTTTTCTACTGTGTCACCAACACCATGAGTGCCAATACCAGTAGAACTGAATGTAAGATACTCTGGTTGATTGGTTTTACTTAGGTTCTCAATGCCACTGAAACCACGAACACAACCAGTGAACGATGTTGATCCAATACCAGTGTAGGTAATGATCTCATTATTAACTTTTAGGAGACCCCACTCCTTTGGCCAACCCCTAGTGGAGTCTACATAGATGGTTTCGGCAATACCATCAGCATATTCCGATATTTTAGTTTCTTTGGTTAGATTCTCGTTGCTAAGAAAATCTAGATTCTTGTATTGGACCAGATTTGCCGCAATATCTACCGGTCCACCCTGAAACTCCTGAGAGTAATAGTAACTCTTTAAAAAATCCGCAAATAGTGGATTCTCCGTATCGACATACGAAGGAATCTGACTCTGAACTACGTCGGAGATCTTGATTTTGGATACAGAAGTTTCGATCATCTCTTATCGTGTTACCTGACCGTTTTGATAACTGGACTGCGGTTGGAATCGTGTTCCGGACGTATTTCCACCAGAAGCAATGCTATCTTGCTTCATTGTAATATTACTATTCGAAATATCGAACTGTAGATAGAGGTCCTTCCTTGCCAATACGTCATTTGACATTGGAATCGCCTGAATCTCAACAATATTCTGTGGTTTTTCGGTTGACGTAATGTTAATAGTATCTAGGAGGATTTCTCCAACGTCATATTTGACTTTACCTACGTTTGATGAGATAACAGTTCCATCTTTGTCTACAAGCATCATCGGTGCAGACTTAGCAGTTGACAACTCTGTTGCCCCATTCATATCTGAGAGATATACTGTGCCAGAAATACCTTCTACAGTAAATCCTGTAGACTTGATGTTGAACTTAGACTTCTGACGATACATTTCATTATCAAAGCACAGTTCGTACTGAGAGAACTGATTAATCTGTGCTCTGAGGTTTCTACGCATTCTAACGGTTGTGATATTCGACGTAATCGAAGTATCTACACCGTCAATGATCGTTTGAACCTTACTATACTTAAATCTGCTGCCAAACTGATTGATTTCTGAAGAGTTGGCGTACTGTGTAAGAGCAGCAATGATGTCTGTGCGAACGTTGTCCGGATTTCCGACAAAATTCTCGTTATAATAGACACAACTGTCGATTTCTACGAACAGATACTGCAAATCGATCATCACTGGGACGATTCCAGCGACAGAATACGATTTTAGCGACCCCAAAATCTCATTTTTGGTGTAATCTGACAAATAAGCACCGTTTCTTGGTTTTGCAGCGATGAAAACACGCCCATATTGCGGTGGATTGAGGTCTTCGCCACCAAAAGCGGTCACTGATTCGATATTTGGGTACAAAGAAGGCAAAATTGCCTCATAATCGTTCGCAGTTACTGCTCTATGCTGCGAAGAATACATTCTTGGAGCATAATAGCGCACGCTTTCGACACTTTCGATGTCATCTCCACCTTCAGAAGGGTTAGCTGTGAAGATTTGGGACTCAAAAGTCAGAATTGACGCTCCATCCTGGTCCTCAAGTGCTCCAAGGAACCTAAACTCGGAAGCTCCGTTGCCACTTTTACCATCTGTCTTGATATATTCCGCCGAAACGACGTTTCCGGACTCCAACTTCTTACCAAAAACGCCATCACCGAACAAAATCTCGTATTTTTCGTCGGTCGTTTCTTGAATTAGGAAAATATTTGACTCGGAAGTGATCCCGATGATGTTGTCAACTAGTTTATAGTCCGTTTTTGTAGTAGAAGCGTCATTTTCTTTGACACTAACACGCAAAGTTGTGGTATCAATGCCATCATTCGGGAGAATGTAGCGTTGATTTGGCAAAGAATCGTTTACAGTCCACTCTTTTTTGAGGTATTGACCCTGATAAATCTCCAGTATATCACTGGCAGCACCATCTTCTACCGAAAGTGTGACCTTTTCTGGTAAAGAGAACAAATAGTTCACATCATTAATGGAACTATTGGAGATCAAACCTGGTTGAATGGTGATTGATTCTACATCAGAACCCAATCCATCGATAAAAACTTGTGTCTGTGCTCTCGCTGAACGCACAGAACGCGGAACATACCCAATATTGCGTGCTAGGGATACGACGTTCTCGCGCAAAGTGGCAGAATCAATGAAAGTTTCATTGACTGCCATGTTTGTATTGTAGGCAGTAATATATGAGTTATACGCAAGCAGGTTGATAATGATCGAAAGGTTAGAACCTTCGAAGTCAAAATCAGTAAAGTTACTATTCTGTCTTAGATAATCTTTGATTGAGGTCTTAATGTCCTCAAAGTTTAGATTAGTAAACTGTGTGAGTGCCATATTAGAGTCTCGTTGGTTCTAGTACAAAGTTGATTGCTTGTGTGGGAACAGATAAACCAACCACGTCGTAACGAATAGCAATGTCCAATGCATTGTCCTCAGGCATTGCTGTAACATCAACAGCCCTTAAAAGAACTCTTGGTTCGTAGTTCTCGATTACGGTACTAATCTCGGTCTTCAGGAGATCTTCGGTCTCCCCACTCATCAACTCAAATAGAGAGTCTGATATATTCGTACCAATTCTTCTATTGAAGAAGACTTCACCTGCTTGAATCCGAACCAGATTCTGTACTGCTCTCTTAATGGCATCAACATCGCTTAATGCGTTGATGTCATTGGTTATAGGATGTCGCTTGAACGATAGAGATATATCTCTGAATCCTTGAGATATCCTTTGAAGAGGCACTGTCTATGGTCTTCGGTTATTTATCCTTATTTAGAGCACAAAAAAAGAGGTCTCATAGAGACCTCTTTATTACCAATCGTTATTTACCTTGACCTCGATAACGTTTCTTTGCACCGTTCCGCGAGGTAGCGGAAAGTTTTGTATTTTTCGATGAACCCTGACGTGCCTTTTTAGGACGCGATTCAATCAAGTTACCACCAGTGGACGTTTTTTTGACTGCCATAATTACTCTATGTCGAAACCAAGATATTCTACAACGATATCGTCAGGGTGAGGGGTGCCTTGAGCATAGAACTGATCAGCAAGATCCTGCGTCACTTCTAGCATCTCCTCCTCATCAATAGAAGAGTAGATTTTTTTCCCCTGACAGTATATATCGTATTTTTCCATTATTCAAGCATCACGATTACATATCTATCTAGATTACGCGAGTCTTCTCGTGACCGACTCGGATAGTTGGATCACACCAGATCTCGAATCCAGCTTTGATAGCGTCGAGACAGAATGAGACATCTTCACCACACATATCCTGAACTTCGCCAGAATCAAAGACTTGCATCTTAGGTGCGAACCAAGGATACTTCATCTCAGTGTGCTCGAAGACACCTTTCTTAATAAGAACCCATCCGAAACCAATATAATCGACCGTGAATGGTTTCTTACGCTTCTGGATGCCATCAACCATTTCGTGGTTCATAACACCACCATTGGATTTGAAGTCACCTTCTTCGAGCCAGTGTGCCACTGAGGTGGTCCTACCGTCCTCTGTACAGTACCAACCGGAAGCAATGTCCCTATCCATCCAAACAAGCTTGTAGAACGCTTCTAGGTTGAATACGATGTCACTGTCGATCCATAGTTGATAGTCATACTCCAGTTTGCCGTCCCAAGGAAGTTGATCGGGACCACGTAGTACGTTTGCACCAAGGCACTTGCAACGTGCAAAGTTAACCATGGAGGAGTAGTCTTGTGAGATCTGGATGCTGGCACCAGATTGCACCAGATCAAAACAAAGTTGTACGAAGTTCTTTAGGAAGGTATATGAGACTCCACGACCAGGCAGACAGAATACGACACTCTTGCCTTTGATAAGTTCTTTTGCTTTTTCGATACTAAAAGCGTCCGGTGCTTCACCGGACGGAGGTTGGGTCACAACCTTAAAACCTTTTGCCATAAATGTAGTTCAAATTGTTTTCGAAAACAACGGGTCATGCCCGTATACATGATACCACGATATTTAGTATCCTGCAAGTTCAGGGAATACTGCTCTCCAGTTGGTACCACGGGATTCGTCTAGTTCATCCATGTACTTTAACGCCAGTCGGAACATCTTTTCATCCCTAGGGCGCAGCATGTCAACATAGACACTTTCACTGACTGATCTTACATCATCAGCGATCTCTTTTTTGATTTCATCTGGAAGGTGATTTGGTTTTAAGAACTTGGGGTCCTCAATCTTATTGTAGACCTGGAAAGGTCTCTTTTTCAAACCACACTCTTCAAAGAACTGGAAGACTTCTTTGATCTTGTAGATGCTGAATAGTGATGGGGTATAAGTGGCATCAATAAACCCATTACCATTCGCTGCAAAGTAATCCTGAACATCATTGACGTGTTCGAGCACCGTGTCCCAGTGAGTTGGATATCTCAGATAATGATTTCTCTCATCCATACCATCACAACTCCAATGAACACTAGTCCATCGGAAAGCATCAAGATACTTCTTCATCTGCTTCATATGGAAGACAGTCATGTTGGAGACGTATGTAAGTTCAATCTCCTTTGAGTGTCCTGATTCTATGATCCTATCAAGAAGAATAAAATGACTCTTCATCAGCATAGGTTCACCACCACAAAGCATGATGGATTTTACTCTGCCGATATTCTTGATAACATCATTGACAACCGCATCGAACTGATCCTTATCAATCTGCTTTAGATTGTTGGACGGATATTCGACATTCCAAAGAAACTCTTTGAACTCTGGGTTCTTTGCTTCTAACTCATCTACACGCTTCTTACGAACAGTGGAGTCAAATGGTTTGCAACCATAACATTCTAGGTTACATGCGTTACCATAGATGTTCAACTCCAACTGGATATGGCGTCCATAATCTCTAGGATCTACCAACTCCAACTCTCCTGCTGGTGGAGGTCCAATATATGCACCCTCTACGTCAAAGTTCTTGAGAACATTGCGATCAACCGGTGCCATTAGACGTGGAGACTCTGCACCTTCGCGCTCCCACTTAAGACATATCTTACATGATCTATGCATGAGAAGAGATTTCTCATTGTTTAGCATATTACTGCGGACTCTTACCGCATGATCATTATCGTAATACTCAAAAGGTAACGTATTTGTAGGATTCTCAAATCTATTTGGATTAAACCAGCAGCATGGAGCGTATCCAGACTGCATCGAGTTTCTTATATTACCGAAAGCGTACGGGCAAAAACTTCCTTCGCGCTGTTTTTCTACTAACTGATCGATAAAAGCGTCATCAATACGCTTAGCCATGATAAACTAACGATACGACTTATTTAGAGTACGACTACACCATAGATTTGGGCAAACTCAAGTGCCTCATCCCAGGTGTTAACCATAGGTTGTCCGCGTACATTTAGGGATGTATTCAGTAATACTGGGCATCCGGTGCGTTCAAACCAACATTCAAGGATCTGTCTAATAATACTTTGCGAGTCTTTAGGAACTGTTTGTACTCTAGCAGATCCATCAGCGTGAATGCAAGCAGGAATCTTGTCAGGTTTCTTACACTGATAGACATATGACATATATCTAGATTCCTTTTTCGGCATATCGAACCACTGTTGAGCGTGCTCTTCCAATATGACAGGAGCAAATGGACGAAACTTCTGACGACGCTTGATCTCATTGACTCGATCCTTCATTTCTAGGGTGCTAGGATCCGCTAGAAGACTCCTATTACCTAGTGCACGGGGACCAAACTCGGCACGTCCATTAGCAACGCCACAGAGTCCATCTCGAAGGAGTAGATCAACCACTTGCTTTGGATCGATCTTGTGATAGATCATGTTTCCAAGGTATGGACTGAACGGAACTTTACCTCCGTAGGATAGTAGAGCAGCACCTAACGCACCACCAGCGTCACCTGGATTGGGCATGATCCACATATTGGGATGGTCTGCCTGCAGTTTGGCGTTTACTACACAGTTTAATGCGACACCACCGCCATAACAGATGTTATCACTGTACTTTCTTGCGATCTTAAAGATATCAGAAAGGACTTCGTACAGCACATGCTCCGCAGATTTAGCGATATTCTCCTTAGATCCCGCCAAATGAATGGGAATACCCTTATGGTTATTCATAGAGAGCAGAGTTCGCGCTCTGTTCTTATAAATCGGCGATCCGTACGCACCCATCCCCATAAAGATGTACTCTTCGTCTAAGGGTCTTAGACCTGCCCACTTTGTAAGAGCAGAGTACCACAGTCCAATGGAGTATGGATAACGCTTGGAAAACTTCTTTTTGTACCTAGCACGCCCATTCACCATCTCTGCTTTCCAGACAGAAACGGTATCCCATTCGCCAATGGAGTCTACGACAACACAGGCAGCCTCAGAATAAGGTCCTGTCTGAAATGCTGCAGCAGCATGGGAAAGATGATGTGAGTGATACGCAGTAGGTTCTAATGCTAGGTGACGACGACCAAAGGCATGTTTGAACTGTCCTGCAAATAACTGACGTGTCCTCTTATAAAATGGACGTTCATAGAATGCTGTGATGTCATCCTCATTCGCACAACATGCTAAGAATGTTGCTACACCATCAAGATCTTTGTCATGCTTCAGTCTAGAGTATCGCTCTGAATGAGTAGCAAACTTGATTTGCCCGTCTACTACAACAGCAACAGCAGCATCGTGAAATCCTTCACTGAAACCAATCATATCAGGTGCTGTTCAATGTAACTGATCATGGTAGATCCTATTCTCTTATTATCAGATACGTATTCATCCCATTCCGTGTTAGTGACGTTAATCCAAGGAATGGAATGTTTAGTTACGTTTTGGATAGAATCCTGATCATCCATAGGGCAAGCAACTGCCATACACCTATTGAAGTCAATCTGATCGCAATGATCATCAAAGGATTTAAGTTCACTAAGGAGGAAGAACCATTCGACACCCTTAGATTCGAACCATGTCTTGGCGTATGCAAGAGATAACCAATCTTGCCCATCATCCATGATGATAACAAGAGAATGCTTACGCTCTTTATACTTGGCGAATGAATCTTCCATCCACCTACCACTATGTGGGACTATATCAGCATATGCATTAAAATGCTCTGATACATGATGAGTGTAATGATCTGTTCGACCATACACATTGTTGAATCGTTTTACCCCACAGAATAAAATCGAATCAATCTTCGTTTTCATAAATGAATGGATCTTGTTTACGAAGTTTTCTCAACTTAAACCAAATCCTAATGTTTCTAGGAATATTACGAATATACTTAATCATTCTTCGGTTTGATCTCGATTACTTTTACTTGCTCCTCAGTGTAGGAACTGGGGACACCAGCACGGATCATTTGCTGGAGGATCATTTGTTTATGTTCCGCTTCTTCTTTGGAGATGTTTTCAAAAGCGGGTTTTTTGTCAAGATAAACGCTGAAAGCCATGAGTATAGAAATGCTCGATACTATTTATTAGATACTTGGAGACCTTTTCGTGACCTAGTTCATTCAGATGATTACCACGGGTAACTCCTTTGACTTTAGGTACAGTATACTTCGAATGTAACCGTAATGCAAGATCTTCCTGCATTGTTTGTGAAAAGACTCTAGTTTGATCGATATAAGGATAATAGAGATCATCCTTTTGATGCGGTATGTTGCATGTGCGAAAGAAGAAGTATTCAATACCCTTTGCACGGAACATCTCTTGAAGGAGATATGCATTCCTCCAATAGTGCATCGAAGACATTCTATCATGATATACGTATTTGTAAAAGGCTTCCTTTGCTTCAGATAACTTCCTAGGCAGATACTCCTGCTCACTTGGCATTATATCTTCCCACCTCTTATCACTATCATTGTATGACAGTAGTCGTGTTGAATGCGTTAACTGAACAATCGCTAGATCAACAGACTGCTGCTCAACAAAACCTACAACCTTTGCAGCAATGTGGTCATTAGATATTCCAGGTTTAGATATGTTGTACTCTTGTGCACCATAATGATCTGCAACTAATCGTGAGTACCTATGGGATGACTGGTGCTCACCAACAACCTTTACATTATTAACCTGTTCCATACCACGGAGATGACGATGGTATGCTTCTAGATCACTACCATAAACATGAGAGCATCCACAGAATAGAATACTATTGAATGACAGATCTTGATGCTTGTCCATTACGACCTCTGACATAACGTTTTCTTGTACCTTCAGTCTTCACACGTCTCCATTCTTCAATCTTGTCCCATCTGTCTTGATCAAAGAAGTATTGTTGAAAGTACCAGATCTCAACTGGTTCATGTGCTTTATCTGCATTACACCGCTGACAACAGCATAGCACATTAGTAATCTCATCAGTCCCACCCAATGCTTGTGGTATAATATGATCTATAGTATCACCATACTCACCACAGTATGCACAGGATTCATTCCAACTTTCTTTTAAATCTTGTCGCCACATCCGAACTGCTTCAGACTTATTACATGCCTTTAGTTGATACAGATACTCGTTTGGCGAACTCAGCATGATTCAATCTTCCCGATGATATGGTTCGCAATCTCGATATGTGCTGCTTCGTTTGGATGAGACCTTGGTTTCAACCACTTCCTCCTAAACTCTGGAGTATTGACACCTTGGTTTTCTTTCGGCAAGATACCACCATGAATCGCTTCTGGTATCTGCTGTAAATGGTTACTGTAGATAGGACAATAGTCGATCTCATGAATCTTATTGATTGCCATGGTGATCTTCTCATGTTTATCAGGATCACAGTTATTACATGCTGATGCTGCTTTATGATGCCATTGGTTATGAGAGATCGTGACATACTTAATGCCCATCTGTCTCATTACATTCTCCATAGCATACATCTCTAGAAACCAACGGTCACATGCTAGGGAATCATTATGAATCTCCTGAAAATAGAACTTTGCCCATGACTGATGATCATCAGGTTTGGTACTACCTTCTCTAAAGTCTTGTGGTGTTAATGCTGCTAATCGTTTCTTACGAATCCGCCAGAACTCTGACCTCTGAAATGGTGGCCACTGTATAACAACTACATCAGGTTTACCATTATACTTGATCCACTGCAATGCAAATGTAGCAACCATATGGACTGATGCGCCACAGTCGGATACATTAATCTCTTCTGCATTAAAGTGCTTTGCTACATGATAGGAATATCTTTCCGTCTCAGGATTATCTAACTCATCACCCCAGGTATTACTGCATCCAGAGAACAAGATTTTCATGCAGTGCCAAATAAATAACCTAAGGATATTTAGATTTATACTCTGTGAATACGTGTACGTTCTGTCCTGCACCATGGATATCAATCTCCACAGATATTACTGGTGAATCTCGTCCGTGCTGTAGATATGAACACACTACAGAATATAATACTGGGTATACCTATGGTATGCCTAACCTTAAAGATGGTACGATTGATGAAGTATATAACTCCCCCAAGTTTGAAGAGTTACGCGCAGCATTCCTGAGAGGTGAAAAACCCGCAGAGTGTAACGCTTGCTGGGAAGAGGAGGAAGCCGGTGTATACTCCCTACGTAGAAGATTCAATAAACGTGTAAGGATGTATGATATTGACTATAATCTAAAAGGTCCTCAGATACCTCGGATCTTTGACTTTAAGTTGTCTAATGCCTGTAACTATAGGTGTAGGATGTGTAATCCAATGACTTCTACATCTATTCAAAAAGAGATGGAGGAGCAGGGTGAGATCCAAGTAGCATATGATCTGATTGATAGGGAAGTTGAAACACCTGAACAGATAGAATATCGAACCTCCACTAAGATTCTTGATCTATCTCATAATCAACAGATATTCTTTGAGAAATGGTTACCACATATTCGAGAGATTGAACTTACCGGTGGGGAACCATTCATCTCTCACGAAAATCTGGAACTGATACAAATGATTTCTGAAACTCCTTTTGTTTCGGATATTACTTTATGCATTACAACCAATGGTTCAGTATATAATGAACATCTGGTTGCATCCCTTAAAAAGTTTAAACGTGTCGTCCTGGTTATCTCCTGTGATGATATGGGAGAACGCTTGGAGTATTCTAGAGATCAATCTTCATGGGACACCGTGATCTCTAACTACCATAAGTTTAACTCACACGGCTTCGGTGAGGTTAAGTTATACTCTACCATCTCCAACTATAATGTATGGTACCAGATGGAGTTCTTAGAATACTGTAAGGCGAACAAAATAAGATTGTCTCATGGATTCCTATGGGGACCTTCGCATCTTTGTGTACATAACATCTCCCGTAAACTAAAAGATATCATCATCGACAAATATAAAGATCATAAGAAGTTTCAAACACTCATTAACTTTATTAATATTGATGGTCCGGACCTTACTTATAGGTTCCTCGGACATATCAAAGCATATGATATGATTCGTAACCAGGATCATGCTAAGACTTATCCAGAATATCATAAGATCTTGATGGACCTCTGAGCGGATTTTTTACTGCGAAAAAAATTTTGAT
>CEOC01022718.1_pt1 | contig 31642 bp, 38 predicted proteins | sample 356191 | NCBI WGS metagenome assembly CEOC01 (sample SAMEA2619952, study PRJEB7988) | marine metagenome | biome: marine biome (ENVO:00000447); feature: deep chlorophyll maximum layer (ENVO:xxxxxxxx); material: "saline water (ENVO:00002010), including plankton (ENVO:xxxxxxxx)" | depth 17 m
TTCTTTTAGACTTTTCAATACTGGTTCAAGCTCTCCATTTATTTTGCAAAGAATACCAAACTCAGTATCGTTATCTACAATACCTTGTAGTATTGCGTCAATCGCTGGTTGCACGTTGTGATGCTTACGATACGCATTGTATAACTGTTGTTTGTAGTTATCTGTTATTTGGTCACGTAAAGTCTGTGACATTTGTACACTAGCCATCTAATCTTACCTCCTTATGTGATGTGTCTTGATTTTCTCTATAGAATACTTTCAGGTCATCTATGAGTTCATCTGCTGTCTTAGTATTAGGAGCGCAAAAATAATTCATTTTCATAAAATATCCTAGCCCTCTGATTATAACCTCCATGGGGTCCATGCCTGCTTGTTGGCACATGTGGACCTGTGAATGAAGTGTTTCTTCGAATACGTCTCCGGTACTTATATCTGCACCGCAGTTGTCGCATTTAGTTTCTTTACCCATTTTATCTCCTCCAATCTGGTTGTATTGTTTTCCAACGTACTCTTGGTCTGATAATCTTCATACCAAGAGGCATGTCTACTTTTTCTTTCTCGACTACAAGTTTTTCATGCGTCATTGTTTTCTTTAGAATGAAGAGAACAATGGAAGCGCACAGACCGCCAACCATAGCAGCAGCCATGCCACTGAAGGTGCCGTAGAAACACACCATCAATGTAATTGTAATCAATACATCGACAAAGATATCATTGCCGATAGTTTTACGTCCGCCTGCTTTAAGCGCAAGCAAAAGCAGCCCTAGCGCGCTGAGTATGCCTACTAGTAACATCATTCCTCCTTAGCCACATTAGATAGGCCATGTATGCGAATTGAATAAGTTCGATAAGTATCCACAATGCTGTGGTAACTGATGACACAATGTTTGTCATATTAATCTCCATAGTAAATAAAATATACACCCGAGGCCGACCCCGACACCGAGCAACACCAACGAGTAATGAATACTCGTAGCAAGACCGAATAATAGAAACAATATTGCTGTGCCGGTCAACACAGACACGCCAAACTCTTGGACGTATTGCTTACATTTTGATAACTTCTCCATAGGGAGCCTCCTCACTTGATGTAGTTACCCAAAGTACTGGGTAATGTGGTTTGTCACCGAAGTCTGATTGGCTTGCTTCGAGGTCAGTCAGATACACAAGAGCAGCAACACCAGGATGATGCTCGTTGACGTAGTCAATGACTGGCGCGAAACTAGTACCACCTCGGCCTTTGTATGTAACTTTGAGAGGCAGTGACTCACGAGTATACTCGGTAGTTTCATTGACCTCTGCGTCACATTGTATGAACTGGATACGTTCTGGGTTGAGCTCGTGCAGTATGTACGAAGTCTCTGTTGTGAACTGTGTCAGTTCTTCATCTGTTATAGAACCAGATGTATCTACCGCAATCGCGATCTCTTCGAGACACGGGTTGTGCAAGGATGGCAGATACAATCCGGAACCAATGAATCGTCTGTTAGGACGAGTCCATGTAAAGTCTGATTTGTTGTTAGCACGTAGAAACCTAGCAAGCACGTTCTTCCAATCAACCTTGGGGTCAGTGATTTCTGATACCAATGACTCCATGTTCTCGGACAGTTTGCCTTGAGCCTTGGCTGCTTCTGCAGCTTGGTTAACTGCAACTTGTAACTCTGACTCAATGGCACTAGCTGTACCGCTTGTGCCATCAGAGTCTGGATGATCGAGCACTCCGCCACAACCACCGCCATCTTTAAATGCTGTGTCCCAACCCGAAGGAGGTTCCGGTAGCATGTTATAGATAGCCTCGGTGGACATATCAAGGTACTGATCATCCAGGAGACCGCCTTTCGGCAGGATAAATCCCTCTGCAACAAGATGATTGTTGATAGCGTAGTCAGCTGCAACATTCCATCTGTGCGGATTACGTTCTTGTCTACGTGTGTGATGCATAAGAACTAAGTGCATTACTTCGTGCGCTAGAAAACCTACACGTTCCATTTCTGTTAGTTTTTCAAACCATTTAACATTGAAATAGAGATGCTTACCGTCTACAGCACCGGTTGGCTGATCCCATTCAACAGGTTTTTGGCGTAAGCACAAAGTGCCGAAGAATGGATTGTCAAGAATAAGTCTTGACCTAGCTTTTACGAATAGTTGATTCATTTGTCATCATCTCCTAGTAATGCGTCTTCTAACAGAACCTCACGTAGGTCCTGCAGTTCGTTGTCTGCGACTTCAGCGAGCTCTTTACGTCTTGCTGATCTATCGTCTTTCTCATACATCTTCGTGAGTTTCTCTTGTGGAACTAAGTCTTTGATGTACGGAGCAGCTTTAAGTAACTGATTTAGCGTACTAAATCTATCCATCACAGTGTCGAGTTTGTTTCTGTATTCACGTTTCTCATCGTCACGGTTGTCGTTGAAAACACGTATAGCTAAGCACTCAACAATAGTCTCGTCTGTTGGTGGCACTTCGTATTCAAGCGTGTCATAGTTGGCCATGAACCTAGGCACTTTAGTAGGTGTGCAAGGAATAGCAAACTCTATGTTTCTGTTGTAACTGTAATTACCCTCGCCGTCATCATCTGCGTCAACAGGCTCTGCTACAAGTCTAATGTTGTCAATCTCACGCATAGGCATGTCTTGTCCCCATATTTCTTTGAATACTTGTTTAGACCTGTTGGTCTTGTCTATGATGCCGAGTCTTTGTATAACAGCATAGCCATCTTGTGGCCACTCTTTGGGAGGATTAGCATTGTTGTACTTATCCTCCGCGTTCTTGAGTATGTCACGTTTGAGCTGTTCTGATAATCTAACTGTTTTCATATAACCTCCTATAAAACTACGTTAGCGTTGTCAACGATCCACTTACGTACATCGTTGTGTGATTTGAGTTGTCTGTCTTTGGCTAGACAACCTTTGATTAAGATAACCTGAAACTCAATAGGTAATTTTTTGTTGAGCTTCATGATGTTCTCCATCAGTGCGTCTTCTGCTCTTGTAGCAACAGCAGTAGATAATGCGTACAAGAGAGCTGGATTGTCATCTTTTTTGTACAACGATGGGTCTTTGATCAACTGATCAATATCAGGTAGCTTGTTAGCAATCTCTCTGAATGCAATAAACTCGCCTGCTGGACCATCGCCAACTAGTGATGACACACCGAAGAATAGTCTTTCTTCATCTGTGTTAGACCTTTTGATCTTTCTGCTTACCATTGACCAAGCACGTGGTGTTGGGAAAGCATACTGGTCTGCGTCGAATGCAGACAGTAAGTTAGGTCTGTACTGTATGAATGAAATAACATCTGGTTCGATGTTGTTTTGATAAGCCCATGTACACCAGTCATCTAGTGTTGGCTCCAACTCATAGTGAGCTAGCCTGTTTCTGACTGGGCTTGGCATCTGATAGACAGCTGCAGAGTCAGTCAATCTGTTACCAGCACACACAATCTGCCAGCCATCTGGTAGCTTGTAGTCGCCGATACGTCTGTTGAGCAACAGTTGCAAGAATGCATTCTGCGTTGCTGGTGGTGCGGTAGGCAACTCATCAATAAACAAGATGCCACGTTCACCATCGCGCTCTGCGATTGGGAACACGTCAGGCACAGCCCAAGATGTAAATCTTTTGCCAGTTTCTTTGAGTTGCTTGATATATGGAATACCTCGCACATCGACAGGGTCGAACAGGTTAGCACGAAAATCGATGAGTGGGACTCCCATTTCACGCGCTACCTGTTCTGGAATCTCCGACTTACCTATGCCTGGGCCACCCCAGATCATTGCTGGATAACCAGCGTTCAGGCAATCTCGAAGTTCGTCTTTGAGTTTTTGTGGGTTAATTGTATGCATGTTTACCTCCTATAATTTACCACGAACAATCGTACCAGACCTTTTTGCCCTCCTCGAGCCACTTGAGTGCCTCTTCACAGAACTTAAGGTCTTGTTGTTTGTATTCCGACATGGATTCTTCTTGGAACTGGTGTCCCCAAAAGAAACCGTCTGGGCAGAAAGGCAGAGCGCCGTTCTTTACCATATCTTGTAATTCTAATATGTCATCTTTCTCCAACCATAGTATATTACCGCCGTTGAAGTCAGAGCCCATAACACCGAAGGGTGTCTCCTCTCCTTTGTTAGCATGCCATTTGACCATCATAAACTGTTGTAGTCTGGCATGTTTACGCCAATAAAACTTAGATTCCATTGTGTCATAGATATCAATTGGCTCTACGTTTTTTGGTTGTGGCTTCTGAAAGCCTGCGTTTGCGTCTAATCCCATATTTACCTCCTTTGGAATAAAGTGCTGATTGTTGTCCTCCACCCAACCAGCAAGGTGCAGTGCGTCCCAATTGTCCTGTGGACGCCAAGCGTTACGCGTTTTCGAAGACTGTTCTAGTATGCTCGTGTGTAGCATTGTTTAGATCAGTTGCAACTTTGACAGATGAATCTGCATGATTCTTGTAGTTCCATTCTGCTAAGCGTTGCTGTCGCCTCTCGATTTCGTTCATAACTCGAAAGTCTTTGAGAGCGATATCATTCAAGCCAAACTGATTGCCAACTTTGTCAATGACTGCTGACAACATTCTTGCTTTACGACCAAGACTGAACATCTTGTCTTCGCGTTCGATCAACCAATCAGGCAACGCCTCATTCGGGTTAGCCCCATTGGTCTCCTCTTTATACTCGTATGCAATAGATGCGAATTCTGCCCAAGTTCTAGTCGTCAACTGTAAAAAGTTGATACCCGTAGACTGTGGGTCGCACTCAAGCAACGGTAACAAGCCAGCACATACTGTGTCGACTTGGTCCATGTAGTACTGCTCTTCTTTTTGCCTAGTCTCTTCATCTTTAGAGAAATGCTGGTATGGAGTGTCTTTCTTTTGCTTGAACACCTCCATGATACCGAGCACTCTAGATTGCTGAGCGATAGGTTGACCTGCGCCATCAAGAGCATACTTTTTGTAATAAAAGTCAGGTAGATGCACAGGGTCTTGTGCGTCTCTGATTTCACTACCGATTGGGTCGCCGTTCGTGTCAGGCATGAACATTGACTCGTCGGTCTCTACTTCGTTGACCAATTCTGGGCCAACTGGGTGATCCATAGGATCAAAATGGTTTGCGTTTGCCATGATTACCTCCTTTTAGTAATGACATTGCTTCGAATCTTCTGATGAAGTCATTTATATACTTACCAGAAGACATAAATTCAGCTCGCGATTGTATTTCACTTGCTTCGGCTTTTTCTAACACCTCTTGGGGTATAGCTACCTCGTCCATATAAACCTCCTTATAGTTATAAAGAACACTCACTTAATCACAGTCGCTACAGGATGTAGCGACTGCCTCACACTCCTGGCATATACGACGTTGCTCAACCTGATCTTGCCAAAAACTAAGATGCAGGCAGTCAAATGCTGTGGTTAAGTGAGTCCCATTGTCCATGGGACGTAAACAAAGCGGGCATGTCATGCCCTCCTCTATAAATAACATGATAAAAAAAAGGGGGCCGAAGCCCCCCATCCGCTACCTGATGTCAGAGAAGTCAAACTCTTGTTGTACTGGAGTACGAGATACAGTTGGAGTTTGCTCCTTTGGCTGTTCAACAGCTGGATTAACATCATTGACAGTATTGATACCTGTATAACCAGATATGTAGCCATCTTTGATGCTTGAAAAAGTAGAACCAGTTAGCGAAACAACTAGCTTACTTGCTTTGCCAAGTAGACTGGCAGTAGAAAATACAATATTTTTCATGATTACCTCCGTATATATTGTAGTTAAAATTAAGTAAGGTGGGTGTGCTTTGTCTTGCACTCTTCGTTACTTAGTCTAGTCGCTCTCCTTGTTGTCCTAGATACACACCCAGTAGCAACTGTTAGGCAGTTGCTACTTGTTCAGCACCGTTAGATGCTGAGACATTCTGAGATTCAGATTGCTCTTTCTGAACAATCTCTCTCATGAAGACAGGAACGAAGTTGCCTTGTCCATCTGTTGGAATAGCAACGTCATACCAATTAGTAATACTACCGTCTTTGTTAGTGGTAGCAGTACCAATTTCTCTGCTTCTTTGTTTCCCGTCTTTGCCGGGCTTAAGTATATATAATGAATACATCATAATGTTTACCTCCTAGGTAAGTAAATCCAACACTTTCATCATGAGCGGTGTCGGGGTTAGTGTCTCGATACACCCGTATCAAGTTCACAGAACTCACGAACAGTTGCCACGGGACGTGGTCAACTGTCAACGAGCGAGGGCCGAAGGCCCGAGCGAGAGTGGGACTAACAGTCCCACGACGCCAAACCATGCAACACAGAGTGTGCAAGGGGTTCGCCTTTACGCTGAGACATCAGCGTCCAGGCGGTGACTTCCCATTGCATATGGTAAGTCTCGACAATCGCTAGCGATTCGGGATGATATTTTGCGCAATGAGGACGCACAACCCAATACCAATAACGATCGACAAACCAAAAGCAATCATTGGCGATAAGATAATCACCGAAATACTCAGAATCAGTGAACAATTTATATAAATTAACCATAAGCATATACTCCATATAGATATAAAATTAACACTCGCCCATACACACGCTGACCACGGGACGTGGGCAGATGTACGAGCGAGCGAAGCGAGCGAGTGGGATTAAATATCCCACTCGGTGTCACACTCAGGGCACTGAGTGTGTTGAGAATCATGCACTGTATCACATACAGGGCATACTATGATTTCATCAAGCATTTTAACCTCCTGTTAAAAAATGGGGGAGCGAACTCCCCCGAGTATATTATGTGTCAGTCGTAAAGGTCTGACCGGAGTGGTCAATCCTTACATTGTGTTTAATGTAAGTGGGTTCTTTGCGACAGACTCTGCCTTGGAGAAGCTTGTCGCATTCCCAAGGGTCGCGAGTGTGCTTCTTTGCAAGGTCGGCGATTTGCTTTCGACCATAGTCTGTAAGCTCGCCATCTCTTGTATCGACTACGATGCTGACATGATACCAACTGATGTAGTCGGCGTTGCCAAGGTAGATGCTACCGTCGTAGATATCGATTTGCAAGATTGCAATTGTTATAGTGTCATAGTCTATTGGTTTCATAGATTTCTCCTAAAAAATTAACAAGGTGCGGGGCTTTTTCATTACCCGCATGAGAGTTCGGACCCTAACCCCAGACGCTTTCTAATCGGTCCGCTGGTGACCTTGGCATGAAGTGATGCTATGAGAATAACTCTTCAATAACATCATCAGGTAAATGAATGATATACATGATTACTCCTAAATAATTAATACAACTGACTCGAGGAACAGTCACACGGGATCGTGTGTCTGTCCTCAAGATTACCTCTTGAGTTACAAACCGAGGTGGGGTTCGCCAGATGAGTAAGAACTACTTACGCAATGTTTTTGGACACCAAGTCGCCTCACCATTTGCGCCACATGTGGCGAAAGGATAAGGATACTCAGTGTCATTGGCGTCAACGTAACGTGCGTTGTCGACAATCCACTGCCTGTGCTCAAGAGTCTGAGGATCATCAGACTCTATTGAGGGTAGATCAGCAAGCCATTCATCATGAGTCTGAACGGTTGTTGGATATTCCTTCCAACACATGCCTCTACTACCTTCATAGAACTTGCTCAAGAAAGCGCACACAAACGCAACAGCGTTTGCTGGGCGATCAAAGCCGGTGACGATGTAATCGGTTCCGCCTTTGAACTTCCAATGTGCATTGCCATCTTTGAACTTGCCGTTCTCTGAATGAGCACCGTAGTTCTCTAACATCTGAGTTGATATGACATACGCTGTATCCATACTTACTCCTATAGTTAAAAGAACAATTGACATGAGAACAGATGAGTCGGGACGACACATCTGTGGTTCCACATGTTCCATGTGGTTCCACGATACGTGGAACACGATAAATGTTATAAGACCGCGGTCTTATAGTTATGGTTCCATGGTTCCATGGAATTTTGAACCACGATTAAAGGCAATTTAACCGTGGTTCGTTGTCCGTCTGCAAAACGCAGTTTTGTTTTACGTGGAACAGCGGAACCAAGCAGGTTCCGATGCCCCCCAAACGTGCATAAGCATGCATGTTTGGAGTGGTTCCACGAAATGGTTCCACATCGGGTGCAACCCGTGGAACAGACGGAACAAGATAACGCACAATGATGCGAGGACCATTGTGCGTTGATGATAGTAGTTAGATGACGCCTAGAAGGGCTAAGAATAGAACTCCAACCATGATTCTCAAGAACATGAGGTCGTTGAAGATAGGATATAAAGCCTTGGCTAGGATAGCTCCAAGACCAAGTAAGATAAAGAACAATGACTTAGTGCCATTGTATGCGTAAGATAAAACTGTATTCATAATATACTCCTAATAATTAATACAGTGGACCGGTGAGCGCGAACCGTGGTACACGGGTCGTGCCAAAAAACCAAAACAAGGTTCCAAAAGTTTGAAACGAGAAAGATGATAGTAAAAGGTGATCGGGTCGGGGTACGGTGTCTGGTGATAGAAGGAGAAGATGTCTCAGCGATATAATTCATATTTTTCGAAAAAAAATTTTCCACAAAAAATTTACAAGTTATCCACACATGTGGTATTTTTAGCATATGAGTTTAGTCGAATCACAGGTTACGGAAGTAACTGATCAAGATAGAGCAGAGTTGCAATCTCATTTTCCCTACGCGGGAGTAAAGTTATCCGAGCTTTCGGTTCAAGAAGAAAGATTAATTTTGTATTTTATTAGAGGTATGAGTAAAGCGGCCGCGGGCCGTGCAGCTGGATATCGGAACCTGGACCACGTGTACGAGGTTTTTAAAAAACCAAAAATAAACCAAGCAATTTCGTACCTCAGAGAAGAGATGCGAGAAGAAATAAAATTCGACAAAAATACTGCGACCCAAATGTATTTAGAAGCGCATCGTAAATCAGCAACTTCTACTGAGGAAAAGAATGTCGTCGATTCGTTGTGCAAGCTTCACGGTCTATTTGCACCAGAACAAGCAACGCAAGTAAACATTAATGTCGACAAAATACAACAGTTAGAAAGATTACCAGACTCCGAACTACTTAAACTAGCCGGAGTAGATACGCAATACTTAGAACCCAAGGGAGGGACCAATGACTAAATATGCACAACAGGCGAGAGCCACTAAAAAGAAACGTAAAGTTTTTAAATACGACGATACAAAAACTAGGGGAAGAAACGTAGTAAACAGAGTAGCTACCGCGCCTCAAACTTTTGAAGCAAAAATACGAAAGAAAGAAAAAATGTCAAAGTTGTACCAAGCAGAGAGAAAGAGACTCAGAGCTGCAGGTAGACGTCCGTTAGAAATAGACAGAATGACTGCTCCTACTCTTGCTGCTTATATGAGAAAAAAAGATAAAGCAGCTGCGGGCATAGCCAGTAGAGTTAAGAAAAACAAAATGAAAAAAACAGGGAAAAAGAAATGAAAAAGAAAAAACCAGCAAAAAAGAAACTAACTGCAAAACAAAAAACTTTGCCTAAGTTTCTTCAGAAAAAAATTATGAGTTCTAAAAAGAAAAAGAAAGGGAGAAAATAATGCATTGTATTAACGCACCAGTAAAAAAGATGTCCATGAAGAAGGGCAAAAAGAATAAAGGGTATTCAGGAGGAAAGAAGAAAAATGCCAGCAAAAAGAAAAACTACTAAAAAGAAAAGTAGCAAGAGAAAAGGAGCTACACCAACTAACCCGAGCTTATACGCAAGAGTAAAAGCCGAAGCTAAAAGAAAGTTTAAGGTCTATCCTTCAGCATATGCCAATGGTTGGTTAGTGAGAACTTACAAGAAGCGCGGCGGCGGGTATAGGTAATGGCTAAGCCTACTGGCGGTCTTACTGCTTGGTTCGGAAAAGGACCAAAAGGTGATTGGGTCGACATAGGCGCTCCGAAGAAAAAGGGTAAATATCAACCTTGCGGCAGAAAGTCTGCTAAAAAGAAAGGTAAACGTAAGTACCCTAAGTGTGTTCCGAGGTCCAAGGCTCGGTCTATGACAGCTTCTCAAAAGAAAAGCGCAGTTAGAAGAAAACGTGCAGCGGGGAATCCAGGCGGGAAGCCACGTAACGTAAAAACTATAGTCAGGAAAAGGAAACCTGCAGTAAAAAGGAGGACTCGTGCCAAGAAAAAGAGATAATATGCCTAAAAGGAACAAAAAGAACTTTAGGCCAACGAAAAAAGGCGCTGGAATGACCAGAGCAGGCATAAAAGCCTACAGAAGGAAGAACCCAGGGTCAAAATTAAAGGGAGCAGTCACAGGAAAAGTCAAAAAAGGCTCAAAAGCGGCCAAAAGACGTAAATCTTACTGCGCTAGAAGTGCAGGACAGATGAAAAAGTTCCCAAAAGCAGCAAAAAACCCAAATTCAAGGCTAAGACAGGCCAGAAGAAGATGGAAATGTTAGAAATAGCTATAGGAATCATCGCATGTATAGGTGCAGGGGCCTTTGCCTATGTATCTAGTCACATAGTTGAAGAAAACAAACAAGGAAAACGCATAGCTTTCCCTTGGGAAAAGGAGTAAATATGGGATACGGTAAAGGATCATATTCTAAGAAACCGGCAAAAAAGAAGAAAAAGCCGGCTATGAAGAAGAAAAAAATTAAAAAGTACTAAGTGACAGATATAACTAAAATAGAATGCTATAAGTGCAAGAAACTTTTAGCAGATAACCTAGTCCTGCCTAAAGGACTTTGCGTTTACTGCGCGGCGGACGAAGCAGACCAACTTCCTGAGCCCCAAAAACAACAAAAAGCAGACCAAAAAGAACTAAACAAACAACTACGTGCAGAACAAGAACTGGCAAAACGTATTTTGTCTAGAAAACGTATGTTGCCATTTGTAGAGAAGTTTAACCCTGATTACCAAGCGGGTTGGGTGCATAAAGACATCTGTAAAAGGTTAGAAAAGTTTAGTCAAGACGTTGCTGACCAAAAATCCCCAAGATTAATGTTGTTCATGCCACCGAGGCATGGAAAAAGTACGTTGGCCAGTGTGGCCTTTCCTGCTTGGCACCTCGGGCGTAACCCTGATCATGAGTTTATTAGTTGTTCGTATTCGGGTTCTTTGGCGATGAGTTTTTCTCGAAAGGTACGACAAGTTTTAAGAGAACCAAACTATAAAACTATTTTTGAAGATACAAAATTAGACAAAGATTCACAGTCTGTAGAATCTTGGCAAACTACTCAGGGTGGTGGGTATGTTGCAGCTGGTGTCGGTGGTGGTATTACCGGTAAAGGTGCACACGTACTTTTAATCGATGACCCGATAAAAAACCGAGAAGATGCAGAGTCTGAAAATAACAGAGAGGCCACGTGGGACTGGTATACCTCTACTGCTTATACAAGGCTTTCCCCTGGTGGGGGTATACTAGTCATTCTGACTAGATGGCATGATGATGATCTAGCCGGACGTTTGCTACAACATTCTGAAAACGGCGCAGACGAATGGGAAGTAGTTAAGTACCCAGCGATTGCAGAAGAAGATGAAGAATTTAGAAAACAAGGCGAACCCCTACACCCAGAACGATACAACCACGAATCTTTAGAAATGATACAAAAGGCTATTGGTCCTAGAGACTGGACAGCGTTGTATCAACAAAACCCTGTGTCTGATGATGGTGATTATTTCACTAGGGATATGATTCAATATTTTGAACCAGACGAAGTTGAGTATGATAAGATGCGTTATTATTGTGCGTGGGATTTGGCCATCGGACAACGAGACAGAAATGACTACTCAGTTGGTGTCGTTGTAGGGGTCGACGAGTATGATAATATGTTCGTAGTCGACTTAGTGCGCGGAAAGTATGACGGTTACGAACTCGTAGAAAAAATACTAGACCTTTACGAACAATGGCGGCCTGGTATAGTAGGGATAGAACGCGGCCATATAGAAATGGCCATCGGACCATTCTTAGAGAAAAGGGTATCAGAACGTAGGCTACATTCTGCATATTTTAAAGATTTAAAAGTAGGAAGACGTGACAAAGAAGCAAGAGCAAGAGCAATCCAAGGTAGAATGCAACAAGGAAGAGTATATTTTCCTACTGACTCCGTATGGACGGGACCTATGGTGGCTGAACTTCTTCGTTTTCCTAATGGCGTGCATGATGACCAAGTGGACGCTTTGGCCTGGGTTGGTTTAATGATGATGGAGTTTGCTACTTTTTATGAAGCTCCAGAACATATACCTTCTTGGAGAGATAGGTTAAGATATATAGCAAAAGGCGATAAGAAAAAATCGGCGATGAGTGCGTAATATGGCATATAGTAAAAAACCAAAAAAGAACCCAAAAGAAGCAGCAGACTTAGAACTGGCAAAAAACCAGTGGAATGCATACACTAGAGCCCGAGACCACGGCCATGAAGAATATATTCACATGGCAAAAAAATGCGATGAGTATTACAGAGGACAGCAATGGGATGAGTTTGATATGCAACAACTTGATGACCAAGGACGACCTGCTCTAACTATTAATACAATATTACCTACCGTAAATGCTGTTCTAGCAGAACAAAGTACAAAAAAAGCAGACATACAATTCAAACCTAGAGGCGGCGGTAACCAAGAAATCGCAGATGTTTTAACACAGGTGTATTCTCAAATAGCAGATAACAACAAACTAGATTGGGTAGAACAACAAGTTTTTGCAGATGGCCTCATACAAGACCGTGGATATTTCGATGTACGTATTGACTATGATGATCACATACAAGGCGAAGTCAGAGTAGAAGCAAAAGACCCACTAGATATTCTTATTGACCCAGATGCAAAACACTATGACCCAAGAACTTGGAATGAAATATTTGAAACCAAGTGGATGAGTATAGACGAAATAGAAGAAGTATATGGGCAGGACAAAGCAGACAAACTTAGGTTTTTAGCAGAAACAGGTACAACATTGGGCGCTGATTCTATGGAGTTCGAAGAAGAAAGATATGGAGATACAGACGAGTATAATTACGGACAACAATATCCAGGAGACCCAGAAAATGCAGGAATGCTTAGGTCTATTCGTGTTATCGAAAGGCAGTATTATAGATTAGATGACTGTATGTATTATGTTGATCCTGTAACAGGTGACAAACGAAAAATACCAAACGCTTGGGGTAAAAAGAAAAGAGAAGACTTTGCGGATCAGTTTGGTCTGTCAATCCTTACCAAAAAAATGCGACGAGTCCGTTGGACCGTGACCGCGGATACCGTAGTGCTGTTCGATGACTTCTCACCGTATGATCATTTTACTATTGTTCCATATTTTCCGTACTTCCGTCGCGGCAAACCATTTGGTATGGTACGAAACTTATTGTCTCCACAAGAACAACTTAACAAAATTTCTTCGCAAGAACTACACATCGTAAACACAACCGCTAATAGTGGTTGGATAGTAGAGTCCGGGTCTCTATCCGGTATGACAGCAGATGATTTAGAAGAACATGGTGCGGAAACTGGCCTCGTACTAGAGTACAACCGTGGCTCTACGCCTCCTGGTAAGATACCACCTAACCAGATACCTACAGGTTTAGATAGGATTGGTCAAAAAGCAGCCATGAATATAAAACAAATTAGTGGTATTACTGATGCTATGTTAGGTACAGATAGTCCAGAAGTTTCTGGTGTTGCCATTAAAGCAAAACAAGGCAGGGGCTCTATGTTGCTACAAGTGCCTTTAGATAATTTAACAAAAACTAGACAATATCTAGCTGAAAAAATATTACAAATGGTACAGACTTACTACACGGAAGAAAGGATTGTACAGGTTACTGATGAGTCTGACCCATATAAACCTAGAAATAAAGTTAGGGTAAACCAAATGACACCAGAAGGGCAGATTATAAATGATCTTACTCTAGGTGAGTATGACGTAGTAGTTAGCACTGCTCCTGCTAGAGATAACTTTGACGAAATGCAATTTGCTGAAGCTATTGAGTTGCGTGGCGTAGGCGTACCTATTCCAGATGACATGATTGTAGAGTATTCGCACTTGTCACGTAAAGCAGATATCGCGGAAAGAATTAGACAAATGCAGGGTACTGCACCACCATCTGAAGAACAAATACAATTACAACAGTTCCAGATGGAATCACAAATCAGAAGTACGCAGCTTGAGATTGCAAAACTAGAAGCAGAAGTAACTAGATTACAAACTGAAGCCGCTCTGAATGTAGCGAAAGTAGAACAAGCCGAAGCTGATCCACAGTTGAAGGTTGCTGAATTACAAAGTAAACTACAAGCTAAACGTGAGGAGTTGATGCTCCGTGAGAAATTGTCACAGATGACAAACGACATGAGAGTACAACAAAGTGATACCGCAGCTGCCGTAAAAATGGCAACTGCAGCCGTAAAGAATACAACAGGAGGTAATTGATATGGCAGAAGAAAATAAAACTGAAAATATAGACGACATTACTATGGATGTAATGCCCGGCGCTGACCCACTACCTGAAGAGGAAGCAGGGAAAGATTTTAAAGTAGATATGAACTTCGAAGAAGAAGTAGAATTTCCCAAGGAGGAAGAAGTTGAAGAAGTCGAAGAACTTAAGGCTGAGGAAGAACCATCGGAAGGAACTGAAGAGGTTGCAGAAGAGGAAGAGACTGAAGCAGTTGCTGAAGAAGCAGAAAGTGGAGGAGAAGAAACAGTACTGGAAGACGATGCAGGAGATACACAACAACCTGAAGGAGACGTACCGCCAGCAGCTGTTGAAACAAAAGAACCGATGATCCCAAAGTCTAGGTTTGATGAAGTCCTAGCAAAACAAAAAGCTTTAGCTAAGAAACTAGAAGAAGCTACTAACCCTATAGAAAAAATAGAAGATGCACCTGAATATAATTTTGATGAAAAAGAAGCGGAGTATCAATCTCTTGTTTTAAATGGTAAGACAGAAGAGGCTGCTAAACTTAGAGGAGAGATTAGAAGTGCGGAACGTCAATCTATGATGTTTGAGGTTCAAAATAGGATGGGTAAAACAGTACAAGAAAGTACAGAAGTTGTAGCCCTTCAACAAAAAGCAGCAGAACTAGCCTCAAAGTTTCCTGTATTAGATGAAACACACGCAGACTTTGATGAAACTAAGACACAAGAAGTTTTAGATTTAAGAGATGCTTTTATGATCCAGGGTTTTACTGGCGTAGATGCTTTAGATAAAGCAACTAAGTATGTAATGGGTGAACCTGCACCAAAAGAAGACCCTGTAGGTAAAAAAATAGTAGAGAAAAAGAAAGTAGCAAACACACAAAAGAAAATAGAAGCTGCTGAAAAACAACCACCTGCTATGAAAGGCAAGAACAAAACAGAAAAGAAAATAGACATTAGTAAAATGTCTGTTGATGAATTTGATGCTTTACCACCAGAAACTTTACGCAGAATGCGTGGTGATTTCGGATAAACTGTGGTATAACATATATAAGTTCGTCCGTTAGTACGATAACTAACCAGGGTCGTTCCTGTTAAAAATCGTTTTTCGCCCATCACGGCGTTAATCTGGTCGGGGTCGTGCCCGCAAACAACGAGAGCGTCAACCCTACGATAGTGGGTATACGGGTAAATAGTCGCTCCAAAAGTCGACTGGTTAGTTAATTTTAATGGAGAATTATCATGGCAAATACTAATTTTGCTGCGTTGACCAGTGAACAACTTACCATCTGGTCACGTGATTTCTGGCGTGTCGCAAGAAACATGTCCTTCGTTAACCAATTCGCAGGTGCGGGTTCAAACGCAATGGTTCAGAGAATTTCTGAACTTACCCAATCTGAAAAGGGAGCTAGAGCTGTATTAACACTTTTAGCCGACATGACAGGTGATGGTATCGTTGGAGACAACACTCTCGAAGGGAACGAAGAGTCACTAAGAGCTTTCGACATCGTCGTAACAATTGACCAACTAAGATTTGCAAACAGATTATCTGGTAGACTTGCAGATCAAAAGTCAGTTGTAAACTTTAGGGAACATTCAAGAGATGCACTTGCATATGCAATGGCTGACAGAATGGACCAATTAGCATTCCTTACTTTAAGTGGTATTGGATATAACCTTAAGAACAACGGTGGTCTAAGACCATCAATGAACTCAGGGCAAAATCTAAACGATTTAGAGTTCTCAAGTGCTGTAAGTGCGCCAACTTCTAATAGACATAGAAGAGTAGACGCAACTAACGGTCTTGTAGCTGGAGACGTTACTGCTCTAGAAGCAGCTGACAAACTTAGCTATAAAACTATTGTTGATCTAAAAGCTTATGCTAAAGACAACTACATCAGAGGCCTAAGAGGCGCAGGTAACGACGAGACATTCCATCTTTTCGTAACTCCGCAAGTTATGGCTGACCTTAAACTTGACTCAGATTTCCTTGCTAACGTAAGGCAAGCTGGTGTTAGAGGACCAGGCTCAAGCCTATTCTCTGGTTCATCAAGTCTAATGGTTGATGGCATTATGATCCACGAGTTTAGACACGTGTTTAATACAAGTGGTGCTTTAACTGGTACATCATCAAACGCTGGTGCTGCTGGTTATAAAGGTGGTGCTAACGCTGATGTGAACTACTCAAGATGTATCTTTGCAGGTGCACAAGCATTAGCTATGGCTGATATTGGTATTCCAGAAATAGTTGAAGACACATTCGACTACGGAAACCAAAACGGTATTTCAATTGGAAAAATATTCGGACTCAAGAAGCCAGTTTATCATTCAGACGTAACAGGTCAGGATGAAGACTTTGGTGTTATTGCGTTAGATGTTGCATTCTAATTGTGATATATTTTATGGGTGGCTGTTAATAGCCACCCATTTTTAGGAGAAACATATGTGGATTAAATCAGATGAAGACAAGTCAGTAGCTTCAACATGGGGCGCAGTTATACATTTAAAAGCTGGAGAACCAAGACAAGTTGGACATGACTTAGGATTATTATGCTTACAAGCTGGTTGTGTAGAGATCAAAGACCATAAAGAAGTCGAAGAGCCTGTTGTAGAAGTTGTTGAAGAAGTAGTAGTAGAAGAGTCTAGTGAAGTAGATTATGAAGCTATGACTAAAGTACAACTTGAAGAACACGGACGTACTCTAGGTATCGAGCTTGACAGACGTAAGAAAAAGTCAGCTTTGATAGAAGAGCTGAAAGCAGCGGAGTAATATTATGGCAGGGACCTTAACAGGCGCAAACATATTAGCTAGGATAAAAGACATTCTGCAAGACACTACTAGTGTTAGATGGCCAGAAGCCGAATTACTTAGATATATAAATGATGCGCAAAGAGAAATCGTTAACTATAGACCAGAGTCTTCAGCTACTACAGCAAATGTACAGTTAGTTGCAGGCACTAAACAGTCTTTACCAAGTGGCGGTCTAAGACTTATTAAAGTAACTAGAAATATGTCTGATACTTCTGGCGGTGCAACAGGTAAAAGAGCAATTAGAATAGTAAACGTAGACATCCTTAACACACAAGAGCCAGATTGGAATGATCCAACAGTCTCAGGAGATGCTGCGCATGGGACAACAGTCAAGCATTATATATTTGATGAAGATGACCCAAAGAATTTTTACGTGTACCCAGGTGTATCTGGCAATGCGTACGTAGAGATCGTGTACTCTGATTCACCAAGTGATTTAGGTAATACGTCAGCTGTTATCTCAGTAGACGATATATATGCTAATGCTATTATGGACTACGTACTGTTTAGAGCTTATCAAAAAGATTCTGAATATGCAGGTAATGCACAAAGAGCGAATCAGCATTATCAGTTATTCTTAAATTGTATAGGCCAAGGTAACCAAGCTTCCATGATGTTAGACCCTAATAATGATCGTGTCTCTAACATAGGAGCTGTTCCTCCGGTGATGCAACAACAAGGTAGCTAAACATGGCAGCCTATTCTTCTTTAATAAAAGAAGTGTTGCCTTACGTGCCTTTGTGTCCAGACACCTTAGCAGAACAAGCAATACGTTCTGCAACTATAGAATTTTGCGAAAGGTCTAAAGCTTACATTTTAGACATGGACCCTTTTAACACCATTTCTGGTGTTTATGAGTATGATTTTGAAATACCTACTGGTACAGAGGTACATCAAGTTCTATATATGACATACAACGGTAGGGACATGGACCCTATAAGCCCGCGTAGTCTAGAGTTAAACTACCCAGATTGGAGAGATAGAACGGGTAATCCTCACGTATATCTACAAAAAACACCTACTACTTTCTGGGTAGTACCTGTACCAAGTGGGTCAGATCAGATCATAGCTAGTGTAGCTTTGAAGCCTACTAGGTCTTCAAACAATATAGACACAACAATTTCAAACACGTACAGAGATGCGATTATATATGGCGCTTTGTATAGACTTTTGCGTATGCCCCATAGAGAATGGAGTGATATAGGAGCTGCACAAGAGTATAGTTTTCAGTTTAGCCAAGAAATACAGCAAGCTGAATTAAGAGCCCGAGGAGGAGACTTGGGCGTAAAAAGAACTGTTAAGTACAAAGGAATAGGAATGCCAAGGAGACGGTATGGAAAGTACGGAAAAGAGATCGACTACTGAGTTGCCTAAACCTGCCGATATTCGGCAGTGTTGGGATAAAATAAAACCTGGTATAGTCGAGATAATAAAAGAAAACTCTTTTCTTACTTATATTCCCGAAGATGTTTACAGTGAGGTTGTAAATAACCGAGCGTTTCTTTACACCTCTTCTGTAGGTTTTTTGATACTGAGAGTAGAAATCGATCAGTTTACAAATGACAAGACATTACTGCTATGGATAGCGTATACTTACAATAAGGGCGGTCATGAATGGGCAGCCCATGAAGAATGGTTTAACAGCCTAGCCAAAGAAATAGGTTGTAAGTATCTCGAAGCGAGATCACGAGTTCCAGAAATGGAATCGTACGTTAAAGAGATAGGATGGGAATTAGATACACGAATATATAGGAAAGAAATATAATGGCAGGTGGACCGAAAAAACCAGAATACGAAGCTACTGAAGCAGAAAAAATACAAGCAAAAGTAGCAAAAGCTGAAAAAGATTATTTTGATGAAAAGTATAGCCCGTTGTTACGGGAGATGCGTGATATATCGTTAAAAGAAAATTACGGTGATTTTGTAGCAGGTAGAGCTAGCGCAGATACCCAACAAGCTTTAGCAAAACCATCTTTAATGGCTACTAGGTCTGTAGATGGGCAAGCCGAAAAAGTATCAGCCATGATGCAAATGCAAGCTCAAGCTCAAGCTCAAGGTTTGACTGCTCAAAGACAAAGACAAGTAGGTGTTCTAGCTACAGCAAGGGGACAGCAAGCAGATGCTACTACTGGGCTAGCAGGAGCTGCGCGTTTAGCACAGTCTGATAGATTGCAATCTGCAACAAGAAAACAACAGATGAGAGACGCACGAACTGGTGCAGCTCTACAAATGGGTGGTGCTATGTTGGCACAAGGACTAGAAAACAAGTTTGCCCCAGGCGGTTCCGGAACCTTCTTTGACTTTAGCACAGACGAAGCTGGCAAACGTCTAGCTGAAGGTTTAAAAAATATATACACACCAGGATAAAAAATGAAAGCTAAAACAATACTAGGAATGATAGATAGTTTAAGGGAAGTAGATGATCCGCAAGAAATTTATGCCCAAATGGCTAGAGATGACTATGATAGGTATATAGAAGATTTTAGAGGTTTTGAAGAACAACTACTAGCAGCTAGAAATGACACTTCTTTAATTGACCAAGCTAGAGAAGACGCTGTAACACAAAGAAGAATAGCAAAAGAAACCCAACAACGTAATTTAGAAAGATATGGAGGAGCAGGGCTTTCAGCTGCTCAGCTACAAGAACAAAATAGAAGCTTACAAAGAGGAGCTAATTTAGCTTCAGTAGGCAGCATTAACAACGCAAGACTTGCCCAAAGGGAAGTCAACCAAGCTACTTTAGCCGATTTGATAAACATCGGACAAGGCGTAAATAGAAACGCCTTAGGGCAAATGAGCCAAGCAGCACAAATGCAAAGTCAAAGATATAATGCATATAAAAATGCAAAAGCACAACATAGTGCAAATATGATAGGTTTTGGAGGACAATTAGGGTCAGCTTTATTGACGGCCTTTTTGATTTAATATGGCAGTAGATTTTGGAAGAAGTTTTGCAAGTGGCCTGGCTATGCCAAGCAACATAGAGCAGGGTTTAACTACTAGCGCAGCTAATAGAATAACTAGAGAACAGATGCAGCTGCAAAGAGATAAAAGTAGCTACGAACGAGATAAAGAAGTTTTGCTGGGCTACGGTATTATTGCAGAAGACAAAGACGGGACTCTTCGTTTAACCGAGAATGCTACTGAAATCTTTACGACTACATCTGAAGGGAATAGAGAAACAGTGGGCGACGCAATGGGTTTAAATGAAGCGTTTGGCAGTTACACCAGTGAAGATCAAGATGGTAACTTAATTAAAAAAAGAAACAGGAAAGTATTCCCACCTATCGTAGCAAAAGAAGGGGCAGTGCCTTATTCAGTAGCACAAGCTGCAGCAGCCGGAGACCCCAACGCTATTGAGTTAGAAAAACAATATAAAAATGGGGACTTAACAGCTTACGTAACACCGCTTATAAATGACAGAGGTTTTTTTGGGTTACTTAATGTATTTGGTACAGATTCAAAAGACGATACGGTTCATGTTTATACAAAAGGTGAAGTAGAAACTGGCTTACAGACTAGGGTAGATTTTCTTAACGCAGAAGCAGATAGAACTGATCCAGATAGATCAAGAGCGATTAGAACAGTAGAAGCTCAAAGTCAAAGCCCACTCAGTAATATAGGCGGCGCACCAGGCGTGACAGATTATACTGAGTTAGTTACTGCTGTTTACGATGACAACACAGGTAGAGCCAGTACAAATTCTATTCTTAAACAACTAGAGACTATGTACAACGCTAATCCAAAATATCGTTTACCAAACAGAGGAGAAGCAGATACTTTCCAAGTTGACACTGATGAAACTGATACTAGAAGCTTTATAGAAGTACCACGTATAGTAGATGAGAAGCCGGTAGATATTCCTGGTACACCTGATATTGATGAGTCAACTTTATATACTACCTTAACCTTTGACGAGGCTTATCCATCTTTACAAGGTTTAACAGGAACTCGTTTAGCTACTGAAATAGACCTACTAGCGCAGCGAGGAGAGTTCTCTAACTTTAGCCAAACACAACAACAACAAATTTTCTTTAATTTAGAACAAGAAGGTATTAGAGATGTAGACAGTCTACTTAAAAAACGTGATGCACAAAAAGTGAGCGAACAAGAACAATACAAAGAGCTGTTATTGTTAAACACAGTAATGGCTACAACTGAAACTCAAGCAGATGGTACAAAAAAATTAGTGTTGGCAAATGGCCAAACTCCAAAAGAAGCAACAGACGCTACCTTTAATGCTTACTACACCGGCGTACCAGATGGCAATGTAACAGCTAAAGACTTATATCAAGACCAAACAACTAGAATTGCTGAAGAAGCCAATTTAATAGAACAACAAGCAACCTTAGTTAAAAACCAACAGATGTCTTCTGATACAGCACTTAAATGGGCAGAGTTCGACTTTAAGAAAGAACAGTATTACAACAAAAGATATGACCAGATGAGCGCCGATGCAAAGCTCGCTTATAACGCTATACAGCAAAGGTTTACAGACAGAACTAATAGCATTTTAAACGGAACCTATGCTGGTTTAGAAGGTAACAGCCCTGCGTATTACTATGGGCTCCTTCAAGAACTAATGGGAAATTTTGATTTTGCAGACTACGGTAATCAAAGTGCCGATTACAGAGCGGTTTATACAAAAAATGCTGCTGATTTAAATTTGTTTCAAACTGCTTTAGAGAGTTCTGCTAAGGACTATTACATTGGGATGCAGAAAACAACGTTCGGGGCGGATCAAGTAGAACTTGCTGAAGGATTGTGGATGGAACAAGTACCAAATGCAACAGAAGAAACTAAACAGTTGCTAGCAGATATGTGGAAACAAGATGGCCATCTTATTTGGACCTATAACTACGCACAACCGGAAGGTTTTACAGACCATAAAAACATGGTAGATCAAATGTACGGGATTAAATTCTTTAGTCAATTACAAAACAAAGAAGGTTTTTGGCACAATCTCTTACCTGCTCTTGGTAATTCAATTATCCTTAATCTTAATGATTCTGAGTATTGGAATGATGTAGGGAAGGATGATGCAAAAACATCTATTATGGTTGGCAAATTAGGTGATATGTTAGGCATTGAGTATGTAGATGGTCAGCCTGTAAAACTAGTAGCTGTAAACCCTAATACTAATAAAGAACTAGAAGACAGTATTGATTGGGTTGATCTATTAAATGTACAAGGTATTACTGGAGATGATGTTAACTGGCTCCTACAAAATGCTAAGAAAATAGGTGATGTCCCAGACCCGAGCAAGTTACAAATACCTAGCAATTAAAATGGTATGGACCCGATTAAAGCATACAATAGAATCGCCAAACAAAAACCAACCTACGGCAGACGACAAGACGTAAAAGTATACGACCCCGTTATATCCGGGCTTAGACGTGCTGTAGACCAAGCGTCAGGCGCTGCAAGACCTAGTGGTATAGCTGAGGGGGAGGTCGGGTCAAAAGTCATTTCTGAAGCAAGAGCATATCGTGCTAGCGACATAATAAAAACAGGTTACAGAAAAAGCTTAAGTCAATTTGGAGCTGATACTTATTATGCTAGAGGTGCTTTTAGAGCTTTAGTCGGAGATGAAGAAGGGGCTAGGCGTGAAGTCATGAAAGGTGTAAGACTAGCATCTGAGGCAGAAAACGAAATAGGTGCCCTTTCTATGGGGAAAGAATGGGAAAAATTTCTAGATGAACCTACGTTTGAACAATTTTTTGCAAAAGGCCTTCCTGCAACAATAGGTGAAGTAGGGCTTTCTGCCATATCAACTATAACTGGCGCTTTGATCGGTACTGCTATAGCTACCTATTTTGGAGCACCTGCTGCAGTTGCTGCTGTTATAGGAGGGGGTGGAAGTGTGGCGCTCAAAGGGGCAGGAGGTAAACAAGGGCTAAATAGTATTACAAAAAACTTAGCTTTTACTCACTTTACAAAAAAAACAATTGCAGAGGCCATGGAAAGAGCTGCTACCGGGAAAGCTTTAAAAGAAGGCCAAAAAGAAATTTTAGAAGAAGTCTACAAACAGTATAGAAAAAGAGCTTTAAGAAGAAGACAAACGTTAGGGGCATTCGGTGGGATAACCGCAGCAGAGTTCCCAAGACAAACAGGAACAGGTTTTAGAAACTTTGCTGATCAAAATATGTATGATCCTGTTAGTGCAGGGCTGTCTATAGGACAAGGTGCTGTTGGGGCTGTAATAGGGGGCGCTACTGAAACACTTGTTTTGCCTAGGTTATTAAAATCATTCAGACTGGCTACTACAGGTAGGTTTAAATCTAAATTAACACCTGCTGGACAAGGACGTGTGCCTATAGGACAAGCTTTAAAACCTGCAGGACAAGCGCTGGGTATTAGTGTAGTTGGTGAGCCTATTACAGAAATTGCACAAACACAACTAGAAGTAGAACAAAAACTTGGAACTACAGACCCACGTAATCCTAATTTTGGAAAATTTGACGCTTTTGGTTTGGGATCGTATGAGGCTACTCCTGAAAATGTAGATGCTCAATTAGACAAAACTTATACCCTACAACAAGCTAATTTAGATAGACAGATAGCAGCATTAGCAGGGTTTTCAGCAGGGGGTGTGTTTGGTATGGGGGGTGCTATATCTGTAGGAGCAGTTTCAGGAGCTCAAAATTTGTTAACGGAGTACCAACAAAACAGCGCACTTGCTTCTCAAATCTATGGTAAATATGGGCCGTTGGGTACGGGCGTTGTATTAGAGCCTGAAAAATGGCTTCGAGGCCAACTGGAAGCCATGCTTGAATCAGGTAATGATAAGAACTCAGTATGGGTAGATATAAATAGTCTAGATGTCTTAAAAGAATTAGAAGCAAAAAACCCAGATTTATTTAAAGGTTTGGCTCGGTACGATATGACTGGGGAGACAAATGAAGAAACTCAATTAGGTGGAGTATTGTTTTCTACAGACCCGGACATCGTACAAGGATTTCAACAGGTTATGGAAAACAACATGCCTAGTGCAGCCTTATTAGATAGCCAACTTGCTAGAATTTTAAAATATCCAAGAAGCAGAAACAATTCAGATGAATGGGTAGTACAAGTTAGAAATAAAAAAACAGGAGCATTAGTTCACTACCATCAAACAGGAGAGCCAGACGTAGACGGTAATATACACCTTGAGTTAGCTAAAAGACTTTTCCCTGACGAAGGTAAATACACTTATGAAATCGTAGAAGCACAAGCACATTTAGATGAAAGGCTATCTTTAGTAACTGATCCTGAAGTTGATCTATCAGACGTAGGTACTGTGAAAACAATGGGCATGCTAACGGAAGAACAAGCAGCTGAAATAACAGGACGAACTGGAGCAGACTTTGAAGGTATGACTGGTTTGAGGGATGAAACAGGTAGATATGCACAAATACAAGATGTAGATGAAGATGGGGTAGAGATAGCCCCTCAACCAGTATTAGATAAAGATGGAAACCCTGAACCTTCTATTCTTAACAGAAACGAAAGACCTTGGACAAGACCTAACCCAGCTTTTAGGGAAGACCAAATGCCTAGCGATGAACAAATAAACAATGCAAGATTAGCTACTGATCCTGCATTTCGTTCAGAGTTTGATGAAAACATAAAAGCTGAAAATTATTCTAAGAATTTATTAAGTAGGTTTATTGAACTAACAGATACAGCAAGAGAGTTTGACCAAAAAGCAAATACTCAAACTTTGTATAGGATAGAACCAGGAACAATCACTGTAAAGAACCCAAAAACTAACCAAGATGAAGAAGTATCAGGTTATGTTATAAACAAATACAACAAAAGATTAGAAAAGTTAGAATCTATGCAACAAGCTAAACCAGAGCTTGATCAGATTATAAGAAATGCTAAAGCAAAATCTAGTAGGCAATCAGGTGTTGATGAAAAAGGAAACCCAGTATTCACCAAAGGTGACTTCACAATTTCTTTTAGAGATAAAGATGGTAATTACAATCTTCCACAACCTATTAACATACTACGTGCTGTTATGGACTATAGAAACGTTTTAAACAGAGCGGGTGTTTTGCCTAACCAGCAATACATGCAAAGCATAACTGATAGTTTTATCAGTTTGTACGGTACTATAGAAGAAGACCCTGATTACAAATTGTTTTTTAAAGGACAAGAAATTACAGACCAAAGTCTTAGAGACCCTGACTTTATTATTTATTCAGAAGAAAAAGGTGCAAGAGAAATGTCGTTTGCAGACATGGCTGCTGCTGGGGCAGAAGAAAGTTTAGGAATTAGTGAGATAGCAACAAACGAAGAAATAGCAGCGGTAGAAGAAAAAATAGAACAAAAAACAGAAACGATAAATAATCTAGAACAACAAATAAAAGACTTACAAGCGTTACGTGATGAAAACGGTAAGTTTACATCTGAACAATATAATGAGTTTATGTCTTTAATAAATGAACTGTATGGTCCTAAAGTTGGGGCAAAAAGAAATGGCCCCCTTAATCAATATATACAAAGAAATGAATTACAAAGAGATTTAGAGCAAAAGAAAAGAAGTCAAGGCACTGACCCTTCTTTTGATCCTAGAACAGACATAGAAGATACAACTGGGGCAACTGAAGAAAAACAAATAAGAGGTGAAGACGGTATCTTAAGAACTGTTCAAGTGTTAAAAGAGGGAGAAATGCAAGGGGATTTCCAAAGTGATACAACGGAACAAGGTACTAAAAAGTTTTGGGATGCAGAATATGAACATTACAGAACTTATCCTTTTACTAAGAAGAAGTTAACACAAAGACAAGAAACAAAGACCGTAGAAGAAGAACCCCTTAAGACAGAAAACGTAGTAACTTTTAGCAAACAGTTAGAACAACTAGCCCCTAAACAAGTAAAAGCTTATTACAAAGAAGTAGGAAAAATAGCTAAAAGAGTATTAGGTCTAAAAAAACCTATCTTACTGTTTACTAAACAAGAAACAATAGATTTACGTCCAACGATAGAGAGTGACCCTCGTTATAAAAAAGCGATAGAACGCTATGCTGAAGAAAACAATTTAACCTATGAGGAAGTTATAGAAAAGGTAAACACTCAATTAAATGAAACAAAAGACCTAGCTTTTAACCGAGAAGGGATATTTAGTGCAGGTTATATGCAAGGTGTCTTTAAGGCGTTTGACATAATAGTTTTAAATACGCCAGAAACTTTAACTGATTTTGATTTTGGTTTTGGGCATTTAGTTTTAGGACATGAAATAGCTCACAGTTTTTATAAAGAACAGATGTCTACAATCTTAAAAAACCCTTTATTAAGAAGGGTTTTTAACACGCAGTTTGAAAAAGCTAAAAAAGCACTTGAGGAAGAGGATCGATTAGGCCATCAGTATTTTGAAGAAAATGGGTTTGAAGAATGGATGGTAGATAAAATTTCAAGAGCTATGTTTGATTTAGAGAAGGGAGTTGCACTAAAAGCAGAAAACGCAGCTGATACTTTTATCAACAACATGTCAAAAGGACTATATGCTTTTTACAATGCTAGGGGTGATGTCGCTGCTAACGTATTTGGCGATATAAGCCAAGCGGCAAAAAATGAAATGGCAACTTTCTTCCAGGGTAGGTTTACTTACGATGAAACCATAGCGGAGCTAGTAAAAGGTCTTGCAGAAAAAAACATACAACATGCAGAAAGAACTATGAGCTTTACAGAAAAAGCACATGCAGAGGAGTTAGTAGATGGTTTATTTGGTAACAAAGTAGGTATAAAGTTCTTACGAAGAGTTAATAAAGACGCAGAAAAAATTATAAAAAGAGGCGAACTGCCTTCTTGGTTTGCAAGAGTTTTTTATACTGCGCGTGGGTTCTTAGATACTTTAGGCAAAGACAAAGGTATTGGAAAAGAAATAGGTATGATGTTTCATAAAGTTAGCGGAGAACAAGGTGACCCTGGTTTTATCAATGAGTCTAACAGATTACAAAATGAGCTTGTTAATGATTTAGTTAAAAGGTTAGGCAAGGATGAAGAAAAAGCAGAAGGGTTTGATGCTATAAAACAAGCGTTTACTGGTGTAACTGACTCTTCTTTTACGCAAGAAGAAATAGATGCTTTTAGAGAAGCTCAAGATGAGAGTAAACCTACCGAAGCTTTATCACCAAAAGCTCAAGCTGCACGACAATTTCTTTTTGATTTGTTTGATAAATTAAACTTAGGTCAGTATGACATTATTACATTAGACCCAGAAACTGGTAAATTTAAAAAAGAAAAACTACAAAGAAGACCTAACTTTTTCCCACGTATTATTCTTATAGCAGACATAGCTTCTGACCCTAAAATAAAAGCAAAACTAATTGAGTTGTTAATCGACGCAAATCCACAAATGGACCCTAAAGATGTAGTAGCATCAGTAGAAGAACTAATAAAAAACAATGAATCTAGTTTAGATACCGCTAGTAGAAAAGATGAAGATAGCGGACTTGGTTTAGGCATGCCTGAAAAAAGATCAGTTTTGTTTGCAAATTTAGATACTCCAACTTTAGTAAAAGAAGGAATAGCTGCTCCAGGAGAAGTAGCAATCATAGAATACATACGACAGATAGCAAGACAAACAGAACTACAGAAAAGAGGGGGCAGTAGAAGAATTAAAAATCTTATAGACAAGCTTCCTAAAAACGAACAAGGGCATGCAAAAGCTGCAGTTAACGCTATGCTAGGTAGAATAGACCCTATACGTCATAGTGCTTGGAGACACATAAATGATGGAGTTCTGTTTACAAATGTTATAACTCTTTTAGGCATGGCGGTGTTTGCTTCAGTGCCAGACGGAGCAGGCCCTGTTATAAGAAGTAGAGAGTTTGATTTAAAAACTATTGCTAAAAATCTAACAGCTGCTATGACTAAAAAAGAAGCAGAAAAGTTTGCTAGAGATATAGGAGCGAACGGAAGAGAGGCTATGGCTCAAACTATTTTGTATGCAGGTGAATTAGATGGGGCAGCTTTATGGGCTAAAAAAGCTACTAACGGTTGGTTTAGGTTTACGCAACTAGAAAGATGGACAGTATTTACTAGAAAGTTTGCTGCTGGTATGGCTAGAGATTTCTTACTAAAACACATGGAGATAGTAGAAAACGGGTACGAAGGTGATGCAGATGTACTTTTATCAGAAAGATATTTAAAAGATTTAGGAGTAACAAGCAAACAAATAAAAGCTTGGAAAGATAATGGTAGTGATGTAGACCAACATCCACAAGTGGCTAGTGCTTTAGGTAGGTTTGTAGATGAATCTATTGTTAGGCCGAATGCAGCAGAAAGACCTATTTGGGCTTCTGATCCACATTATGCAATAGTTTGGCAGTTAAAATCTTTCTATTACGCATATGGCAAAAACATTATGGGCGGAATGTTTAGAGAGGGTAAACAAAGGTACAAAGAAACAGGCAATATAGTGCCAGCTATATACCCTCTATTCTTTGGGGCCGCTTTAATAATGCCTTTAACTATGCTTGGTTGGGATATAAGAGAAAGATTTAAAATAGGTTTATCCTATGCATTACCTGGAGTAAGTCCAAATGACCCAGGCGTAAACTATAGAGCTTCTAGAAACATGTCTACAGGTAGATATTGGTTTGAGGTAATGGACAGGAGCGGTATGATGGGAGCACCTGCTCTAGCCTTGCCACTTATTATGGAAGAGAAACAATATGGTAAAGGACCTTTAATACCTATATTAGGCCCAGGAGCAGAAAGGGCGTATGATTTATTACAAGGAGAAGCAGAATTTTTTGATTATACTCCTATTTACAGTCAACTCGACACTAGAGCATTAGAGAGGTAAAATTAATTATGGCATATTCAGACACAATAAAGTTCGTAGTAGGAGATACTCTACCGTCTTTAGAGTTTACTTTAAAAGATAGCAACACTGCTGCTTCGGGCAAAACACTAGACACAGAGAACTCAGATACTTGGGCTGCTATAGACTTATCTGGCGGTTCTGTAAAGCTTAGAATAAGAGAAGTCGGACAAACTACTATTACAAAAACAATAACTGGCACGATAGCTGATGCTTCAAATGGCAAAGTAACTTGTAGTATACCAACTGGTACTTGGACTACAGCAGGTACGTTTGAAGGCGAATTAGAATACACTACCTCAGGAGGAGGCATACATACTGTTCAGGACTTGATCAAGTTTAAAGTCAGAGATGACTTCGATTAATGCCACTTAAATCAAAAGTAACCTACGTAAAACTGAAAGGTTTTATCTTTCGTGTAGACCTTCGTGCTGGAGTACACGTTCAGTCTATAAAGATAGCTGACCTATACTTAAATCCAGATACTATAGATAGACTACTTGCTGATAGCTTTGGTGCTACAGAAATACTTACTTATAACCTAGACAAGAGAGCAGACGATGCAACTTTTGTTAGTGAAGAACTCGCATACGATTTAAGTAAAACGCTTGCAGACTCTGTAGGTATTACAGAAAGCATAGATATATTAAGAACCTTAGGTGTTAGTTTTACAGATACCTTCAGTATGGCTGACGCTCCTGTCGTGTCATTTGGTAAAGGGTTGACAGACAGTACGTCCGTAACAGAAGTTCTAACACGAGCAGTAGAAAAGGGTTTATCTGACAATACTAGTGTAGTAGAAGTTGCAGTATTACAACCTAACTTAGGTAAATCTGATTCAGTATCTATGTCAGAGTCGTTAGACCGTGTGGTTCAGTATGCACGATCTTTCTCTGACGGTATTAGTTTAGATGACAGAACTTCAGTATCAGACCCACTCGCTACAGACGTAGATGCTTTTAAAAACAACATTGCAACAATGTCAGAAGTTTTGACATATGCGTTTGCCAAAGAACGTTTAGATAGTTTTAACATGGTTGACAGCCCTGCTATTGCGCTTGCAAGGCCTGTTGCAGACACTATGTCTCTATCTGACAGTCCCGTGTTAGAACCTAATTTAGGTAAATCAGATAGCACGAGTCTGTCAGAAAGCCATGTTTTAGGTACAAGTTTAGGAAAAGGAGACGATGAAGAAGTCTTTATTACAGAGGCACCTGCCTTTTCTACCGGTTTAGGTAAGTCGGATAGCATTAGTTTTACTGATGCAGAAGCAATCGCTAGTGCGTTTGCTAAGTCTGACTCACTTAATATTTCTGAGGCTCTTACACATAGTCTTGGTAAATCAGCACAAGATAGTGCTACAATAACAGAGTCGATAGCCATTCTAACTGCCAATAGACTGAGCGCCCTGAATGCTTCGGCTTTAAATAGTAATACACTTAACTAGGAGAAATTATGTTAAATGACGGCTTAAAATTAACAGGTAAACTTTCGATTGCCATTAATGATGAAGTGGTCCAAGAAGTTCCTAACTTAGTTGTTACTGCGGGAAAAAACTACGTAGCAGACCGTATAAAGAATAACTCTACAGTTATGTCTCATATGGCTATTGGTACTGGTACTGCAGCTGCCGCAGCAGGTAATACTGCTTTAGGTAGTGAGTCAGCTAGAACTGCGTTGACATCTTCAACCGTTACAGATAACGAGATTGTATATGTTGACACTTTTGCAGCTGGTACTGGTACAGGCGCTATAACAGAAGCAGGTATTTTTAATGCTTCTTCTGGCGGCACAATGTTATGTAGAACTGTTTTTTCAGTAGTTAACAAAGGTGCTTCAGACGCAATGACAATTACTTGGACAGTAACAGTTTCGTAAATTAAAGGAGGTTTAAGTTGGCTATTGTTTTTAAGAACAATGCGACTACAACCCTAGCGGGAAGTATAAACTCAAGTGCTACATCTATTAGTGTTGCAGATGGGTCTGTCTTTCCTTCTTTAAGTAGCGGAGAGTCGTTTTTTGTCACGTTTGACGACGGGACAAACAGAGAAATAGTAAAAGTTACTGCAGTAAACAGTAACACACTTACTGTCGTTCGTGCACAGGACGGTACTTCTGCGCGTGCATTCTCCGTAGGTGATGCTTGTGATCTCCGTGTTACAGCTAAGATTCTAGAATCATTCCCACAATTCGATGGTAATTCACAAACAGGTGTCATTGACATAACCGGTCTAAAGATAGACGGTGATACAGTTATAGACAGCGCAGGAGGGTGGCAAGGCCCAACTGGTGGTATAAAAGGACAAAAAGGTGAAGTTGGCGGAACTGGTCCAACCGGCCCTACTGGTCCAACAGGCCCAACAGGCTCTACTGGCCCAAGCGGCCCAACAGGTTCTGCAGGTTCTAAAGGCCAAAAAGGTGAGGTAGGTAACACAGGTGGCACTGGTCCAACTGGTCCAACAGGCCCAACCGGTCCTGCTGGTAGCAACGGGTCTGACGGTAGTAAAGGGCAAAAAGGTGAAGTAGGTGCTACAGGCCCTGGAGGAGCAACTGGTCCTGCTGGTGACGATGGTAGTGCAGGCCCAACTGGTCCAACTGGTCCAACTGGTCCTGCTGGTTCTAAAGGTCAAAAAGGTCAAAAAGGTGCAACTGG
>CEOC01044201.1_pt1 | contig 31298 bp, 30 predicted proteins | sample 356191 | NCBI WGS metagenome assembly CEOC01 (sample SAMEA2619952, study PRJEB7988) | marine metagenome | biome: marine biome (ENVO:00000447); feature: deep chlorophyll maximum layer (ENVO:xxxxxxxx); material: "saline water (ENVO:00002010), including plankton (ENVO:xxxxxxxx)" | depth 17 m
TTTAAACATAATAATAAAACAATAATAATTTTACAAATTCAAACAAAAATCCAATTAAATTTGTGAAGCTTGAAAAAATCGAATAAAACTTTAATTATTTTTTCCCTGTTAATTACTTATGTAATTCTCCAGTTTTTGTGGTGGGGATACCATATCTCTTCATTAACAGAGCAATTAAATGATAATGAGGCCTACATTTCGAGAAGGTTAACAATGATTGCAGGTGAGGGAACCGTATTCATAATCATAATATTTTTAGGAGCATTTTACGTTATAAGGTCCTATTATAAAGAAATTAATCTAGCCAAGAAAGAAAAAAACTTTGCTCTTTCTGTCACTCATGAACTAAAAACACCTATTGCTTCATCAAAGTTATTTGCTGAAACTTTATTACAAAGAGAAAATTTAGATCAACATCAAATAACTACAAGCTTAGAGAAAATTATACATGAACAAAATAGATTAAATGAACTTGTAGAAAAAATATTATTAGTTAGCAGTATTGAAGAAATGACTAAAGATATGCAACAAAATCCTGTTGATTTGCATAATATAATAAATCAAATTATTGATAATGATAACAATACTCACGTTATAAACAATAATATTCCAAAAACCCTAATTATTATTGGAGATGACTTTTATTTGATTTCTTTATTCCAAAACTTATTGGATAATGCTAAAAAATATTCTCCAAAAGAATCAACCATTAATTTTTATATTGAAAATCATGTAAATAAAGTGATTTTATGTGTTTCTGATGAAGGAATTGGTATTGCAGATAATGAAAAGTTAAAAATATTTGATAGATTTTATAGGATTGAAGACGAAGAGACCAGAAATTATAAAGGAACAGGATTAGGTTTATTTTTAGTAGATCAAATTGCAAAGATGCATGGAGGAAAAATTATTTGTAAAAACAACCTACCTAATGGTTCTATTTTTGAACTTCACCTGAAAAAAGATAATGGATAAGAAGACTGCATTAATAATTTTAGATGGGTGGGGTATAGGAGCTAAGGATGACTCTGATGGAGTTCACCTTGCTAAAACTCCATTCTTTGATCATCTAATGAAGAATTACCCCAATGCTCAATTGAAAACATTCGGAAAAGAAGTTGGATTACCTGATGGTCAAATGGGCAATTCGGAAGTTGGACATTTAAATATTGGTGCTGGAAGAGTAGTTTACCAAGACCTTTTGAGAATAAATAATGCTATTGAGGATGGTAGTTTTTTTAATAATAAACAACTTTTAAAGGCTATTGAAATTGCAAATAAAAATAACTCGGCTATTCATCTGATGGGGTTAGTATCTCAAGGAGGAGTTCATTCTTCTTTAAATCATTTATTATCGTTGTGTACTTTTTTAAAAGAAAACTTTAATGGAAGTGTATTCATTCAAGGTTTTACAGACGGAAGAGATTGTAGCCCAAATTCTGGGGTTTCAGCATTTGATAAGCTTGAAAAGCATATTTTAAAAAGTAATATTTCAATTTCATCAATAATTGGCCGTTATTATGCAATGGATAGAGACCAAAGATGGGAGCGAATTCAAAAAGCGTATAATCTTTTAATTAATGCAGAAGGTGAGATAAAGAAAGATTGCCAAACAGCTTTTAAGGACAGTTACGATAAAGAAATTACAGATGAGTTTTTAGAGCCTGTTAAAATTAAGAATTTAGAGGGAACAATTAAGAATGATGACGTTGTAATATGCTTTAATTTTAGAACTGATCGATGTAGGCAGATTACTACAGCCTTAACACAAAAAGATTTCACAGACTATAACATGGAGTCAAAATCACTTAATTATTTCACCATGACTAACTATGACAGGTCATTTCAAAACATTGAAGTTATTTATGACAAAGAAAATTTACCCATGACGATGGGGGAAGTTCTAAGTATTAATAATAAAACGCAATTAAGAATAGCTGAAACTGAAAAATATCCACATGTAACTTATTTTTTTAGTGGAGGGAGAGAAGAAAAATTTAAAGGAGAATCTAGGATTGTTGTTAATTCTCCAAAAGTAGCAACTTATGATTTGCAGCCTGAAATGAGTGCTGAACAGGTGACTTTAAGTGCCATAAATTTTATAAAAGACCAATTGCCTGATTTTATTTGCTTAAATTTCGCTAATCCTGATATGGTTGGCCATACTGGTATTCCTCAAGCCATTATTAAAGCATGTGAAAAAGTAGATCAATGCCTAGAACTTATTATAAAGTGTTTAGAAGAGCTTGATTATTCTGCAGTTATTATTGCTGATCATGGTAATGCTGATAAAATGATAAATAATGATGGTTCATCTCATACTGCTCACACTGTTAATATGGTACCAATTATTGTTTTTGACAAAGATGTTAAATCTATCAAAAATGGTAAACTTGCTGATATTGCTCCTACTTTACTTAACTTGATGAATATAAAAAAGCCCATAGAAATGTCTGGGGAAAGTCTTTTTTAAATTAGTCTCTTATAATTTGAACTTGACCAATGATCCCACTATAATTGATATTGATGTCTTTATAGTCAAACTTCTCTGATTCTGGATTTATAAAATAATAGTAAAGACCTTCATTAAGTTGCTCTCCACTCAGATAGTGGGATCCATCCCAATTATTTTGATAATTTTCATTCTCATAAACCAATTGTCCCCATCTGTTGTAAATCATGATACTTGGATTAGGATACTGATCTAAATTAATTGGAATAAAAAAGTCATTTATACCATCGTTATTAGGCGTAAAGATGTTAATATTCTCTATAGGGCATTGAACCCAAACCATGCAACTATCATGAACTTCCTGATCACAATTGTCATAAACCGAAACGGAATATAATTCTGTATTTTGAGGAGATACGATAATGCTATCAGAATTACTACCATTGGACCAATTAATAGAAATTGGTTCAAGACCACCATATAGATTACTATTTATTAAGGCAACTTCTCCTATTTGGTCACAAATATTGACGCTATCCAAAACCGTTATTTGTAAAGGTGTATAATCACTAATATAGATTGTTGCACTTGAGGTGTCTAATTGTCCAGAGCAATCTTGATAAACCACACTAAGGACTACTGTTTCTGTATTTTCGGAAATAGAATCTAAAATTGGATTAATAAAAAGAGTGTCAACTAATTGTCCTGAAGGTATTACCAAACTATCAACAATGCTGTCATAGTCTAACCCCATTATGGCAGTCCCGTTAAAATCAAAATGGACTGTAAAATCTCCTACAGTATCCGTTCTTTCAAAATTAAAATATGCAGAGTTACAGCCTTCATATAATAGGGTGTCACTATCAGCAATTCCACTAGAAAGACCAATCGTATTATTTGATGAAAAACTCTCAGCTTCTAAAAACACCCACGAATCTAAATTTGCATCTGAACCATCTGCTAAAGCCAATCTTATATGGTAAGTTTGCCCACATTGAACAGAAGCATATGCTTGGAATTTTTGAGTAAATCCATTACATAAAAGAGTTTGAAAAACGTTGGTATTATTAATATAATAATTACTATTTAGTACATTATTTACGGAGCTTATTGTAATTGGCAGTGGGGGATTGGAATTTGGAACAGTAGCAATATTTATAGATCCATTTGGAAATCCAGGAGGAGATGAGTAGGGACCAGAAATACCTGGACCAGAGATAAAAAAGCCAAAAACATCATTATACTCACTATTAACCCAAGTAAGATATTCGTTAGATCCAAATATATAATTAAAGACTAAAGAGTCAGAATTTGGGATAAAGTCAAACTCAAGCAAAGCAGCATCAAATATCCCAGAAACAGAAAATGTTTGACCGATAAGACCAGGAACACTATTTGCAACAGTTAAAAGATCTGGGTCTGATACATTATTTACAGGAAGATTTATAACGCCATTAAAATTGGGATCCAATGAATTAATATCTCCAGTTGACATAACAATACCACTGTCCATATTTAAATTAGTATTTACAGCATTGAAATAACCAATCTGAATAGCATCACCTTGAAATGTATGATTACTAGACACCACTCCGCCTCCTAGTAAAATACTATCTACTAAAGAAATGGCATTGTTAAAGGGGTTATTATTATTTACAATTATTTGAGAAACACTATTATTGAATAAACAAAATAATAAACTGATAAATAGAAACTTAACTTTCAAAAAATTAACATTTATAATAATTTACTAAAGTAGTATATATCAAAAAAGTATTTACGTCTTTAGAATTAATTAATATATACATATATTAACAGTAGAAATTATAAAGTCCAAAAATGACACATAAATATATTGAAGAAAATAAAGATAAATTTCTCAACGAATTATTTGAATTTATTAAAATACAATCTGTTAGTGCGGATTTAACTTTTAAAGATGAAGTTTTAAAAGCAGCTATTTTTTTAGAAAATAACCTGAAGAAAATAGGAGCTGATAATGTAAAAATATTTCCTACTGATGGTCATCCAATTGTTTATGGAGAGAAGATCATTAGGAACGATTTACCAACTATTTTAGTTTATGGGCATTATGATGTTCAACCAGCTGATCCTTATGAGCTCTGGGATTCAGATCCATTCACACCAGTTATTAAAAATACAGATATTCACCCCGAAGGAGCCATTTTTGCTAGAGGAGCTTGTGATGATAAAGGACAAATGTTTATGCATTTAAAAGCTTTTGAAGCTATGTATAGCTCAGGCGAGTTAAGTTGTAATGTGAAATTCATGTTTGAAGGTGAAGAAGAAGTAGGTTCATCAAATCTAGAGAAGTTTGTTCGGGAAAATACAAGTTTATTAAAAGCTGATGTGGTATTAGTTTCAGATACTGGAATTATCAATAATGAGACTCCCTCAATTTGTGTTGGGTTAAGAGGGTTAAGTTATGTAGAAGTGGAAGTTACGGGTCCTAATAGAGATCTTCATTCTGGGTTATATGGTGGAGCAGTAGGTAATCCAATAAATGTTTTATCCAAAATGATAGCTTCACTTCACAATTCAGATGGCAGTATAAATATACCAGATTTTTATGAAGATGTCGTTCAAGTATCACAATCCGACAGAAATGAATTAGCCAAAGCTCCATTCAACCTAAATGAATATAAGTCAGACTTAGAGATTAGAGATGTTTTTGGGGAAAAAGGGTATTCAACCAACGAAAGAAACTCGATTAGACCATCACTAGATGTTAATGGTATTTGGGGCGGATATACAGGCGAAGGGGCTAAAACAGTTCTTCCATCCAAAGCCTATGCCAAAATTTCAATGAGACTTGTTCCAAATCAAAGCTCTTCAACGATCACTCATCTTTTTGAAAAACATTTTAAAAGTATAGCCCCAGATTATGTAAAGATAAAAGTTACTCCACATCATGGCGGAGAGGGAGTAGTTATACCTACAGATTTTCCTGCTTTCTTAGCAGCGAAAAACGCAATGGAAACTACTTTTGGAAAAGTTCCGATTCCAGTTAGAAGTGGTGGAAGCATTCCTATAGTTCCTATGTTTGAGGAAGTTTTAGGTCTAAAAACAATCCTATTAGGATTTGGATTAGATTCTGATGTTATCCATTCTCCTAACGAACACTTTGGACTGTTTAACTTTTATAAAGGTATTGAAACCATTCCCCATTTTTATAAAAACTACGCTTCTTTGATGTCTAAATAAAATGAAAAATCTATTACTATCTTTTTTGATATTTTTTTTAATTTCCTGTAAAGTATACAAACCCATAGAGTTTAAAGGTATTGATGATTATTCTTTTTCATCCGATAAAGGATGTAATCCAATTTGTGTTACTATTGGTCTTTACAATCCAAACCCATATAATGTTTCTTTTAAGTCTGCTCTTGTAGAGGCTAATTTAGATGATGATGACTTAGGGGATTTGAAATTAAATACCCCCTCTACTTTAAAAAAAAATGATATTTCGTTCCTTGAACTATCTATTGATTCTGATGCTCAGAAAATTCAGCCAATGTTGTCTGGTTTTTTAAATTATTTTATAGGAAATGATATAATACTCTCCATTGATGGAATTATCAAAGTAAAAGCTTTAGGGCTTTCAAAAGAAATAGAAGTTAAAAAGTCTTTTAAATTGAAAAAATAGAGTAAAATCACTACGTAAATCAATTACGTACTTGTTGTAGATATTTGAGTTGTATTTAAAACTTAATTATGACAACAAAAAATGATTTAAAAACTCTTTTTAAAGTTAATTATATAATCTACGAAAAGAACGACAATGCTGTACTATTGGATGGTGTAGTCCATATTAACAATAAATCTTATTACACATCTATCCCTTTAGATATAGTAAGATTCACTCACATATGTGAACAAATTATTGGATTAAAAAAAACCAACTTAATATGGTCGATTTTACTTAAAAATAATGATCAAGTATCTGAAATTATGCCAAATGACTATTTGGGACATCATATGATTTTTTCAGACAATTCATCATTTATTAACTCTTATTTATTCAACCTTAAAACAGCATAAATGAAAACATTAGCAATTTCAAAGAATATAGCATTCATATTGCCAAAGATGGGAATTATGACACATTTAGTAGAACTTACAAGACACGATTATATTTATATAAAAGAAAATCTTAAGACCAATGACATCCTTCATATTGAGTCAGATAAAAGTAGATTTTGGGAAGAAAACTCCCTTGCAGTCTATTATAAAGAATTTAAATTGGGATATCTAAACAGTTCCATTAATAAAGTAGTTCAAAAAATGATTAACAAATATGGAGAGGTGAAAGTAATTTTAAAAAATAAACCTAAGGGACATAACCCATTTGAAGGTATTGACATTTTGATCCAAATTGGATAATTATTTTGATAACCAAAAACTAGGATTTACTGTACTCATACCACTAGCAAGAATTTTCCAAATTTCAAAATGTGATTCTGAAATTCCTGACTCTTTGGCTAATAACTTACCAAGCTTATCTTTAGCCTTAACTTGATCACCTTTCTTAACATAAACTTCTTGTAAATTGGCATATACAGTTCTGTACTCGCCGTGACTAACCATAACAACCCTTCCCGCACCCGGGATAATTAATACACTTGTAACTTTTCCTTTAAAAACAGCTCTAACATTTGCATTTTTAGATGTAGTAATATCTACTCCATTATTATCTACAAATGCTGTAGTCACTAAATGATGTTGATGTCTACCATATTTACTTGTAATCTCTCCTCTTTCAACTGGCCAAATTAACCTTCCCTTATTTTTGTTAAAGCTTTTTGAAATTGCGATACCTTCTGGGGTTAAGGCAAATTTAGCTTTCTTCAACTTTTCAAGTGCTTTAATTTCATCTTCAATTGCTTTTTTAACAGCTTTTACAATTTCGTTTCTCTTCTTATTGTTTTTTTCTAACTCAGCTGCCAGATTTTGTTCATTATCACGAATTTTAGCAAGTGAAATTAATTGTGAATTTTTATCTGACTGATAGTTTAATTTTTCTTTTTTCTTTATTTCTAGCAGATTTTTTTTCTTTATTATTTCTTTATTTAGTTCTTCTTTTTTTATTGCCAAATTATTCTGAGTTTTTTTAATTCTTTCAATTTGTTTTAAACGATAATCTTTATAATGTTGAATATATTTCATCCTATGGAATGCTTCAGAAAATGTAGAGGCAGAAATTATATAAAGAAATTTATAATTAGGATCTCTATTTTTAAATGCGTATAAAAGCATTTTTTTATACTCCTCTCTTAGTATTTTATTAGTATTTACAAGAGAATTAACTTGCCTATTAATTTCCTGAATTTTTTCGTCCATTTTTCTTAGTTGAAAATTATAATTATCAATAAGTTTCTGACGATACTTTATCTGTCTATTGACAATATTAATTTCACTAAGAGTTAATTTTTTAGTAGCTCTAGTTTGATCAATTAAGACTTTTGTGTGCTCGATTTTTTCAAGAAGTATTTTTTCTTGTTTTTTAAGTAATTCACTTTTTTTTTGACCAAAAAGAGGGTTAGAATTTACAATTCCAAATAATAATATAGATATGAAAAAGATGACTTTATTCATTGAAATTCAATAATTTATAGTCGTTATTAATTTTATTAAATGGAAATTTTTGAGAAAGATCATATTTTATACTTCTAAAATCAATGGTGATATTATATTTAGTTTCGGAGTTACTAAGTTCAATTTCAATATCCATTGGACTTGAATATCCATTTATCTCTTCCCTGTTTTTATAAACAACATTTATTTGAGAATTGTTTTCTGGAAAAATTAAATTAACTCTATTGCATTTAAAAGTAAAGGGATTAATCCAGGATTGGTAAATATAATTAACAGGTTTTTTATATTTACTTGAAGTGATTCGTTTAGTTTTTCTAGGCCTGTGAGATAATAAATGGTATTCATTTTTTTCAAAATGTAAAATAAATTTTTCATCTATATATTTTAAAAAAGATCCACCAGTTATGAGTTCTTCAATTAGACCATATGAAAAAGATAAATTAGTTAAATCATTTAGGGTACTAATGGGGCCATCAAAAAATAATTTTTCGGGATATTCAATAGTCATTTTTACAGAATCTTTAGTAAATAATGTCCTAAATACTTTTTTTTTATATTTCGTAATATTAATCCAAATGATACTATCAATTTTTGATCTTATATAAATCTCAACCTCCTGACTTTCATCATCATTAATACTTATTAATGAATTCCCTCTTATTCTAATCCAATTTGGATTTACTTCCTTGGATTTTATGGAATCCAACAGCTTCTTTTCATGCAGGACCTTTCCCATTTTCCCAAGCTCTACATTTTTAATTGTCGAGCAAGAAAAAAAAATCATCAAACCTATGACACCTATTTTTATATTATTCAATAAATCTATTTTCACTAATCTTTTGAATTAATTTTTTTGAATTTTCCCCAGTTTCTTTGGCCTTTTTCCAAAATAGTAAAGCTCCGTCTTTTTTATTAAGTTTAAATAGCGCATCTCCATAATGCTCAAGAATTTCTCCTGAGCTCTCATTACTATACATCACAGCTTTAAATAATTCTTTTTCAGAAAGAGAATATTTACCCATTTGAAATAAGACCCATCCATAAGTGTCACAGTAGGTAGCAATATTGGGGAATTTAGACAAAACTATTAATATTAACTCTTCTGCTCGCTGGAGATTTGTTTTTCTCAATGCTAAATAATAACTGTAATTATTTAAAAGGATAAAGTTTTTTGGATTTAAAGCTATTGACATTTCATAATAATCAAAACATTTCTCATATTTATTTTGTTTGTAATAAACATTACCAATTTCATGTAGAAAATCACTTTCTAAAATAGAATCTGATATAACGAGTTCCCTTCCTGAATGAAGAAACTTTAACGATTCATCTAATAGTTCATTATTTGAAAGACTAATTCCCATAGCTAAGTAAGGAAAAGGTTGATTGGGATGGCTTTCAATTGCAGCTTCTGAATCTTTAATGGCAATATCAAATTTCCCTCTAGAAATTGTTGAAGAAATTAGTTGAATCCACGCGTCAATTGGAAGAGAATTAATATTTAGTGATTCCCTTAAGTAATAACATGCTGTATCTTCCTTTCCTTGCATCATTTTAAGATTACCCATTATTAACAACACATCACTATTATTAGGGTGTTCTTCAAGAAAGTTATGAATTAGGCTGGAAGTTTCAAATAAAGAGTAAGGACTATTTTTATCATAAAAAATTTGTAATAGCATTTGTTTTTTTAAGTTTTCTTCAACTTCTTTAGATTTCATAACATGAAGTAGCTCTGAATATCCATTTATGAACTTTCTTTTTTTATAATAATGTTGGAATAAAGAAAGTCTTACCAACCCATTAGAAGAATCTATCTTCATCATATTATCTAATAAAATTTTAGCTTCAAATGGTTGATTAATATTTTCATAATATTCAGCTAATAACCCCATGATTCTTAAATTAGTTGAATCTTCTTTAATTAAATTATCTAGCTCAATAATAGCTTTTTTCTTATTTCTTAAGTAAACATATATCTGATGTTTTTGTATAGATAGATCTTCGTTAATTCCTATTTTTTTTTCTATCTCATTAAGAATCTCTATAGCTTTTTTGTATTTTTTATTAGCTAATAGCTCTTCCGTTAATGAAAATAAGTAAGTTATTTTTTCTGGTTTTAGTTCTTTCAATTTTGAAAAAGATTCTACACTTTTTTTATGATTACCAATTTCTTTATAGAGAATGGCTAGATTTGCTAGATACCATTCATTTTCATTATTGATATTAACTGCTTTATGGGCATATTCTAAAGCAATTAGCGGCTGTTTTAAACTTCTATAAATTCCAGAAAGTTCAAAATTTACCACTCCACTATATGGGTTAATCTCCAAACATTTTTTGTAAATTGAATCTGCAGTGTATAAATCACCACTTATCTTTGATCCTGTTGCTTGAATAAGATATTTTGAGAAAAGTCTTTCGTCGAAAGATTCTTTTTTCTGCGCTTTAGTATTAAATATTAACACTAGCGTGTAAAAAGTAAAACCCACTAGCAAAGGAATTCTCATAAATAACTTTAATAGATTATTTTTTACCTGTACTTCCAAAACCACCTTCTCCTCTGTCACTAGTTTTTAATTTATCAGTTTCATTAAAAATAGGAAATTCATGTTTTGTAATAATAATTTGAGCAATTCGATCACCATTATTGACTGTAAACTCATTTTTAGAAAGATTTATTAGTATTACGCCGATATCTCCTCTATAGTCTGAATCAATTGTCCCTGGTGAGTTTAGAACAACAATACCATTTTTTAAAGCCAAGCCACTTCGAGATCTAACTTGCGCTTCATATCCTAAAGGTAATTCTATCTTTATTCCAGTAGGGATTAATTCTCTCTCTAATGGTTTAATTACAATAGTATCTGTGAGAAAAGCTCTTAAATCTGCTCCTGCTGAACCTTTGGTTTCAAGTTTTGGACTTTGGTTTCCAGAAGTGTTTATTATATTAATATTTATTTTTTCCATTTTCCTATTTAAATGATGCTCTAAATGGTTTTTCAATAATTAAAACCAAAATTATAAAACTAAGTAATAGTATAGTGTGATAGCCGTATTGCAGAAGACTAAGATTTTGTGTTGGGTTAGTAGGAATACTTAACATATAAATTAATATTCCTGAACCCATATAGGTGAAAAATTTTTTTAAACTATAAGGAACTTTATAATGTTTTTGTCCAAGTAAATAACTTAGTAGCATCATGGAGCTATAACACGATAAAGTAGCATATGCAGAAGCTAAATAACCATATTTTGGTATTAATAAAAAATTAATAGCTATGGTTACTATAACCCCAAATCCAGAAATATAAGCGCCATAAATTGTTTTATCCGATAATTTATACCAAATAGATAAGCTGGTGTATACACCAAGGAAAATATTAGCTCCTAATAATATAGGAACAACTCTTAAGCCTTCCCAGTAATCAGGGTTGTTAATAAAATATTTAAATAGTTGCAGATAAAGAGTAATTACTAGAAATATAAATATCAGCATAATAGTAAAATAATTCATCACTTTGGCTAAGGTTTCTTTAGAGTTTTTATTTTCTTCATCTTTAAAAAAGAAGGGTTCAGAGGCGTATCTAAAAGCTTGAATAAACATACTAATGATCATGGTTATTTTATAGTTTGCTCCATAAATTCCATTTTGAGATTGTGCAAGTTTTAATGATTCTGTCCTGCTAATTCCAGATTCTATATATTGGCTAAATAAAATCTCTTTTAACATAGCTCTGTCTAATGTCTCATTGATAACATAGGCTAAACCTACTAGAAGCATTGGGCCAGAATATTTTAGCATGGATTTTATAATGGAAAAATCAAAATTCCCTCTAAAATTCATTTCAGAACTTAGGGCCAAAAATTTAATAATACTCGCAATCAAGTTGGCAATAAAAACGTAACCTACACCAATTTCAGGATTATAAAAGGAGTCTATAACCCAATTAGTATAACCATTATCATAGTTTACTTTACAATAAAGAATGAAAAATAAGTTTAAACCTATATTGATACCAACATTCAAAAAATTAATAAGTGCAAATTTTTTCGCTTTTTCTTTAAGTCTAAGTTGTGCTAAGGCCATTGAAGAGATGGCATCTACGCCTACTATCATACCAAACCAAATAATATATTCAGCATGTTCAGGATATTTAAGTAGATTGGCAATATCTTGAGAAAAAACACTTACAATTAAAATAAAAAAGGAAGAGGTTGAAAGTATAGAGAATAAGGTATTACTGTATACTTGATTAAAGTTGTTTTTATTCTTATTAGAAAATCTAAATAATGCAGTCTCCATTCCATAAGTTAGAAACACTACTAAAAAAGCAACATAGGCATACATTTCTGTAATAATTCCATATTGCTCATTAGAAAATTGTATTACATATAAGGGGGTTAAAAGAAAATTAAGAAATCGCCCTATAATACTACTTGATCCATAGATTGCCGTTTGACCTATTAATTTTCTAATCGAATTCAATAGTTAAAAATTTGGTCTTCTTTTTTCCAAAAAAGCTTGGGTCCCTTCAGAAAATTCATCGCTTTCGAAACAATTTCCAAAAGATTCAATTTCTTCATTATATCCGTTTAATTCTTTATTATAACCTGCATTTATTGATTTTATTGCAGCTGCAATTGCATTGGGAGAGTTTTTCATTATTTGTCTTGAAATTTCAAGACATTTTTGAATTAAATTTTCTTGAGATTCTAAGTGATTGATAAGTCCATATTCCAAGGCCTCCTTGGAGCTTATCATTTGGGCTGTAGTTATTAACTCAAATGCTTTTCCTTTACCAATAAGTTGTGCAAGCCTCTGAGTTCCGCCATAACCAGGAATCACACCTAAACTAACCTCGGGAAGCCCCATTTTAGCATTTTCAGAAGCTATCCTAATATGACACGCCATAGCTAGTTCTAGTCCTCCACCTAGAGCAAATCCATTAATTGCAGCTATTACTGGCTTAGAGAAATTTTCAATTAAATTAAATAATTTATCCTGACCATTTTTTGCTAATTTTTTACCTTGTTCTTTTGAAAAATTAGCAAATTCCTTAATATCTGCTCCAGCAACAAAAGCTTTATCACCTTCACCAGTTATAATTATTACTTTAATATTTTTATCATTCTTAATTTCTTCAAATTGTTGATGAAGTTCTTCAATAGTCTTATTATTTAATGCATTGAGTTGGTCAGGTCTGTTAATGGTAATCAATCCAATACCGTTTTCAATTTTAAATAATATATTTTTTCTTTTCATAATAAAAAATGTAGTTATAAAATTAGGATTAATAGTTCATAAACAATAAAAACAGAATTCTTTTACTATTATAATACTAATTTTTCTCTAAAAATTTAGATTTAATTAATTGTAATAGGTAAATAAAACCCCAATAAAAAGATATCATTATTGTAGACTTTTTTAAGATGACTATAAGTAAATTTCCATAAAACCCAGAGACGAATATTATAAAATATATTTGATAGAATAGAATTAAAAAAGATACTAATATGTGAAAGTAGATTCTGTTTTTAGTCAAAATAAGTAATCAAGGAATAAAAATATTTTTTTCAGTTGTACTCATTTCAACAATGTTTATAACACCCATAAAAACACTATCTATTTCAATATCTAAAACGGCAAAACCAGCTTGGCCATCTTGATATCTATCTGAGAAGTCAAAACTAGCAGAGCCATTGTCCCCCGTTTTTTTTTGAACATCTATTAATGGAATATTGGATCCATTAGATGGGTCATAAAATAATCGAACATTCGCATCTGCAATAGGGTCATTAGTATTGTTATCTAAAACTGTAATAATTGCTAAAGTTTTTTCTTGTTTATAACATGAAAAAAGTAAAGCGAAGCATAAAAATAAACTACTAAATATGAATAACCTGTAAAATGCTTTTATAAAGTTCACTTAATTTTGTATAAGTTTGGGTTTTTTTACATTGCAATATAAAAAATTTTAAGATTTAATTATTGATGATTTCTGTTACAAAAAATATTTTGAAAATTCAAAGTTCTCTTCTTTTATTATTGGCTATTAATATCAACACTTTATTTTGTCAAGAATCTTTCCAAGACAACTCTAAAGAAACATCTATTCATATGGAAACTTCTTTAGGGATGATAACCATAAAGCTTTACAATAAAACTCCACTTCATAAAATTAATTTTTTGAAATTAATTGAAGAAGGTTTCTATGATGGGGTTAAATTTCATAGAGTTATTAAAGGTTTTATGGCTCAAGCAGGTGATCCCAATTCTAAGAAAAATGATTTTACTGGTCAACTTGGTCAAAAAAGCTACGGTGAAACAATCCCTGCAGAACTTATCTCTGAATATATTCATAAAAGAGGTGCTTTGGCAGCCGCAAGAATGGGAGATAATGTCAACCCAGAGAAAAAATCTAGTGGAAGCCAGTTCTACTTAGTGCAAGGGAAAACCTATTCTGAACTGCAGCTAAAGCAAATGGAACAAAAAATGAATCAACAACAAGAAAATATTTTAATTGGAAAATTTCTGAAAAAAACTGAAAATGTTCATTATATGGATCAAATAAAATATTGTCAACAAAATCGTCTAAATGACAGTTTAAATATACTTTATCAAGAAATTAAATCTTTAGTAATTAATGAAAAAGAAAATAAATTTTCATTTTCAAAAGATGCAATAGAAACTTACAAAACTACTGGAGGCACTCCTTTTTTAGATAATGGATATACAGTTTTTGGTGAAGTAATTGAAGGGTTGGAAATAATTGACAGCATATGTTCTGTACCAACTTTAAAAGGGGATATCCCAATAACCCCAGTAATAATTTTATCAACTAAAATTAAAGAATAAAATGATTGAGGATATAAATAAAATAAATAATGAAGTTCAATCTTTTAATAGTAGTTCCTTAGATGAGATAGAAAATTTTAGAATTTCTTTCTTGGGTAAAAAAGGTAAAATCACTTTGTTGTTTAATAATTTCAAATTAGTGCCAGTTGCTGAAAAAAAAGAATTTGGCAGCCAACTCAATATTTTAAAAAATAATGCATTAAATAAAGTTAAAGAGTTAAAGTCTTCTTTAGCTGAAATTTCTTCAGCTCCTAAATCTAATACCGATTTCACAATACCTGGTCAACCAAATGATATTGGCTCAAGACATCCCATAACAATAATTAGAGATAGAATAATTAATATTTTTTCTCATATTGGCTTTTCTATTTCTGAGGGTCCAGAGATTGAAGATGATTGGCATAACTTCACAGCACTTAACTTTCCAGAAGAACATCCTGCAAGAGATATGCAAGATACTTTTTTTATAAATGAAGATATTGCTTTAAGAACACACACTTCTTCTGTACAGGTAAGAGTAATGGAAAAAAACCAACCACCCATTAGAACTATATCACCTGGTAGAGTTTATAGGAATGAAGCTATTTCTGCTAGAGCACATTGTTTTTTTCATCAAGTTGAAGGCCTATATATTGATAAGGGTGTTTCATTTGCAGATATGAAGCAAACCCTAATGTATTTTACCAAAGCAATGTTTGGAAATGAAACTAAGATTCGATTGAGACCATCATATTTTCCTTTTACAGAACCTTCTGCTGAGGTTGATGTTTCATGTACTATTTGTAAAAGTAAAGGGTGTAATGTTTGCAAATATTCAGGCTGGTTAGAAATTATGGGATGTGGAATGGTAGATCCAAATGTATTAGAAAACTGTAAGATTGATCCAGATTTGTATAGTGGTTATGCTTTTGGGATGGGTGTTGAACGAATAGCTCAATTAATATATGAAGTCAATGATTTAAGACTTTATTCAGAAAATGATTTAAGATTTTTAAAACAATTTAGTTCAGATTCCTTTTAATTTATCTCATGATCCCATTTATATTGATTAATCTCTTCTAAACAGTATTTTAAAAGTTCAATACAGTTTTTTACATCCTTTTTATGAACCATTTCAATAACTTGATGGATATGTCTTGTAGGAATTGAAAAAGCACCAGCAATAGATCCACCAGGAGTCATTCTTTGAATATTTGCGGTGTCAGTTCCTCCAGCAGTAAGAATTTCATTTTGCCATAAAATTTTATGAGAATCAGCAGTTTTTCGCATGAATTGAATCATTCTATTATCGCAAATTGTGCTTGCATCCATAATTTTTATCGCTACACCATCTCCCAAAGAGGTTATTTTCTCATGTCCACCTGCGCCTGGAACATCATAAGCAATAGTGGTGTCTAACCCAAAGCCGAAATCAGGTTTTATTTTTTGAGTGGCTACTTGTGCTCCTCTGATTCCAACTTCTTCTTGTACTGTAAATACTGCATAGGTGTCAAAAGCAGGAGTTTTTAATTTTTTTAAAGATTCTATAAGAATAAATACAGATACCCGATTGTCTAAACTTTTACAGTTAATACAATCTCCCATTTCAATAAGACCTCTTTCTCTAGTTACTGAATCTCCAATAGAAATTATTTTCTTTACTTCAGATTTTTTAAGACCAAGATCTATGTAGTAATCATTTATTTTAGGAACTCTATTTTTTTCTTCATTAGTCATAACATGAACGGGTTTAGAACCCATAACTCCAATCACATCTTTCTTACCATGAACTACAACTCTTTGAGCAGTTAAGGTTTTTGGATCAAAACCACCAAGTGGATGAAATTTTAAAAATCCTTTTGCATTAATATGAGTCACAATAAAGCCAATTTCATCCATATGGGCTCCAATCATAACAGATTTTGAAGAATCTTTCCCTTTCTTTAAGGCAATTATATTCCCCATATTGTCGATTTCAATACTGTCTACATAATTTTCAATTTCTTTAAGGACTAGATCTCTAACTCTATTTTCAAAACCAGGAGCCCCTGCAGTTTCGCATATTTTTTTTAATAAATCAACGTTAATCATTTATTCTATATAACTTAATTTAAGCATGTTGGTCTTTCCATTTTCTCCGAGAGGAATACTAGCAGTATTTACAATTAAATCTCCGCTCTCAACATAATCATCATTTTTAAGAAGATGCATAATATCAGCAATAGTATGATCAGTACTAATAGTTTTATCATAATAAAAAGTACTTACTCCCCAAACAAGTGATAATGTACTTAATAGTTTCTTGTTACTTGAGAAAACAAAAATTGCAGACTTGGGTCTTTGACTTGAAATTTTATAAGCAGTATATCCTGAATGAGTCATGGTAATAATTGCTTTTGCTTCAACTCTATGAGACAGTCTACAAGCATTAAAACAAATGGAGTCTGTAATAAATCTTTCATTATTTTTTTTAGGTAAAGTTTCTTTAACGTAAATATTTTCATACTTAGACTCTACTTCTTTAATGATTCTAGACATTATTTTAATAACCTCTATAGGATGTTTACCTACAGATGTTTCTCCACTTAACATAACAGCATCAGCACCATCCATAACAGCATTGGCCACATCATTAACTTCTGCTCTGTTTGGAGTGATATTATCCATCATACTTTCCATCATTTGAGTAGCAATAATTACTGGTTTTGCCATATCTTTAGCTAAGGCAACAATTTGTTTTTGAATAATAGGAACTGTTTCTAATGGTATTTCCACACCTAAATCCCCTCTGGCAACCATAACGGCATCAGTTTCGCTAAGAATGCCAGTTAAATCATTAACGGCTTCAGGCTTTTCTATTTTAGCTATAATTTTAGCTTCACCATTATGACTGTTAATAAGATGTCTTAATTCAATGACTTCCCTTGCTGAACGAACAAAAGAAAAACCTATCCAGTCAACCTTTTGATCTAAAGCCACTATTAAATCAGCTCTATCTTTTTCTGTTAAACTAGAAATATTAATGTTAGTGTCAGGTAGATTAAGTCCCTTTTTTGAAAACAATAATCCACCCGCTATTACTTTTGTTTTAACAGTGTCTTTTAAATTGGTTTCAACAACTTCAAGATGAATTTTGCCATCATCTAGTAAAACTTTTTCTCCTTTTTTAACATCTTTTGGAATTTGCTCTATGAAAATTTGAGCAGCTAAAGGATAATCATGGTCTTTAAGAGTAGTTAGATAAAAATCCTCCTCATTTTTTAGTTGAAGACCATCTTCAGGCATGTCGCCAATTCTAATTTTAGGACCCTGCAGATCTGCTAAAATTGCAGAATGAGTACCTAATTCATTATCAACTAATCTAATTTTCTTTATGGCTTTTATGTGGTCTTCATGGGCCCCATGAGAAAAATTGACTCTAAAAACATTTACTCCTTCTTTGATCATAGATTTTAAAGTGCTGGGATCTGATGTCGCTGGTCCAATAGTTGCAACAATTTTGGTTCTTTTACTCATATTAAAAAATTAAATTTTCTTTAGATTTTAGTTGTTCTACAACAACATGATTTGCAGTTAATATAAATGGAATACTTCTTAGTTTATTTAAATAAAAATTATAAGATTTTTTTTCATCAGATTTAACCATTAAAAAAAAATCGAAGTGTGACTTTTCTGGAATTAACCATGTTCTCTGACATTTGTTGGAGATTAAGTAATATTCATCAGAGTTATATTTACTCGTGTAAGAATAGATGGAGAAGTTGGCATCTGGCTTAGATTCCTTGTTAAAAATCAATTCAATATCTTCACTTGCCTTAGAAAGATTTAAATTTAATGTACTATTAATAGCCCAACAAAGTCGATAATCTTTTTCATGACAACAAATGCCAAGTAAATTAAAGTCAAATTCGTAATCTTCTTCTAATAAATATTTCATTTTAAAGCATCTAAATTAAATGATTTAAGTTCAAAAAATTAATGATTCTGCATTAAAAATTTTGACAATTCAAAAAGTTGATTTTCTTTAAACTTTCCTGACATCAATTGAATCCCAAATGGAAGGCTATTACTATGCTTACCAATTGGCAAAGATATAGCTGGTAATCCAACGATATTGGCATGAACTGTAAAAATGTCTTGTAAATACATGGCAATAGGGTCTTCTATTTCTCCAATATTGAATGCAGTAGTTGGAGTAGTTGGGAATAACAAGGCGTCATTTTTTTCTAGCATTTGAAAAGTTTTTTGAGCAATTAGCCTTCTAACTTTTTGAGCTTTTGTAAAATAGGCATCATAATATCCTGAGCTAAGGACAAAATTACCTAACATGATTCTGCGCTTTACTTCAATTCCAAACCCTTCAGATCTTGTATTTTCATAAGTGGTATTAATATCACTTGCATCATTTGACCTTAAACCAAAATGAGCACCATCATATCTTGACAAATTTGAACTTGCTTCTGCTGTACTAAGTACATAATAAGTTGGAACAATGTATTCTAAATAAGGAAATTTTAAAAATTCAATTTGATGACCTTTAGATTTTAAGTCATTAATAATTGATAAAGTTTTTTCTTTTATTTCTGCATCTAAAGTTTTGAAGTTTAAATAATCTTCTGGAATTCCAATATTTAATTTTCCATCAATAGTCTTAATGGTTTTTTTATTAGGTTCTTTTTTGGATACCGTACTATCAAATTTATCAGCTCCGCTAATTACATTACTGATTAAACTAGTATCATCAATGTTTTTAGAAAAAACACCAATTTGATCAAAGCTGGATCCGTAGGCAATTAATCCATTTCTCGAAATCCTTCCATAAGTTGGCTTGAATCCAACAACACCACAAAAGGAAGCCGGTTGTCTAACGGATCCTCCTGTATCAGATCCTAAAGCTGCGTTACATAAATCTTCTGCCACAGCCGCTGCAGAACCTCCAGAAGAACCTCCTGGGACTTTGTTAAGATTGTGAGGGTTTTTTACGTGACCATAAATACTATTTTCATTGGAACTTCCCATGGCAAATTCGTCGCAATTTAGCCTTCCAATAATAATGCCGTCTTCGCTGATTATTTTCTCTACAGCAGTTGCAGAAAACATGGATTCAAACCCTTCTAAAATTTTTGAAGATGCGGTAAGATGGTGATCTTTATAACAAATATTATCTTTTAAGCCAATAAATAACCCTGCTAAAAGTCCAGCTTCATTGTCAATGATTTTTTTCTGTATTTCTTCAGCTTTAGAAAGAGCTTCATTTTCAAAAACTTCAATGAATGAGTTGGTTTTTGATGATTTTATTCTATCAATATATTCTTTACAAATATGAACTAATGAAATTTCCCCGCTAGCTACAAATTGTTGTATGTCTTTTAAAGACTCAGGAATATTCAATTTATCTACTCTTTATTATCAGATTCTTCTTCGCTTTTAGTACCTTCTTTAAACTCTTTAACCCCTTTACCCAACCCACGCATAAGTTCTGGTATTTTCTTACCACCAAAGAGTAATAAAACTACCGCAAGAATTAATATAATTCCAGGTACTCCAAATTTATTTATAAACATGAAAGTTATATTCATTTTGAATTTTTAATTATTACAAATTTACGAAATGTTTTCATTAGTTTCTATAACCTACTAACGCTGCGACACAACCTGTAGTCTCATCAGTATTTAGATCTTCATTAATAGCTTTATTCTCAGGGGCTCTGAGAGTAATTATTAATTGTTGAGTAGAGCTTACTTTAAAATCAAATAAAGTAGAACCATCTCCATGATTATCATAAAAAAGCTGTCTTCGAGTATTTCTTATAGTTAATTGTAAATCACCTAATGAAGAATCTGAACAAGCAAAAATTCTATAGTTTTGGCCACTATAAAAAGTAGCTACAAATTGATACTTTTTTCCTGGAACAAGCTCCGTATTGCTAGATTGTCCTGTGGGCATATAGCCATCCCCGAGATTTTTCTTACATTCCTTAGCAATACCTTTACATTGAGCTGAAAAGTTAAAGCTGAAAAATAAAAGTGAAAGACTTAATAAATACTTCATAACAAAAGCTAAATTATAATTTAGAGAATAAGATTAATTTAAGATAAGAAAATTCTAATATCAAAATTCGAAATTAAGGCTAAAATTGTAATAAAATATTTTTTTATTTGATTTTATGGTTTAATATTTTGTTTTAATTAATGAGCAATCAACCAATTCTCTCCAACTCCAATTTCAACTTCCAATGGCACATTGAATTTAACAGCATTCATCATTTCCTGCTTAACTAAGTTTTTAATAGGTTTTTCTTCTTCTTTTAGTATTTCAAAAACTAATTCATCATGAACCTGTAAAAGTAATTTAGATTGCATTTTGCATTCCAATAGTTTTTTATGAATATTAATCATAGCAATTTTGATAATATCAGCAGCACTTCCTTGGATAGGAGCATTTATAGCATTTCTCTCATCAAAACCTCTCATAGTAGCATTGCCACTATTAATATTTGACAAGAATCTTTTTCTTTTAAAAATTGTTTCTACGAATCCATTTTCCTTTGCAAATGCTATGGTTGAATCCATGTAGTTTTTAATATTGGGAAACTCCATAAAATAATTATCTATAATTTCTTTGGCTTCACCTCTTTTTATACTCAGTCTTTGGGAGAGGCCAAAAGTAGAAATCCCATAAATAATTCCAAAATTCACCATTTTAGCTTTACCTCTCATTTCTCTAGTTACTTCATCTAAAGAAACTTTGAAGATTTTAGAAGCAGTTTCAGTATGGATATCTCTTCCAACTGTAAAAGCATTAATCATAGATTCATCTTTACTTAGTCCGGCAATAATTCTTAATTCAATTTGTGAATAATCGGCGCAAAGCAGTAAATGTTTATTATCAGAGGAACAAAAGGCTTTTCTAATTTCTTTTCCTAGATCTGTTCTAATAGGAATGTTTTGAAGATTAGGTTTATTAGAACTCAGTCTACCAGTTGATGTTACAGCTTGCATATAATTGGTATGAATTTTTCCAGTTAGTGGAGAAATTAATTTAGGTAGTGCTTCAACGTAAGTTGAAAGTAATTTTTTCCTTGTCCGGTAATTTAAAATATCATTGATTATGGGATGCTTTCCTTTTAATTTATTTAGGGTTGCCTCATCAGTTTTATATTGACCTGTTTTTGTTTTTTTGGCTTTTTCATCAATTACTAATTTTCCAAATAAGACTTCTCCTAGTTGTTTTGGGGAATCTATATTAAATGGGTCACCACTATGATTATATATTGAGTTTTCTAAAGTTGATAAACTTAATTTTAATTTTTTTGATAAGTTATTTAGTGAAGAAGTGTTTATTTTTATTCCTTTATTCTCCATATCATGAAGTACTTTTAACAAAGGCATTTCAATTTCTGTAAATAAATAATCTAATTCGAGAGATTTTAATTCTTTTTTAAAATTTAAGTAAAGTTGAAACGTTAAATCAGCATCTTCTGCAGCATAATTTTTAAGTTCATTTAAATCAACCTCTTCCATTTTTCTGATAGGCTTTGTCTTACTACCAATTAATGATTCTATTGAAATGGGGTTGTAATTAAGAATGCTTCTAGCAAGTTGATCTAAATTGTGTCTTTTTTCAGGATCAATTAAATAGTGAGCTAACATGGTATCAAAACAGAACTGGTTTATTTGAATTCCATGTTTGAATAAAATACCATAGTCATATTTTAAATTGTGAGCAATTTTTAATGTTTTAGAGTTAAAAAAATCATTGTATAAATGAATCAGCGATTGATCTTTGGAAAGATCACAGTAATAAGCTTCATTTTTTGAATAGCAGAAAGAAATACCTAAAAGTTGTGCTTCATTAATGTCTAGTGAAGTTGTTTCAGTATCAAATGCAACAGCCTCTTGAGATAATAACTTATTTATCAATTTTATATGATCATCCCTTTTTTCTATTAATTGATATGAAGGTTTTATTGAAGAGAAAGTTTGAAAAGTTGGTTCTGATATACTTTCTATTTCACTACCTGCAAACAAATCCATTTGTTTTTCTTGATATATCGGTTTTCCTAAAATCCTTTTCCCTAACTGGTTAAATTCTAATTCTTTTAAAATTTTTGTTATTGCTTTTTCATCTATTTCTTTTCTTTCAAATTCCAATTCGTCAAATGTTACTGGGCTGTCTAAAATAATGGTAGCCAGTTGCTTAGAAATTAAACCCTGTTCAGCAAAATTTTCAATATTTTCTTTTTGTTTGCCTTTTAAGTCTTCAGTATTTGCTAATAAATTTTCTATACTTCCATAAATACCAATAAGTTTTTTAGCAGTTTTTTCTCCTATTCCAGGTATCCCCGGAATATTGTCTACAGCATCTCCCCATAAACCCAATATGTCAATTACTTGCTCTGGTCTTTCAACTTCAAATTTTGCACAAACTTCTTTGGGGCCTAATATTTCACTAGGATTACCCCCTCTTCCAGGCTTATAAATAAAAATATTTTCACTTACTAATTGTCCAAAGTCTTTGTCGGGAGTCATCATAAATACCTTATATCCTTTTTTTTCTGCTTGTTTAGCTAATGTTCCAATTAAGTCATCAGCTTCAAAGCCATTTTCCATTTTAAATGGAATATTCATAGCTTTTAAAATGTCAAAAATATAAGGTATAGATTTTCGTATGTCTTCTGGCATCTCTTGTCTATTGGCCTTGTAATCTAGAAATACTTCTTCTCTGTTAGATCCACCTGGCGGATCGAAAACTACAGCTAAGTGAGTGGGTTGATGATTGTTAATAACCTCTAACAAGCTATTGCAAAAACCAAAAATAGCAGAGGTGTTTAATCCATTAGAATTGATTCTTGGGTTTTTAATAAAGGCGAAATGTGCTCTATATATTAGAGCATAAGCATCAAGTAGAAAAAGTTTTTTTTTCATTAGATATTATATAAATAGGTAAGTACAGTCTGACCAACTGCCTTTAAAGTTTGTATTTCTATGATATCAAGATTGTCTTTATGAGTATGATGAAACCTTCCAAAATCAAATCTATTTGTAAACGGGCTTATATCATAATGAATAATATCTAAAGTAGGAATTTGAGCTAATTTATTTATATATGTATGATCATCCGTAAGAGGAGGGGCTATTTTCTTTTTAAAATAGTTTCCATAACCTAAATAATCTCCCAGTTTCCAAATTTTATTGAGATGATAGCCAGAATATTGTCTTGATATTTCTTCTTTTGGGAAAACAGCATTTTTAGCACCTACCATATCTAACAATATTCCAAATTTTGGTTTTTGGTAATTGGCATCAAGATTATAACACCAAAATTGAGATCCAAGACACCAAGTATCGTTCATGCTATTTAAATCAAAAAAACTAGAATTATAACTGGGTGCTCCATAGTCTTCAACATCAAAAAAGATAATTTCTAACCCTATTTGTAGACTATCTTTAGCAAAGACTCTGGCTATTTCTAAAAGCACTCCTACACCACTTGCGCCATCATTTGCTCCAATAATAGGTTGATTAATGTTAATAGAATCACGATCAGCAAATGGTCTTGTGTCCCAGTGGGCACATAGCAAAACCTTTGTTTTAGAATTCGGATTTAGATTTGCTATTATATTTCTAACTGGTAATTTAGCTCCATTAAAAGCAATAACCTCTCCTTTTTGTTCGGTTACTTTACAACCCATACTTTTCAGTTTATTAACTAGCCAATCTCCACATTTTTCATGGTTTGAAGTGTTGGGAACTCTGGGGCCATAGTTTACTTGATTAGTAATAAATTTATAGGCACTATCCGCGTTAAATTCAGCTCCTTCCACCCATTTTTCAATTTTTTTTTTGGGCTTTTCTTCAGATTTAGTTGAAGTGTTACTGCAGCTAGAAATGGTATAAATAATTATGAAGCTGAGGAAAATATTTCTATTAAATAAGAGCATTTATTTTTGGAAAAGTTCTTTAGCTAAATTAACTAATTCATTAGAAAAGTATCTCTTTTGACATTAAATTCATTTAATTATTATTTATAATTCCAATATGATAATCAACTATATTTGTTTTTAGATGAAATTATATTCAAAAAAACAACGCTGGAAAAAAGTTTTACTCTTATCTGGCATTGGAATTATTGGAATTATATTTTGGCTAACATCTTTATTAGTATCGAATGTCAAAAGTTCAGAACTAGAAAAAATTCGACTGTGGAGTGAAGCCATAAAAAAGAAAGCAGAACTTGTAAGGTTAACAAATCTTGCTTTTGAAGAACTAGCTCAAAATGAAACCAAAAATGTTTATCTGTGGGCAAGAGCTACAAAAGAGTTTCAAAAATCTTTAAACGACTTTGGTTTAGCTCTAGAAATAATCCAAAATAACGATAACATCCCACTAATATTAACCAATAATTTAGGACAATATATTTCTCATAAAAACTTTAAATTTTTAGATTCTCTTAGTGAAGGACAATTTCAGAATGCTATAGATTCAATTATCTCTAATTGGGCCTTACAAAATAAACCAATAGAATTTAACTACTATGAAGATAGAGTACAAAAAATACACTATTCAAACTCTTCTAAGTATTTTAAATTACAAAATCAACGTGATTCTTTGTTGAATTCATTTTCCATTGAAATTATGAATAATATTGCCCAGCTTCCAGTAGTTTTTTGGAGTAAAAATGGAGACTCTTTGATTGCATCTAATGTTATTAATCAACAAATGGATAGTTTATTGATTTCAAATACCATTAACGAAATGGAGCAAAATAATATTCCAGTTGAGATATATTTAGGAAACAATCATAAAGGACTCATATATTATAGTAATTCTAAAATATTATTTCAACTACAATTTTTCCCATTATTTACATTATTAATAATTGCTTTATTTTTATTGGTATCTTATTTGTCCTTTAGCTCTTTTAGGCGCTCAGAACAAAATCAGGTTTGGGCTGGTATGGCTAAAGAAACAGCTCATCAGTTAGGCACTCCACTGTCTTCTCTTCACGGCTGGATTACCCTACTGAAAGAAGAAGGTGACTTAAGTTCTGAAGCATTAGTTGAAATGGAAAAAGACATTCAACGACTTTCGGTAGTTAGTGACCGCTTCTCAAAAATAGGATCATCAGTAGAAACTCCAAAAACTAATATAATTGATTTCTTTAATAATTACTTGGAATATATGAGAAAAAGAATTCCTAAAACGGTAGATTTAATCACTGAATTTAATGATGAAAAAGTTTATGTAAATATAAATGCTCCACTATTTAGCTGGGTCATTGAGAATTTAATCAAAAATTCAGCTGATGCTTTAGGAGGAAAAGGAAAAATTTTATTATCTCTTGAGAAAACCTCTACAGAAATTATCCTTAAAATTAAAGACAATGGCAAGGGAATACCGTTAGCAATTCAAAAAACTATTTTTCAGCCTGGGTATACTACTAAGGAAAGAGGATGGGGTTTAGGGCTTTCATTAGCTAGAAGAATTGTTGAAGGACATCATAACGGAAAAATTTATATTATTACCAGCAAAGAAGGCGAAGGCACTACAATTGGAATCAATCTGCCAATTTTAAATTAAATTTTATGCTAGATCAATTAAGACATAATTGTTCTTACTTTTACTATTATTAAATAATTCATTTTAAAATATGGAAATTAAAGAAATATTAGAATCTTTAGGAATTAATGCTCAAAATTCTGGAGCAGCGATTGGAGGAAATTGGCTTCATACAAATGGTGAAACAATATCCTCTTATTCTCCCGTAGATGGTAAAAAAATTGGTGAAGTTAGCTCAGCTAATGAACAAAACTATCATGATTGCATAGATGCTGGTTTAGAAGCTTTTTCAACTTGGAAAATGATGCCAGCTCCACAACGTGGTGAAATCGTAAGACAATTTGGTGAAGCCTTGAGAATGAAAAAAGAAGCTCTTGGAGCCTTGGTATCTTATGAAATGGGAAAATCCTTTCAAGAAGGATTGGGAGAAGTTCAGGAAATGATTGATATATGTGATTTTGCTGTTGGACTGTCTAGACAACTTCATGGATTTACTATGCATTCAGAAAGACCTATGCATAGAATGTATGAGCAATATCATCCTATTGGAGTAGTAGGTATTATTTCTGCTTTTAATTTTCCAGTTGCGGTTTGGGCTTGGAATACAGCTCTTGCATGGATTTGTGGTGATGTATGCATTTGGAAACCTTCTGAAAAAGCTCCGTTATGTGGAGTTGCATGTCAAAAAATAATGGCAGAGGTACTTACCAATAATAATTTACATGGTGGAATATGTTCTATAGTTATTGGAAATGCTGATTTGGGTAAAATGATGTCTGCTGATAAAAGAATTCCTTTAATTTCTGCAACTGGTTCAACTAGAATGGGAAAATCTGTTGGAAAAGTTGTCGGCGAAAGATTAGGTAAGTCTTTATTAGAATTAGGAGGAAATAATGCCGTAATTTTAACTCCAAACGCTGACTTAAAAATGGTTATACCAGCATTAGTTTTTGGTGCTGTTGGAACTACAGGACAAAGATGTACTTCTACTAGAAGACTTATAATTCATGAAAGTATTTACAGTGATGTTAAAGCAGCTTTAGTAAGCGCTTATGGACAATTAAAAATTGGTGATCCTTTAGACGAATCCAATCATGTAGGGCCATTAATTGATGTCGATGCTGTCGAAATGTATCTTCAAGCAATTGATGCTGCAAAAAAAGAAGGAGGCCAAGTGATAGTAGAAGGAGGTCAATTAAAAGGTGCAGGTTATGAAAGTAATTGCTATGTAAAACCAGTTATTATTGAAGCAAAAAATGAATTTAAAATAGTCCAGCATGAAACATTTGCTCCTATCCTTTATTTAATAAAGTATGATGGAGATGTTAATCAAGCAATTAAAATTCAGAATGATGTTCCTCAAGGCCTGTCTTCTGCTATAATGACCACAGATATGAGAGAACAAGAGGCATTTTTATCTCATAAAGGTTCAGATTGTGGAATAGCCAATGTTAATATTGGAACTTCCGGAGCAGAAATTGGTGGTGCTTTTGGTGGAGAAAAAGAAACAGGGGGAGGTAGAGAGTCTGGATCAGACGCTTGGAAAGTTTATATGAGAAGACAAACTAATACAATTAATTGGGGAACTTCTTTACCCTTAGCACAAGGAATAAAGTTTGAACTTTAATTGTATCCTAAATTTTTTCTAACTCTATTTAAGGTGGCATTAGCCACCTTTTTTGCTTTCATGGCCCCTTGCTGTAATACTTCTTCTACTTCATTGGGATTATTTAAGAAATGATTAAACTTTTCTCTTTGCGGATGAAAGTAATCTTCTATTTTTTGTACAAGATCTTTTTTAGCATGTCCCCATCCATATCCACCAGCTAATAATTTATTGGACATGTGCTCAGCTTCCTCTTTTGAAGATATTAATTTATATAATTTGTAAATAGTAGATGAATTAGGATCTTTAGGATCTTCAAGAGGAGAATTATCGGTGATTATATTTTTATTAATATTTTTCTTTATGTTTTTTCCCGTATCAAATATATCTATGGTATTATTCCTTGATTTACTCATTTTTTGTCCGTCAGTACCAGGAATTAGTTGAGTGTTTTTTTGTAAAATAGGGTCAGGTAAAATAAAGATTTCTCCATATTTATGATTCATTCTTGATGCAACGTCTTTGGTCATTTCTAAATGTTGTAATTGATCTTTTCCAACAGGGACATATTCTGCATCGTATAGTAATATATCAGAGGCCATAAGCATAGGATAAGAAAAAAGACCAGAATTAACATCTTCTAACCTATCTGCCTTATCTTTAAAAGAGTGTGCCAACTTAAGCCTTTGGTAAGGAAAGTGACAATTCAAATACCAAGCAAGTTCTGCACATTGAGGAACATCTGATTGGCGGTAAAAAGTGGTTGTTTCTGTATTTAAACCGCAAGCTAACCACGTTGCAGCAACTTGTAAAGTATTTTCTTTAAGAATCTTAGAATCCTTGACCTGAGTTAGTGAATGAAGATCAGCAATAAACAAAAAAGAATCATTTTGCTTTTTATTAGCCAATTCTATGGCCGGGATAATGGCCCCTAATATATTTCCTAAATGTGGTCTGCCTGTGCTCTGAACACCAGTTAAAATTCTTGACATTTTATTAATTAATTAGTTTATAAAAGTAGTTTGATTTAGTAAAAAATTATAACCACTTTAAAATCTTTTTTCCCAATAGAGAAAAAATCATTTTAATCCACAATATTACTAGTAAAGGAAAAACTAATACTACTAATTTATTATAATCTAAAGCTTCTTTAAATTCTAAGTGAATTAAATGCATTATTGCTCGTGTTATTCCACAAGCATAACACTCTCTATTAAATAATGTTACAGAAATACAAATTGATTGACCATGGTCAAAAAAAGCAGAAGGTAAAATAATTAAAATTATGGGGCCAGAAATTAATGAAAATAAAAGTAATAAATTAAAATATTTGCTTTTAAGAATTTTTTTTAAATAGCGAATCATTAAAGTTTCAATTTCAGTTTGTAGTTCGCTTTATTTTTAAAAAAATTTCCTCTATCCATAGTAATTAGATGAGATAGAGGAAATTAATTTTATGGAAAAAATTAAAATTCTATTACTTTTTTTCCATTTTATCAGTTAGTAGCTTAATTAAATCAATAAGGACACCTATTCCGCATAACCCACCTGTAAGTAAATAGAGGACCCCCATTCCAATATCTCCTAGGTAAAATCTATGAGCACCAACTACACCAAGAAAAACTAAAAGTATAATTGCAATAAGTTTTTCATCGTCAGTAAGTGGGGTATTATTGCCGCTCTTAACAATTTTTTTAACTACTTTTTTTACTTTTTTGTTGTGTTTATTAGAACTAATGAGTTCAATTTTTTCTTCCTCTAAAGTTTTGTTATTTAAAATATTATTTTTTATTTCCTTTAAAGCTTTGATATTTACATTGTTATTTTCATTTAAATTAATTGTATTGATTTTTTTTGTAGTAACAGGGGTTAATAATTTAAGTTTTTCAAATTCTGACTTAAAAGATTGATCAATTGTAAGGTCTTCTGAAGCCATCAAGTAATCGTTAGATCCAACTTTAGAGTTATTTATTAATTCTTCATTGATAGTGTTTAATTTTTTATTGATGTTCAGTGCAATAATTGGATTTGATTTTTTATAAGATTTAAAATTAAACCCTTTATTATATTTTCTTTTTTGTATTCTCTTATTTGATACAACATCTGTTGTAGTACTACATGAGGCAAGAAAGCCTATTATAAATGTTAAAAGGTATATTTTTTTCATAATAATATTTGTTTTTTATTTTCGTGAAAATTTAACAAATTTTTTTGAAAAAAACATCATCATATCTATTTTATTTATACTTCGGATTGATATACATAATTTTTTGTGTCATTTTAATATTACCTATCTTCTTATTTGTAAGAGGAAAAAGGAAAAACAAGACTGCAAAAAAAATTAAAATTTTTTGGGCAAAATGGATGTCTTTAGCCATTGGTATTAAGACCAAAGTAACCTTTCTCTCCGACATTGACTCTAACGATAATTATATAATTTGTGCCAATCACAAATCCTATCTTGATATTGTTTTAATGTACTTAGTAATTGATCATGATTTTGCATTTTTAGGTAAATCGGAACTATTAAAATGGCCTGTTATTAATATTTTTTTTAAAAGAGGAGTGGATATCCCAGTATACAGAGATAGTAAAACCAGAGCAGCTGAATGTTTAATTTTAGCAGAAAACGAAATTAATGAGGGCAGAAGCGTAGTTATATTTCCTGAGGGGGGATGGGATAATTCAGAAAAAGTAATGAGAAGATTTAAAAATGGAGCTTTTCAATTAGCTATAGATACGAGCTGCCCAATTTTACCAGTAACTTTTAAAAATAATTATGATTTGTTTACCGATCATAAAGATTTTTCTGGAACTGCTAAACCTGGAACTGCCAATATTACTGTGCACCAACCTATCATAGTAGATAACTTAACTCGTAAAGATTTAGTAAATTTGAGGGAGCAAACATTTAATATCATAAATAAAGAATTAAATAGTGAAAATTAATCGAGAAGCAATATCAAAACTAGCTAGCTTGTCAAAGCTTAAGTTTAATGATAATGAAATGGATTTGATTTCAAAAGACTTATCGAAAATGCTAGACTTTATTAATCAGCTTGAAAACTTGGATACTGACGGAGTAGAACCTCTTATTCACATTAATGAAGAAGCTAATAACTGGAGAGAAGACCAAATAGATGGTATGCTTTCTCAGAAAGCTGCACTTTCTAATAGCCCAATCAAAGATGGAACCTATTTTAAACTTCCTAAAGTTTTAGATAA
>CEOC01052327.1_pt1 | contig 29439 bp, 20 predicted proteins | sample 356191 | NCBI WGS metagenome assembly CEOC01 (sample SAMEA2619952, study PRJEB7988) | marine metagenome | biome: marine biome (ENVO:00000447); feature: deep chlorophyll maximum layer (ENVO:xxxxxxxx); material: "saline water (ENVO:00002010), including plankton (ENVO:xxxxxxxx)" | depth 17 m
TGATCAGGTGTATACACTTGTCTTGAGTAACAACAATGGTAAGAGATTCGTCCAAGATGAGACTCTGAATGTTGGTAGTATCACGACTGCCAATAACCTAAACAACACACAGTTATCACTTAAGATTGCTAAAGACTCTGGTAGACTTACTGGTCTCAAAGTAAGCAACACTGGCAGCAACTACGATACAGCAATTATTACAATCGAGAGTCCTCAACTTCCTGGTGGTAGTAATGCTACTGCTACTGTGAGAGTTTCTGGTGGTAAGGTATACCACTCTGAAATTACACTACCTGGATCTGGATATACAGAACCACCTTCTGTGATTTTGAGAGGAACTGGTTCTGGTAATGCAGGTGCTGTTATTGAATCCGAGATTACCATTGATACACCTGCAGTTAGAATGGGTGTTGCTATTGATGAGTCTGGATCTACACAATCTGTAACTCCTACTAAGTTTGTATTTGACTTCCCAGTATATCTTGAGAATGATACTGAGTATGCACTCGCTATCGAGACTGACTCTATTGATTATGAACTCTGGGCATCTAGACTTTCCGAAACTGATGTTGCTACAAGTCAGATTGTAACTACTCAACCACTACTAGGATCACTATTCAAGTCTCAGAATGCTGATGACTGGAAAGAAGATCTATTTGAAGATATCAAATTTATTCTAAACAGAGCACAGTTTGATATCAGCAGAACAGCAAGTCTGCTACTAACCAACGAAGAACTTGGTTATGAAGCACTGGAGTCACATCCAGTAGAAACCAATGCTGAGTCTAACACTACTGCTACATCTAGTTTGTTCAAGAATAACAACAGTATTATCAAGATCTCTCACAGAGACAATGGTTTTGATAACGGCAAGTCTTATGTATTCTTCAAGGGTGCAGAGAATGTTGGTGGTGTGACTGGTTCCCAACTTAACACAGAATTGTATCAAGTTAGTAACACTGGCGTTGACTATTACAATATTCGTGCTACAGGAAATGCTTCTGCTAATGCATTTGGCGGTGGTGATGGTATGTTGGCAACATACAACAGAAAGTTTGAGAAACTCTATGCTTCTATCCCGAACCTAACATTTGGTAAGACTAAGATTGATAGTTTCATCAAAACAACGAATGTATCTCCTGTTGATGACAATGTACAGACATTTACATCTTACTCACAGACAGACTTCGAGAAAACTTTCTTGAATGAAGATTTCTTCTTCATCAATCAAAAAATTATTGCCTCCAAGATTAACGAGACAATTAATAACATTGATAACTCTCTCGTCTACAAGTTAGATCTTTCTAGCACAGTAGATTATCTCTCCCCAGTTGTTGATCTTTCCAGAGCTTCTGTGAAGACTATCAGCAATAGAGTTGAGAATCCAAGTGGTAAAGAAGACAGATTTGGTAGAAGAAATCAAATTCTATCTTTCTTCCCTGTATTCTCGATGACAGTTGCTGGTGTTGATCCATCAGAAGTTATCAGTCTCGATCAGAGAGTCACTGGATCTACAACAAAAGCAGAAGGTATTGTTGTCAAAGTAGACGGATCTACAGTATTTGTCAAGATTACTTCTGTAAATACATTCCAGGCATTGGAGCAACTATCATTCAGTAGTGATACCTTCCAGAATACAATTACAGTTGGTAGCAACGGAGTAACTAAGTTTACCTTCGATATTCCAAATACTGTAGCACCACCAACATTTGTCACTGGTAGAAATCCTTCTGTACCTGCACAAACATATGATAACACAATCTCTGGCAAGATTGTATTGTGGAATGCAAATCTAGAGATACTAACTATTATCAATGATAAGCAACCACTAAATGATGACTACACTGGAAGAATTGTTGATAGTCAAGCATACACTAGAAACGCTAATGTAGATTCTCAATTAGAAGATATCTTCAGAGTTGGTGATCTTCTATCATATCCAAATCAACCTGATGATGAGTCTAGATTTATTGAAGTTTCTTCTATCGAATACAGCGATGGTGTTGACTTTATTTCTGAGACTCAATCTAAGAATAGTTCTGGAATTGCCAAGTATGTAACTAAAGAAGTTGCTATTGAGAATCCAGGAACATCGGTCAATGTAAAACTGACCGCAAATGTCAGCGACATTGAAAATCTAAAAGTCCTCTACAAGATCAAGAAGTCTTCCTCTCAAGAAAACTTTGAAGATATTGAGTGGGCATATTTCAATGGAACTGGATCTCCAGATAATGATGTTATTGCAACATCTGAGAATGCTATCAGTAGTATCACCGAGAAGCAATCATCTTATCAGGAGTTGTCATACAGTGTCGAGAATCTACCAGAATTCTCCTCATTCGCAGTGAAAATCATTATGAAGTCTAGCAACCCAGCGTTCGTTCCTAAGATTCAAGACATGAGAGCAATTGCATCTTATTGATATGAAACACATCAAGGTGAAGAACGAAGATGGTCTGTATCGCGACTCTGATACAGGCGCAATCATAAATACCGATAGGTCTGCTTTTGAGAAATATAAAAAGTCCAGAGGAAAGTTTCAGAACATGGAGCAAGAACTGGATCATGTGAAGAGTGAACTTAATGAAATAAAATCCTTACTACAAGAATTGCTGAAGTCCAATGGTACTTAGAAACGTTCCCTCAACCGCAACATTTGAAGAGCAAAGAGTTGAAATCAACGAACTTGCTGCTGATGTAGACGCTCTTGATGCCGCTGCATTGAGAGCAGAGTCTGATACACTTCAATCGGTAACTGATAGAGGATTTACCACAGACAACCCTATCAAAATTGAAAACAACGCAGCAACTGCTTTCGTTGTTGAAGATGGATCTAGCAACGAAAAATTTGTTGTCGATAGTGTTAACGGCAAAATTAATGTTGGTTCTAGTGCAGGTGGTGCTAGTGGAATCTATCTCTTCCATAACAATGCTGGTGCTACACCCGCCATTACTCTAGATGGTGCAACTGGTAGTATTACCAATAAGGGACAATTAGTTACTGAAAGTATTTTATCTTCTGCCGCACTCAATAACAAAGGATCTGTTCAGTTTGGAACTGTAGATGCTTATAGTATTGGGCATATGCCTCTCAATAGTAACTTAGCATTCTCACAAACACATGGTGGTAGTTACTTATTCTATAGCGATGCTTCTACTGTAGAGTTAGAGATTGCTTCTGGTGGAATCACTGTAGATGGCACTTGTACTATTGGAGATGTAGTCACTAGCACAATTGCAGATAATCAGTTTGCTTTTGCGATTGGTACATCAGCTGCTAAGGGAGGACTATACAACCACGCAAACGGTGGGTATCTTTTCCTCAGAGACTCTAGCTCTAACGGCACACTTACCTTAAATGGTGATAGCGGTTCTGGTCTTTTTACTGGTGAAATTAAAGTCGAAGGATCTAGCACTCCAACTGGACTTTCAAGTCGAATCTCAAAGTATGGTTCACTATTGATTGGAACCAGTTCAGATGCGGTTGGTGATGCAAGATGTTCTATTGACTCAGGCAACGGTAACATCACTTCAATCGGCACTGGTACTTTTGGTGGCAATACTACTATTGGTGCGCCTGATGTAACTAATGGAAGCACTGGAGGTGTTCAACTCTTTTCATCAGGTCAACTCCGTATCCAGAGAGATAGTGCTGGAACTGCATCTGATAAAAGGTTCCAAATGTATTATGGAACTACAGAAACAGCATCTATTACTGCTGCTGGAGCTGCCGCTTTTGAACAAGGTTTATCTGTTGGTTATGGCACTTCTTCTAGCAGCACTGTTATTACAAGATGGCGTTCGGATGTAGTATCTGCTAATACCACCGTTGCTTCTGTCAATGCAGACGGTTCTGCTGCGTTCAGATCTACCATTACATCTGGAGCGGCTGATCGTCGTGGTCAATTTTCGGGAACATGTCCTAGCACCGTAACTGCTTCATCTGCCGATGCTTTTGTAGCTACCTATGATAGTACAACTGTTCTCCAGGTTAAGTATGATGGATTAGCTTCATTTGGAGCTGCTTCAAACTCCACAGGAAATAATGGTGTAGCAGTTGGTGGTAATAACGGTTCCTTAAATATCTACACTGACAGATATACGACAGACTGTTTCCAAATTCTTAATACATCTGGTAGTGGTACAAACATTGCACTACAAGCTTTCGGTAACGGAAAACTTAATGTTGCTGCTGGAAATCTGAGAATTGAAGATGTTGGTGATGGTACTAATTCAGTCAAAATTATAACTGACCCTTCTTCGGGTGGATCAGGATCTAAACTAATTTTTGACATGGATAACAGTCAAGAGGCTGTTACCATTTACAATGCTGGTTTGAAAGTTGGTAGTGGTGGATCAGACAAAATTAATTTGAATGGATCTGATGGATCTATTACAGCAGATGGCACTATTAGTGATAATTTAAGTGTAGATGTCAGAAGAGTTAAAATCAACAATGTAACCAGTGCTCAAACAGTTAATACCTCTAACTATAGTTCTGGAGAGGCAATTGTCACTGTTGGCGGTGGTTCGGTAACATTTGAAGGAGGAGCATCTGGATTAACTGCTGGATCTATGATTACAGTGGTAAATAATCACAGTTCTTCATGTACCCTTACTGAGGGTAGTGGAATGACGCTCAGATTTACTGATGGAACTACTGGAAATAAAACATTAGCAGGATATGGAGTAGCAACAATATTGTATATTACTAATTCAGCAGCAGTTATTTCTGGTTCGGGAGTAAGCTGACATGATGCAACAAATGTTCCTTGGTATGGGTGGTGGTCTCACTGAAGTGACCGAAACACTCACATCTTCTTCTACTAGTGGTAGTAGTTGGACAGCGCCTGATGGTGTAACATCAGTAAACGCTGTGTTAACTGGAGCTGATGATATACCTCAATCCAGTTTTAGTCTGACTTTAGCAGCAAGTACAAACTATTCCAGTATTGGTAATCCTCCTTCAGAGGCTAGCATGACTGCTGCAATTCAATCATGGTTAAATGCTCACGCATCAACAATTAACTCTGGTGCTCCAGGTTCAAGAACTCTTACTGGACCGTTTGAAAATTCATTTACTTTTGACAATGGAGATACTGTAACTATGCAAGAGTCACAAGTTTTTTATAATTCTAGTCAAAGTGGAACTGTAACTGGCACAATGGCAACCACTTTTACTTCCGTGAATCACCAAACAAGTTTCGGAAGAGTTTTCCGATATTTCTCTGGGTTGTCAGCAGTGGCTGCTGGTGTTGCTGGAAACGATGCAACAATGTTTGGATACACTGCTGCAGGAGCATCCATTGGAGGATCGCCAACAACCGTTACTCAAAACAATATTAGTGTTACACCTGGACAAAGTTATTCTTTTAATAGTGGGTATGTTGCACGTCCAGGGGGCGCTTATGCCACAAGAAACGGAAGCATTGTATTGACATATTATGTCTGAACATAAATACTATTTTAGCATGAATTTACCATGGATCCAGCAAAACTGAGAACTGAGTTTCAAAAACAAATTGCAGATGCAGAACTGAGACTCAAGAAGGCAGAAGAGGAAGTTGTCTCTATCAAGGAGTATAAACTCAAACTGCAAGGCGGTCTTGAAACATTAGATTTACTTGAGTCACCTGAACCTCCTGAGGTTGACAAACCTGCTAAATCTAAGTAAACTAACTCTGTCAAGGGTTCAAAGATAAATAGTAGAGCTTTATAAGATATAACTGATGGCAGCGATACCTGTAAATATTGTAGTTGATCGTCATGCCAACTTTGATGTGACTTTCTTCATTACAAATAAGGATGGCACTCCATTAAACATGGTGGGTTATACTGGAGAAGCTCATTTCAAGAAGAGTTATAGTGCTACATCTAGCATCCAAGTTCCCCTAGTGTTTGTGAATAGAACATCAGGTGAAATTGGTATCTCTATGACTGGCGCTGAGACGGGAGTGCTTGACCGTAGAAGATATGTCTATGACATTCTTCTAGAATCACCCCAAGGATATAAGACGAGAGTCATTGAGGGCATTGTAGAAGTCAATCCTGGAGTATCCTCCTGATGGCAGAGTATAATGTAAGAGTTGGTACAAATACACATCGTGTTGCTCTGAGAGAAAATCCTCAGTACAACCTGGATGTTAACTACCAGATTCCAACAAAGTCAACACAGTTCACCAATCTGATCCTGGATGATATTTCAGCATCGTTTGATTGTGTGAGTAGTCCTGCTGTTGATACATTCAACCTCTCTGTTAATGGTGAGGCATACTACCCGATTAATGAACAGCAACTCATTATTTCTATTAATGATGTTGTTCTAAAACCTGCGGTTGATTATATTGTTTCTAACAATCAAATTGTCTTTTCATCCGCTCCATGCGCTGGCAATAAATTTTCTGGTGTTGCATTAGTAACTACCGCAGATTTAACCAGAACACTTAACTTCGTAATTGACTCTGGATCGTTCCTTATGGCGACTGGTCCAAAAGGAGATATGACCCTAGATGTTACGGGCACAATTGAGTCGTGGACTATCTTTTCAGAGACTCCTGGCAATATTGAGATGGACATTCTGAAAGCATCATTTGCTGATTTTCCTAATTTCACATCTATCTGTGGCACAGAACTTCCTACTCTAGGTGTTATAAATCAATTACAGGAGGACAAGAAAAAGGATGACAACCTCTCCACATGGAATACCACTATCGATGCTGGAGACATCCTAAGGTTCGTTGTGAACTATGTTCACGACATAACTAAAGTCACTGTATCCCTTAGGATCAAATTATAAATAATCAGTGGTATAAATAATCATACAGATAGCAACGTAATCGACAGAGGACACACATGGCACTCTTAGTAACCGACAACGGCGAAATTGATTCTCTAAGAAATCTGCTTAACTATTCGCAGAACATTCCTAGGAATCTAATTCTAAAACTGTTTAGCACAGACACATATCCTGCAGAGAGTGACACTCCCTCTCAGACTAGATATTTTGAACCATATACCGATAACAACACGATCGGTTACGGTTCTGGTCCTACTACTGGATATCCTCAGGTCATTAACAACAGAACTGACCAGGACTATGTTCAGCAGTATGGTATCCTTTTGAATGGTAACCGTTGGACCATTGAAACTGAACCATCTGCAGTTACTACCGTCAATGGTGATGGTGTCTCTGGCGAATACCTGATTACTGTTGCTAGCAATACTGGTATTAAGAAGGGCGATTATGTCACTGGTGGTTCTGTCGGAACTGGTGCATATGTTGTCGATATTGACGGCACAACCCTCAACCTGAGTGTCAAAAACAGCGGTAACTTCACTGCACAACCTCTTGCTTTCGGTAAGGGTAGAACAACTGCTTCTTATCCTGAGCAGACTTTCACCTTCGATGGTCCTGCAGGTAACATCTACGGTTACTATCTGTCCCGTGCCAACAACATGCCTACCACTATTCACGGTGTGGCAGACGCAGCAACTATTGCTGCTGGTACTCAGATTTCTAAGTCTGGTGTCAGAGGAACGATTGGTAACAACTATCTAACTCTTGCTGCTGTATCTGCAGTTACTGCTGCTACTGGTACTGCTGGTGAGTTCGAGATCAGCGTTGCTTCCACTACTGGCGTTGCTGTTAACCAGCGCGTAACTGGAACTAACATTGCTCTTAACGCTCGCGTTGCTGGTATCGTTGGTACTACTGTATACCTAGACAAGCCTAACGCTGGTGCAGTTTCTGGTGATGCTACATTCAAGGCGAATGTTGCTGAAGATCTAGCACTCGGCATGAGAGTTTCTCAGAGTTCTACTCCAAACGGTATTGATGCTAATACCATCATCACTGGTATTGACTTCGAGACAGAAGACACTGATGGAACTGTAACAGTTTACTTGAACAACCTACTGATTGAAAACATTCAGGCATCTAACGGTAACGACACTGTTCTCTTTGACTTCAGCAAGGTAACCGCAACTGGTCATGGTCTAGTTGTTGGTGATGCAGTCTACATCGATCAGGGTACTGGTAACAGCACAACTACTGCTGGTACATACATTGTTCACACTGTACCTGATGCAAATACTTTCACCACTACCAAAGCAATTGATGGTACTGGTGCAGCGACTCTCTATGATGCGATCTTCTTCGCTGAGAGATTCACAAATGGTCCATACGCGATTCAAAACGCGGGTGACCAAATCAAAGTCACACTGAATGTCAGCCTCGACTGATTGATTCATTTGAACTCTTTATTATGTTGGGGGATTGCAAGAGCGGTCCCCTTTTTTATTAATGAGGAGGTCGAACCTTAATGTCAACGGTATACGAATATAAAACTGGACAGTTTGTATCGTACCCTATCGATTCTTATGCGAACGATGGGGTGGATTCGTATGCCAATGAAGTAATCGAGAGATTTGGTTACGACGACCCTTCTTTACCTGGAAAATTACACAATGTAATTTTTAGATTTAATAATAAGGATTTAAGAACATATTCATGGAATCCTTCGTCTATTGAACCGTTCATTGAGATTGACTACGGTTTAAATTCGTTGGCATTGACACCAACTGCTTTTGTTGATGGTGGGTCCGTTAGAGACACCGAAGCAGTTGAAGTGGATGATTGGGGAAGAATCATCTACACAGATACTAACTTCCCATTCGGAACACTTAGACCTGTCAGTAATACAACTTGGACAGTTGTACATGCATGGGTTGGTACAGGTACTGTATTTGAAAGAGGCGATACTTACTATCGTCTGGTTGCTCCGTACATCGTTACTGGTACACTGCATGTTACTGGTAACACCGTTACGCACTGGGTGCCAAGCATCAAGAGCGATGGTCTCTTTGGCATCCAGTCGCTTACGGATATTGCATTCTCCAAGAAAGAACTTGGAAGTGGAAATCTATTCAATATTGGTAATGGATTCTCCCTTCGTAGCAGAGCATACGAAACGCAAGGAGTTATTGAAGTTAGTGGAGATGCAGGAATTGCATTCCAGCCTAACTGGGTCGGTAGTGGTACTGTCGAAGTTGATGGTTCTGCACCTATACTTAGAACCTTCGGATACGAAGCTTCTGGAACTCTACCAGCACTCAACAGTAAGGACGAAAGAAGAACTTATTCGTACAACACATCTTCTGTTGTACCATTCGGGTATCTGGATTTTGGAACTATTCCACTCCAGACATACCAGCATATTACAAGCAACCAGACACTATCGGGAGTCAGTTCTGAGTCGGTAGTTCTGGTTGATCCTGGTGTAACGGCGAGTGTTTCACCACAGTACCAAGTTGCACTGCCTGTTGGTACTCCACAAAATACAATTGAATACGCTCCTATTTCTATTGGTAAGACTACCAGTGAGGATTGGGGATTCATTAATGTCACTGGAACTAAGTTCCCATTCGGTGTCAGTAGACTCAAGTCTGAGACACTCATCAACTTCGTTCCTAATTATGTTGTTCAGGGTGACATCTCTGTCTTTGGTGTTGCGATTGCTAAAACCAATCCAATCTGGAAAGGATTCATCATTAACAAAGTTAGTGGTGCTGCAATCACTAACTTCAGTCTCCTACATCCTGGTTCTGGTAATCTATTCAGTATTGGTGGCGGCGAAGAAACCAGAGCGTATGCATACGCTGGTTCTGGAGACCTATTCAACTTCGTCTCTACAGAAGAGAGAGTTGCTACTGATTATGTTGGATCTGGTGGTATTGAATTCAGCAATGCTGCAAATGTCAGCTTCGCACCTAACTGGATCTCTGAAGGTGTAATTGATGTAACAGGTGCTGTATCCGACATCAAGAGAACATTTGCTCAGGATGAAGTTGGTAATCTATTCGTCTTTACTGGTGATGCATATCACGAAAGACGCACTTACGATTACAACGATTCTTCTATCTCGTTCTTCAGATACGAGAACTTTGGATTCATTCCATCCAGTGCATCTGTACAGACTATTTCTGGTCCTCAGACCATATCTGGAGAGTCTACAGATCCAGTTGTAAGAATCGAGAATACTGTAACGGTCAACCCAACATTCAAGCTTATCTTGAATGCAAATACCGTTCCAACTGCAGTATACGATCACGGTACTATTACCGAAGGTTACTCTGGAAACATCGATTGGGGCTTCATCAGTCAGACAGTTACCAACTATCCATTCGGTAAGTTCCTCTACAACGGTGCTGCTAAGACTAACTTCTCCCTCAGACACATTGGTGATGGTGAGGTTGTACTTGGTGGTGAGGCGAGAGCAAGAGTCAACCCACAATGGTTTGCCGAGATTCAGATCGAAGTCTTTGGTGGTGAGGAGTACAGTCTCACTAAGACTTATGTTGGACGCGGTGACCTGTTCAACTTTGTATCTACAACAGACAGTAGAACATTTGCATATCAAGGCGAAGGTCAGATCTTTGCAATCAATGGTGCTGCAGAATCTGCAACCTTCAGCGAACTCAAGGATGGTCTATTCGAGTTTGTTGGTGCTGCTCATGTATCCTTCTCCCCCAACTGGATTGTCGAGGGATCGATCAAAGTCGATGGCACACCATCTTCTGTTCTCAGAACATTTTCTCAGAACGAAGTCAGCAATCTGTTTGTATTCGAGGGAGATGCTTATCACGAGCGTCGTACCTACAGCTACAACGATTCTTCTATTGGGTTCTTCGATTACGAGAACTTCGGATTCCTTCCATCTACAGCATCGGTTGGAAGTATTACAAGTCCAACTATTCTCTCTGGATCTTCTTCGGATCCAGTTATCAGAATCGAGAATGGTGTCACTGCGGTAGTAGATCCTCAGTATCAGATTATTCTAACTGCAAATGCAGTTCCAACAGTAACTCTAGATCATGGATTTATTACTGTTGGTCATTCTGGTACGATCGACTGGGGATTCATTACTCAGACTGTTACGAACTATCCGTTTGGCAAGTTCCTACTCAACAGTGCAACTCGTACCAACTTCTCCCTCAGACATATTGGTTCTGGTGGACTCAAGATATTTGTCGATGGTCGCGCAAGAGTCAATCCTCAGTGGGTTGCAGAGATCCAGATCGAACTCAAGGGTACTGCACACAGCAGTCTTTCCAAGGTCTTTACTGGAGAAGGAAGAATTCCTTCGTTCGTTGGAAAAGACGAGAGCAGAACATTTGCATACGAAGGCGAAGGTCAACTATTTGGTCTTGGCGGTCTTGTCGAAAGCGTCAGCTTCAATCCAGACGAGAAGCAAATGCTCTTCTCCTTCTTTGGAGATGCAGGCGAATCGTTCGTACCAAACTGGAATGGCACTGCCCGCGCAGAAATCTTTGGTACTGCAGAACCAGTTCTCAGAACATTTGGTTATCAGACAGAAGGAAGTCTGTTTGCAGTCAGTGGCAGCGCAGAAAGAAGAACCTATCACTACAACGATTCTTCTATCAACTTCTATCAGAAGAGAGACTATCAAGGTCTTCCTGCTTCTGGTCAGATTACCAACATCGCAACCAGTCAAGTTCTTACTGGAACTGCTCCAACTTCAATCATTCAGATTGGATCTCCTGGAGCAGGTGTTGTTGCAACAGTTCAAAATACATTCTCCATCAATCCTACTATTGGTTCTGTTGTTACAAGCAGTGTCGATTGTGGATTTATCACAAGCGAAAACAACGAAAGAACTGTCAGAGAAGACTACGGATTTACTTCCTACCCTGCTTCTCTACTCAGCAAAGTATCCGAATACCCATTCGGAAAAATCTCCAATCTTACCAGCGACTTCAGACAAGTCAAGACAAACTTCAGTCTGTTGCACATTGGTTCTGGATCTCTATTCACTCTTGTATCCACCTCTACCAGACTTGCACCAGTATACATTGGTTCTGGAAGACTGTTTGGATTTGGTGGAGCATCCGAGTCTGTTGGAGCAGTACCACCAGCAGAGACATTTACTTACAAGTTTGCTGGAACAGCAGACGAGAAGTTTGCTCTTGGATACACTGGTCATGTCGATCTCAGGATCTCTGGTACAGCAGACGAGAGAGCAGCAACCGACACTCTCAGACAGGTCGATGTCGAAATCAGAGGTGTAGCAAAATACAGATTTGCACCAAACTGGAATGGTTCTGGTGTACTATTCTCTATCGGAGCAAGTTCCGAAGCGATTACAATCGACCTTCCAGCGTTCCAGGCAGATCTGGTATTCAAGGGAACCGCTGGAATCAGATCCACTATTGTCGAGTCCTTTACTGCACACACCAAACTATCTGGTATCGCAGTCGAGAAACAGACAGACAACTATGTCGGTCAAGCAGATCTTCGTGTATTCAACGAATCTGTTGTACCAATTATTACTCTGTCTCACCATGGCGAAGGTCGCATCTTCGCACTCAGTGGAGCAGCAGAATCCTTTACTGCAAATCCAGAAGAGAAGACTGCACTATTCTCTCCAGTTGGTACAGCAGATGTACGAGTTGCTCGTGCAGAATCCTTTACTGCAAACATCAAACTATCTGGAACAACTGCACCAGAAATCCTTACATTTGCAGAGCAACCATTTGGTACAGTATCTGTATTTGGAGCAGCATCTTACAGAATTGTCGATGTTCACCTTGGCGAAGGTACTCTATTCAGTATCGGTCAAAGTGCAGAAGCAATCACCAGAAAACTACCTGCATTCCAGGCAGATCTGGAACTCAAGGGTGCTGTTGCTCAGAGACGCACATTTGGTGGCAACATTGGATTCGGAAATCTATTTGTTTCTGGAACAACCGCACCAGAACTACTTACATTTGCAGAGCAACCAGAAGTACAAGTCGAAGTATTTGGAGTTGCAGAAACTCCAAGAGCTCGTGCTTACTCTGTCGAAGGTTCTATCTTCACAGTTGGATTTACCAACGAAGCAATCACCAGAAAACTACCTGCATTCCAGGTAGACATTGCATTCCGTCCAGACAAAGCAGGTCTTCGTGCTGGTTACAGAGAAGTCAGTCAGGGTGGAACCATCCTGTTCTCTGGAGAAGTATCGGAACCAATCCTCACATTTGCAGAGCAACCAACAGTATTCGTCGATATCACAGGTGTTGGCGGAACAACCAGAGCTCGTGTATACGAAGCTGATGTCTTTATTGGTCACTTTGGTGGTGCTGCTGAGAGTATTACTCTCAAACTACCAGAGTTCCAGTCGGATATTGTATTCCGTCCAGAAGCAGCTGTACTCAAAGCAACATTTGCAGAAACTGTATTTGCAGATTCTATTGTACGCGGCGAAGTATCTGCAAGATACATTCCAAACTGGAGAGGTTCTGGTACAGTCGATCTATTTGTTTCTACAGAAACAAGTCTCACCAAGATCTACATTGGTACTGGTTCACTCAAGAAATTCTCTGGTGCGGCAGAGTCTGTCACCTTCAATCCAGAAGAGAGACAACTACTGTTCTCCTTCTCTGGTCAGAGAATTGCAGAGAAAGTTACTTTCAACCCACCAGAAGAAGGAGCACTTCTCGACTTCACTGGAGAAGTATTCGAGAAATTCGTACCAAATTGGGTTGGTTCTGGTGCGGTATTTGTTTCTGGTGTATCTGCAAATTCTCTCACCAAGATTTACATTGGCGATGGTCAACTGTTTGGTCTTGGTGGCGCAGCAGAATCTGTCACATTCAACCCAGACGAGAAAGAAGCACTCTTCGACTTTACTGGTGTTGGATCTATCAGATCTACAAGATCTTACATTGGCGATGGTTCTCTATTCGCAGTCAACGGCGCTGCAGAATCTACTGTTGTCATACCACCAGCAGAAGGACTATTCAAATTCAGTGGTCTTGCTACAGAAAGAACATCCGCAGTCGAGACGGGCGGTGGTATTCTATTCAACTTCGTTACCAGCATCGAGCGTCGTACATTTGCACACAGCACGACAGGCGCACTTGATATTTCTGGTATCGCTGACATTGCAAGAGCAATTGATTACACTGGATTTGGTAATCTGTTTGCAGTTAATGGCGCTGCTGAATCTACAACAAATAGAATTACTGTTGAAGGCGACATTGCATTCAGTGGCGATGCCAAGGTTGTCGCTACCAGAAGATTTATTGGATCTGGAACACTATTCGGATTCGACAGTGCAACTGAGTCTAGAACGATCGCTGTTTCTGCGAGAGCAATCTACGACTTTGTTGGTGCTGCTCGTCAGAGATTCACAAGAACTGTTACATCTGATATCAATCTTGAGATCTCTGGTTCTGCAGTTGAAAGATTCAGCAGAGGTGCGTGGGTCACTACTGGTCAGGTTACAGTTCTTGGAGATACTCAGCACAGATTTACCCGTGTCGTATCTACATTCGGAACTGCAAGGGTACTCAACAAAGATGTTGTTCCTGTACTCACCAGAAATTACTTCACTACTGATGGGAACATCGATGTTAATGTTCTCACAACATATAAGAGAATTATCAAATACTTCGGTCATACAAACATCGAAGTCGATATTTCTACTAAGTATGTTGCTCCATTCCAGTTCTACAGAGGTAGCACCGACGCAATTGTATTTGGTGAATCGAGAATCAAGTTTGTCCAGGTAACACCTCCAAGATCTTATGGATGGATTATCTAATCCTATAAATACAAATGATATCTAAAAAACACTGATGACAACTCAGGTTCAATTTAGAAGGGGTACTACAGCCGAACACGCACTGTTTACTGGTGCTGAAGGTGAGCTTACAATTGATACCGATAAGAATATGGCCGTCATTCATGACGGTAGTACGACTGGCGGTTTTGATGTTTTTAGAGCTAGATGGGAACTAATTAATTCTAGTCAAGTTCTTGGAACCTCACTCAGATATCTTGTAGACTCCTCAAGCGGTCCCCTAACACTTACGCTCCCTCTCTATAATAATCAACTTGTTCCAAAAGCAGGTGATGTTATAGAGTTTATCGACGTAAAGTTCACATGGGATATAAATAATATTACTATTGTGGACCCTATCGGCAGACAGTTTCAAAATACTTTTGGAGTAGTTGATTCTCCTCTAGTTTTTGATCTGAAAGGCGCAAGTGTTCAGTTAATATGGGAAGGCAGTTACTGGAGGGTAATCGTATCATGACGATGTACATCAGCGATAGTTACAGAACTTCTGGCGGCGGCGGTGGCGGCACTGGCGGCGGTGGAGGTTTCTCTGGTAATAGCTATGATTTGGGTAATGACTTTACTATTCACGCTCTTCGCAGAGATGAAGATGGTATGCTTCGCTACACCAAAATCAGAAGTATTGATGATGAGGTTATTGATTTCCACAGACTTGATGGAACTCCTTACCTAGATATTGCGACTGGATTGTATGATTACGTAGAAGAAACTACGGAAGACAAATCATATGTCAATGATCCACAGGATAAATATCAACAGTATAGATTTGATAGTAGGAAAATTACCTACTTCATCGATGATGATGGATATTTTGTTATCCGCTTTAACGAAGCATACGATTATACCACCGAAGGACCTAAGTAAAGGAAAACACAAATGGCAGATTTTAGACTTGGAAGACTAAAATTTAACTGGCGCGGTGATTGGGCGGCTGATACTGCCTATGTCATCGACGACATTGTTAAATTTGGTGCTAACACTTATGTCGCGACCGCGAACCATACTTCGGTCTCCACGGCGGCACAATGGTACTCCACTGATGTAAGCAACTGGTCGTTGCACACAGAGGGTATCTACAATACTGGTGACTGGGCGACAGCCACTTTCTATAGATTGAACGATATTGCCAAGTATGGTAATGTTCTCTATAGATGTACTGTTCCTCACACCGCTGGAGCTAACTTTGATCCTGCAAAGTTTGCTGATTATCTTGATGGTCTAAAGTTTGAAGATACTTGGGACGCAAGCACTGAATACCAGAAAGGTGATATTGTAACTTACGGTGGTTACTCTTACATCTGTTTATCGACAGTAACTGGTATTCAACCCAATAATGGTCTTGGCACCACTTGGGAAATCCTAACAACTGGTTTCAAGGTTGTTGGTAACTGGGATGCAACTACAACATACAAGCCTGGTGATGTTGTCCTTCTAGGTGGTAACTCGTATGTTGCAAAAACTACTAATGTAAACTCTTCTCCTGCTGCTTCTGGTCAGACTGATTGGGACTTCATCGTCGGTGGTTTCACATGGAGAGGAACTTGGGATGCAAGCACAGTTTACTTCCCAGGTGACGCAGTTTCTAGAAACAGCAACTCCTATATTTGTATTGCTCAATCTCAAGGTAATACACCAGAAACTGACACCACTGGTCAATATTGGAACTCTCTAGCACAAGGTGCTCAGGCGAATGTTCTAACCACTGCTGGTGATATTCTTTATCAATCTGGATCTGGTCCTGCAAGACTGCCTATTGGTAATGACGGTACAGTCTTAACAGTTGACTCTGATACTGGATATCCTACTTGGAAAAAGAATCAGGTAACTCAAAAAGTTTATTATGTCACCCAAGAGGGTAGCGACAGCAACACTGGTGAGAACATCACAGAAGCATTCGCAACTCTTCGTCACGCTGTTGACAGCGTAAGTGGTCCTGCAACAATCTATGTTAAGGCAGGTACTTACAATGAGATCCTTCCAATGCGTGTTCCTGAGGAAGTATCCATTGTTGGTGATAACCTAAGAACCACTCGTATCACACCTAGAGATGGTGAACCTTCTACAACGATTGAACTCGATCTTGCACAGGTTCCTGATAATCAGTATAAAGTTCTTGGTTCTACCGTAAACTCTGGTGACGGTTCAAAAACTGGTGAAGTAATTGATGTTAAGGATGGTGGTTCTACTATCGTTCTTAAGATTCAAGGATTCGCTGGTCACAGAAATGGTGACTCATACAACCTACTCAAAGCAAATACATCTTTCCTTGTAAAGGAAACACTTGCTAAGGCAGCTGCTGGTGGTATTACTCTTTCATACCCACCTGGATCTGATCAAACTCAGTTTGAAAATGACCTAACTCTAATGGTTCAGGACATTTACACTAATGTTGGTTATGGTGGTAACGATCTAATCTATGATAGAGTTGATACTCAACTAACTAACAACTACTGGAATGGTGGTGAAGCTGAGGTTGTATCGATTCTTGGTTACATGAACCAGATCGCATATGACATCATCAACAATGTTGCTGTCAGTGTAACTGGATCTCACGGTATTACACAGGTAATTGATAACACAATTACTAACGATCCTAATGGATGTGCTGCAATCGAAGCAGCAATCGCTGCATTGATCCAAGTAGTTACTGATGGTCTTACTGCTGGTAACCTCAGTGGCGTAACTAGAACTGCTAACAGCAGTCTCTGGACAACTTCTGACACCTATGAAGCTGGTGCAACTGACATCGCTATCAATGGTGTTACCATTGTTAATAACGAGCACGCAACAATGTTCTTGCTCGGTAACAAGACAATGTTGAAGGATCTTGTTATGGATGGAATGAGTGGTTTCATTCCTTCTACTTCTGATCCTAAGGACATGAACACCGCAACTGTTAAGGGTGTTTATGTAAGACTTGATCCTAATTCACCAATTACCAAGTCTCCTTATGTTTCTCAGTGTTCCTCCTTCGGTGGTACTGCAACTGGTGCAATTATCGATGGTGATGTTCACGCTAAGTGGGACGGCACTGCAACTCCTTCTAACAAGTCAATCGTGTTTGACTCATGGACTCAAATCTATGAGGAAGGTGGTGTCGGTTTCTGGGTAACAAATAACGGTGCATCTGAAATCGTTTCTTGCTTCACCTACTACGCACACATCTCTTACACTGCTACTAGAGGCGGTAGAATTAGATCTCTTGCAGGTAACTCCTCCTGGGGTACATACGCTATCGTTTCTTCTGGTTTCAACCAGAACGAAGCAACACTTCAAGGAGAAATTGATGGTCTCCAATTGGAGTATGATGTGGCAACTCTTGTCAACGGTCCTGGTGGAGACACCATCTGGTCTAATGATGAGAGAATCATCGGTCTAACATCTGGAGCAATTGGTGAGATTGTTTCTGTTCAGGCAGGTGTTTATAAAATCCTTTATAGACCACTTAAGGGAACTTTCGTACAAGGTGAAGTTATCAGTGGTCAAACAACTAATGTTTCAGCAAACCTAGTAAATAATGCAGATGCAGTTGGTGGACAAAACGGATTCGTTCTTGTTCTAACTGGTCTATCTGCAGCACCTAAGCCTGGTGGTTCGATTGAATTCATCACTGGTCCTGGTGGACTTGGCGAAGAACCATTCACCTTTGTTGTTTCTAACTCCTCTTACACCGCACCTGTAGGTTACGGTACTCTGACAGTTGCTAGAGGACTACTTGGTTCTGCAGGCGCAACTCATGATGGTTTGGAAAATATCACCAGATATCAGTATGGTGATCCAACCACATTGAGTGCTGCAATTAACAATGCTTCTGAAACTACAATCTTTGTTTCTTCTATTAGTGGATTCTCCATCGGTGCATTCTGCGTTGTAGAAGATGAGATGATGAGCATCACCTCCTTCCCAACTGCAACTTCTATGGAAGTTACTCGTGGAGTTGAAGGAACAAATGCTGCTCCTCACAACTCTGGTTTAACAGTTCGTTCCATCGAAATTAAAGTCGTTGATCAGACAGATACTCGTAGAGATCTTGACAGTTCCCAGCAAGACGTCAGAGTTACTGATGCTTCTGGTTTCAATATCAATGACTTTATCAAGATTGATAACGAATTCATGCAGGTCACTAACGCTCAGACAGATACCACTGGTACTGTTCTGGTTGTTCTTGCTGCTGAAAAACCAACCAGAACATATGATGGTCAGGGATATAAGATTAGATATTCCTACTCTCAGGTGCGTCTAACTGGTCATGACTTCCTGAACATCGGTAGTGGAACTAAGACACAAGTTAACTGGCCAGGTGAACCACTCGTACCACCTGCTCCAGGTAACGAAGTTACTGAAGACTTCCCAGGTCGCGTATTCTTTGTTTCTACTGACCAAGACGGCAACTTCACTGTTGGTCGTTACTTCAGAGTTAACCAGGCAACTGGTAGCACAACCCTGAACGCTTCTTCCTTCGACCTATCTGGTCTATCGTCCTTGAGACTGGGTTCCATTGGTGCTCAACTTGGTGAAAGTATCACAGAATTCTCTTCTGATGTTACTCTCTCCGCTAACAGCAACCAAAAGGTCCCAACTCAGCGTGCTGTTAAGACATATGTTGATAGCACTAGAACGACCAAGGGATATGTGTTCTGGGCAGGATCGATTTGATCCCCATTTTATAAATATTATCGAACTTACTTTCTTTTAGACACACCACAAGGAGAAAACAATGGCTTCTGGAATTCTGGGGACTCAATCTTCCCTAGCTGCGGCAACCTTAACAACTGTATATACCGTCCCTGGTTCTACAGTTTCATACCTCAACCTTAATATGGTCAACACAAATGCTACACCTGTTAGCGTTCGTGTTGCTCTAGCTGCAACCGACACACCTACACCTGGCGAGTACATTGAGTACAATGCTGAGATTGGTGGTTACGGCGTTTTGGAGAGAACTGGTGTTGCACTTGATGCAACCAAAAAAGTTGTAGCATTTGCTGATACAACTGGCGTCAGTATCTCCGTTTACGGTGTTGAAGAAACCGCTTAATTTTTTCAATAAATAAACACATAGGAGTATAAAGACCCATGGGACGAGTATTATCAACACCAACAGATACTAGAGAGACTCTCGCAGTAACCTCTAATCATAATGTCCTAGCAGGACAGATCCTGCTACTCGACACAACTGCAGCAGTTTTTGATTTGACTTTGCCAGCTAACCCAAGAGTAGGTGACAGAATCAATCTAATTGACGCTGCTGGAAACTGCGGGAATAACAAAGTAAATGTCTTACGCAACGGTCATAAGATCGCTAACTTGGCGGAAGATCTTGACTTTGATATCAAGAATGCATCTCTGGAGCTAATCTACACAGGTTCTGCTTTTGGATGGTCAATTCTATCTAACTGATAAACTAACAGAGGGAACACTAGAATGTCAAGTTTAAGAGATCTTCTAGATGTGCCATCACTGGATAATTTACCCGTCCAGACGTATTTGGGTCCAGGAGCACATCAGTATCTATTCAGAGGAAACCACTGTTGGGAGTATGGTTCAAGTCATAACTATGACTGGAACAGATACAGATGGTGTGTGCCTAACGAATGTATTTGTCGCGTCAAATGGGAACTTTGGGGCGGCGGTGGCGGCGGTTCAGGTACATGCTGCTGCTCTATTGCATGGTCTGGACACTCGGGACAGTATATGTCTTGCACACTATGTGCTGCAGACATGGGTGTCTCTGCTTTGGATGGTTGCTGCTACGATATTTGTGTAGCATCTGGCACCTGTCGTCACCCATCTAGAGGTGGTTTTGATGGATGTAAGTCATATGTCAGTGGTCCTGGTCTAAGTGACTTCTGTGCTTGTGGTGGATGTCACGGATTCAACTGCTGTCACTGGGTTGATTCTTACTTCTCTTGTAGAACAAGGAAGAATGAAATCGGTCCTGCATGTAACAGATGGCAGAATGAACACTATCCTGCTAATGATGGTGAAGTCTATAGAGGGTGTGAACAAAAAGGTAAGTTCTTCTGGGGTAACCTAGATTCCTATATTCATTATGACTGCAACCCAGGTTGTGGTAACTGGTGTCATAAGAAAGACTATCACCCAGTTGCTCCTATGTTCGGTGCTAGATATGGTATCCACCATGTTCTTCGTCGTCCAGAGATGCACTCCTGTGGTAGAAGAGCTACATTGTGGTTGACTGGTAATAACGGTGGTTTCTCCAGTTCCTGCCATAGAAACGGTCCTCCTGGTTCTGGTGGTGTTTCTGCTCAGGTATACGGTGGCGGTTGCTGCTGTTCTTCTGAGGGTGCTCACGGACTCATTAGAGTCACACTTTTCTGCAAATCTTAATCACGGGGAGTAATGGCAAATCTTAGAAGTTTAATTGGTCGAGAGTACGCAAGCACACTGGATAACACCATTGGTGAAGTCGGTTCTCTCGACATGAATAACGAAGGAAGAGTGTTCCTCTTCCGTGGTTATTGTGGTGACGGTAACTGCAATAGCAACTACTGGGAGTATTGTTTGCAGCACTGGTGCGTTCCTTGTGGTACTACTCAAGTAACTTTCGAGTTGTGGGGTGGTGGCGGATCTGGTGGCGGCGGTTGCTGCTGTCAGCAAGGTTTCCCTGGTGGTGCTGGATCTTATGTAAGAAAGACTCTGCAATATCCACTAGTACAAGGTGGTTGGTGCTATTCACTTTGCACAGCGCCTCCTACATGCTGCTCACGCTGCTGTTGTGGTATTCAGGGTTGTAAGACCTGGGTCCAAGGTTGTAACCTAAGCAACCTTTGTGCAGACGGTGGTCTTCCTGGTAAGACTTGCTGTTATGCATTCTGGAGCAATGAGTTTAGATGTAAGGACAAAGTTTCCTTTGATGGTTGTGGTGGATGGAGTCTACTTAACTGCTGTGCTTGTGCATACGGTGGAGACTTTATGGCGGGTGGCAAACCTAGCTGGTTTAGAACTTCCAACTCCTCCAGCAACTGCTGGGCAAAAGCAGGATTCGCAATTCCTTACGGTCTAGTTGCTAACGGTCCAACTTATCAGACTGTTAACTATTCTGGTGATGCATGTCACCATGAATACATGATGTGTCGTGGTACTACACCATACGCATTCAATGTCAATTGTGGTGGTAAATCAGGTATCCCTGGTAAGGGTGGTCCTTCTGCAACTTCTTGTGGTGGCGGTTGCTGCTACGGTAGAGGTGGTGCATCTGGAATGATTAAAATCACATATTGCTCTTGCTGGATTCACGGTTCTGACCGTAGATCTGACGGCAACCAAGCATGTTCCTGTTTCTTCTACAACTGATAAATACTGGAGGATAATAAAGTACAATGTCAAACCTTAGAGACTTACTCGGTATTGTATCAGAAGACACCCTGAAGGCAGGGGCGGCACCTGACGATACAACGAAGATCGCAAGACTTCCATCCGAAGGATATTGTGTACAATACATCACTGCATATTGTGGTGCTACATGTTCAGAGTATAATACAAATTACTACTACATGCAGTACCCCAACTGGTGTGCTCCTGATGGCACCTGTGACATCATCTTTGAGATCTGGGGCGGCGGTGGCGGCGGCGGTTCTTCCTGCTGCTGTTCACGAGGCGTTCCTGCTGGATCTGGCGCATATGCATACAAGCGTCTAACTGGTAGTCAGTATGCTGGTTGCGCTTATCAGATCGAGGTTGGAGAACCTGGATGTGGTAGAATGGGATGGCAGTGTGGAGATCCTGGAAACTATACATCGGTTACTGGTCCTGGTTTGACTAACTTCTGTGCAGACGGTGGTCCTGCAGGATGCTCTTGCTGCTTCCTCTGCTGCTGTACTGCTCATTACATCAGTCTATCTAACTGTCCTTATGGATGCTGTGCTTGCTACTACGGTGCAGACGGCGGTTCTAGAGGAGTCCCTGGATACACATACATGTGGTGTTATAACAATCACTGCTGGAACAAGCAGATGATTGCTTACCCAGGCGGTCTAGTCAACGGTAAAGGCGGTTGGTTGCCTGGTAACCAATGCGAAGATAGTGGATGTGGTTATTGCCTAATGCATTGGGCAGTAGACCAGCTACACTGGGGCGGTGGACATAGTGAATCTAACTATGTACCTGGCGTCGGTGGTGCTTCTGGTTGGACTTGTGGTGGTTGCTGCCATGGTCAGAACGGTAATCCAGGTATGGTTCGCATCAGTTACAAGTACGACGAGAACTTGTAATCATATAAATACATTCAGCATAGGTCAAAGTCACTTTCCTTATTAGATATGGCATTCACAAAGACATTTACATACAAACTCCCAGATGACTATCTGGCGCAGACTGATAATCTCGGGTTGACAGCGGATTGGACCTACGAAGGTCCTAGATTCCTCTTTGTTTTTGTTAGCCGCGAGACTAACAGATGGAACCCATCTCAGTCATGCATTCCTTTCACTCGCACACCAACTGCGGAAGAAACCGAAGCAGCAAACACTCGTGCTGGTAGAGACCAGAGAGCGGTTCTGATTGACATGCAAACTGCTGACGAAGCAGAAGCAGTAATCGGATCAATTCTGTTTGGTAAGGACACTGGAAAAGCAGGCGGTTATCCTCAGAAAGAGTACAAACTCGATGGAGATGACACTGTATACTACGAGCGTCCTAATCCAACCTCGCCTGATCACACCTATGCCGCTGATGAGATCGAGTACGATGCAGCAACTGAAAAGTTTGTGACTCCACTTCCATGGTTCAAGCCTTGGATCACTATGGAGCAGCACAAAGCAGCGCGTGACGGTCTTCTTGCAGATGCTCAAGCAAATCTTGATGCAGAAGCAACTGAAAACGGTGGCAACGGAAACTTGACCGACGAGATGAGAGCAAAACTTCAAGCATTCATCGGTGAACTTGAAGGTCTATACACCAAGTTCTCTGCAGAAGATGGTTGGGGTCCTCACATGATTCCATTCCCAGATGATCCTAGAACTGACTGGCTTGATGGTTATGACTATCGTGTTAACGACTATGATGAACTAGTCGCTGCTTCTACAGGTCTTCCTAAGGCATCGGTTAAAAAGGAAGAATCTACACCAGAATAAGTTGATAGATTAACAATAATGTGTTAATATGAGGGGCGGGAAACCGCCTCTTTTTTATTGCATAAATACTTACGAATTCAAAGAATTCTATATTATTTTGTTTGAAACGACACTATTATGAGACCCAAATCATTTTTCATTAATGGTGGAGCAGGACGTGTAATTTGCTCCATCCCTGCACTTGAAAAATACCAAGAAGAACACCCAGACGAAGATTTTGTCATTGTCTGTGAAGGTGGAACGGATTTTTTCAAAGGTCACCCTACACTCTACGATAAAGTGTTTGACCATTGGCACAAAGGATTGTTCCAAGACAAAATTAAACACACAGACATTCAGACTCCCGAACCATATAGGGTTTGGGAATACTATAACCAGAAATGCAACTTGTCTCAAGCATTTGACATTTGCATTAATGGAAAAGGAATTAGAGAACTACAGCGTCCTAAGATCAAACTCTCTCGTGAAGAAGAGATTGCTGGACTGTTCATTGTAGAAGAAGTTCGTCAACGCACTAATAAAAAGAAGACTGTTGTCTTCCAACCGTTCGGTCGTGGTGTAACTACTGCTGGTAATATTATCGCTGATAATTCTGGTAGGAGTTTTGAGTACAGTAATACCATCAACATCATCAAAAAACTTCAGAAAAAGTATTCTGTTGTTTTGATCTCTGAGATTGAGATTGATTTTGAGAAGGAAGGTTTTACTGAAACTGTCTCGCATCCTAAGCAGATGCCTCTGAGAAATCTTGCTGGTGCTATTAAAGCAGCAGACTTGTTCCTCGGATGTGATAGTGTCGGACAACACATTGCATATGCATTCGACACACCTTCTGTTGTCATTGTCGGATCCACCTTTGGTGAGAACATTAGTTATCCTGATTATGAGAAATTCTCTGTCATGGATATGGGTGGTGATCTCCGTGTTTATGATCCGATTCGTATTTCTATTGATGAGTATACGAGTCGCAACAATGATCGTATCATGGCGATGAATGACAAAGTTGAGAATGCTATTCTCAAAGAGGTTGATGTATACATGAATAAGTATTACAAGAAACCTACCTTTGAGGTCAAACTACCACAGGAAATGATGCAACCTCTTGGACCATCTCCAGAACAAATGAAAGAGATGCAGAAGAGTATGCCTACTCCATCCTTTAGTGGTAACGGAAAGAAATCTAACAACCCAAACCTAATTCCTGCACTAATGAGTGAGGCAGGAGTTACACCAGATCCACTGAAGAGTGTTGCTGGTTTTAAATCATCTAAGAAGTGAGGTATTAAAAAATGATTATTCTTGCAGTTGCTCGTGGTCACAATGGCAGCACGACACTCATGGTTGATGGTGAGATTGTTTTTTACTTAGAAGAAGAACGCCTATCTCGCTTCAAATATGATGGTGCTCCGTTGATGGGTATGCTCAAAGCATTTGAGTATGTTGACCATATTGATCACCTAGTTGTATGTCACACCCACCGTGACGGTCCTCAACTTGATTGGACAGGTGAGGACATGTATGAGGGTCTAATTCGTAAGATCGCTCGTAAGCGTTTTGAATTTAAGACGCACTTCATCGATACTACACACCACGAAATGCACGCTGCATGTGGTTTCTATAACTCTGGTTTTGAAACTGCTGCATGTGTCATTGCTGATGGTGCTGGTAGTTTCCTCAGGATGGAAGCAGTTCCTGATACTCTGTATGAGTTTGAGACTATTTTCCAAGCATCATATCCTGATGACTTTGATACAGTCTGGAAGCACATCGGAACCAAAGCTGCTATTGGATTCCATGAACCAGAACCTAATCACTATGTGACTGAGTATCCTGGTCATACTAAGATGTATGAAGCAGTAACTCAATACTGTGGATTCCCTGCTATTGAAGCAGGTAAACTCATGGGTCTTGCTCCATATGGTAAACCAAACGACGAACTGCCTTCCTTCTTTAAGGATGGTTGGGGTAACCGTGACCTGATTGTTCCTACATATCCAAATGCTGCAGCAATCAACACTGAGCGTTTCCCTATCCTCAAGCAAGATTCCCGTGAGCATATTCGTGGAGAAGCAATTCCACAATATACTGACATTCAGAAAGACATCGCATATAAGATTCAGGAAGAAACTTCCGATCGTATGTGTGACTTGATCGAGAAAGCAGTTGAAATCACTGGTGAGAAAAATATCGTTGTGTGTGGTGGATACGGTCTGAACTGTGTTGCTAACTACAAGTATTGGCAGCGTTTCCCTGACCTGAATATCTATTGCGAACCTATCTCTCATGATGGAGGTACATCTATTGGTGGTGCAAAGTATATCTACCATCAGGTAACCGAGAACGAGAAACCAGAACCACAGGCATCTGTTTACTATGGTCCTCAGTATGATATTGGTACATATGAATCTGATCTAGCAGGTCTTGATGTTACTGATGCATCTTATGAGTCTGTAGCACAATTGATTCGTGATGGTAATATCGTTACCATTTATCAAGGTCGCTCTGAGGGTGGTCCTCGTGCTCTTGGAAACCGTTCTATCTTGTTTGATCCTACGATCCAAGATGGCAAAGATCATGTCAATGCAGTCAAGCGTCGTGAATGGTTCCGTCCTTTCGCTTGCTCTATCAAGAAAGACAAAGTACATGATTGGTTTGATCTAGCGGGTCGCGAAGAGACTCCTCACATGATGTATGCAGTCAAGTGTCATGATGGTGTAGAAGAGAAGATTCCTTCTGTCATCCATGTTGACAACACTTGTAGAATCCAGACCGTTACACCAGAACAGAATGAACACTACTACAATCTCATTGATGCATTCGATAAGATTACGGATGTCCCTATTTTGTTTAACACTTCTTTTAATTTGGGTGGAGACCCGTTGGTCGAGACAATCTCAGATGCAATCGACACTCTGAGTCGTAGTAAGATCGAGTACATGTATCTTCCTGAAATTCAGAAGTTGGTGAAAGTTCCTAATGAGTGATCACTTTGAAGATATCGTGGAGATTGATAATTTTATCTCTCCACGGTACGCCGAGCACTTAAAACAAACGGTGATGGATGCAAAATTTCCTTGGTATTTTAACCGAGACATCACATCACCACTGTGGTTCTGGCAACAGAATCATTTGAACGACTCCACCCTTGAGGTGGAGGAGTCTTCCTTCACTGGGTTCATGCACATCCTTTGGGGTAGAGAGGGAAAAGAATCGGATTTTTATGATATCTTCGTTCCCCTTCTATATTCAATGGAAGAAAAAATCAATATGACCATCGCGGAACTTGTTCAATTAAGATTGGGTCTCTTTACATTGAACACGAACCGTCAGCCTTATCATGTTCCACATGTGGATTATCAAGATGATGGGTTGAAATACACGGCAATCTATTATCTAAATGATAGTGATGGTGATACTTATTTCTTTAATGAATTTCTAGATCCAAATATCAAGAGATTTATTAATGGGTATGATCCCAGTCTCTTTACTGTTGCAAAATCAGTCAAACCTAAACAGGGGAAACTGGTGTTGTTTGATGGTAGAAGATATCATGCAAGCTCTTATCCAGAGAGCACTCCCGAACGAATGGTTTTGAATATTAATTTTGCTCCTGTATAATTATGGCGTGGATACTTGGTGTAAATCGATCTCATGATGGTGGTATTACTTTATTGAAAGACAATAAAGTTGTTCTTTCAATCCAAGAGGAGAGACTTACTCATATCAAATATGATAATGAGTGTTTCTATTCTTTGGATAAAGTTGCAGAGTACACAAAAGTAATCGATGTCTGTGTGTATACACATCTGTATAATCGCAGAAATGATTTTGGACCATATTTTAAATATATCAAACGCAAACTTGGACTGCATGTCAAGAATTATCTTGAAGCGAAGGACTACCATCACTCCCTCCATGCAGCATGTGCATACTTTCATTCTCCTTTTGACGATGCAACTGTTCTAGTAATCGATGGAGCAGGTGCTGACCATGAATATGGTAAGGAGAATGAGAGTATCATTCATATTCCTGGTAGCGCAGCAAACGCAGAGTGTTTATATCAGAGTGTTGTTGGATATGTTGGTTCTAAGTTAAAGGCGGATGCACCATCATATGTTGATCCAGAACCTCGCATTGGTGCGGGATATGTTTACTCAGGTATTACAAAGTATCTTGGATGGGATGGTCTTGAGTGTGGTAAAACCATGGGACTTTCTTCATATGGAAAACCAAATCCAAAGATCAAATCTATCCTAGATGAAGGTGGTGGCAGATACCAAGAGTTTGGACTGGCAGATTTTAACAATCACAAAGAAGTGATGGTGGTAGTCCGTCCATATGAATACATTTGTTCTGCTAGAGATGAGAAAGAAAAGTTTCAAAGAGATGCTGATCTAGCATATAAACTTCAGTCTGAGTTTGAAGATTATGTCTACATGAGAATTATGCAGGCATATCAATTATCTAAATGTCCTAATATTATTTTCACTGGTGGTTGTGCATTAAACTGTGTCGCCAATTATAGAATTAGGAAAAGATTGCCACCAGAAATTAATCTATATGTTGAACCAATTTCTAGTGATTCTGGTGTTTCTCTTGGTGCTGCATACATTGGTTATCATAAAGAGTTGCCATTGCGTTTTGCTAAAAAACCATTGATGCCTATTGATAATATTTACTTCGGTCAACAACTACAATATGAAGAAAAATATGAGAACGAGAGACCAGCAACTCCATCTGATGTTGCAAAGTTAATTGCCGATGGAAACATTGTTGCTATGGCGCAGGGTAGATCTGAGAATGGTCCCCGTGCTCTAGGAAATCGTTCCATTCTTTATGATCCTCGTGATCCTAATGGTAAGGATAAAGTTAACACTGTCAAGAAACGAGAAAATTGGAGACCATTTGCTGGCACGGTCATGCTAGAATATGCACATGAGTGGTTTGATATGGCTGGTTTGCCAGAGTCTCCATACATGATGTATGCTATGGAAGTTCTCAGACCAGATGAAATTCCATGTATTACTCATGTGGATAATACCTGTAGGATTCAAACCCTTACAGAAAAGCAGAATCCAAACTACTATAAATTAATCAGTGAGTTTAATAATCTCACTGGGGTTCCTATTTTATTCAATACATCTTTTAATCTTGCTGGTGATACTATTGTAGAAACTATGGAAGATGCTTTCAATACTATGAATGAAAGTTTGATTGAATATCTATATCTACCTGAAGAAAACAAATTATTATATTTCCCCAATGAAACTAACTGATTTAATTCTGGAATTACCAGGATTCCTTCCTGAAGAAGATTGTGAAGACTTTGTAGAAAAGTTTTGGAACAATACTAACAAACATCATGATGGTGGAATTGGTGATGGGGATGTTGACTACACCCATAAGAAAGCTACTCAGTGGCACCCACAAGTAGGTAATGATATCTGGTGTCAACTCTCAGTTGTAGTTGACAATGCAATTAATGAATACTACAAGAGAAGCAAACTATTGTGGCGTGCTCCTCTTGTTTCGTATGATTATTCTTTGCGTTGTTATGTGAAGAATGATGGTTGGTTCAACGAGCACATTGATGTGTCTCCAATGGATCCTTTGCTGATGTCTAGACTGTATGCAATTATTGTGTATCTAGATGATGTTGCTGAAGGTGGTGAGACAGAATTTCCTGAGTTGGGTTACAA
>CEOC01009865.1_pt1 | contig 29137 bp, 13 predicted proteins | sample 356191 | NCBI WGS metagenome assembly CEOC01 (sample SAMEA2619952, study PRJEB7988) | marine metagenome | biome: marine biome (ENVO:00000447); feature: deep chlorophyll maximum layer (ENVO:xxxxxxxx); material: "saline water (ENVO:00002010), including plankton (ENVO:xxxxxxxx)" | depth 17 m
GAAGAGCCTACCTGAGTTATATCAATAGTTAAATAATCATTTGCAGCAACTGAGTGAGTCAATGAAGTTACACTTACTGCTGTTTGTCCTGCTCCTATGCTTAGTGTCTGTAAACTAGTACCATTCTTTTTTACGGTTATATTTATGGACGAGCCTGCGGAAGCAGTATCTACATAAGCATGGATACTTTTTAAAGTATATGCTTTTTGTAAATAAAGTCTTTTTGTTCCAGTATTTGTCGATAATGTACCATCAAATCTATATGCTTTAATAAATTCCTGAGTTGTTTGAGCTACCCAAGCATAATCTGTGCCATTAAAACTAAGAACTTCATTTGCATTTGCAGTACTTCTATTTAAATGTGTATCAACGCTGGCATCATTATAGCTTCCTGCGGATGTTACTTCTTGTTGTACAAATGCTGTTGTTGCAAGTTGCGTGGTATTTGTTCCGCTACTCGCTGTTGGAGCAACTGGAGTACCCGTAAAAGTAGGAGAAGCTAATGGTGCCGCATCGGTAATACCATATCCACTAAGAGTGGTAGGCTTGCCTGAAAGAGCACTAAATGTTCCATCAAAACCACTAGGATCTATAGAACTAGGATTAGTTTGTACCCATTGATTTGAAGTTCCATCTGCATAATAAACATAAAGAACTAAATACTCTGAATCAAACCACAAGTCTCCTGCACTTGGACTGCTTGGTGCAGAGGTCCCGACAGATACGTTTGCTCCCGCACTAAATCCAGATATGGCACTTTGAACATATGCTGTTGTAGCAATTTGCGTAGTATTAGTTCCGCTAGAGGCAGTAGGAGCTGTTGGAGTTCCTGTCAGTGCCGGGGAAGCTAAAGGTGCTGCATCGGTAATACCATACCCACTAAGAGTAGTTGGTGTTCCTGTTAGAGCGCTAAACGCACCGCTAAAAAGCTCTGATTGATTGGCAAGCCTTATCCAGTTGCCCCCGTGAGCAAAATATCCTGCTCCAGTAGCATGAACATGAGCAAACATACCGTGGTATGTGCTTGCACTTGGAAGATCAGAAACCTGTGAAAATACGTTTGAATAGTATGACTTACCTGTCGTAATAAAATTATTACTACCGATGTTTGCATCTGCTCCCGTAGTAAGCGCATCAGTAATACCATATCCGGATACAGTTGTTGGTTTATTAGTTACCGCAGCAAAACTAACTCCTGTTATAAAAGAACTTAAATCTGGCGGAGTATAAGTAAATGCTCCTGTTGAGTTATTATAGGTAAGAGCCCCTCCCCCTGACGCAGTATTTGATGTTAAACTAAAGTCAGTTAGCTGTAAAGGAGTTCCTACAGCAGTTGTAACAAATGCTGTTGTGGCAATTTGAGTTGTATTTGTGCCTGTAGCAGCAGTAGGAGCTGTTGGAGTTCCTGTTAGCCCGGGACTTTGTAGCGGGGCCTTTGTAGCTAAACTATTCGTTATAGTAGTAGAAAAGTTTGCGTCATCACCCAGCGCGGCAGCCAATTCATTTAATGTATTTAACGCTGCAGGAGCAGAATCTATAACTGCATCTATTTTTGCTTGAATGGCTGATGCTTTTTGCACCCAAATAGGTTCAGCAGAAATAGTTATCGTCATAGTCGACGTAGAGCTATTAGTAGTGCCGTCTGATCCGTAAGTAAAACTCTTTACTTTAGTATCAAATGCATTACCAGTAGATCTTGTAAAAGAATTTGACGAAATATTTGCAGTGGTATTGTCTGCATACGTTACTGATCCAATAATAGGATCATTTACACCAGAGCTAGAAAAAGACTCTAAAAATACAGGAATAGAAAATGTTATGGTACCGCTCGGCAAGCCAGCAGATAGTGTTAAATCTGTAACAACATCTGTTGCTGACGGAATAGTTACAGAAGCAGAAGAGCTAGAAACTAATCCGCTATGCAAAGGAATAGTACTACTATTTTCTTCTACTTTATATACTGCTCCAGTGTCTAATTCTATCCAAGCATGACCAAGTGCAGTAATTGCAGGTTCAGTATCAGAGAAAAATAATTTTGTAGCAGCATCTATCTCCGCAAAAGGAGTTATAGCACTTTGAACAAAAGCTGTTGTAGCAATTTGTGTGCTATTAGTCCCTGAAGTTGCGGTAGGTGCAGCAGGAGTTCCTGTAAATGTTGGAGAAGCTATTGTAGCCCCGTCAGTTATACCATATCCGCTAAGAGTAGTAGGTTTATTTGATAAAGAAGGAAAATCTCCACTAAAAGCATCAGTAATGCCATACCCTGCTATAGTTGTGGGTTTATTTAATAAGTCTCCAAAACTTTTACTAAATGCATCCGTAATACCATAGCCAGCAAGAGTAGTTGGTTTTCCGGATAGACTTCCAAAAGCTCCATCAAAAGCATCAGTAATGCCATACCCTGCTATTGTTGTTGGCTTTCCAATTAGACTACTAAAAGCCCCGTTAAAGGCATCAGTAATGCCATACCCTGCTATAGTTGTGGGTTTGCCTCCCAAGTCATTAAAATTACCTGAGAAAGCATCTGTAATACCATATCCAACAATAGTTGTAGGAGTACTAGTTAAATCACTGAATGCTACACTTGTTAAAGCATCTGTAATACCATAACCAGCAAGAGTAGTTGGAGTTCCTGTTAAACTTCCAAAAACACCATCAAAAGCATCGGTAATACCATATCCAGCTATAGTAGTTGGTTTACTTGTAACTTGAGCAAAAGTAGGATTATAAATAAAATAGCCTAGACTATTCCAAGCAGTGCTACCATCTCCTATTTTTGCTTTTGAAGTATCAGACTCCCAGCCCATTTCCCCTGCGCTAAGCGTAGGGTTTGCTGCTGTCCAATCTCCTGCCGTATCTCTACGTATTTGTATTCTTGCTACCATTATGCACTTCCTCCATCTAGGACTATAGTTGTTGAGGTTGCAACATTTGTAGCAGTACCTCCATCAACAATAAAATCTATAGTGCCAGATGTTCCGCCACCGCCTGTTTGATTTGCATTTTTGAATGCTTGAAGAGCTATATCGTATACTAAAACTTGGCCAGCCTGTATATCATTAATAGTAACATTTGTTAAAGACTCTATATTTTGTGCGCCTGCTTGACTTTTTACAAATGCAGTTGTTGCTATGCTAGTATCATTACTAGTTGCTCCTGGAGTGGGCGCGGTCGGTGTTCCTGCAAATGCAGGACTTAATATAGGTGCTTTTGTCGCTAAGCTATTTGTTACTGTTGTGCCAAAGTTTTCATTGTCATTTAAAGCTGCAGCAAGTTCATTTAGAGTATTTAAAGAATCTGGAGCACTGTCTACTAAATTACTTATTTGAGTATTTACATAACTTGTAGTTGCATATTGTGTTAAATCTGGAGGAGTAAATGTAAAAGTGCCCGTTACATTATTATAGCTCAAACTTCCACTACCAGAAGGAATCAAATTATTAGTTGCAGATAAGTCCGAACGATTAATTTTGACTTTATTTAATGTATATAAATCTAAACTTGATGTAGAAAAAACAAAAACAGTAGTTGAATCAAGTGCAACCCCTACTTTAGTATTTGTTGTATTTGCTGTCTGTGTTACTGTTCCATTTGTTTCTACAAATACTGAATCATTTGCAGTTAAATCTGTAAATCCTGAAGCTCTACCATGCAGAACTACAGGTACATTACCGGATGCAGTGCTTTGTGCAAAGCCTATAAAACCTTTTAAAGATTCTGCATTAGTTACTGGAGCAATACTACCATCAGTATTAAGTCTTACAGGAGTAGCTTGAGATATAGACCCTGTTGAAACAAAATTACTTGTTAAAGGGTTGTCATCATTTTGTGTAGTCTTAGAAAATCTCTCATCTATTATTGTAGAAGTAAGAGAAAGAGGTATCTTATTGTCGTCGCTTCCGATAGAACTATTTTCCGGAATAATTATACCTCCAGAAGCGCCCTGAGTTATTGATGCAGTACCAATAATAATAGTTTTATCTGCAAAAATTCCTCGTTTTGCATAAATATCTCTAAAAGCTCTATTTGTGCTACCTATATCTACATTAAAAAATGGAATAGTATGATCTACTGTTCCATCCCCATTTATATCTACATCGAATGTTCCCGCTTGGGTTGTTCCCTGCGGAAGAATTGCATCTGCAACATATACATTGCCCCAGCCCCTAGCCGTTGATCCTAAATCTTTTAAACTATTTTGAGGGAGAATACTTACTGGAACATCTCCCATAAAACTATTTACAAATGCCGTAGAAGCAACATGATTACTGTTACCGTCAGATGTAAATACACTTAAATTAGAAGTTGTTCGTAACTCCCCAAATGTTTTAGCTCCGGTGATTGTTTGAATACCGGTTTTAAACACTGAGTCAGACTCAAGAGAAGTAAGTCGTGCATTTGTTCCTCCAGAGCCTGTTCTTGCAGTAGTTTCTCCATCTATACGATTTTGAAGAACAGGAATCTCTCTTTCAAGACCTAGTAATGCTATTTTTAAATTTATAAAATTATTGTCAATTTCAGGTACAGTTATAAAACTGTTCTTTTTATTGACAGTTTGAGTCTGAGAAGGAGTGGCACTAGTGTCTGTAGTAAAATAAGATTGATTAGTATCTTTTGTAACTAGTGTTAAGTTTTTAGAAAGAACAGTCTCCCAACGGGCCACGCTGGAATTGGAGTTGTACCGATATACAACCCCATCCAGGGTGACTTCATCTCCATGACTAGCATTAGTCGGAAGGGCTTGAGAGTTTCTTTGAGACATTAATTATCTCTATTATTGAGTTGCGTCTTCCAACTGAACAGACCAAGTAATTTGCAAAGTATCCGCCGTTGCTTTATTTACAGGATCAAATGTTGTTCTACAAAGCATTGATTGAGTAATCGGGCCTTGTGTAAAGCCTTTTGCTGCAACTGTTACTGTTTCTGCTTGGCTAGTAAGAACTGCTTTTTCTTCTCCTACTGTCACAACAGAGGGAGTAGTTCCTGTTCCAAAGTTGAACTCACTGCCACTAAAAGCAGCTACAACTCGTCGATCGATATGTTGAAGATCTGCAGGGTTAGCATCTGCCGCAGTGTAGGGCAAAGAAGCATCAATATCAAAAATACCAATGTCTGGCTTATGCTTGTTAAATATGCCCGCTTCAGTAATCGGGTATACTCGATCTCCTGGATTACGAAGGTTCGCAGGCCATGAAGTTCCAAATGGATCATAGTCAGTTTCGGGCCTAGGATTATTTTCTTTAAATGTTGCAACGTAAACAATTCTATTACCGTGCTTTTTGGCACCTTTCAAAGCGTTAGGATCATATGCAGTACCAGAGGGCGCATACTTAATTCTATTTGAAGCTGCTACAAACTGAGCCGTTTGTCGAACACCCCTGCCTGAAATTACCAAGCCTCCAAGATCCCCTAAACCTGCAATACCCCCAAAGTTATGTTCTGCATGAGGGGTGCCTTCTGCTGCAGTTCCCTTATCTTCTACTAGACTGGAACCTACAAGTGCTCCATGGAAAATTCCATCAACAGCGGTACCAAACTGTACAAATTGAGTTGCAGGAGGATTATTATTTGCTCCTGCTGGACTGCCTGAAGGAGCCGCTGCAGCATCTCCTAAAAAGGGAAAACGTGCAACACCACTATCTAGTTTTGCATAGGCAGCTTCGTCAGGTTTTTCAGTAGGATACCCAAGAGCTGTAAGAGCGGCAGTAGAACCAACCAAATCTGTATCGACTGCGATTTCTCTCTCATAGAATGCTCCTATTCGACCTCTAATCACCCCTAAAAGAGCAAGACCATCTTCATTAAAATCACTATTTGTTGTACCATCTTGAGTTCCTACAGTAGTAAAAGGCCCTTTAGTGGTGTTCAAGTTCATTGGCTCTGCAATTTGATGGGTCGGATGCGGAAAGCTATTTGAATAAGTAGTAAGTGTAGATGCTCCTGCTCCATTTTGTCCAACATACTCTACATCAATAACTAAACCAGTAACACTTGCTAAAGCAGTTGCCCGAGTAGAATTAAGTGTTCCACTCAAAGTAACACTTGTAGCAGTAGATGTAGGAGTACCAGATTCAATACTAGTAATCGTTAAGTTATCGGAAATAATATTTCTTTGAGCTGTAGTTTCTGTACTTTCTCCAATACCATTAATTCTAAGACCTACTCTTAGTTTTTTAACTGTTGCATCTGCTCCACTATTTGCACTTGTAGTATTAAAAACAAGAACAGTTTTAGCAGAAATTGTTTGTATCATTGCTGCGGAACCTGCTTGATTTAACACGGCTCCAGTAAGTGGGGCATAGTCTCCAAGTTTTGTAGTGTCTTTCATGAGCTGCACACGCTCACCGCGCTCATCTTGAAGCATGCGGTCATGTGTACTTGCTGTTGCTGCTCGACGACGCGCAGCAGAGCCATTGCCTGCCGGGTCATCAAAATCTGATGCATTATATCTGTGAGGCCCGCTTCTTGCTGCAGCACCGATTCCGATTGCCATATGGCTCATCATTCGGGGCATTTGATGGGAACCTTCCCTATCTTGCTTATCATCCACAAGTCTTTGCAGAATATGAGCAACTCCATAATCTGTGACTTTATTTCTGATTGTTTTGTGCTGTTTTACCTTTCCGTTCTTATCACGAAGGACAAGGTTTACAACACCTTTTAGTCGACAATCGTCTTGGTACATTTAATTTCTCCTTTAAAATTGGCGTGATCGGCCCGGTGGTACAACAACATACGGTTCTAAAAAATAAGCTCCAGTTGTATAAGATTCTTCTCTCATAAAGGCCACGCCCTTTATGGAGGTATTTATGATTTCAGTGCTTAATTCTCTATCAAGTACTTTTTCATAAATTTCTGCGGTTATATTACTTTCAGTTGTTAAACGTTTTCTTGCAAAAGGTGCTAAAGAATCACTAGAGGTTAATCTCTCTATAGGTAGTTCTGCATTATTTACTGAAACTAATACGTCTCTTAAATTTTTTGTATCTAAAAACGGTGCTAACTCTGTTTTTTTCTTTATTAATCTTGTGTTAGCATCTACTTTGCTAGGTAACGGGTTTTTACCTGCTAAAAGTTTAGTTGTATCTTCTTTTACTCTCCAAAAACTTGTTAAAGTTTCCGATAAAGCGACTATTGAGGTATCTGATGTCTTTGTATTTTGATTTACAGGCTTTTTAGCAAGTTTTCTTACTTTACTTTTACTTTTTACTTGATTATTAAGCCTTTTTAAGGGCTTTTTCTTACTAAATACAGTTACTTTTCCTGAATCAAATGCTATTCGTATATCTGATACATTTATTACTTGATCTTTTGCATTATAGTTACTAAGTTGTACTGAAATTGCATGCTTTTCGGGGATAGATTTAAGTACAGCTTTAGATGAAACTTTATCATCTCTATCAAATTGTAAATCTTCTGTAATAAACAGCCTATCAAACGCAACTCTTGCTTTTTGTGGCTTACCATCTAGTATAGAATCTTTTGGATTCGCTATGCTTTGTTTTACTATATTAGGTTTAAGGGTAGATCGACTTTTTAATTCAGCATTTACTAAAGCATTATTAAGATTAAACTGTTTTTGAATTTTTTCTATAAATTTTGCAGTGTCCTTAGCTATTTGAGGTTTTAAAATAGGAAGAATAAGCCTATCCTTTGCCTGCCCTTTATCTAATTTTTCTTTTTCAACATTTTTATTGTTGATAACTGCTTTAAGTTGTGCTAGAACTTTGCGATTTTTTACAGTTTTTCTAGTTTCTTCGTCCTCTGGTCGTTTAAAAAACGTAGCAAGTGTTTTTAACTTTACTGCCAGAGGTGTATCTGTTAAATCAGTTTTTTCTAATACTTCTTTTGTTACGTCAAAGTGATCTAATTTTGTAGATACTTTTGATAAACTTTCTTTTATCTTTGATACTTTCTTAAATTCATCATCTTCTGGTCGTTTAAAGAAAGTTTGTGCAACTATTAATCTTCCTAGTTTTACTACTGTTGGTATATCTATTAAATTAGTTTTTTCTGATTTAATCTGGGCTACTTCAAAAGGCTCAATTTTTGTATTTACAGTAATTTTATTTGAGGCTTCTTTTGCTACCTTTCTAAAATCATCGTCACTAGTCTTAAAGAAAGACTGTGCAAGTAACAATCTTCCTAGTTTTACTACTAATGCGCTGTCTACTGCCTCTACTCTTTCTTTTGGCCTTCTTGGTGACTTTAAAATTACATCTATGTTACTAGCATTCAGAGTTGCAATACTTAAAGTCTTTTTTCTTGGAAGCCTATCAACAAACTGTGCTAAATAAACTACATCATAAGGAAATTCTGTTTTACCTTTTAAAAACTCTATTTGTTGCTTTAAGAGTAGTTTATCTTGTACATGACCTTTTCTCAGGTCTAATGCTTTTGAAATATCTACAGTAAGCTGTTCTTTTTTATCTGTAGTTACAAAAGAAGTGTGAGTTTCTTTTACTTTTGCCCTTTCTTTTATACTTCTTCTGTATTGTACAAGAAGTTCAAATACATCCGAAGCACCAATAGTTGATAGAGCTTTTTCGGTACGAACTGAAAAAAGATCAAGTCGTATATCTAAAAATTCAGGAGTATTTATGGAAAGAGTCCCTAAAAGAGGGGTATTTCCACTAACTCCTGATATTAAAGGGTCATTTTCAAGACCGGTATCTGTTAGAATGGGGCTAGTGCTAGTAGCCTTTTCAAATCTAGGGTCGTCTTTAAGTTCCGCTAATAGAATTGAAATTTCAAAATCTAAAGACATTCTAAACCCTAATATTTATGTAACTTACTACCTCCGAATCTTTTAATTTAGGAGTATCTTCTATAAGCTCCTTAAAAACAGGAACATTTACATTTGACTGTTCAAGTTCTGGTATAATTGATATAGCTTTTTTAAGCACAGGATTATTTTCTGCAAAAGCGCTTTTAAGTATGAGACTCTTTTTCATTACCCAAAATCATCTCTTACTTTAATGTCAATTAGTTCAAAAACACTCATTATTTTTCCATCCGACAAAGTGAACTCTATTTCTCCTTCGTAAAACCCTTCGTCTGGGCCGTCTCCAACTGAAGGAGCCAAAAACTCTTGTAATGAAAAAACTAAAATACCTCCAGACAGATTTGAATTCGCACCATCCATTGCAATGTTTGCAAGAACTGTTGAAGTACCTTTTTTGCGTATACGCAAAGCTATACTGCCGGAACCTACAAAGGCTCCTCCAGTGTCTGCTCGAGTTACAGTCGCTTTTAGCGCGGGCCCTGTGTCTCCTTTTACTACTTGAATTATATCCATTTGTTTCTTAACGTACTCCAGGAGGAGGCTTTTATCATTACTTAACCATGATTATATCAATGTCAACATGAAATGTCAAGGTTTATTTTTTGTAGGTGTTTTTAGCTTGATGACGGCAGTTTTCCTAGTATTACTCTTGGAGTACTTCCATCGTAAATTGTTATGGCATTATTATCAGTACCACTATATCCTGTGCCTGTTGTATTTGCATTTATATCAATTGCATTATTAATAGAAACATTTTGAGTTTGACCATTTTCATCCGTAACGGTAGCTACATTGTCTCCCGCAAATCCTATACCCCAAGTAGCAAGAATTATTCTTCCGTCGTTAATAAATGTTCCAGCTTCTAAAGTTCCTGCGGTGTCATCTCCGGAAGCGTCAGGAATTGTTACTGCTCCACTAGTGTGTTGTGTACCACCTACTGTTATTGAAGTTATTGCATTTTGATCGATAATATTTTCTATAGCGTCATTATCTAATACTCCTAAATTACTTGACAATACACTAAGCTGTCCAGCTGTAAAGTCATTTACCTTTAGAGTATTTGCTATTACATTTCCACCATCAATTTGAGTATAGTCCCCACCACTGCCCGGGCCAAGTTTTATATTTCCATCACTTGAAGTTACAACTCCAGTAGAAGGGTCTTTTGTAAATGTTACAAGTCCTGAAAATCCAACGCCTCTTGTCGGGCCGCTGGAAGGAGAAATAATTACTGATGATCCAGTATAACTACCACTAGTGCTATTATAATTAATTTCAGTTGCAGTAAATGCATAGTAATAGTAAGATTGCCCAGTTCCTGCATCAAAGGGGGGAGGCTCTTGATGGAATGAATTATTGCTTGAAGCATTTGGATTATGTTTAGCTATTCCTGACCCACTCATTACTCCTGTAGTAAAGTCATAGCTTAAAAGGCTTGCATTAAGAGCAGTGCCAGTAAAACCAGAACTACTGTCCGATTGCTGATAGTATAAGTATCCTGTTGCTGTTCGAGCTCCCGGAACTCCTGGAGTTCCTTGACCCTGAGGGCCAGCTTTTGATTTACTAATTTTAAAATTAACATCTATAGTTACATCTGCAGCTGTTCCTGTTCTACTCTTATCAATTGTTGCTCTAAAACCTATTGCAGCAGAATTAGTGCTATCTGCTATGGGTGCAGCTGTTCCATTAAATCCTACCGAGTAGTTACCATTATTATCAATATCTATATAATCTGTAATAGGAGAATTAATTCCTGTAGTATTACCCGGCAGTATGCTAAATGTGCAATCCGCACTGTTATCTATTCGGAGAGTTCCAAGAAATACTCTAAATTGTCCATCAGCATTAGCATATTCAGTAGAAGCTACAGCTCCAGTGTTTGAAGCAGTAAGTACATGCACTGGATTTGTTAAAAATCCTAATAAAGCATTTGTACCGTCCAATCCATTTTTAACTCCATAAATTGCAGCAGAATCAACGGCTACAACAGCACTTGTAGCGCTACCCTCTCTCAGCTCTACTTTTACTATTTTACTTGCTAATGCGGCAGGTGCAATAGTATCAGGTATAGTTATAAGGTTGGCATTATTTCCGCTAGTTGGGCCATTACTATTTAAAGAAGTAAATCCTCCTTGCCCGTCTCCAATAAAAAACTCAAAGAAATTTGTAGCTTCAGTGTTTCGAGCAATTGCTCTAAAAGCTAAAGATTGGCCTGTAGGAACAAATGTAGTACCGTCACTTCCATATGTAAATACATATTTATCATCAGCATTTAATTCAACTGTTCGAGCGTTTTGTCCCGCAGCAGGAGTATTACCATCTACTGCATACCGAGCAATAAGTTTTGGTCCAGACCAACCATTATTACTACTAGTGGTTGTTCCACTTGTTGGACGATTATCGTTTAAGTGTTGTTCAAGTTGCCATACATATCTATTTGTTTGATCTATACCGGGCTGTTGATCACTCCAGCCATTTGCAGTATCAACACTAAGAGATGTAGTATTCCAGTTATATGTAACTACAGGAACATCTGTAGGCGCACTTTCTGTTGTTGTTCTCTTAAACATTAAAACACGCAGACGTGCATCGTTTCCTACAGGACTTTTTGTTAAAGTTTGACTAATATTATGTGTTGTTACTGAACCGTCATGCTTTACACTTATTGTCCAAGTTATTAATTCAATATCATCTAAACTATTTCCTGTATTAGCAGAAGCTTCGGCAATAAGTATTTTATTATAATCTAGGTGCGTGGCACTGCTATTTTTTCTGCTAAGATTTCCTACAGTGAGTCCTGAATCATGGGATATATCTTTTACATACCACTGCCCATCAGAAAGGCTACTATCATTTGCTCCTCCCTTATTATTAGACAGAGTTCCTACATATTCTCCTACAACTCCTCCAATTATGACTTCAAGTTCTGAACCAGACCCAGTAATCGTGCCGGGAGGAACTACGCGATCAGCAGCAGTAGAATACACATGACCAAAATTTTCAAGATGTACTGTTATTGCTCCAGGGCCTGTTTGACCGATATGAGTTTTTACAATACTTATACTATCTACTGCACCTTGTCCTTCAACGGGAGGAGTGGCAGTGGCATCTCCAGTAAAAGAAAGATTTGCTGCAGTTTGTTTAGCTGCAGAATCTAGACTATCCCAGCCTGAAGGCTTTGGAGTGACATTTACCTCAAAATGTCTACTGTTCTTTCCTCCCCAAGCGGCATCATTAAAGGTAGAAGGTACAGTGAACGTAGTAGTAGAAGAATTATTTGTTCCTTGATGCCACTGTCCTTGAGTGCCGTTTTCTTCAAATCTAAAAAGAGCTGTTCCTTCAAAGTTTCTTGCAGCCGCAGTTACTGTAATTGCGTTATTAGTGCCTCCTCCAATATCTGCTGTTCCTTGATGGGCAGGATTTGCTAAATTTTCGTCATAAAGAATAGTATAATCTTCTGCTGTTAAATCTACAGTTCTTCCTTGAGTGCCTTCTGCCCCATCCTTTAATCTTTCAATTTTAAAAGTTTTTGTTAATTGTTTATTTGTATTTGCGGCATCTGCAGCATCTCTTACAGCTACGGTAAAATCTAAAGAACTTCCTCCGTCATAAGGTATGGAGAAATCTGTGCTAGCGCCAACAATTTGAAGTAATCTTTGGCCGCGACTATTTGCAGGTACAAAGCCTACGTCCGCACCTACGCCTCCCGTTCCTCCAGGAAGTAAAGTTGCTAAATCTGTGAAGCCGTCTCCAGTTACTTTAATTTCTGGGCTACCATATCCAAGGGCTTGAATATCTAAAGTAATATCGGTATAGGTTGTTGTGAGAGCCGGAGTAGTTAAATCTCCATCATAATTAAGAATTGGAACATTTGTATCTATTATAAGAGCTCTCTGATTTTGATCAATATCGGGATTTAAAGTCAAGAAACTTCTAAAAGTTTGTGTAAATTCAGAAGCAAAAGGATCTAAGAATCCAATTAAAAAGTCAAATTCAAAGTCTAAGTCTAACTCATCTCTGTAATATAAAGATGCATCAATTTTAGTTGTAGCAACTCCTGTAACATCAGATGTTGTTCCTGTTGTAGTTTTTTGTATAGTAAAAGTAGTTGCTGTAACTGCTGTAATTTCTGCTTTAAGACCTTGAACATTAAACTCGCCAGTTAGTCCTGATATATTAACATTATCGCCTACTATAAAAGTATGATTTGGAGAAGTATACGTTATCTCTGTTCTAGCTGTATTAAAACTAACATTAGTAATGTCATGGGTTTTAAAGCTAAAAGTTTTATCTATAAATAGAGTACCATCGTCCTCAACATGTGAGACATGTGCGGCTTGATCCTCCGAAAATTTAATTAGACTCGTAGTACGAAAATCTCGTAAAAATTTAGTTCCAAACCCTTTTACTCTGGCACTACCATCATCAACAGTTACAATTCCCCAGTCAGCGCCTCTTGTCCATATATCCTCAGTAGCTTGACTTCCTGTAAAAGCATAATAATCACTTTCTTCTGTTGCATTTTGTCTGTAAGCTTTTCTGTTTTGCTTTAATTGATCGTACCAATAATCTACATTTAACTTACCGTCTCTCGCGTAGTTTATAACTCGTATTTCACAATTTGCATTGGAGTGATAGTCGTTTTCTCTATAATGTCTTAAAGCTACAAATGCAGTTCTCTTAGTTAAATTTTTTGCTTTAGAAAACCAAGTAGAATTATATGTAATATCGTTATTACTGGGGCTGTTTGAATCCGCCGCACCTGCTCGACGAATCAGATTCTCCCAGTCTAAAAACCCTAAACTAACAGCTTTACTAGTAGGGCCCGTATCTGCAAGAGAATAAAAATATACAGGATTAGTTTCAAATTTTAGATGTTTAGTATCAGTGTCATTTATTAAAACTGATCTAGCACTAACAGAGCCTCCTTTGATTAAGCCGTGGTCTCTAGGATAATTTCCGCCAAAAACATCCTGAACTGTAAAATCCGTCGTTGCTGGTCTAGATAATCTACCGTTTGTAGATATAGCTCTAACCTGTACGGTATATTGACCGTCAGGGACTTGTAAATAACTATAGCTTTTGCCTGCAGTAAATTGAGTTCTAGGTTGTTGAGGAATATCAAGAGTAATTTGATATCCGTCTATAAATACTCCATCCTGTGTGACCGCAGGAGCCTCCCAAGCTACAGTAATTTCTTCTCCTGGTTGTGCAAAGTTCGGAGTTTTTATAACTCTTAGTCCTGTTGGAGGAGGCACATTTTTATTATAGTCCTCTAGTGGGAAAGTAGCAGGTCGTTCAGTAGTAGTAAAGTTATTTTCAATTATATCAAATTTTTCATTATAATACTCAACTGCACTAATTGCTATAGTATTCTTTGATACTTCTTCTATTCCTATAACTTTATATTCTTTACAGCCCGCTACGCTTTCTAGACTATCTTTTAACGCCCATATTCCTCCGGTTTTAATTGCTTCAGCTTCTGCACTACTTTCCACTTCCCCTGCGGGTATAACAATTGTAGTCGTGCCCTCTATTGGGGCAGCATCAGAGTTTGTAAGTGCAAGATCTTTTGTTCTAGTTTCTCGAGAAACTTTTAAAAACACAGGGTTTTTATTAGCATCACAAGCTCTAGATAAAAGCTCTTCTAAAGTTATTGATCGTGTCGAAGTAACCCAGCCATTATCATACTCATAAAAAGTACTATTTCCTATTACATAAACAATTGATCCTATTATGGAGGCAGGAAATCCCATACTTGAAAGCTGACTAAATTCATCAACTACAAAAGCTCTAGTAGGTTCTCCTGTACCTTGGTATTGTAGCTCCCAAAAAGCATTAAAGCCACTTGATTGTGTAACTAATGCTTCGCCTCTTTCTATAAAATTATTAGAACTTTGTTCAAATCGATCTTCAGCTATAATTTTAGCATCTGCAACTAATACTACTAATTTTGGGGTAGTCCCAATAAGATTGCCTTCTGCCAAAGGACGATCTATAGTAATTGATGCCACGGTGGTAGCAGTATTATAAGTTACATCTAGTATTCTTCCGCCGTACTTTACCTCTTGATCATGATTGTCTTGAATATTAATTACATCCCCTGGACTTAGAAAAACTCCATTTAATGCTGTTTCAAAATTAACAACTTCTGTTTGATTAATAGAAGTCCAAAGTTTCCATCTGCCATATCTAATAGCTTGTCCTGCTGATGTACAACCAAATGCAGTTGATTCTGTTCTAATAACTTGACCTGTTTTAGCAATATTAGCTCGATCCTCTACAAATAAAGGCTCTAGTTTATATTGATTTGCGGGATTATTCCAAGAAACTACAACTTGATTAGTTCTAGTTTTGCTCCCTGTGTATGTATACGCAAAATTACCATCAACAACATTAGATCTATTGAATGTGTATACAGGAGGGGTAGGTGCATCTATTAATGTTGTTAGCTTTCCATCCATCCAGTACATTAAGCCTCTAAAAATAGTGGCCATGTCTTTCATTACTTTGTATACTTCGGTTGCTTTTGACAAGTATAAGTTACAAGTAAATCTAGGTTCGAATCCTCCAGCTCCATCAGGAACTAGTTCATCGCAATACTTTGCAATTCTATATAAAGAATAAACATCAATATCTGAGTCTTGTAAAAACTCTCCTACACCATATCTATTATTAGTGAGCATATCATAATAAATCCATGCAGGATTATCAGTATATACTCTTTCTTCATGAAATTGTCCGTTAAAAAATCCTTGATACAGCCTATCTGGAGAAGGAAGACCACCTACAACTTCATTTCTATTTGCATCAGGACTGTCGTCTGAAGTTAATAACCCAAACTCTTCTCTTGTTATATAATTTTTTGGTATTCGTACTTTCAAGCCATAACACTCATAAGCCCGCTTTGGAGCACTAGAGTATGACTTCGCATCAAATGTAACCATTGCCATGGCAGTATGTGGATAATTAAACTTTTCTGTAATTACTCCCATTGCTTGGGATATGCCACCGCCTTGAATTGCCTGCCATTTAGCTACATCCTGCCCTCTCCAGCCTAGCTGTACAAATCTTTTTCCATCGTGCTGATCATTATATGTATGCGCTCTTCCGTTTTGGTCATCTGTCATGTTTCCAGATTCTGTTATTCTTCGTACTGTTAGTTTAAATCCAGTATAGGGCTGATATTTAGTGAGATCAATAGTATGCGTAAATGCAACAGCACTTGTATATCCATCGCCTCCTATTCCTCCTCCGGAAGCGCCACCATGACTTAATATATGCCGTCCTTGTCCCGGAAGTGGCCTAGTGTCACTGCCCAGCAGTGTCCTTACCTGTGCAGCAGCATTCGAACTGTTACTAAAGGGGCCTCCGTCCCCAGTTCCTAGTATTCCCCATCCAAATGCTCCTGTTAAATGATCCCACATTTCAGGAGTTACTCTTGCATTTCCTTCAACATATTCTTCACTTAGATCATCATTAGGACTCACAAATTCTCCAAGAGCGTTTTGTACTTCAAGTTGTACAGTGTATCCAGCACCGCATAGCCACTTTTCAGTAGCTTCTTGTTTCATCATGTACAGCCCACCAGGATATTTAAAAGTTAAATCAACTTTATCTATTTCGAACGCATTGCCTCCCTGTGCTATAATTGAATAGGGCTCATTTGTATGCATTTCAGGATGAGGAGTTAAAGGAATAGAAGCAACTCCAGCTCCTCCTAAATTTTGAATAGGAGCTTGATTTATATACCCATGCCTTAATTGATACCCAGAAGATTTAATTTTTCTTCTAGATTGATCAGCAGTACTAGAGTCTTGTTTTGCCGCTATTGTTATAGGAGCTTTTGTAAAGGTTCTTAAAATAGGAGTAGTTGATGTTAATGTTTTGTTGGTTTTAGAAAAAGCATTACACTTATAAACTAGTCCTATACGCAACTGTGTTGCCAAGTTTTCTACCCACTCGGCAAAGTTGTTATCTCGTCTAAAGTTTAGCGTTTGCTTAAGAACCATTTGTGTACTAGTCACACTAGTAATTACAAAAGACTGTGCAAGATCTCCTCTGTCATTTAAAAGATAAGCAAGTGCTTTACCTGACGGCCAGTTATTCCAGCTTTCTGTACCTCCCCCCAGACCGTTAGCATATGCAACACTAGCAGGAACATTTGAGAAATCTCCAGTAAGAGTAACTTGTATCTCCTTTGGAATGGAACCAATACTGGATACCGATTGATAATTTATTTGAAAAGCTAACGAAAATTCATCTGACGCAGTTCCTTTTTTATATTTCCAGATATTTTGAATAAAAACATTTCTAGGAGTAGTGGCACTTATTTCTGCTTCGTAGTCTAAATCATTTCTTGAGTAGTCATGTAAAGTAATAGTAGTTTGCGATAAATTACCGCTAGCAGTAAAAAAGGAAGCAGCATATCCTATTTCTTCATCATCAAATAAAGGATCATTGTTTATAAAGATGCTTTTTCCGCCTTTTACAAGTCCTTGAATCGGCCCTTCAGAAATAATATCAGTGATGCCCACAACTTGTTCGCGAGCGCCTTGATTCTGCTCGCTATTTTGTAAATACTTGGACTCTAACGTCAGTGAGACGGGACGAGACTGGGGCCTACCTCTTTTCATACTCATTTTACTGCTTTTCCTCCGCTTTGACGTCCGGGCGCTCCAGTTGTTCTCGTTATTGTACCTGTTTGAGTTGTTTCAGTAGTTGTTGTATCGGTTCCTTGGTCTGTAGAATCATAAGGTAATGAAGTGTCTAAATGTTGATCTCCATCGTTCTGATCATCGAAATGTGCAGGCCCGTCTCCTCCGCCCTCTACACCGGATATATCCATACCTTGAGTATTATTATAAGTTACTTTTCCAGGTTTTAATTCAAAACTAACGGGTTGTCCTTGTACTCTTAATCGACCATACAATAAGGGAACTGGATCTCCATTTACTATATTTTGTTGATCTCCATCGAATAGATAAGATTCTTCTTCTTCATCCACAGAAGGGTCTGGAGCGAGTAGTTCTTGTATTCCAGAAGCTGCTAAGTTAAAGCCGATTGATACAAGCCAGCCTTGTCCTGTTATAGCCCCTACTACAATTAATACTATTCCTGCAATGGTTCTTGCTACTGCATCTGATCCGGCAGGAACAGGAGTAATAATTATATCGCCTTCTGAAAGATTCATTAATAACTCTCTTCCATCATCAAGCTCTACACCGCACGCTTCGATATGATATCTAACCCCTTCTTGATGTTTATCATACAAATATTTTTTAACTTTATTTATACCAAAGTTTGCCTCCAAACACTTTATAACGTCCGCAACACTTTCTGCATAAATTTGCATTTCTTTTACAAATTTATCTCCAAAGTCTCCATTAATGTAAACATTACGCAACATATCTATATACTCTATCTATGTACTGGGCCCAAAAAGGGTATAAACTCTCTCTGCATGAAAGGCGTCCTCTGGCATGATGATAAAATACATCTTGTCCTAAATAAACGCCACAATGATTAGCTACTTCAGAATATACACAAAAAGTTATAACATCATTCTTTTGTATATCTTCTACAGGTATTTCTTTATGATTCCACAGTTTTACTGTCTCAGGGTTAAAATAATCTAAATCTTTCTCAAACCATTTTTCTTTAAATGAGGCTCTAGGGGGTATATTTATATTTTCTTTGGCTAGATAATCCCTCATTGCTTCAAAACAATCTTGTGTGCCAAAAGAATACTCTCGGCCATATAATTCTGTATAATTTTTTTCCGGTTGAAGTATTTTTAAATCCATTCCCGGATACGAAAAAATATAGTAAGGCACTCCTAAAGCATTGCAATTTGCTATATCTGGAGGAGAAGGATCATTTGTTGAATCAGGATGATTATGTACTACTCCTACAATATCTGAAGTTTTTAGTGCTTTAATATATTCTCTTGAATCTATTTCAAAATCTTTACCATCCTCTGCAACATTTGTACACGGAACCCATTCTGCCTTTCCTTTTTTAACAACTAATAACCCGCAAGCTTCACGAGGATATTCTCTAAAAAAGTGTTTTTCTATTAAGTGTAAAAAATCACCTATCATCTCAACCGCCTAGTTCCCGGGAATCCTCCAAACGCCAGTATTCCTTGGGTATCTAGTGATTGAGCAGAATACGCTCTATTAAATCCATCTTTATCTACATAAATGTCTATAACGGGCCAATTATCTTGTACACTCCCATCTGACTTAGTTGGCTTTTCAAATGGAATCGCTTGATATCGGTATTTACATGATTCAATTGTTTTTCCACAAGTCTCTGCTATTTCCCAAAAATTCGGGTTAATATCAGGTCTCATAGAAGGAAATGAAGAGTTTTGTCCACTATTACGAATAGCTCTGTATATTTCTCCATTATAACAGACATAAGAATTTTTTCTTGAATCATCAATATTAACTGTATATGGAGTTCCTCCTGTAGAATCCCAGTCGTTAAACACTCTGCACAGAATCCAAGAAGGACTATTCTCAAAAGGAGGAGTTGTAACATTTACATCTCTTCTTGCTTGCCATATTTCATTGTTATACTGCACTAAATATCCTGCACTATAAGTTGCATTTATTCCGCTTTGCTTCTTTGGCTCACTCCCTGTCGGCCCACTTGATCTCCAATTAGGAACTCTATCTGATGTTATAAATGAAGAATAAATAAGAGGCTCATTATCCGCAGTAAAAGTAATATGAACTTTTGTTCTACCACTAGAAGTAGTTTGTAGGTTATTCGCGTTGTTATAAACAATTATTCCTGCAGCATAAGACTTATTGTTTGTTTTCCACCAACATCCGCTTTTTACATCTGGAGGAGTTGAGGAAGTTATATCATATCCTTTGTATACCCAAGGACAATACTTTCCTGTAACAAGTCTTGACGGTATTGAAAAACCTTCTAGCTCGAACGGAGAAGCAAGTTCTACGCTAATAGACAAAGATGTTTTTTCTGCTATTCTATCGATAATATATACTGCTTTTGGAAATTCAAAATTACCGCTTGCCTCGGGAGAATTAGATCCAATACCTACGTACTTTTGTAAAGTACGGCGCCTAGTAATTCGCTTATTAAGTAAATCTTCAACTTGAAAATTATTTTGTTGTGCGTCCGAAGAAGTTCCTGTGGCAATATCTAATTTAGAGTTATTTTTAAGAACAGTTTCAACATTAGGAATAGTTAAAGTAGGTCTATTAGAGGGGCCCTGAGAAGTAGTATTTATCCCTTCTAAAGATAAAGGAAAGGACAAGTAAGTATTGCCGTCAAAAGTTATATCTTCTGGAGATTTTTCTCCATGAAAATAAAAAGTTTGATTTGCTCCTGCCGTGCTGACAAGAACTAATTCAAATAAAGTTATGAGCCCTTCATTATTTTTTAAAAAAAGAGACTGTACATCACTTGCAATTACATTTGTATCACTTAAAGACATTATTCATATACTCGTCTAAGATTTGCTGTTAAAGACTGGTTCTCATTTTGGGTTACAGTAACAGAGTAGTCATCACACACTACCTTAATATCTTCTTGGTGAATTGTAATCGTAAAATTCTCTGGAGTTTTTACATCTAAAAACGCAGATATTAGTTCAATTTCTTCCCAAGGTCTGTTATTAAATTTTATATTGTAAGTCTCATCTTTTGTATTTAAGCCATCTTTTATACGCTGCTCATATCCATCGCCAAAATTTGCTACCAAAACTCTTTGAGTAGACTTTTTTCCAATTCCACGATCAAAAGTTATTTCTTTTTCCGCAGTTACACTTGTAAGCCCTTTATCATCATAAAGTTCGTTTACTATATACGCAGCGGTGTCTTCTACTGTATTATCTGGAGTAGGAAAAGTATCCGGAAATCTTCGTGCAATTTCTCTGTAAAAATCTCTTTGAAAAGTATTTGTGCCTACCCCTAAACCTGGCTTTATAATTTGAAAACTAAACTTTCTAGCCATTATCCTGCTCCATATGGGCTAAGCATTCCACCCGCTCTTCTTTGATTTGCTAGTTCGTTTTGTACAGCAATTGAAATTGCTTTGCCCAACATCTCTGACTCGCCTTCTTTCATTTCTACACTTTGATTCGCATTTCCATTGCCATCAACTGAAACATTTACAGTTACATTATTATTTTGTTGGTTCATGCCTGAGCCTTTTAGCTCTACAGGTATTTTATTGTTTCCGGGCAAAGGAACAACTGCTTCATTTCCATGAAGCACTGCAGGGTATCCGGACATTGGGCCATTTGCTATACCACCACGATTATACCCTGAAATTTTATTTCCCCCCTGTCCCATGATACCGCCATGTTTAAAGCCTAGCATACCCAGCCCCATAGAAAGGAAGGGCCCTACTCCGGGAATAAAATTAGCAAGCATACTAAGAATGCCACCGCCTCCCATGCCGCCACCGCCCATGAAACTGCCGAAGATACTTCCTAGGCTCCCAAGAAATCCACCACCGCCTTTTGCTCCAAAGATACTTGTAAGCTGAGTTAGGAAACCTCCACCTCCGGCACCCCCAGAAACACCGAGTATATCTCCGAAGGAACCTAGGAAGTTGCCCATCATTCCTCCCTTTCCTCCGCCCATAAGCATTCCGAGAGGGCCACCAGCTTGTCCACCCTGTGCAAGTGCTCTTTGATTCTCTACTTCAGCATAGTAAACCAGTTCGGCAATATTATTTGCCATATCTTCTGTGACTTGTCCTAGAGGATGGTTTCCTGTATCATAGTCTTTATCTTTTGGCCCAAATAGCTTTTTGTGTAAAGGAGTTCCAGGATCTAAAAGCCCTCCAAGACCTCCGCCCATGCCACCAGTAAAGCCTCCTAATATTTTTGAGAAAATACCTCCGAGACCGCCACCAGCACCTTCGCCAGTAAATAGTCCAGTAACTTTACTAATTATATTTGAGAAGAATCCGCCACCTTCTCCCCCACTGCTAAAGAGACCAGTAACTTTACTAATTATGTTGGAGAAGAAACCTCCTGTACCGCCTTCTCCGCCACTAAATATTGAGCCAAAGAAACCTTTGATTTTCTCAAAAATACCACCAAGGCCTCCACCTTCTCCGCCACCAAATATTTTGCCAAAAAAGTCTTTTGCTCCTTGAACTACACCAGAGAAGTTTGGAAGTAATTTACCAATTCCTTGAATTACATTCGAAAGAAATCCTCCTTCTCCGAATATTTTTCCGAAAAAGTTTTTAAACCCATCTATTAAACCTGTAAAAAAGTCTTTGAATCCCTTAAAGAACCCAGGAAACGGCCCTGAAGGGCCTAAAAGATTTTTGAAAAAGTTGCCTGTTTTAGTAAAGAAACTAGAAATTGGACCATCACTACTAAATAGTTTTCCAAAAAATCTTTTTACGCCATCAAAAGCTCCACAAAATAATCCTCCGCCTTCACCCTTGAAAAGATCAGTAAAAAAGCCAGTAAACTTACTAAATAATCCACTAAATATCCCGCCTTCTCCTCCTCCGGAAAAAAGACCTGTAAAGATATTTTTAATTCCTGTAAATAAGCCTTTAAATACTCCTCCGCCTTCACCTTTTCCAGAGAAAATATTTTTAAAGAAGCCTCCTACAGTTGAAAATATTCCTGCGATTGGTCCCGTTTCAGAAAATAATCCTTTAACTTTATCTATAAACTTGGGATTTTCCGGTAAAAGTTCCGGTACTTCCATATCTTTTAAAATCTCTTGTGGTATATTATCTAAAGCACCAGTTAACTCTTTTTCTGCCGTATCTGCTACTTCTTGTACGACTTTTTTACCATAATTCATTACATCTTCTGGGATTTCTTTAAGAAACTCAGGCTTTTCTGGCTCTGGCATAACATTAGTTAAAACATCTTTATTCAGTGCATCTTGTATGCCAGTTTTAACCTCTTCGGCGCCACCACCAAGAGCCTCTTCCACTGTTTTTCCTGCTTTTTCTATTGTTGAAGAGTCTACTACATTTTCTTCGCAGCAGCATACCTTGACTCCTTCAGCCAATGCGTCTCGAATTTGATTACCAAGGCTTACTCCAGCAATAGCTATTTGAGCCCCTACTGCGTTAGCGTGAGCGGTTCCTGAGGTTGTAATAGCAGTGGACATTTGAGTAGCGCCAGTTGCGTGCGCCGTTGTTATTTTCTTTGCGGGGCTTGTTCCTGCTAATCCTAGTGCTCTGAAAATTTCATCAACAAGTACTTCTGAAGCTTTTCTTTGTATTACTTTTAAGAAATTTCTAGCAATATCTTTCAATTTTTCATCAAGATCCATAGTTTTGTCTGACAAAGAATCAAACATTGCATCTACTGCATCTACCATTGAGCTCTTGAATGCTTTTGCTGCTGTAAATAATATATCAGTTATTGGATTAAGCCTCTCAACTGTTCTTTGAGCGCTTCTTTCCATTCGCTTCAAATCGTTTTGTGCGGCAGCAGCAGTCTCATCATTAATTCTAATAGCCGCTGATTCAGCCCGAGCGTAACTTTGTGCGAGAGCCCCGTTTTCTCCGTACATGTCTATTAGGCCATCGACGTCACCGGCTAGAGTACCCGTATCATCTCCGTATACTCCGCCTTTTATTTGCTTCTGTAAAAGTTTTAACTCTAAAAGAGTTTGCTTTCTCTTATTATCTAAGAGATCATACTCCATGGTTATTTGACTATTTTTTAGTTTTCTTTCTTCTTCTATTTGTATAGTTCTGGCTGCTACTTCTTGTTGAACTAACTTTAATTTTTCTTCTGCAAGGAATCGATCCTTTTCAAAGAAAGGATTTCTAAGAGCATTTTCTTCTGCAATATCTTCAACTTGAGCATTTGCTTGTTGAACTTTTAAATCTAAAAGTTGTTTTCTTTGAGAGGCTTCTTTTGATAAAGCACTATTCAACTCATTTTGAAGGTTTAAAACTCTTCCATCTAATCGAACACTTCTAATCTGCTCTTCTATATCTAATATTTGAGTTTTAAAACCCACATCTTTTTGTGCTACTTCTAGTTTTGCATTTTCTACAATTAACTCATTTTGTAAAGCAAGTATACGTTGTTCTGCTGCGGCTTTATCGGCAGTTCCTTCTGCCATCCCTTTCATAAGGCCGCGTTCATTTGCTATTTTTCTTTGTATTTGTGCAACTGTATTTTCTTGCTGTGCAATGGCGGTCAAAAGCGTTGATCTTTTTGAATCAAAACTATTTCTCATTGCCGCATTTTTTACTTGTTCTGCTGCGAGTTCTTTTTCTTTCTTTATAAGCCTATTTGTTTCATCTACTGCTGTTTTAATAAAAGTTTCAAATTCGCCTCTAGTCATTTTTGCTATATCAAAAGTATTGGCAAATTCAACATTTAATACGGCTATCGCCTCTGCGGCTCCTTCAAAATTCTCGCCCTGTTCTCCCATCGCGACATCAGCAGCAGTTAAAGCCTCGGTAGTTTTATCAAAAGCAGCGCTCATAGCAAAGATATCGCCGTCTCTTATTGCTTCTCCTAAAGCTTCATTTGAAGACTCAAAGTGTTTTATAGCATTATCAGCTAGTCTAGTCTTTTTTCCTAATTCATCAAAGAATTTAATAACATCTGCTCTATTTGATATATCTAGTTCTGCTAAGCCAGGAATGACTCCTCCTAAATCTTTTTGGAAATCTGCTAAAACACTTGAAAGATTGCCAAAGACTTCTTCTGCTCTTGCATTTGCGCCAAAACCATCTAATGCTGCTACTTCTTCGATTTGCCTTGCAACATTAGAAATTTCTGCAGTATTTATAAAGTTTCTAATTGCAGAATTAGATCTTGCCATTGAATCAACAATATCTTGTGCGGCTGTTTCTGCATTTGAAGCCATAAGTTCCATTCTGGTTGCTTCTTCGGATTGTAAGCCCGATACTAAACCAGAAAAATCTTTGTCTAATTGTTGAACTGCCATTGCCGCGTCATCAGCAGCATCACGAGCATTTTCAAATTCTTTTATCATTTGTCCAGGAGCTCTAATTATTTCTCGTAAATCAGAGTCAGCGTATGCTCCTGAAAGATTACTTAAATCAATCCCTGCGACTGCTTGACTAATAGAATTTATCATGAAATCGACGCCTTCAAGAGTCAAAAGTATTAAGCTATCTATTCCTTTTACTACCTCTAAGGCTATCTGTATAAATAAATATGCAATACCCAATCTTTTAAAAACACTGGCAAATCCACTAAGTTTTTTGGATAAGGCTGCTATGCCAGTACCCGCGCCTCTTAAAAATTTTGCCATTTGCTTATCACTAAAAGCTATGGCTTTTCTGAACCTAAGATTGGCTTTTGTCCATTGTTTACTAAAGAAGTTGGCACTCTTTTTAGTTCGATCATCAATTTGAGCCAAAGCTTTTCTCATGTCTTGTACTGCTTGAGTAGACATATTTTCGAAAGCACCACTCATTACTCTACCAGTTTTCTTTGAATTTTCTTCTGCTAGTCTTAAGAATCTTTTTAGCTGACCAAGCTCTTTTTTATTTAAACTATCGAATCCGTCGCCTTTGACTTTTTCTAGGAGTTTGCTTTGTGCTCCGCCTTTCAGTGCTTGCTTTGCTTGCTTTTCAAAAGTTTTCTTTGCACTTTTACGGACTTTTTCTTGAGCATCGTCAGCTAATTCTAGCTGCTTATTATAATCTTTAATATCTTTTTCTGCTTTATCAAAAGCTGCAGATGCTGCTTCTCCTACTGAATCTAATTTATCCGCCAAAAATGTTGTAGCTCCCGCACCTTTCAGTACGTTAAATGCAAAAATACCTAACAAACCGACAGCTACACCAATGCTATTACTAACTACATTTGCAATAACTGTAAATATAGGTAGAAACGCTTCGGTAATAGTTTTAATTAAGTCTTCAAAAGCTTTTGATAAAGTAATAAATGGGTTGGCCGTAGCTTCTTGATTACCAAAAATTTGATCCAACTGCCTTTGAGTTTCAACTAAAACCGCCTGGCTTCGTTGAGTTTCAGTAAGTGCGTCTGCTTGTAATCCAAGAGCATCAGCATAGCGCTTTGTAGCAGTCTCTAATCGAAGAGTAATTCCTAATTCATCCAAAAGTTCTGGTTCTGCTTTCGAAACACCTCGTACTAATCTATCAAAAGCATCTGCAAAGTCTCGACCCAAAGCATTAGAAGCACGCAAAGCCCCTTCCGCTAGTTTATTTAATTGACTTGGTGAAAAACCTTTTGCAGTACCAATTGCAGCAGCTTGAGCAGCTTCTCTAAATCCTAACATCCCTTGGGAAGTTTCTCGAAGTCGATGAGTAACAGAAGAAAGAGCATTACCAGTGCTAGCTGCAAAACGTAATTGAGCTTGCTCGAGTTGTTGTACTTGTGCAGCATTTTTCATAAAGTTAAATGCAGCACTTAATGCAAATAAGTTTGCAGCAAGAGAAGCATAGACACCTACAAGGCCGCCCATGCCTTGAGACATTTTAGAGAAGTTTTTACTGGCATTTGAAGAAGCGTTTGCTGCTCCTTTTATATTACGATCAAGAGTTCGAGCAGACTTACTACTTTGATCAGCAGCCTGGTCTACATTATCTAATTCTTCTCGTAATTTTTTACTGGAGAGAGTTACCTTCTCCATTTTGCCATTGACTTCTACATCAATAGTGACCTTTTTCTTAGCCATTAGCCTCTAACATTATGGGTGTACTTTTTTCCACCGCTTTTAGCTTTTCGCTCTTCTGTCTTTCTTTTCATTTCTTGCTGTTCGTATTTAGACTTTACAATCATATTTTCATACATTTTCATAATGTAGAATACAGTCTTACGATCTTCTATTTCATACAACTCGAAAAAATATTCTATGCCGTGCCAGTGCTTCCCCATGTAGGTACCACTCATTCCTTCCCAGTAGTCCGGCAATAAACTAAACATAAAAAATGCCACTTGAACCTCTTCCGGAAAATCAGAAGGGTCGAGCGGCATTTTGGAGGGGTCGGGTTCTTGACCTAGCTGTTCACAGACTAATAAATATTTATCAACATCTATATTAGAGTCTGCTTCACGGACGTATCGTTCGAGTAGCTGCTCTACTCGTTCGAGTTGTTCCCGGTAAAATTTTCAAGATCACCTACCGAATCTGTTACCCACGTATCAAATACATTTGAATTTTTCATTAACAGTTCGGCATTTTCCTTAGTATAAGGAAGTTCGTCGTCTGGTTCTAGGTCTCCTACATCTACCAAAAGAAGCTCTTCTAGGTAACGATATTTTAAGCCCGACCAGCCTTTAATTACTGCTTTGCAGTATTCAACAATAAACTTATCTTCGTCTAATGTTTCTTCTGGCTGTCGAGTTTTCTTATCGAACTTTGTAGTCACACATCGCTTACGAAGTTTTAGAAGTTCTTCTCGTCCGAGATAACATAGAGAGACAGTCATTCCGGTAAAGCCAGGAAAATCAATTTCAACAGTTTTACTTGCAGTCATAAGACTCGCGAGAGAAACGGGGGGTGTATCTGTCATTTTTTAAATCCTTGTGAATGAAATTTTGTATTTTGTAATTATAAGGGAGAGGAGGTAAAAAGTCAAGAACTTTTTTTTGTACATAAAAGAAAAAGCCCACCGAAGCGGGCTTTGACACACTGGGCGAAATTTAGAGAGCGACTCCAAAGTACTCCAGGTTGACTTCATTTGCAACGTTAAATTCGTCGGTGTACGAAGCGAAGCTCGTTTCAACAGAAATAACGTCTTCAATAGAGTGAGCAGGAACGTTAACGTGTACTTTCGGCATGTTTACATTCAAGCGAGGAGTATTAGCTACTGAACCACCCACTTGGAAAGTTACATCAAAGTCGTTTACAACTTCGTTCAAGCCTGTTCGAGTCATGTCATTAAACAGGTCTACTGAGGTTCCCTGAGCAGCATCATCAAATGTCAAGTAACAAGTAAAGCTACCAGAAGCCGTTCGGCCACCGGTTACGTGCTCAATTGGAACGTTTACAGTACCAAGTTCCTCTGGTACGAGATATGAAATATTATTAGAGATAGTAATATTTCCGCCCGTAAGAGTAAGGCTGTAAGAGCTCTTTGTAGAAGAGCCTGTACCTGTGATAACACCATTCGGGAACGTAGTTCCTACGCCACTTCCAGTCGTGCTAATAAGAAGCTGAGTAAGACGATTTCGAATAAATGCTTTAGTAGAAGTAGTACCAGTATCAATTGCATCTACTGCTGAAACACCTGTGGTGCCTGCAGTGATTGCAGCTTCTGTAGCTGAATAGATACTAAACTTCATGTCATTATCTGTTTCTAGATAAATATGACCTGCTGTACCAGTACCAGAACGAGCAGCAGTACCTGTACTTACTTTGCTATCTGAAGTCAGGTCGCGAACCTGAGCAGCAAAACCAGACCAGTTAATGGTTGCAATACCATCTACTTCAAAGTCAATAGAAGCTTCGTTAAAAGCTGCGGCTTCTAACTTGTAAACCATTGGGTTAGCAGTGCTAGTTTCCATTACAAAGTAAAGGTTACAAGTAGCAAGAGTTGATCGGTTTGACTGACCAAAATTGATAGCCGCGCCATTGTTGCCTGATACAGGATTATTCACAACTACCGCGGGACCATGTGTAGAGTTTGGATCTGGTTGAGAATTTCTATAAAAAGATGCACCAGTTGTAATCAACTTTGCGCCAACTACTGTTAAAGTGATTGGGCCGCCTGTTCCGCCAAAAATAGTGGCAGGAATATTGATAATGTCACCATTTGAGAATCCAGTACCTCCGGAATCAATTTTAGTAACTGTTGCGGTTGTACCGCTTGCAATTGTTACTTCAATTTCCCAGCCTACTGCCGCTGAGCCGGCACCACCACTTGTGCCACCAGAACCTCCATAGAGAAGTCCACTAGTAGCGTCATTAATAGTATAAACACCATTTGTAGCTCCTGATACAGAGCCTCCAACAGTTAAACAAGTAAGATCTGCGGGATCAAGAGCGCCACTTGCAGTGGATGCAGTATACTTATCAGCACCTGCCATTACTGCCCAAAGAGCTTCTTCTACTGCGTGATGTTCATTGGGGCTCGCTCCATCTTGGTAAGGTCGTACATACGTACTAAAAGACCACTCTGCCGGAGCAAGAGAGTCAGTAAATACTCGGTTACCTCGTCGACTCAATCCATCGGCTCCTTGCATTTCTGAAAGAGAGATTTCCGATTGGTTGGTAGACTGTGAGAAACTGAAACCATCAAGAACAGGAATTTCCCAGACTGCCCCAGAGCTGCCCGGATCAAATTCGATGTATAGTTTCGAGTCTCTGCTAAAATATAATTGTTCTGCCATAGCATATCTCCTAGAGATTGAAAGGGCTAGGACGT
>CEOC01117033.1_pt1 | contig 29020 bp, 24 predicted proteins | sample 356191 | NCBI WGS metagenome assembly CEOC01 (sample SAMEA2619952, study PRJEB7988) | marine metagenome | biome: marine biome (ENVO:00000447); feature: deep chlorophyll maximum layer (ENVO:xxxxxxxx); material: "saline water (ENVO:00002010), including plankton (ENVO:xxxxxxxx)" | depth 17 m
AATATTCGGGCATCATGATTAGGATAAGAGCAATTAAAAGAAAAGCTAGAACAGTATTCTTGTTCATGGGGCCGCTATGCCGGATCGTAACCGCCCTTTGACCAAGGGTGGCAACTTAACAAACGCTTTAACGAAAGAAGAGAGGCTTTGAGGGGGTTGTTTTTGTTAAAAGCATCTATGGTGTATTGGGAACAACTGGGTGTGTAACGACAAGAAGGGGGAAACATCGGCGAAACAGCCACCCGATATAGCCTTACAACAAAAATGACAAGGGACGAAAGCGCCCTTCTAAAGACACCAGTGGGTGGGGGGGTGCCACAAAAAGACTTTTGTGTTGATTGTGGTTTGTACAATTAAGAATTAAGCGGAAAGGTGCTTGCGCCCTTTTTGTCTTCGCCGCTTGATTGTGTTTCGTCCTCCAGGAGAGGACATTCTAGCACGAAAACCATGCTTGTTTTTTCTTTTTCGGTTACTTGGTTGATATGTGCGCTTCATTGTTTTGCTTCACTTCCGCGGCGAAGTTAGTAAATGTTTTGTGTTCTACCAACGAAATAGTCTACCCCAAATATTAGCATTATAACACAGAAAATAGAACTAGGAATGTGTTGTTTCACGTCAATAAATTGTATGACAAAACAATTGTGTATAACTTGTGGATAATTTAGGTAAAAATGGATAGTTTAAAGCCTTTGTGGCAACGCATCTCGGATAATGTTCGCTCGTCTGTAACCGAACAGACGTATGCAACATGGTTTGAACCTATTAGTCCCCTCTCACTTACTGATTTTGTAATTACCATTGAAGTTCCCAGTAAGTTCTACTATGAATGGATTAATAGTCACTATAAAAACATTATTTTGGCATCTATAAAAAAAGAAACAGGAAAAGATGTTCAGCTAAGCTTTAATATTGCAGGAAAAAACAAAGGAGAGGTTTCGTTACAAAAGACCCCAATTAATGGTGTTTCGCCAAACGGAAAATCAAAAGACTACGACAGAGGAAGTAAGCTCAACAGCAGGTATGTGTTCAAAACGTTTGTTGGGGGGCCAAACAATCAATTTGCTAGGGCGGCAGCTCTTTCAGTTGCAAAGTCTCCCGGTCAAACATCATTCAACCCCCTATTGATATATGGTGGTGTAGGGCTTGGAAAAACACACCTTATGCAGGCAATTGGAAACAACGTGCTGTCTGAGCAAATAAATGCTAAAGTCAAATATACAACGAGTGAAAAATTTACAACCGACTTTGTTTCATCTATAAAGAACAACAAAACCTCAGAATTTTCTAGTCGTTATCGAGAATGTGACGTCTTGCTTGTGGACGACGCACAGTTTTTACAAAAAAAAGAACAAACACAAGAGCAGTTTTTTCACACATTTAACGAGCTATACCAAAGGGGGAAGCAGATTGTTCTGACAACAGACAGACACCCAAGCGAATTATATGGACTTAAGGACCGGCTTGTCTCTCGCTTTCAATCAGGGCTGACTGTAGACATTCAAAAACCAAACCTAGAAACAAGAATAGCTATTTTACAGAGTAAAGCAGAACAAGATAGTTTGAACGTCCCCAACGAAATAACAGAACTTATTGCCAAAAACATTAAAGACAATATCAGGGTTATGGAGGGGGCACTTGTTAAGTTGCTTGCGTATTCCTCTCTCTTTAATTCAGACATTAGCCTAGACCTGGCAAGAAAGGTGTTAAAAGAAACGTTGGGTGGCGATGAAATAAAAGCTCTTAATATAGAAGATATTATACGCGGTGTTAGCGGTGCAACAAATGTCTCCGAAAACAAACTTATAAGCAGGGGGAGAACGATGGAGGTGGCCCAAGCACGGCAGATCGCCATGTATCTGTGCCGGGAGTATGTAGGGACATCCTTAGGTGACATTGGACTACATTTTGGTGGGAGAGACCATTCTACGGTTATTCATGCATGTCGAAACGTTGAAAAAAAAATGGCGAATGACAGCACGTTTAATATTAAAGTACAAAGCGTAAAATCTTCGATAGGCGCCTAATTACAAAATCTTCTTCTTGTTTGCAAACCCCCGAACATTTATTAGATTATATACACGCACTGTACACCATGTTTTTAACCAAAAGACAAAAAGAGGTTTTTGATTTTGTTGGTAAATATCTTTCCCAAAACGGATATGCACCAACATTTGACGAAATTGCCAAAGAATTTGGTTTTAATTCCAAAGGAACTGTATATAAACATGTAAAGGCCTTGCGTGAAAAGGGCCTTATTCAGCACCAGTGGAACAGAACCCGTTCAATTGAAATTATGGAAGGAGACAACAGCGTTTCTTCTGTTCCTGTGTTGGGGGTTGTTGCTGCGGGCAAACCTGTTGAGGCTGTAGTATTGCCAGAATCTATCAACATTCCCCCAACCTTCATGGGTCGCGGTAAACATTTCATTTTAAAGGTATCTGGGGACTCAATGATAGAGGAGCACATCGCTGATGGTGATTTTATTGTTTTGCTGGAGAGGGACAACGCCCAAAACGGTGAGACCGTTGTTGCCCTAATTGATGGCACAGAAGCAACAGTAAAAAAGTATTACAACAAGGGCGGAAAAGTAGAGCTCCAGCCCGCAAACAATGAAGTCGAAACATTGGTTCTTGACCCCGAACGTATCCAAATTCAGGGAGTGGTTGTTGGAGTGATGAGAAAATATTAGGAGAAGATTTGGTTGGGGTTGAAGACAAGATTGGGCCGTTCGTGTTGGCCGATCATGTGGGCATAAAGAAATCGTGATGCGACTTTCACCGGAAACATCCCTCTTAATCGTAATAGACGTTCAGGAGAAGCTTTTTGCCACCATGTATGAACAAAAGAAGGTAAAAGACAACATTGTCAGGATGGTTGAGGGAGCAAAAATTCTAAATGTTCCGATTATCTGGACAGAGCAATATCCCAAAGGACTAGGGCCCACAATACCAGAGCTGAGGGCTACTTTAGGGGACCACACGTGCCACGAGAAGATTACATTCAGCTGTGCTGGTGACGATCAAATTCTAAAAGCAGTGGAAAAGGCAAGCCCCAAGGACATACTCCTTTGCGGCATTGAGGCACACGTTTGTGTTTATCAAACGGCTGCCGATTTTATTGAGAGGGGCAAGAGGGTTCACCTGGTTTCGGACGCCGTAATGTCTAGACACAAATCGAATCACGAAATTGCACTTCGAAAGATGGAACAAATTGGTGTTAATATAACTTCGGTAGAGATGGTCCTGTTTGAGTTCCAAAGGGTAGCAAGAGGAGAGACGTTCAAGCCAATCGCAGCTCTTATCAAATAGATTGCCGCAAACCAAAACCTTCTTTCTGGGCGAGCTGTAATGTGTAAATTTTATGCCGTGCTTAATAAAGGACAAAACAAAAGAGGTGTAGAAATGGATAAAAAACCACCAGCATTATATATTTTATTAATCTTACAGGTACTTTCTTTTTCTCTGCTTTCCGCTCAAGACAGTACATCAGCGGAAGTCGACAGCAATTTAATTGTTGAAGCACCAAAAGACTCAATAGAGGTGGCAACCATTGAAAGCGCCACAGAGTCGTCTAGAAAGTATGGCGGGCTATTTGCGATATACCAAGACACAATAAGCGGCAAAGCTCACATGGCCATTCAATACAGCCAGCTTGACAAAGAGTTTATATATTTTACACACACAACTGAGGGGTTAGTAGATGCCGGCCATGTGCGCGGTGGATACGAAGGAAGTAGAATTATTACGTTTGAAAGGTATTTTAATCGATTAGAGATAGTAGTTCAAAATACAAGCTATTACTTTGACCCTGAGAACCCTTTAAGCAGAGCATCGGAAGCCAATATTAGCCCAGCCATCTTGGCTTCACAGGAGATAGTTGTAGATGACACAACAACTAAAGAACTGCTTATCGAGATTGACGATGTTTTTTTGACAGAGGCACTGCACCAGGTTAAACCGTCGCCCAACCCGAACGCCAAGCCCGGCAGCCGATTTAGTCTTGGTAGCCTAAATCAAAACAAGTCAAAATATATAGAGATTCGAAACTATCCACTTAATACAGACCTAGAGATTGAGTATGTTTATGATAATCCATCTCCTGTAAACCGCGGTAGCGGCGGCACCACCGATGCACGATCTGTACGAGTGCGGCTGCAGCACAGCTTTATTGAGCTACCGAATAATAACTATAGGCCCAGAAGGGACGATTATCGTGTAGGTTATTTTTTAACACAAATTACAGACATGACCTCCACTAGCAACACACCATACTTGGATGTAATCCACCGTTGGCATTTAGAGAAAAAAGATGTTGGTGCAGCCATTAGTGAGCCCAAAGAACCCATAACGTTTTGGATAGAGAATACCACACCTTTAGAATTCCGGGGCGCTGTTAAAGAGGGGGTTATAAGGTGGAACAAAGCTTTTGAGGCGGCCGGATTTAAGAACGCCATCCACGTGAAAACTCAACCAGACGATGCTGATTGGGATGCCGGAGACCTTCGATATAACGTTATAAGGTGGACATCATCTCCCAACCCCGCATTTGGTGGCTTAGGTCCCAGTTTCGTCAACCCGAGGACAGGCCAGATCCTTGGAGCCGACATCATGTTGGAGTGGATATATTTTACTTGGCGCGTGAAGTACGAAAAACTATATAATGCTAACACAGAACCCCCCTTAGTTAATAATCAGGTTTGTTTATATGGAGACCTTCTCCACCAGCAAAATCTGTTTGGCCTAACGGCCTTAAAAGGCCTTGAAGGCACCGCCATTGCTGAGGGGCAGCTGATTGAAGAGGCCCTTATAAGCCTGGTGATGCATGAAGTAGGGCACACCCTGGGATTAGCTCACAACTTTCAGTCCAGCCAACTTCACTCTCCCGAGACAATCCACGATCGCACCATTACAGAAAGCGTGGGAGTCATTTCTTCAGTTATGGACTATGATCCAGTTAATCTGAACCCTGACCGCGAGAACCAAGGACAATTCTACACAACAACAGCCGGGCCATACGATCTGTGGGCTATCGAATTTGGTTATTCTTCGGCACTAGAAGACACCAAAAAAGAGGAAGCAAGATTAGGAGGGATTCTTTCAAGATCTGCTGAGCCGGCACTTAGATTTGGAAATGACGCTGATGATATGAGGAGTCCGGGCAGGGGCATTGACCCCCGAATTATGGTGGGAGACCTGACAAACGATGCTATTAGTTACTCCGCCCAGCGTATGGGCCTTATTTTGAGCTTGATGGTAAATTTAAGGAATCAATATGAGGAAGAAGGAGAGACATACCACGCATTCAAGGACGCTTTCAATATTTTAGTTCGGGAATATAGAAACGCCGCAAAAGTGGTGTCTCGATATATTGGAGGAGTTTATATTGATCGGTCTTTTGTGGGGCAGAAGGGTGGCGGCACACCTCTGACACCTGTTAGCTACGAAGACCAAAAGCGTGCTATGTCAGTGTTAAAAGAGCACGTTTTCGCCCCTGAAACCCTACTCGCACCCAACGGGATTTACGACTACTTAAGATTTCAAAGAAGAGGGTGGAACTATAGAGGTGGAACAGAAGACCCGAAACTGCACGAACAAATGCTTAGTGTACACAAAACAGTCCTTGACCACTTACTTCATTCGGTTGTTTTGGCTAGGATCAACGACTCAGCACTTTATGAAAATGAGTACTCACTTACAGAGTTCATGACGGACATGACTGAAGCCGTCTTTGCTGCTGATGTACGAGGTGACATTAACTCTTTCCGCCGCAACCTTCAAGTGGAGTATGTCATGCGGTTGATTGGGATTATCAACGGAGGAAACGGATCATCTTATAATCATTTGGTGAAAGCGACCGCCTATCAAAATTTGCTGGACATTAGGAAGATGGTTGCTAGAAAAAGCGGAGACGAAACCACCGTTGCCCACCGTGAGTACGTGGTATATCTTATAGATAGTGCTCTGGACGAGGGGTAGCGATGAAAGAAAATTTCGAATATATTCGAAATTCAGGCGGTGTCGAAGAGTATAAATTAAAGACTAACGATTTAACAGTACTATTAATGGAAGACCACTCCGCTCCCACAGCAACATTTATGGTCACCTACCACGTGGGGTCTAGAAATGAAGCAGTAGGACACACCGGGGCGACACACCTGCTGGAACATTTAATGTTTAAAGGGTCTGCAAAGTATAACAAAGACAATGGAAATTCCATATGGAAGGTACTTCAGGATGTTGGCGCTCAAATAAACGCTACCACATGGTTTGACAGGACGAATTACTTTGAACTACTTCCAAAGGAACACCTAGACAAAGCGGTGAGCATTGAAGCAGATAGAATGCGTGGAGCATTTCTTAGAGACGAGGACCGTCAGCCGGAGATGACAGTTGTTCACAACGAGTATGAACGAGGAGAAAACGACCCATTCGAAGTACTAGATAAAAACATTTGGGCAACAGCCTATCAGGCCCACCCCTATCACCACCCTACAATTGGGTGGAGAGCGGACATTGAGAACATTTCAACCGACAGGCTTAAAGAGTTTTATAATTCATTTTATTGGCCAAACAATGCCACAGCAACAGTAATAGGAGATTTTTCTGTTAATGAAACATTAAGCCTTATTTGGAAACATTTTGGTAAGATTCCGCGATCACCCCATAAGATTCCTATCATGTATACTGAAGAACCACCACAGGAAGGACTTAGAAGGGTGGAGGTTAAACGCTTTGGTGAAGCACCTATTATAGGGGTGGCCCACAAATCTCCCGAAGGCAAAAACCAAGATACATATCCTCTCCATATTCTTGGCAGTATACTCGGATCAGGGAAAACCTCTCGTTTTTACCGCAACATCATTGATAAGGGGCTAGCCATGGATGTGAGTGTATGGGATCACCCCTTCCACGACAACGGACTTTTCATCACCTATGCCTTTTTGACCCCCGAAACCCAGCCGGAAGAAGTTGAGAAGCTGATCTTGGATGAGTACGATAGCATACAGAAGGACGGTGTTTCCGAAAAAGAGGTGGCGAGAGCCCAGTCCAAAATTAAAGCCATGACGGCCTTTAGCAGAGACGGTTCTTATTCTATTGCAAGCCACTTGAACGAAGCTATCGCTGCCGGAGACTGGACACTCTACACAACCTATCTTGAAAGAGTAATGGAAATAACACCTGAGGATGTACATCGTGTGGCCCAGAGATATTTAAGGGAAAGTCAGTGTACAGTTGGCCAATTTATTCCAGTTACAGGTAGCGATGAGGATAAAGCATGAATAGTGCCAAGACAGCCCTTGCTGACCGGATATGCACCACAGAACCGTCGGAAGGGATTTGCCTTTTGGAGATGAACACACCAATAGCTGATGTAGTTACCATTGCTGGCAGTCTTCTGGGTGGCTCCGCCTTCAATCCACCGTCAAACCGGGCAACCGCGCAAACGATGGTTGCCATGCTGGATCAGGGCACAAAAAATCAAGACAAGTTTGTTATCAGCGAGAAGCTTGAAGAAATGGGCGCATTATTAACTTTTTCGGAAACCCAATATCAAATACGCTTCTCAGCCCGCTGCCTAAAAGATGATGTGTCTGTGGTAATTGAACTCCTTGCCGATCAGTTGCGCAATCCACTTTTTCCGGAAGAAGATCTGGAAACCATAAAAACAAATATGATTGGTGACTTACTGAGAACCAAAGAAGAAACTCAATTTATGGTTACAAACAGGTTTTTAAGGGAAGTATATCTAGAGACTCACCCCAACTACATGCTTCCGATTGACGAACAGGTTAATCTCATACAAAAGCTCAAAAGAGAGGATTTACAGGTGTTCCACGAGGCTATGTTGGGACGCGGAAGTATTAAAGTGGTTGCCGTGGGAGACACAGACACAACCGTTTTATGTAAGGCGCTCCGCGATGGTTTTGGAGATTGGAAAAAGTCATCTCTTTCAATCGCTGATGTTAAATATACAGCAACAAAGAAAATGAATGGAACACAACAGACATTGGAAGCCATGCAGGAGAAAACCAGCGTGGATATTATGCTTGGCCAACCCATTGGTATCGATAGAGATCATGAGGATTATCTCCCACTCATGTTGGGGCACTTTGTACTTGGCGGAAACTTTTCGGCCCGGCTTATGTCCACCGTCCGGGATCAGAAAGGGTTAACATATGGCATCCGCTCTGCGGTGGGCGGTGCGGATAAAACTGATGGTTATTGGTATGTATGGGGTACATTTTCCCCGCAATTGGTAAAGAAGGGAAGAGCCGCAGCTATGGAGCAGATCGAAGATTGGATTGCAGACGGGGTCAAAAAAAATGAGTTGAAGGCAAAGAAAACGACTATCATCGGGGCATATCAAGTTAGCTTCAGCACTACAGGTGGAATAGCCACACAAATATTAATAAACAGTGAGCGGGGGCGGAGAGTGGATTATCTTGATCGGTTTCCTGAAGAGATTGCTGCCATATCACTTGATCAGGTAAACAGCACAATTCCCAAATACTGCCAAATGGAGAACATACTCTCTGTGGCAGCGGGCTCTATTAACGAAAATTGGGAGCCGTTGAGCTGATGGATGTTATCCTCATAGCAGCAGTTACCGCCAACGGTATGATTGCCCGCAACTCAGATGAGGTGGTAGGATGGTCAGAAGACTTGAGCCTATTTCTTGAACAGACTATGGGACATGCGGTCATCATGGGCTCAAACACGGCAAACACTCTTTCGGCTGACCTCAAAGGAAGAGAGATGATCGTTGTACACAGGGAGATGAAACCAGAAAACGTGCTTAATCAAATTGATGGTGTGAAGTGTTTTGTTATAGGTGGCGCCAGGACCTATTCACGCTTTGCACCACACCTAACACACCTCTTTCTCACCTTCCATCCAATAGTAATGAAGAGCGGATCGCTTCCCCTCTTTTCTCATTTGAAACAAGAGATTGAGCTGGATTTTTTAAAGATGGTAAAGGTGAATAGCGAACGTGGGATTTACCAGTATCAGTACAAGGTAAAACAGTGATTTTTGTCACAACATTATACCTCAAAGTTTTATATCTTATCGGTTGAGCTTTATTTGGCCAATATCTAGTTCGAAATGTACGACATCCCACCCAAAGCATTGCCCCCCGATGGCGCTATAATTCTCCTACACGGCTGGGGTGCTAACGGTAAAGACCTCCTCCCACTGGCCGAAGCACTCCGCCTTCCACGCCTGCGCTATATAGCTCTGGAAGGCAAGATAGATGCCCCCATGACGGGCGGCCATGGAAAGGGGTGGTTCATGTTTCCGCCAACAGAATCAGCAACAGAGGAAATCAACTCTAGCCGCCGGCAGATTGTAGCGGCAATTGATAAACTTACAGATGAAGGAGTACCTGCAGAGAAGATCGTTCTTATGGGATTTTCCCAAGGTGGTTCTATGGCACTCAATATATTGATAAACAGTCAGAAAAAAGTGGGAGCCGTCGTGGTGATGAGTGGATTTTTTTTGGACCAGGAATCACTCAAACAGAAAGATAACCTTATTACTGAAACCCCGATCTTTGCCGGCCACGGGACCTACGACAATTTAGTACCCCTCCACCTTGCCAAAGAGTCAATTCTCTCCTTGAATGACGCAGGCTTTACAGTTGAATGGCACGAATATCCCTGTGAGCATCGAATTACGGTAGAAGAACTGCAGGACATACGAGTGTTTCTTGAAAAAGTGCTGTAAAAAACTCACCGATTTTTGTGTTCGACCCTAGCAACAAAACCCAGCCGCCCGGCTAACATATAAATTGCACCAAACCAGACTAAGGCAATAAGTATATCTACAAATACGTAGATGGGCCAAGATCCAAAGGCTCGCTCTAAATCTAGAGTGGGTTCAATTAGGTCCATAATATTCTGGTCGAAGATGACATCCCACACATAAATGAGCGCTGTATAGGTAAACATAATTCCTATGACGAAGGTGATAGCCTGGTGGGAGATTTTACGGTGCTCACGGTAGAAAAAGTAGACAGTGAGAACAAGAGGAGAGATATGTTTCAGCCAATAGGAAATCCAAAATACTGGGTATGTATCAACTGGGGGAAGGGTTACACTGTCCGGGATCAACAGCGTGAGGATGTCGCCGGCCCAAGAAAAAAAAACAAAAAGGTCGAAAAGCCGCTGGCGGAAAGTGAAAAGGAGAATTATTCCCAATGTTGCTGTGATGTTACAAAGCCACAGAACTTGGTGTGGGTTAATACGTATATTGTGAATAGTTGCCAGGGTTTGAGAAACTATCAGGGTAACACCGATGATCCATTTGGCACTTCGGTTTTTGGTGAACAACAGGATCAGGAGGATGGTGGTAACAGTTAGAGTAATAAAAAGCTGGAGATGTAAGTCAGAAGCGTACAGCGACCTAACCCTGCTTACGTTTTGCTTTCACTAGCGCTGACTTGGCCTTCGCCCGGAGAACTTTATCAGAAATATTATTAATTGGTTCCATGTCGCCTGTTTCCAGTGCTTTTTGAACCAAAACTTCTACTTCATTTTCTTCAGCTGGAGCAGCAGGGGCGTCTGTTCCTGTGGGAGCCGCCTGTCCACCGGAAAGAAACAGTTCTACGGCCGCAGCAGCTTCAGCAGTTACCGGGGGTGTTTCTCCTTTTCGCTTTGCCTTTACCAGGGCTGACTTGGCTTTGCCTCGTGTCTTCTTTTCGGTCAACTTGTTGAGAATGTCATCGCCGCCGCTCAAGGCTTTAGCCACCATGGCATCAACGAAGGCACTATCCATTATAATCTCTGTTGCCTTAGCCTCACCATTGGTGGTTATTTCGGCTTCTGGTTCAAAGGGAATAAAGTTCGCCAGGCTGTGTAACACTGATTTTCCTCGCCAAGAGAACATTAAAGCAGAAATAGAATTCAATAGCCCCGAACTTTTCAACTTGTATGACAACTCAACACAGTTAGAGTAAGGGGTAAGCTCAAAGGTGACTATTTCCCTGCAAAAGGGGAAGAAGCGCATCTCAAGCTGGAGAGAATCGTTTTGTTCTATGGAGATATAACGACACTTGGTATAAGGTGCTCCAAAGAACGGTTGAATATAGAAATATCGCCCCACTTCCGGCTTATACCTGCTTGCAGCGTGTTTTAACACCCATCGGCTGGCATCTTTGTGGGTTACTTGAGCCCTTTTTATCCATGGGAACCACAAGTGATAATTAGAAATATTGGTGAGTGTTTTCCAAACTGCATTTACAGGAACCAACACATCCTTTTTAACCTCTGCGGAAGTTTTTAGAGGAGAAAAATTAAATGTGTAATCAAGGTAGAGCTGCTGCTCACCGCTCGCCTGTCGAACAAAATAGACAACAGCAAGGATTACAAGAAGCGTTACAATTCCAATGGCCATAGGTCTTTTGTTTGTTTCCTCATAAATGGTGATACAAATCTAACAACTGGAAGACTTTTCAAGAAATCTTTTGTCAATTACGGAGGATTAATAGACCACGACCTTTTGATTAATTAAATTTTTTTATTTGTCTGTTTCTTAGCCCACGAAGCATCTGCCTCATCTCTTCCAATCCGGAGGCCGTTACCAATTTATGACGGATTTTTGCAGCCCCCGGAAATCCTTTAATGTACCACCCAAAGTGCTTCCGCATAAGATTGGTCCCGGCCTGTTCGCCACGATCTTTGATTAGAAGTTCAAAGTGCCGATGACACATTTCAATTCGGTCAGTCAATGAGGGAGTATCAGGGGTTGATTCGCCCCGCAGGAGTGCCGCTGTTTGATAGAAAAACCACGGATTTCCAAGTGCTGCTCGACCGACCATAACAGCATCACAGCCAGTCTCTTCGAACATGCGAAGGACATCTTCTGGTTTCTGAATGTCTCCATTTCCAATTACCGGTATGCCGCCATCCGTATGATTGTTTAGGTTGCTTACAAGCGTCCGTATCAGTGACCAGTCCGCTCTACCAGAGTAACCCTGGCAAGATGTCCGGGGGTGGAGCGTGATAGCTTTTATGCCTAACTTGGACAATCTCGTCCCCACGTCTGGCACTACAATAGAATTTTTATCCCAGCCGGCACGCATCTTAACGGTAACAGGAGTATCTCCGGCCGCCCCCACCACAGCGGAAGTGATGTCATCCATGAGGGAGAGGTCCTTTAAAGCCGCGGCTCCGGCACCTTTTTTAGTAATCTTTGGGACTGGACAGCCGAAGTTTATATCGAGAAGATCTGGTTTGAAGGTGGTAACAACATATTCAGCAGCTTTGGACATTACTTCGGGATCGCTTCCGAATATCTGAATGCCGATGGGCCGCTCTTTACTACTGAAGCGAATTAGGCTAAGTGTTTTAGAGTTTTCTCTGATAATACCATCAGCAGATACGAACTCAGAATAGACGATCCCGGCCCCGTGCTCCCGGCAGAGGATGCGGAAGGCGTAGTCAGTTATACCAGACATAGGTGCCAGAAGAACCGGCGTAGAAATTTTGATACCACCTATCTGGAAGGCTTTATTCAATGTCCTCAAAATAAAGATTGAGCCAGAAAACACCGCTTAACATAAAAAATATTTGGGAAGAAAAGAGGGCGTGAGTATATAATGTTTCTCGTAGCTACTTTTTAAATGATGTAAGAATCGCTTTCATGAATTTCCACGGCAGCCCGAAGCCCAGAAACAAGCGCACCCTGCATCCAGCCATGATAATCTGATGCATGTTCGCCAGCGAAATGGACTCGACCCTCAGCCGCACCAATGTGTGCGCCTAGCGCTGCCTCCTGTTCAGATGATGGCCAAGAAACTGCGCCGCCTGACCACTCCTCTAGAGCCCACGAATGTGAGGTGCCATCCTCATAGTGTTCCTGTACTCCAGGAAAAACAGTTTCCCATCGACTGAGTACATGCTCAATACGGTCTCCCTCGCTGAGCAGGTCTATTTCGTCCGCACGATTAAATTTCAAATATGACAAAAGCACACCTCTAGGTCCTTGTCGGCCCCAGGTTGGATGCCATATTTCCTCTGGCCAATCAGTATTGCCCCAGCCGTTAAGTACTTCGCTCTCCCAGAAGCGGTTTACAAACTGCATAAATACTCTTGTGATGTTGAAATAATAATACCCTCCGCTGCTGGCTTCTAGTTTTTCAGGAGAAAGCTGCGGGTTGAATTGAATACGGTTTAATACCGTTAATGGAACAGTGCAAAGAACTCTGTCAGCGTTCAATTCAGTTCCATCGGAGATGCGTACAACGACTCCATTGGAATTTTGCTCAATTGATTCAACGGGCGCCCCAAGATGGATTTGTTCGGCAAGGTAATCGGCAAATGCATGAGGTAATATGTCAGTACCACCCCGAATTTTTAGAAAGTCCTGGCGGTTCACGTGGTATCCTTCCCAGGGTGGATCATTGATATAATCACTTGCGGAAACCAGAGTTCGCTCATCACCTGACAAGTTAACATAATAACTCGAATCGGGATAAAAGGGATCAAGCTTTAACCCGAAATGATCCGCATAGCCAAGTGTCATATCGTGGTCTGGAGGAATTCGGGCAGCCCCGGCATCGGCATAATGTCCATCGGAGAACGGCGCACGCAGAGTAAAAACCCGTCCTCCCACACGTTCTCTCGCCTCCAAAATTGTCACATCATGCCCGGCACGCACTAATTCATACCCGGCAACTAAACCAGCCATTCCCGCCCCAACTATGACGACATTCTTAGTTAGCTGATTTCCCAACAACATGCCTGGCGATTCATATGTCCCCTCACCACCTTGATCTTCATCTTCGCAAGAGACCAATACCATGCCTGCTGTTAATAGCATGCTCTGACGGATAAATTCTCGGCGGGTTATATTAGACATTTGTAATAAATATAAACCCAATCAAAGACAGATAAAGTGTTTATTTGTCTTTACGGGTCTTGATGTTTATTATTTAACAACCCCTTATTTTATCTTCTTTTGTTTATAAAAGCTATAAACAATGTAAATGTTCATATAGTGCTATAAACTAATCTTCTTCCTCTTCTTCCTCTTCTTCTTCATAATTCTCGTAAAAGGCAGCCATCATCTCAGGATCATAGTAGTACTCGTAATCTTCTCCGTAAGTACCCATTGCCAAACCCGTATATGGAGGGGCGGGTGCTTCTGCCGGCGTGGGCTTAACAGTGGGCTGAGGAGCGGGAGGTTGTTGCTTTGGGACGATAGTTGTGGTGGAAACAGGTGCTAGTCGTTTGCTGTTATAACGTAGAATCATTCCGGGCGCGATAGTTAGAAACAGCATAACAAGAGCAAGCGTTGCTCCATCAGGTTTGATGTGGTACCCACCCCACATGTCCTGTTCAACAGCAAACAGAAGAAAAACGGGTATGGATAACATTAGACCAAATAGAATCAGAATTGATCCAAGCTGCCCACGAAGAGCCACACCGGCCACACTTATGTAAGCCAGCCATAGAATTAACCCCCCTACAATAGATAGTGCCGCCAAATAATATTGTTCATATCCAATGGCGATTCCAAAAGCGATGGCGGAGAGAAGAAGAATGAAATATCCAAAGACGGTTCTAGTATCTTGATCTATCACAATACCCCCTATAGAAACGATGTTTGGGAAAATTCCTTATCCGAGGTTCAAAAAATATCCCTATTCTCTCCGTTAAAAGCAAGACTAAATTACGCCCGGCAAAGAACAATTTCAAAAGAGGGCTAAACGTCCTATATTCCAGAATATTACCTTTATTACTAATGTCAATAGGTGAGCACATAATACGAATCGGAGTGGTAGGTGTAGGTCATTTAGGCCTCCGACACTTGGAGCACGCTTTAGAACTGAAAAGTGCCGACTGTACAGGTTTTTTCGACACAGACGACGAACAAACAGATATTGTGTCGCGAAAGACCGGAGCTACAGCCCACAAATCTCTCACCTCACTTCTTGATGCTACGGATATTATATCAATAGTTGTACCCACAGTTGATCATTTTTCTATAGCAAAGGAATGCATTGAAAACGGCAAGCATGTCTTTATTGAGAAACCTATGTGCAAAACTGTGAAAGAGGCTGACACACTGCTTGATCTGGCAGAAAAGAATGGTGTGCAGATACATGTAGGGCACATCGAACGGCTCAACCCCGCTCTGGTCGCACTAAACGGAATTGAGCTTACACCCAGGTATATCGAGACCCACCGCCTGGCACCATACACCGCCCGAGGAACTGATGTTCCTGTGGTACTGGATCTCATGATCCACGATTTGGATGTGATTATTTCCCTCGTGAAGTCACCAGTCAAAACCGTGAGTGCCTCTGGTGTTTCTATCATGACGGACTCGGTAGATATTGCAAATGCTCGCATAACTTTCGAGAGCGGCTGCATAGCCAATGTCACCAGTAGCCGTATCGCCAAGGAATATGTGCGAAAGCTGCGAATATTTCAACAGGACATGTACGTCACCATTGACTTTCTCCGCGGGCTGACAGAAGTGTACCGTCTCTTGGACGCAGAAGAAGAAGACCCGGACGCAGTCTTTTCAGCTCCGCTTGTCACTGGCAAGAAAACCCGCCAAATTGTATATGAAACTCCACCAGTGAGAAAAGTGGACGCATTGCAATTAGAGTTGGAGAATTTTGTGGCATCTGTGAATGGAGAAAGCACCCCTATCGTATCCGGCAAGGAGGGCAGGGAAGCGCTGGCGGTAGCTCTACAGATTCAGGCAAAGATTGAACAAACGCTCCACTGATCTGGACTAAAATTTCCTTTCCTAATTATGGATATTCGAGACTTTTTCTTCAGGAATCGAGGTTATATACCCATTCCTTTGGCTTTTATAATTCTCACTTTTGCTTCCATCGAAATAGAATTACTATCCATTGGTGTTATCCTGGTGGTAACGGGTGAATTACTCCGGTTGAATGGTGTGCGCTATGCCGGCGGCGAGACCCGCACCCGAAAAGTGGGTGCAAGCGCTCTCTGTACATCAGGACCATTTGCTTATGTTCGAAATCCGCTCTATTTAGGGAATGTCATTATCTATGCCGGCATGGTGTTGGTCGCAGGAGGAGAGTTTGTATGGACTCTTTTCCCGGTGACGCTGGGTTTCTTCTTTTTAGAATATGGACTGATTATCTCGCTTGAAGAAGAAACACTACGGCAGAAATTTGGTATAGAGTATGATGAATATTTGGCGGCAGTTCCCCGCCTACTTCCAAGAATGACTCCTTGGAAGGGTGGGGGAGAAACCGTACCGATGAATATGGAGAAAACAGTGCGAATAGAGAAGAGAACGTTTCAGACGATAAGCGGATTTTTATTTCTTCTGATTCTTCGGGTCACGTTATTATAAAGGATGAATACAAAGAAAAATACAATACTGATCGTTGCTGGTGAAGAGTCGGGAGATCTCCACGGTTCTGCACTAGTAAACGAGATGAACCACCTGACACCAGGACTAACTTTTTTTGGCGTGGGCGGCGACAGACTTCAGGATGCAGGAGTGGAAACCGTTGAGCACGTCAGCAATATGGCCGTAATGGGATTTTCGGAGGTGGTAAGTAAGTATCACTTTCTCCGTAAAGTTTTCCAGAACCTTCTGGAGAAAATTGACAAACGTGCTCCTGCTCGAGCCATACTGATTGACTACCCCGGATTTAATTTGCGATTAGCAAAAAAGTTGAAAGAGCGTGGGATTCCAGTTACTTATTTTATTTCACCACAAGTGTGGGCGTGGAAAGAGAAGCGAGTGGAGATTATACGAGCGTGTGTAGAGCAGCTTATCTGCATCTTTCCATTTGAAGAAGCGTGGTACGCCAAGCGTGGGGTGGATGCGACTTTTGTGGGGCACCCTTTTATGGATTTGCATGAACCGGAGATTTCCAGAGAAAAGTTTCTTCGTCTCCACGAGTTTGATCCCGATAGAACTACCATAGCCCTCATGCCCGGCAGTCGTCAGTTGGAGGTTGACCGACACTTGAACATCATGGTGAAGTCACTCTTCAATTTGCGGGAGCGGGGGTTGAATCTACAGGCGATTATCGGCAAGGCGCCGGGTGTTAATATTCGAGGAGTGAACTATCACGGTCTGTCCGTGGAAGAAGCGAATCCCCAGTTAGCCCTCCGCTTCGCCGATGGTGCTGTAGTAGCTTCCGGAACCATCAGCTTTGAGGCGGCACTCTATAACACACCATCTGTAGTGCTTTATAAACTTTCACCTTTTACGTGGTTTTTCGCCAAGCGGTTCGCCACAGTTAAACACGTTTCAATGACCAATCTCATCGCTGGGCGGGAACTGTTTCCTGAGCTTCTCCAAGATCAAGCCACTCCAGAGCTTGTAGCCGCTAATCTACACTCACTTCTTACGGATGAAGAGAAACAGGATGAGATTTTTGCCGGCATGGCAGGGGTACAGAACGCTATGGGAGCACCGGGGGCGGCAGGGAGAGCCGCTGGTCTGATTATACAGAAATTGGAATAGACACAGTGGCAGACAAAAAAGAGACAGGTATACAATTTGGGAAACCCTTAATTGGTATGCTTTTCCGTACCAATCGTTTAACCATGATTAATGAAAATGTGCTTCTTCAGGCTTTAGTAGATGGCCGCTCTGTGATTCTATGCTGTTGGCACGGACGCCTTCTGTTCCCGCTGCATTGCCTTCGGAAGCGTGGCTATCATGCACTGGCCGGACTCCACGATGACGCAGAAATTGTATCCCAGATTGGCGAGAAAATGGGGTGGCATTTCATACGCGGTTCCAGCTCCAGCGGTGGCAGAGAAGCGTACAGAGAAATGGTAGAGGTTCTGTCTGGCATAGGGCAGACAATAGTAGTAACACCTGATGGACCTCAAGGACCCGAACATGTGGCTAAGCCAGGAGCAGTAAAAGCGGCACAGAAAACAGGTGCTCTACTCATTCCCATCACCGGGCAAGCTTCATGGCGATGGGAGATAACCAACTGGGATACTTTTGTGGTACCCAAACCGTTTGGCCGAATTCACTTTACCTTCGGTGAACCTCTTGAAGCAGGCGCAGACATCCCGACTGAGAAACTAAACAATGAACTGGAAGCCCGAATGATATCACTTCAACACGAAAATGACGCCCAGCTTATCGGGTAAGTCCCGCTATCTACTGTTCCCTTTGGCACTCTTCTACTGGGGGGCTGTTTTATGGCGGAACCTATTCTACACCATCGGTTTCTTTGTAACACGCCACCTGCCGGTGCCGGTTATAAGTGTAGGTAATCTGACCGTGGGAGGTACAGGAAAGACCCCGGCCGTTATCTATCTTGCCCAAAAATTACAGGAGAACGGTTTTAAACCGGCTGTTTTGAGTCGCGGCTATGGTCGAAGAACCACAGGGACAGTTGTTGTTTCTGATGGCGAAAAGTGTTTGGCTGGCTGGGAAAAGGGCGGCGACGAACCGTACCTCATGGCGAAGCGGCTCAGTGGAATTCCTGTTGTAGTAGATGAGTTGCGCTACCGCGGTGGTTGTTTCATCGTGGAGAAATTTCACCCCGATGTTATACTATTAGATGACGCTTTCCAGCACCGTGCTTTGGCTCGGGACCTGGATATTGTCCTGCTTAACAGCCAGGACAGCCCAGAAGCGTACAAAATGTTGCCCTATGGCAAACTCCGGGAGCCGCCGTTTCATCTCCGCCGGGCGGATGTACTGATCTGGACTAAGCGAAACCTCTCCCGTCCGCCTGTCTCAGTGCGGAGCAGGGTTGCGCAGCAGAGCGTTCCAACGCTCTCCAGTCGACTGCTGGTAGAACAGGAGCTTCGCAGTTCAGATGAAACGGTGATGAGCTTAGCGGAACTGAAGGGGAAGAGGGTTTTTGCTTTTTGCGGCGTGGGTGATCCCAAATCGTTTTTCAGCATAGTGGAGGAAACCAGCGCTGATATTGTTGGCCTAAAAGCGTTCGATGATCATCACCACTATAATAAAGAAGAGATGGAGCATATTTTATCTGATCCAAAGATTACAGAAGTAGATTATTTCATCACGACGGAGAAAGACCTCTTCAAGGCAGCACCTTATTTTGAGAGCGACAAACTTTACGCTTTAGGAGTGGAGTTTCGGCCTACGCGGACAGGGGAGAAGGAACTGTTGGTGATGGTGAAAAAAATATTGGAGTAAATATTTTCGCTCTTCTCCGGCAAAAGCTTACTGCATTGCCCCCACAGCAAACATGGCCCCCACAAAGGCGAGCAGTATGGGCCAGCTTGTAGAGACAAACTGCTGAGCGCTGGGATCCTGGAAGACATGTACCTCAAACTCGTGTGATGTTGCGGCACCCCGCTCATCCACTGCCGATAAAACGATATCGTTTACCCCCTGCTGGTTCATATGCGGTTTCCACTTAAGTACGCCGGTCTTTTCGTCAAACCGGGCTCCCTTGGGGAGTTTGATAGGGCGTAGCTTAATTTTGTCACCATTTAAATCTTCTACAGTAAAACGGTAGCGGTATTCGAAATTGGTAAGAGCTACCGGTTTCGGCTTAGAGATAACCGCCGGAGGCATATTAACAAAGAGGTTTGTTTCTTGGATGTCTTTAGCGTACCCGTCGGTAATTTTCACAGCAAAAAGCCGACTGTTAATCTGGGTTGGAGTGGGTACCCATGAGATCCGACCGTCTCTGGTAATCTGCATTCCTTTGGGTGCTTTCAACAGCTCGTAATTAAGCTTCTTGTCTGAATTCTTATCTTCCACCACCACCTGATATTTGTAGAGCTGATCTACCCTGGCCAGTTTCGGCGGTGTGGAGATGATGGTAGGCGGGTGATTGATGTAGAGATCGAAACTCTGCTCATCTTTGGTATAACCGTCAGACACCATAAAGGTGACGGTGTGGGCGTCATATTGCTTTGTGGTGGGCGTCCACGTGATAGCTCCTTTAATTTCATCAATAAACATCCCGTCAGGGAAATCCAATAGAGTGTAGCGGACAAGCGGAACGCGCTCCACATTGACCTTCGGCGGCTTTCCTTTGTTGCCCTCAAAGAAGTGCCACAAAATGTCTTTTACTTTGATCCATCGACCGCCTATCCGTTTGGAAATGAGAGTAAGCTGCCCGTCTTCGAAGAAAATGTCTTCAACAAAACGTTTAAGATTCAAGCGTGCCACCACTTCCTCACCATCTGCCCCTTTTTCATCAATCTCAATAAGGATGGACTTCTTAGCTTTGAAATCACCAATGTACCGCTCAATATTTTCTGAAAACACCTCATCTTCAATCACCACTGAATATATTTTAGTATTCTCCACATCGTGTACTGAAGTTATGTGGTCAAAAGTCATCAGTGACCCACGGTTCAGGTCATTGGTTTTAATGGGATAAGAAAAGGTTTTTCCCACAGCACCCAAGACTGGTGGTTCTGAAGTTATTTGAATGGTAGCGTTCACAAAATATTTAAACGATTGCTCAATGACAACTCGACCATCGGTAATTTCTATATCCGCTGTAGAGAAGTCGAGGTTTTCCTCAGTAGGAACCCACACCAGCCGCCCCGTAGAGGGATCAATACGCATCCCTTCCGGCATGGAGATGGGCTCGTATCGAACTATGTCGAATTCGTTAGGATCTTCAACCATAAACTGGAACTCTAAAGTGTCGCCTAAGCTGACCAGTGTCATGGGATCGGGGGTGGTCACAATCACCGGAGGGTGATTCACAAACAGAGCCACATGCTGGCTGTCAGCGGCGATGCCGTGATTGGCGACGATGACGAATTGCTGAGTGTCAATCTGTGTCACCTGCGGCTCCCAAGTGATAAGCCCGGTGTTGTCCACCATCATTCCGTAGGGAGCTTGGACAAGAGTATATTTTAGCTCACCGGCTTTGTCCTCCGGGATCTGGACATCTACCTGGTACTCATACCGTTCTTCCGTAGCTGCTTCTGTCTCCGGCGCAGAAGTGATGACTACTTGTCCCCTGGAGTAGAGCTTCAGGGACTGTACATCCCTGTCGAAACCGTCGGATACGACAATGCGAACATCGTAAATATCCACATGAGAATCATCTGTCTGCCAAAACAGTAGCCCATTATTGTCTAGAGTCATTCCAGCCGGCGCCTTCTCTAGAGAGTAGCGGAGGTGGGCATCTTCATTGGTGTCGTGAGCTTCGAGCTGATAAACAAATTCGCTTCCGGCAACAAATTCAGTCTCCTTAGGTTCGGAGAAGATAGTCGGCGGATCATTCACGTAAATCCAGAAGCGGGATTCAAATGTGGCCAGTTCAGGAATTACCTGATAGGTGACAGAACTGTCTTCCGGAGAAGTGACAATCTCCACACTTTCCCCAACCTTCATTTTTAATAGAAACTCCAATTCGTATGCACCTAACTGCGACTGATCCGGCACCCATTCAATAGAGCGTGTATCGTAGTGGAAATACATTCCTCTTGGTGGGGCCTCCACCCAGCGGAAGCTGAAGAATTCCCGGTCTTCATCCTCTGGGACGGTGTAGGCGAAACTTTGGTTGACCGGCAGTATATATGTGGGTAGAATCCCGGGCGGCAGAGGTATCCCTTCCATGGGAATTGAAGGTTGCGGTTCAATCACAGGTTGTTCTACTTTTGCTTCCGGAATGGTTGTTTCCGGCACATAGGTGTCCACTAGGATTTCTTCGGGGTATTCTGGCACACCACCCAGCTCGAAATAAAATATCTCTGTAGCCTCTCCGGTCCACCCCCCAGCAATCACGGTTCCCAGATAAATCCCGTCTACAATTTCCGCCACCACGGAAAAAATCTGAGTTCCGCCATCCTCGCTCGCTACCGAGAAAAACTCCTGCAATGGCGCCCCGCCGCCTGCCCCGCCGTAAGCGGTGGTAATCAACCCCTGCTGACCACTGACTAGGACCAGATCCGGGAAGTGGTCCTGATTGAGATCAGCTGTCTTCAGATCTGAGAGCGGCCCGCCGTCAATAGCCAAATCCAGTACATTTATTTTTTTGTCCACTACCGACAGCTTGACCACATGTCCGGAGCGAAACGGGACCAGCAGATCATCCCGGCTGTCACCATCCCAGTCCAGAGTAACCATAGAACGGTGCAGTGCTTCGGACATTCCGGTAACACGGTGTAGAATGCTTGATGCGGGGGTTAGTTGACCTCCTTGGTTTAAAAATGCCTGCAACCGCAGGATATTACCATCAGGACTGAAGGCAATGAGATCTGATTGGCCATCACGGTTATAGTCGAAAGTTCCGGCATAAGTACGTCTAAACTCACTCAGCGGATTATTCCATACTTCACGAAGGTAAGATGTATTTTCTTCTGTTTTGAGACCAAAGACGGAAATGGTGGACTGCTGGCCCTGCAGCCCAACGGCGAGTTCGTCCATACCGTCGCCTTCTAAATCCAACAAAATAAGATTGTTTACTGTATGGGGGTTGGTTGGGTCGCCCAGAGAAAGAGTCAACGTAGGCTGGTCAGGGAACTCGCCCTGCGTCCATTGAAAAACAAAGATTGTTCCTGTTTCCATTTCATTGGGCGAGAAGACGTTCGCTGCAATAACAAGTTCAGCCGTACCGCTGCCGTTAAGGTCGGTGATTGCAGCATCCACCAGTGCTCCCGTAATCTGAAAGCGACCCCCGGCGCCCGGCTTGGATGGAGTAGATCTGGAGGAGAGATGCCAAAGGAGCTGAGGATATCCCAACTCATCAATTTCATAGTAACCAACTTTCCCTGTTACTCCACCGTCACCCTTACCCTCTTCGATAGTAATAAACTCCACAAGGTCGTCATTGTCCAAGTCGAACACACCATCCATGTGGACAATCTTTAGATCAGCTCCATAGGAAAAAGATAAAAAAGCAATCGTCATGATGGTAATAATTCGGTAAACCTTTAATGAGAACATGTTCATTATTTCAGGCCACCGCTTTCGTCTTTTCGTTTAGCAACGAAAAAGTATAATTCTACAGTTTCTTCTGCTTCTCTGGAGCGGGCTGTTACGCTTTGGCCTCGGATTTCTTCCACTTCTACCTTATCTTGAACTGCAAAGCTTACGGTGTAACTCATTTTTCTTATGCCGAGTTGTCCCTCTTTCGGTGTCCAGTCAATTACCCTTTTTACTGGGTCAAATTTAGCACCATCAGGGAGATAGTCAGGAGAAAATTCTCGAAGCTGCTGAAGATTTTCATTTAATACCGCCGTTAAAACTTCGTCACCTACGTACACCGTATCTGAAAGAGTCTTACCTTCCGGTAGTATATCTTCCGGCGATACAAGAGCTTCTTCTTTCTTTACAGAGGCCAGAGTAATCTTCCGAACTTTCCGCGGCTCAAACCCTTCTGTTTCCGTTGCCGCCAACTGAAGCTGGCGTACCCTACCTAAGTTTGCAGGATTGTAACCTGTTTCTCCAATTGATTGGGCTCCGGCTTCACCTGTTTCCTCAATATCGCTGGTTAGGGTTGTATCAGCTGTGATTGACACTAAAGAAACTTTTTCATCCCCTAGACTCTCTCCACTACCGAGAGCTTGTATCTGAATCTCCCGAACCCGCCCGCTAGAAGTTGGTGTTTCCTGGTCGGAGGACATTGTTGCAGTTGACCGGTCTCCAGTTCCGCTGGTTCTGCTGGTTCCATCTATTTCGGTTGGTTGAGCTTCAGTTGTGCTGATCTCGCCATTTTCGTTGGTTACACTGGTTGCGGCTGAAGCAGCAGCGCCTGATTCTAAAGAAGTTTCATCACCGTCCTTACTCTCTGTTTGATCTGTTGTCAACTGAATCTGCCGCACTTTTCTCAAGTCCACAGGTGTAATTGCTGTCTCTACAGATAGTTCATCGGTGGCTGGCTCCACCAAAACGTCTTCATCTGCCTTGCTCTCTGCTCCTTCAGCAGTTTTCATTTGAAGTTTCTGTACCCGCCTACCGGAAATGGATGTTCCCTTGCTGGGGGACAGAGTTTCGGTTACGGATTCAGTGGCGCGGGGTTGTAACTTTCTGGCTTTAATCTGAGTGACCCCAGTTTCAGCTCTGGCAAGCAAGATTTCGTTCATGTCTGCGGTTTCCAGTCCAGTATCAGGAAAATTAAATAGGCTTATCCCCGGGGAATCCATCTCTTGAAGCTCTACTTTATATCCAGAGGACAACTCCACCAGCAATGTTTTTTCCGCAGTATGGGGGAGTAATATTTCTTTCACACCGTTAAAATCGGAATCTATTTGTGAAATAGCTGAGGGGATAATTTTCTCTCCGAGAACGTTAGATTGAGTAGCAGTTGATGTTGAATGGTCAATTTTTAGTAAACCACCTTCATTAAGATAAAATTGTATATGCAGATCGTTGGCTTCCTCTGATATTGCTACCAAGTCAATTAGTCCATCGTTATTATAGTCGGAAGGGGAAACCACAAGCAAACCCATGCCGTTTTCTAAAGAGCCAGCCGCAAGCGACTGTTGTTTTTCTATTACACCATTTTCTCCCATTGATAGTAGAGTAATTCCCCTAGCAGGACTTCCCATAGAAATTGCTATTTCATCCCACCCATTATTATCAAGATCTACTATGGCGAGATTAGTCGGGCGGGAAGAAGCAGCACCCCAAGAGGCGCTTGCCTCACTTGATGGAGCTCCATCAATCCAGGAGAAAATCCTAAGCCACGGTTCAATCGTTCCTCTTAGACCACCTCTCGATAAAACAACAATTTCAGGCGAACCGTCTCCATTCATATCTGCGATTGTAATGTCTCTAACAGGCGTGGCAGAGTTATAAGACCAAAGAAGAATGTGTTCTCCTGTTTCGCTTATCTCATTATAAGAGCAGAGAGTGCCATGCTTGGAGGTGGGGTCGCTTTTCTCAACACTGAGGAATTCACTCAGTCCATCTCCATCAAAATCAAACGTCCCTTTTATTGAACTCACAAATTTGGTTTGAGAAAAGAGGAAGAAAGGGGCGATAAGAACCAGGGAAATTATTGATAGTTTGTTGTTAGAAATGTGCATGTTTAATCAGTTTGTAAAACGATGGTCAAAAAATTGGATGTCATTCCTACCTCGGTTTAGTCACGGCCGGAAGCCGCCCAAGCAGAGCAAATATATTCGGAGGTCTTGGGAAAATCAAGCGAAAATCAACGCCAATGTTTCGGGATTTCGCTTGGCAGTTAGAACCATCAGCTATTAAATTAATGGAAACCATCCTACTGGAGGTACACAGTGTACCAATTCTTAAAAACTGTTTTAGCAACAATATTAATCCCTTTTGCCCTTTGGGCACAAGACGATTTTTACCCATCAGAGCCTTACTATGGCGGTGGCGTGGGCTTTAGCGAAATGTTCCTGTTCATAGATGTGGGGAAACTGGATGGGTTCGAGTTGCTCGGGACGGTAACAGATACGTCCGGCAACAGTACTGGCATGGGTTTTAACACAGCTGATTTTAGCACTCCCTTTGTGGTGTATGGAGGTGAAGGATTTTCACAAGTTACCGGTAGATGGAGAATCGGCGGTTATGCAGGTGTTGGGAATTCATCCATCGGCGATCGAAATGAAATAACCCTATTCCTAGATCAAAACAGTGATGGAGTGTTTGATCTTGATGAGGCAATACAAACATACGATGGTGATGTTCCAGACAAGCAAGTCTCTTTTACACTGCTTTTTAGTGGGGCCATTGTTGAATACACAATTCCCGTTTTACGCGGATTAGAACTTAACGCCGGAGCACTCATGGGACTGGGAAGTGTAACGGCGAAAATTACTCAAAGTTCAGGCGGCGGCGGTTGGAGCGACCAATTTACAGATATGTATTCTTTGGGTCCGGACGGTTATTATGCTGTTGGAGACCTCGACACGAGTGGAACCATAGATACAGACGATTTCGCTTTGGTAGAGTTTGAAGCTTCTGCAACCGGATCGAGTATGAGATCATTGAAAGGGTCGTTCTTCAATATGCAGCCATACGCCGGGGTAAAGCTCCAATTCCTCGATAGGATGGGACTCAAAATGACGGTGGGCTATAACTTAGGTTCAGTTCAGCAGGGTAAGTGGATACTTAATGATTTGGAGAAGATTAGCGATTCTCAGGCAACGCCCTTCAATGGGTTGGCTGTCAGAGCAATGATATATTTTGGGTTGTAGCTGTTACCGATAGCTTTGTTCATAGTTTAGGAAGCATCACGTTTTCACAATAGTATATTAGGATATGTCGCAACTGAAAAAACGGCTCATCTTTTTTACTTCCACCGTGATTGTATTTTTTGTGGGGGCATCTTTTGTCGTACCCGCTCTTTCCACCCGATCCGGCGATATTTATGAGAAGATCAAGACCCTTAATCAAATCATTTCCATTGTAAATGAGAATTATGTAGAGCCAGTGGATTGGGATGAGGTGCTTGACGGCGCTTTCCATGGTATGCTGGAAAAACTCGATCCCCACTCGTCTTATATCCCCCAAAAACAGCTAGAGACCATCTCAGAACAGTTTCACGGGAAGTTTGAGGGAATTGGGATTGAGTTCGATATTCTTGGTGGATATATAACTGTCATCTCACCTATTGTCGGTTCACCCTCTGATCGAGCAGGCCTTCAGCCGGGGGACCAGATAATTGAAATTGAGCACGAAAGTGCCTACAAGATTACCAAGGAAGAAGTGTTTGAAAAATTACGAGGCCCAAAGGGGAGCAGTGTAAATATTAAAGTTTCCAGAATAGCTGATAAAAAACCGTTCGAAGTGGTGATTATCCGAGACGAGATACCTATTTACAGCGTTACGTCATCATTTATGCTGGACAATGAAACCGGCTATATTCAGCTTCGCAGATTTTCTTCCACCACATCTAAGGAAGTAAGTAATGCACTAAATCGGCTCAGAGGAGAAGGGATGACACAGCTCATCTTCGATCTTCGCACTAACAGTGGCGGATATCTTGAACAGGCAGTGGATGTCGCAGATAACTTTTTTGTAACCAAGGACACAATAGTGTATACAGAAGGACGCCGCCCAAGATCCAGAAAGGCCTATAAAGCCTCTCCCCGAAAGGGGAGTGATGATTATGCGCTAGTAGTTCTAATTGATAGGTGGTCTGCAAGCGCAAGTGAAATTGTGGCCGGTGCCATTCAGGATTTGGACCGCGGCCTAATAGTGGGAGAGACCAGCTTCGGAAAAGGATTGGTACAGCAGCAATGGATTCTAAATGACGACTCAGCTCTTCGCGTGACTATCGGGCGGTACTATACACCTAGCGGGCGGCTAATTCAGAGACCTTATGGTGATGGCACTCACGAATATTATCGTGAACTTGCAGATGAACATAGGGAAGAAAAACTCGATTCTTTAATTGCTGATCGACCCCGCTATCAAACAAAAAGTGGCAGAGAAGTCTATGGTGGCGGGGGGATAACACCAGATGTTTTTGTTGCGCTCAAAAATAGAACCCCCGAAGTAAGTAAACTCCTAAGAAACGAAAAGAGGATAACATTTAACTGGGGGACTGAAAAAGCGCCCACCATAAGAAGTAACTGGTTATCAGCAAATGACTTTATTAAAAACTTCCAGATTAGTGAAGATCAGCTATCTTCCTTCTTTGAATATGCGATCCAAGAAGGAGCTCCCCCCATTAATAATGAAGAACTAGAAAATGATGTTCCTTATTTGAAGATTGTGCTAAAAGCCGAGATTGGAGGAGCAATTTGGGGAAGGAGCACCTATTTTCAGGTACTCGTAAGCGGTGATTCTCAGGTAATTGAATCCCAAAAGTTATTTGAAAGAGCAAAGAAGCTTTTAACCACAAACAGTGGATGATCAACTGTTTTTAGGGTTGCAATGGTTCGTTGACTTTACAGAGGGTTTTGATTAGCTTCGTGAGCACTTTTAAAATGCAAATAGCTAGAAGGAGATAAAAGATGGTTCAATATTTCTTACAAGGCGGTAGTTTCATGTGGCCAATCCTTATTCTGCTTTTGTTTGGGTTGGGGTTTGGCGTTGAGAGACTTATTACGTTGTTTAGTGCATCTATCAACACCAGAAAGTTTCTCGGTTCCGTTCGCGGCGCGCTTCATGACGAAGGATACGATGCCGCAGTAAATGTATGCAGCAAGACCCCAGGTCCCGTTGCCGAGGTCTTTCATGCCGGCCTAACCCGGGCACATCGGGGCATTGATGCGGTGGAAAAAGGTATCGAGAGCGCCGGAGCCGTTGAAATGGCATTTCTGGAAAAGAATATGGTCTGGTTAAGCACGGTTATAACATTGGCTCCCATGCTTGGGTTTACTGGGACGGTTTATGGTATGATCCAGGCTTTTGATGATATTAAGGCAGCCAACGAAATTTCCCCATCTGTAGTTGCCGGAGGTATTTCAGTTGCCTTGTTAACTACGTTATTTGGTCTTGTTGTGGCGATCATTATTCAGTTGATCCAAAACTTTCTTATTTCTCGAGTAGATAAGCTTGTAGTGGAAATGGAGGAAAGTTCTGTGGTGCTTCTGGATGAGCTTGCTGAGCTAGAACAATCTGGAAAGTTGTCAACAGCCAAACCCAAGAAGCCACCAAAAAAGACGACGCGAAAGACTAAAATTACCCCTAAAAAGGAATAGTTATTAAGAAGCGCATCAAGCCGGGGGAGATACCGACTGCCTCCATGGCAGACATAGCTTTCCTGCTCCTGATATTTTTCTTGGTTACTACTACGATTGACATGGACAAGGGATTAGACCTTGTCCTACCGCCGATGGGCGAGACCAAGGAAATCCCCAAAAAGAATATCGCAAACTTACTAGTGGACGCCAAAGGAAATGTTCTTCTAGACAAGAAACCGATTAATATTAATGATGTTAAAAAAGAAGTAATGAGAATGATAGCAGAAAACGATAAATTGATTATATCAGTTAAAACCCACACAAGCACAAAGTATCAAGCATACATTGATGTGTTAGATCAATTAAAGTTGGCGAACGCAAAGAAAATTTCTATTGCTGAAACGAAAAAATGAAGTTCAAGAAGAAAACTAAAATTGTAGCCGAGATACCAACGGCTTCCATGCCTGATATTATTTTTATGTTACTGATATTCTTTATGGT